>JAABUM010003605.1_pt1 | contig 18661 bp, 36 predicted proteins | sample 5559161 | NCBI WGS metagenome assembly JAABUM01 (sample SAMN10711868, study PRJNA513369) | rock metagenome | isolation source: Antarctica rocks | place: Antarctica: Victoria Land, Siegfried Peak nord | reverse complement strand
AGGCAGGCGTACAGCCTCGCAGCCGGCAGGGCCGACCTGTGGGAAATCGTGCAGGATTGCAACAGGCTGCACAATGTCCATGCAGACATGTGTGTTTTGCACGAATACATATTGGAGCCGCTCTGGATGCTCAAAATATTTGACCTCGCCCGACATGCCTGTTGAAGTACAAAAATTATCGCTTCTTGCATTCCCTTGTGCTCTGGAAGAAGCGTGTAGGTGACGAACAATGTCTGCAAGAACAGAAGTACACGCAGGGCTCAGCCCTGCCAGACACGCCGAAGACCACAATATGTCGCTGTCGCTCCATATCTCCGCGCAGTGGCAAGATACCCTCGGCGTGCCGGCTGATTCATGCAGGCTGGCAAGCGCAAGTCAATGCCTACCGTGCCGCGCACCCAAGAATGCCGATGGCCAGCATGACACGCCAGGACGCCGGCCAACTGGCGCAGGGCGTCGACACGAAGGCGCCCATGCAGCCGCTCCCCAGAAGCATCCTGGCAAGTAAAGAGTTCATATCTCAGTAAAGGAGTGCAACCCTGACAGGGACATCGTCCCAACAGGGCCTGCATTGTGGCTGAAAGCACTGAGCAGGGATGCTTCGCATGGATGCCGGAACTGGCGGCGTTGCATGAGGCACTCACTCGTCTGCGTCCTCTTCACAGGGAGCGGGATAATATCATGACAGACAGCCAGACATCGCTGTACCTCATCATGATTGCCCTCTACAGGTCGGAGGAGATGAGAGTCAAGAAACACCGTGAGGTGTAGGGTTTAGGGTTTAGCGCAGCAGGTGCTCAATTCCCCCAAGCAGTCGATCTTAAAGCTCATCAAGCGGCTCACCGAGGAGGACGGCGGCATTGAGTTGCAATCCAGCAATGCGTTCTGGTGGCACCCCGCGCTGTCGCCCTAGCAATGTACCACGCTATGCTTGCTCGTGCCCACCGCCTGCAAACACGGTGCAGGGAAGAGAGGTCGAGAAGCGCCACAGCCCCAAAAATTAGCACGGCGTGTCCACTGTTCAAGGCGCAGGTAGACGACGAGGACCATGCCGTTGGCGGAACCTGCACTGGAGAATATGTCATAAACCTTGTCAGAGAAAGGTAAGACCACGCTGTGAAATGTATATGGTCTGCTGGCAGGGCTGGAGACCTCGGTGGCTTCCCAATGTGGACGGACGTGGAGACACGCTCCAAGGCGGCCATTGCAAGGGACGGCGCCAGGACCAGGCGGCTACCAACCTTTCTGCTTCCACACGCTGCTCAGCACAGCATACCAGACATGGCTATTATGGTTGTCTCAGATGACTTTGTGTTCAAAGACTGCCAGGGGAATGCCGTCACACGGCGCCAGTGGAAACCGGAAGCCCACCCGTGGGAGCCGCGCTGACTACAGCAAGGTCACCATTCACCTGCTCGAGGTCAAGTGCACTTATGACCTGCGGGTGCATGATATGGTGGAGCCCGCCCTGCAGATCTGGCCAACATGCTACGCACTGCCGGCAAGCGGGGTGCTGTGTGTGTGCACCCTTTCATCATTGGCAGCGCAGGCGTTATGCGCAAGGACAATGACCGGATCTTGGAGACTCTGGGGAGTCAGGACACAGTCGCTGCTGAAGGCGCTGTCCATTGACAGCATTCGCAGGACATCCCGCATCCTGGAGATTCGCCGGCCATACCTGACGAGCCCGGCGGAGTTGAAAGGCAATGGCGGTGCCACTGGCAGCACTGATGGCGGCAGTGGTGGCGGCCCCGCGACTGACGCTGGAGACGGCTTGAACGCGTCGGGCCCCAGCGCCGGCCAGAGCGGCAGCAGAGCGCGCCCGGCCCCCAAGCGCCACCGCGAGCCCGATGACGGTGCCCCTGCACGCCCTGCCACACTTGTGCTCAGCAACACGGGTCGCCGTGTCTGGCAGCACAAACACAGCTGCATGACGGAACGGATGAAAAGCAGGAAGACAGTGACACTGCTGAAGAGACGCCGTGGACGCTGGCGAATGTGTCTGCACGGCGAGCAATGAGGGGCAGTACTCACAGGGATGCAGGACGAGCGCAGAGTGGCAGGCCTAAGAGGTCTGCCGGCCGGCCAGCCAGGCTAGCGGGTGCTGCAGAATTCTCGTCCGATGATGAGCTGGGTGTCCCGCTGCTCACAGGAGCTGCAGTTTCGGTGCCTCCGCCGACTGCCACCGCCAAACGCGCGCAGCTGCAGCATGGAGTATTCCCATCAACAGATGCAGGAGACGCACATGCGGGGCCATCCGAGGAAACGGCAGCACAGCACGAAGGTGCCGCAGGAGAGCGAGCTCCCAGGAGGAGTGGTCGTCACCGCACGCCCAGCAGGAGGCTTGCAGACGCCGTGCACGGCGCATTTATTGCGCCGAAGCGAGCAGCTGATGGGCAGCCACCAAGCGCCGATGAAGGCCGACCGAAGAAGAACATGCACCTCACAGCGCAGCCACATTCCTCCATCCCCGGGGGAAGTTCCCCAGCAACCGTGCTGCCAGTGCATTCCATGTCTTCAGATGGCGGCAGTCCGCACCTGAACCCAAGCATGCATGGCAAGAGACCTCGTATTACTCCAGCCAAATTCGTGAGCACTACCTTTGTGCGGATCACTGGGACGCAGACAGCCCCCTCGCACGTCGCCGCTGCAGCTCGCACAGTGTGCCGCTCCCGCCGGCGCCAAAATCGGCGCAAGACCTCAGCCGCGCCGGCACCGGCGCCGGGACAGCCTGCTGCCCGTCGCCGATCGCCCGGCCCAGAGCTACGCCCCTAACCTATGCATCTCTTTCGTCTCCTCAGCATGCTGAGCTGCTTGTGGGAAACCCTGTTACTCCTGCCCAGATGGATGGCCTTTTGACCGTGGGCGATTTTCCATTTCAAGGGGACGGAAGCGCAGAGCCACGCAGCTAGTGTGGTTAGTGTGGCCTGCAACTCTGTTCTCGACTTCAGTGGGGCTGCAATGTTTGTGGCCTCGCGAGGGATGGGCTCTCAGCGAAGTGTCAGACTTGTCTGTCAGCAAACTAGGCGATTGGGAATCATGTCGACGCCCTTCTAGGCGCAGACGGCGTCAAACTTTCAACTTTCAACAGCGTCAAACTCTCAATCTCAACTTTCAACTTTCAACTGATCGTGCGCACGGCGGATCCCTGGGTACCTCTTCCGTAGTGCTGCCTTGTGTGAAGACAGTTCTGAGCATTGAGCGCCTGTCGTGAGGCGCTCTCGACCACAGCACTCACTGCAGCTTGAATTTGCTATTTCGAGAGGTCACTTCAGAAGTCCAGCACTCTCTTGAACAGACGGCGTGGGTGCTTATTGAACACACCAGCGGACTAGTGATTGCCCTGGCCGCAAGTCCTTCGCTTCACACAGCAGCCATAGCACCAACCCTGGACGGTGACATCCCAGGTAAGGGCAAGGACTCGACTGTTCTTGTTGCGGTTGGGCATCGAACCATGATCCATGCCATTGCACGGCCCTCTGCAGTCCCATCAGGAGCGACGTCGCTTTCTTGCAGGATGGTGGAAGTGAGCGTCGAGATCATGCAATTTATGCAATTCCTCAGCCAGCCGCGGCACAACACCGGCAAACACAGGTACAAAGAATACGCAAGCCGCCTTGCCGCAGCTGGCTACTCAGAAGTTCGGCAGCTAGCCCGCGCGGAGGCTGAGGACCTGACTCGGCGGCCACGGCCCGGCGTGGCGCTTGCCGACACACGCGTCATCATCTGGGAGGCCAAGCAGCAGCTGGCAGGTGCCTCTTGGTTTCCAGAATTGCACTGCACAAACCAGCATCGGTGAATGCCCACGCTGTGTTCTTTGAGTCTTGATGTCGCCGCATATACTTGTTGCTGAGAGTGGAACACATCTATGATGGTGATCTGCAGGCGCCGGCAGCTTAGCGGGCAGCGAGAAAGGCAGCCCGCCCGGCACCAGCCGCAGCACACAGACGCTCAGCGACAAAAAGTTCGTCCTGCGGGAAGCTTTTCCAAACATCAAGGCAGATTTCCAGCCAGGCGGCACGCTCAGCAGCTTCAAGGGCAGCCCAGCGCCGCTGTCCAAATTTGACAGCGACATCATCGACCTGGTGGCGCTGCGCGTCACCGCAGCCACCTACCGCTTTACGCGGCTGCTGTTTCCTGTCGGCAAGGAGGCGGAAAAAGTGCTCATATGGGGCATCGCCCTCGCCACCATCGCTGAGCTGGCATCCCTCACTGCACCGGCGCCAGCAGGAGCAGGCACGGCAGCCCGTGCCTCAGTCTCGCAGCTGCCAGCAGGCGAGGCGGCAGGCGGCGTGGAGTGCAGCACCCTGCGGCTGGCAGCCCCGGGGAAGCAGACGGACCGCTGCTCACCGTGAAGCCGCCGGCGACCATCGCGCACGAGGAGAGCATCCACGTGCCCACCATCGCTTCGGGCAGCGTGGAGCTGCAGCTCAAGATGCTGAACGCAGAAGCAAAGGAGTACACTGCAGGTGAGATCATTGCCGCATTTAAAAATACGGCGCTAAACATGAGGTGGTGCCGTTTGCCGTGCTCAAGGTTGTCATCCGCAACCTGCTGCAGGTGCTGTCGAGCTGGGGCTAGGCTTGGACTCGAAGGCGCGGTTTGACCACAAACGGAATCAGGCAGAGAACGAACTCTTCGCCTTCACCTGCCTCAACGCTACTCAGGGCATCTTTGAGCGAACGTTCGTCATTCTGACGGACGGCCTCGATATGATGTGCCTGACCTACCAGGTGCCATTGCTGTCCTTGCCATTGCTGTCAGTTCTGTTTGGCTTCCAACTCTGTGTGCAAGTCATCTTGTTGATTCAATTGATCTCTGCGCCGCTCTACAGGACAATAACAAGCCAGGCGGCTCCGGAGTGGCGCACCAGCCAGGCACGAAGATGAAGACGAGAGATATTTCAGGCATTATCAGGTAAGCAAACGCTGTGTCCTCACCAATTTATGTGGCCAGCTCCTTTGTACAGCTACTTCAGCTCATGTGGCCGCGTCTGGTCTTGGTGTGGGGTCATTTGCCACATTGCTGGTACAGTGTGATGTGATGATGATGTGATGAATGCAGGGCATCCAGCAGCTACACGATGTTCGACAGCAAGCACAGAGCCGGCCGCGATGTGCGCAATGCTGTGGCCCTCTTGCTGGATTGCATGTGGCCGCAAGCGAAGACCATGACAGTGGACGAGCTGACGGCAAAGCTGAAGCAGCTGGATGCTGAGGTCGAAGAGGAGGGGGCAAACGAGGGCCCCTGTCTACAGGTCTGTTGCGCTGAAGAGGTTGGACGGATGTCACCGCCTCGCCATGACCAGTATCGCATGTTTGTCTGGCGACTGCCACGCGAGGGGCACGCGATCGCGACTTCGTGCTGTCAGTCTTGAATTGGACAGTTTGTGGCAATGTGCAGGGCGCCAAGAAGAGGAAGACCGCCCCGTGAGCCAAGAAGTGCAAGGTTGTGTCAGTCAGGCCACATTTCATCAGCGTGGCGAAGTCTGTTGAGCGGTTGACTGCTTGCTGGATCTGCTGACAGTGGTCAATTTGGTGGTTCGGCGGCCTCTTACCGCATCGGGCGGACAGCTACCTAAAGCAGATCGCAAGTGTGGGAGGCCAATGTTTCAAACCACCTTCAGTTGTTGGTTGTGTATCGAAGTGTTGGTAGATGATGTGCTGTATTGCTGTCCAATCAAAACAGACTGCTTCCCGATCACCCCAGTTGCGGCATCCTACCTCCATGATCACAAAAGCAAAGAGCACAACATGTACCGTACTGACCAGTGGATAACTGATGGTCAAATTGAGGAGCCGTTCTGGTGTGGTTTTGCAAATTATCGGCGGCTGGTGAGTCGAAATTCAGGTCCCACCCAAATCGCCAGTGTGACGGACTGATGCACATAATTCGCAGAGAGGCTCCACTGCATCACTGCAGGCCCACCTTGTACGCAATTGGAAGCTAGAAGCCTCTGCTAGAGGCCAGCAGCGTTTCCCCGTCTGGAAATCCCAAGCTTTATGCGATTTTCAGAATAACCACGAGCCGAATTGGTGACGTTTAAGAAGCTTGGCGCGTTGTGCGCGCCGTCTAGAATTTTAGCAGAAAATCCAAATTAAGCGAGCCGTTTCGTGACTCGCCGATCTTTGAGGCCAGTGCAGTATGTTGCCAATTACAGCATTTTCCAGCAGCGCGACGCACTACACAACGCCAACCTGCCCAGAAAATCATTTCTGACCATTGACTCGGCAGCCGGTCGCTCCTTAAATAGCAGCGTTGTCAGCCGGGCTTGGCTGCCGCGGCCTTTGACGCTTCCAGCTTGCCCGCCAGCTGCTTGAGCATCACCGCCTTCAGCTGCTTCCGCTTTGCATCTTCCAGCTCCTTCCATCGCTCCTTCTCTTCTGCCGCCCGCTCCCGGCCCTCCATTGTGTCCCTCTCCAGCTCGAAGACGGACTGCATGGAAACAAACAGAAGAATTTACCTCTGAGATTCGGATCGCCTGCTCAGTGAAGTTTGCCTGCTGCAGGCCTGCGAACAATGTGCGGCGCGCAACACGCCCAAGGCTTTCATTCAGATCTGTGTTACCTCAAACCCACTATGCACCATGAGTCAAGCAACTCGACCAACAGCTTCATCAGCTCGGTTGTTCGCGAGCAAGCACATATAATGGGAGTAATGGGAGGTCCTCACATCGATGCGCCGTTGTCTCCGCTCCTCCTCCTCTGACATTGCCGCGTACGACTGCTCCGCCTCCGCCACCCTCTGCCCGCGCGCCTGCGGTGCGCGTCCGGTCCTGCTGGGTCGCCTGTAACAGTAAAAGGTCTCTAAGGATGATTGCGGCCCAGCCTGCAGTGGTGCGTGGTTTCGTTGGATAGCATATACTGTGCAGGATGCCTACGATCGGACGGATGTACTGCCAAGACGTAGGCAGCGTGACAGACAGCTGTGTCACCATGACACATCTCAATGCAGGCAGCAGGAGAACACCGACATGTGTGGCGTGACGCGGCTATGCCCACTCGCGAGCCGGGTGTGTTTGCAGCGGCGGTCAGCTCATCAGCGTCCGGAGGCGTCGACGCACGCTTATTCAGAAAGTCCACATGGTCGGGCATGCGGCTACCTAGACCCTCGCAGTCATAGGCGCCGTGCCCATCAGCGTTGCCGCGGCGCGCAGGAGGCGTCTTGACGTCGGCGCCGTAGTCTGTGCCTGCCGCGCCGGAACGTTGACGGATCCTCTGGCTTCTTCACATACACCTGCTCATGGAGGTACATAGGAGAGTGTCAGCATCAAGGTCTCACACTTGCCCAGTGTCAGTCTCTCGCGAATCGCAACTGCGTTCGAGGAATCGGCAACGGAAGACGGGGTCTACCTCGGCTGCAGCGCCGCCGATGCCATCGCTGAGGACGCTGGCCGGCTTCCCGATCCGCGGCCGGCCGGGCACCGCTGAGGGCGGCACATGCACCTGTGTGTTGGAATATGCCAGCTGCCCGCCACTGTGCTGATGATTGGGACGCTTGGCTGTGCATTGGCATGCGACAGGTGCTGGCCACTATGCGTGCGCCGATGCTGATCACACGTTCTGACATCATCCGATGGAGCGAGCACCAGTGTGGAGCTCGAAGGGGGCCTTGCTGGCGTTGACGACGAGGTGTGCCGCGGCCATGGTGATCAGCGACTGTGGGTGTTCCCGCTTGCTGACCGACACCTGGCCAGCGATGTTGCAGCATATTCATGTGAGACACAGGCAACAGGTCATTTCTGTTCGGCGGTAATGACGGTGATGCTGCAGATGTTCTAGTATTCCTGTATGCAGACGGATGGCACCAGTTTCGACCGTTGAGAAACACGGCAGATACTGCATGAAGGAGGACGAGCCTGCCTTGGTGGCAGTGCCACAAACGCTGGTCGGTGCTCAAAGCGCGGCTCCGGGTGGAGAGCAGCAGGCGACCTGCATGTGGACATCACGTGGTCGGTTGGATGTGTCTTGGTCTAGCCACCAATCCATGCTTGTAGCTGGCAGCGCGTCTGCTGCCTTGCGGATTCATTACGCATGACGTGGGCTACTGGCCTGGTTATGCAGATGAGCAGCATGGCGGCGGCGGCGCAGGCGCACGATGTTGAGCACGACCCTTTCAGCATCTCTATGCTCACCTCAGTTTCGTCCACTTTGGGCTGGTCGCCGCGTCAGCGCTCCTCTGCTCCATAGGTCATATGCCTTCCCCCTTGGCACACTGTGCACGCAACCGAGCTGTTCGCCCACACCCCGCGGCAGCGCACACCGGCGAGCGCCCGAGTGCTGGCACCTGTCTGGACAGACAATGGAAGCTAGGTGATGCTTGGTGTGTTGACACGGGTCCTTGGCGCGACTCAGCTGCTGATGGGGCGGCCGCGCTGGCTGTGTGACGCACGGGGTTGTCATTGGCGCAGCGGCGTGAGGCGAGCCTCGCGTGCACCGCTGAAGCGTTCAGGGCTTCCAGCTGAGCAAGCTGGTGCGCCTGCAGTCATCCGCTGTAGATATCCAGGGCAAGCGCAACAGCCCCGATCCCCGGCTGGCACACGCACATCTGCACTTCTGTTAGCGAGCCTGGCAGGGGGCTGAGTGTCACCTGGCGCACGCCGACAAGTGCAAGAAGGAAGCCGAATCAGGCCCCGCAGCCGTTTTGCGAAGCGTATCCTGTCGCGGACCGCTGCTGCACCAGGCTTTGAACCGCATCTGCTTTCGGCAGTTTGCACCAGAACGGCGGCGCTGTAGGCTGCCTTGTGCAGGCCGTGGCCCACAGATGCGTGACAGATGCAGCGACACTCGGGCGCCACGTTGCAAGCCGTGAATGCGGCTGCAAACTGGGAAATGCTGGTAGGGTGCCTTGTACCAATCGTACACACGTGCGACTCACAGTCAGGTTTCTGGGCTTCGCGTCTCTCACTTTGGCATCTTGTGCAATAATGGATTGGAACTTGCAGCTTCTGGTCGCGAGCAGGCGTCTTTGGGTTGAGTGCACACGCAACTGCTCAGCCACTGGACATCAGACCGGTCGCCCGAGCCATCAGCGTCGGCTGTAGTTCTCGAGTGACCTCCTCAACGGCTGCGGCGCCGCAGTGCAGCAGCGTGCAGTGGCCTGTGCCATGGCCGCCGTGCCGGCCATGGTGGCCGTCGCCGGCACCTTTGGCACCTCAGCCGCCAGCCAGGCGGTCAGCCACAGCTTCGCGGTTGCGGCAGGCCAGGCGGTCAAGATGCCGGATAAGGAGCGGCAGGCGCTGTTGGAGGCCATCGAGCGGCTGGAGGCGGCCGAACAGCCGACGCATGCGCTGGTTGCAGCTGCTGAGTATGCGCTCGATGCGGCCGCGGCGTACGGCCTGACGCGGCAGCAGGCTGAGTGGCGCCCAATGCTGGAGGCGGCGAAGCGGCTGCTGGCGGAGGACGAGGAGCAGGCGGAGGAAGAGGAGCGCCTGCAGCGGCGGCAGCACCGCCAGCAGTCACAGCAGTCGCAACCGCCGGCGCAGCCGCCGGCGCAGCCGCCGCCGCCGCCGCCGAGGCAGCAGCTGTTGCAGCAGCGGCAGCAGCAGCCGCCGCCGCTGGGGCAGGGGTCTCAGGAGCGTGTGCTGCGGCTTACGCGGCGCGACCTGGCCGAGCTGCCGCAAGAAATGCAGCGCCAGCTCACGCCGGTGTCGGCTGGTGGCCGCACACGCGAGCACGCGGCTGGCATCCTTGAGGCGCTCGCCACCTTCGTCGGGGAGACCCTGGACGCCGAGAACCCGACGCCCAACTTCATCTGGGCAAGTGCCCAGAGCCCTGTTTGCCGCCACGAAACCCTGTTTCTGCCTGTCCCAGGCTGCACATGACTGTGCCAGATGCCCTCGTTTTTGCACGTGGTAACTTCAACGCTGAAATGCAAGCCCCTCTGCGCAGCTGGACCACGGCAAGGTGACGGTTATGCGGGCGCCCGCGACTCTGTTCTCGACTTCAGTGGGGCTGCAATGCTTGTGGCCTCGCGAGGGATGGGCAACCTGTGCTCTTAGCGAAGTGTCAGACTTGTCTGTCAGCAACTAGGGGATTGGGAATCCTGTCGCTTTATTCACGCCTGACGCCCTCCTAGGCGCAGACGGCGTCAAACTTTCAACTTTCAACTGTGCCCCAGGCGACGGTCCGTTGAGCCAGCGCATTAGCAACAGGCAGGCAAGAAAGCCATTCAGGAGTCATATCGCTGGAGGTTTGTTCATGGTTGCAATGATAAATGTGACCAAAGACGGCGGCCATAAATGTGACCAAAGTTGCTACCTATTTCACCTGCCAACTGCACAGCGACGCTGGCGACACTATGAGAGCAAACAGACAGGAAAGTCCTTTAGTGCCGGAAACCAATAAAGTTCAAAGGATGAGAGGCAGCGTTGATGAGCAGCGACAGTGGCCGGCCACGCAGTACAGCAAGTGCGGCGGGAACCCGCCTGTCCGCCACACAGCAACGGCATGCTCTGCATATCTACCTAGCCAGTGCGAAAACAAGATTCAACTTCGACTCCAGGTCATCGCTGCTCAGTGATCGCTGCTACATGCGAGGCGATCCAGCAGCTGCTAAAACGACGAGAGGAATAAGGTGCCACTGCCGCTGCTGCCCGTCAGATGCGGGCTTAAGTGTCGCCCACAGCGGGCACAAACTTAGGTTCGTAGCCTGTCGCGGCGGGCTTCTCATGAGCCTCCTCCGACGACTCGTCGACGCCCTTCACCGTACCCAAAGGCAGCTGCTCATCCTGCGGTTGGAAACGATGCACGCAGCGCCTTGGCAGGTGAAGAAGCCACGGTAGTGCATGACGTCGAACGCCAAACGATGTGACGATCACAGAGCGCACATTGTGACACAGGTATTCTATTTATGAAACATATTGAACTCAACATATAGCATTCCTGACCTGCAGCGGGTCCACAGGGTCCAGCGGGCGGTGGATGATGGCGCGGAACATGTGCTCCAGGGCGGCACCCACCAGCATGCCCACGATGGACATGCCCTGCAATGAGCATTGGCGCACGCCGTCAGTGACGCATTGAGCTCGTGCGGCAGCAACGTCTCGTACATGGCACCTCATATCCCTTCAGAGGTCAACAGAGGCAGATGATGTCAGCAAAGACTACGCAGCTTGAACCGAAACCAGGTTTGGAAAAAGGCGCACCAGTGCGATCAGGAACGGCGGCCAGTCGTACTCGACAGTGAACACCCGCTTGAGCGTCTGCATTTGACGCAACGACAGCGTCTCAAAACCACATCACACAGCATGGCAATCCGGAAGTGGCTCACAGCGCGGAGCATGCAGCTTGGGTGAGGGGGCGGCCAGACCGTCTGGCCCTTGATATGGGCTTCTGCCCCATATCAAGGTCAGGGTAAGTGCAGCCACAAGCTGCTATCTCACCTGGCTGTACGTCTCTGTGGAGCGCTGCGCAATAGCAGACCACCAGAAGATGGAAACCAGGCCCTGAAGGCAGCCCGAGAGCATCGTGAAGGGGGTGACCAGCCTGAGGGAAGGGGGGAGCACAAAGGGACATCAGAAGGAGCGGCCTGACGATGATTACTAGATGACGGCTCGCTGGCATGATGGAGGCAACAATCACCGCAAACACGAGAAGGGACAGATGCAGCGCAAGAGGATGCTGAGCACAGCACCAGAAGATCTTCACCCAAAACAAAGTGACACACAACAGCGCACAAACCTACACACAACAGCGCACAGACCTACACACAACAGCGCACAAAAGAAACGCACCGGTAGGCCAGCCGGTGGCGAATTAGGCCCGCCAGCACTGGCAGCGTGCTCGTGGTGGTCACCAGGTTGGCAATCAGGAAGAGCTGGATGATGTTGTAGCTCTGCAACGGCACAAGCATTTCCCATAACGCCAGGTCGCTGCCATAGCGCCGGGCGCTTGCAGCAAGGAGCAGCTCAGCCGGCGGAGCAACTGAGACATGGCAAGACAGCACGCCATGCGGCATGACGCAGGCGCCTAGCACAGATTCACATGTGGTCAAGATTGGTAACCAAACTACGCGGCTCGCCTTGAGGCTGACGATCATGGGCGGCACGGTGAGCAGCAGCACCAGGCCGCGCACGACCAGCAGCGGCGCGTGCTGCAGGTACACGCCGCTGATGTTATCCACGATCGCGTTCTGCAGGCTGTCAATGGCCGATGTGCTCATGGACACGGACAGGACGGCCACCACCACGGTGATGGTGATGTGCCTGCGCGCGAGCAGAAGCAGGCTTTAGGCGTCGACAGTCTTCCCCTGCTCGGCGATGTGTGGGACTCCAGCCGGATGTTAATCCTAGCGCCTGTACTATGACATGCGTGTCACTATTGCAAAACACATGGGGACCACATGACAAGACAGCTGCCACCAGAACAGCACATTCAGGTGAACTGAATGTGTTGAAGCTCACCGGCCGCCGTTGACGTTGTCCAGCAGGCTGAACAGGATGGTGTTTCCGTAGTCATCAGGGCCCGACGGCACGAACAGGCCTGACCAGGCGGCCAGGATGCCGCCAAAGCCGAACAGGAACACGCAGATGGTGATGGCTGCAAAGCCCAGCGCGCCGCCAATGTGCAGGTTCCTGTGATGGGCACAGGTCAAGCGTGTCTGTGCAGGCTGTGGGGAGTCGCCACAACCTGTGCAAATGCCGCCTGACACTCTCAGAGTGGCGTCAAGCTCAGTATATGCATCAACGGTAACATATGGCTGCTTCAAGAGATGCTGACAGTGTGAAGTGCCCATGTCTGCTTGAGGCGGAGGCGGCCGCGGTGAAGCCGATACATGTTTTCCCCCCGGCGATTGCCAATCAAAATACGACTGCCAACAGCAATGCCCAAACAAACACATCGACCCGAAAGATGCCTCACCGCTTGGTAGAGGTGGCCCAGCAGCGCTGCCACATGGCCTCCGAGAAGACGGTGGAGGACGCCAGGGAGATGGGCATGACGGCGATGGAGGCGTAGCCCGTGTAGGTGGCCGCCAGGTAGCTCGGCAGCGGCTTGGGCAGCGGCGCCTTGAAGGTGACTGACACGAAGATGACGAGCACGATCAGCATGGAGATGGCGGCGGCCGCCTGGATCTGCACGTACGAATAGAAGTTTTGTTTTAGCAGCTCTGACAGGAAGGAGGCGAGCCGGGTGGTGTGACTGTTCAGGCCTTGTACTCACTCACAGGGGTGACATTGTCCGAAAAGGAGCTCAGCGACTCTGGCCAGACCCCACAGCCGCTGCTGTCACGACTGGTGTAATCGAATCGAAGCTTCAGGTCTGAGCTTGCCTGGTCCGTCACGATGGACACGTACAGGCCACCGTAGGCGGTGTAGATCGCGCTGATGACGCCAATGATGACCACGATAGGCCACCGCAGCGTGCCGATGACGATCTCAAACAGATCGCCAACCGCTGTGAACTCTGCCGTCAGGGCCACGCCCACTGCGTGTACAGATTGTGACGATGGAATGGCTAGCAAATGCCTGCACTGGCGGCGACAGGCGGCAGGTTTGCATGCTCATGAGTGGCAGCAGGCACATAGGCAACATGCCGACTGATTGCAGGTGATCAGAGAAGCGAGTGTTGATGGTAAACGCACTGTTGAAGAGCTGCAGCAGCAGACACCGACAAGTCAGCATGTGTGAAGAAATCAGCAGCGAGTGTGTTGCTAGCATCGAATGAACCCTGCGGGCAGATGATGCTGCGCAGGCTGCAGGTGTGATGGCTGAGCAGCTGTAAAGATGGCAACTCGAGGAACGCACCATGAGCAGTGAGATGTAGATCTGCACCACCGGCCCGAAGCGCCGCTTCACGTAGTCTGTGAAGGACATGACATTGGGCACCAGCTTGTGCACAAAGCCACCAAGGAAAGCGATCATGAGCACCGGGAATCCTGCGCAGGGGCAGACAGCCTCGATTGACGCACTCCCACGGACCTGAGCCGTCATGGTTCACACCGGAATGGCGCAGTGGTATCACAGTGGCATCACAGGACGCAGTTTGCCATCACAGTGGCATCACAGGACGCAGTTTGCCACACGGCTTGCGACACTCTGCCACTCATCTTGAGAGTATGCAGCGTCACATGTGAGGCAGCAGCCTCACCTGACGATATGGCGTACATAGCCAGGCCGAGGGTGCCGGCATAGTAGCCGTAGCTAGCTGGGCTGAAAAGCGTCCAGGAGCCCATGGCCGCCGCAAAGAACGACCAGCCAATGCGGAACCATCCCTGCATAACGGTGGGCAGGTCAGTGCTTTTGGACTGCTGTCTGATACCCTCTGTCAGACTGCCTGACGTCCATGCTTTTGAGATAGCCCACAGAAGGCGCTGCATGGGAAAGCACACGGCGCCCAGATGCAACAGCGTGCGCACCGTGGAGCGTCGCGCCGTCAAGAAAAATTCTGTTGTATCCTTGATCTGGTTGCGCCGCTGCCTGATGAACATGAAGGTGCAGGCGAAGAGGCCGAACAGCAGCACCACGACCGAGCATACTGGGTACACTACCCATACGAGCTTGGAGACCATTGTGGCGGCGGCCGGCGGCGGCGGCGGTGGTGGTGTTTGCTGTCAGGGGCCTGCGAGGGGCGCGCAGCCGTCACAATCTGCTGCGGAAAAAGCCAGTATGACGCTCGATTGACCGCAGACACGACGGCGACGTGAGGAAGTGAGAAGGCCACAGCCTCCAGGGTCAGTGCTGGGCCGGGCCTCGAAAGGAATCCTGAGCTCGGAGCACGGCATCGCGCACACAGCATGCTGGAGGATATCGGACGTGCAGCACTGAGACTGGCAGCAATCATGTGCTATGCAATGCCAGCCGTCACGCCAGCTCGTACATCCGCCACCAGCGCCTCGCTGTTCCAAGCAGGTCGCAGTCCCGTGTGCGGCAACCGCAGCGGTTCTTGACATAGAACACACTAGACGTGAAGGTGCGCCGCGATCAGGATGTTGTCCCACCTGCACCTGTGTTATCTAGCTGGCACAGCCGCGGCAGAACCTGGCGCCAAGCGATGTGATGCGGGGCACTACCCTCTCTGCAAATCTCGGCAGACTAATTTATTCACGCTCGGTGAGCTGCCTGACAAGGCAAGAAAAAGTGCGCGTTGCTGTTGCACGGCTTCATGCATCAACGGGGTCGTCCTCTCTGTTGCATTTTTGTCGGAATTGCAAGGGGACTAGGGGATATGGCGGGGGGACGATGCGGAGACCCCTTTCAGCTCGAAAGGCTTTATTGCCCCAAATCGAAGTGTCTGATAATTCCTATCCAGACCACTGATGTTTTCCAGCTGGATATTTTGGAACGTGTCACGCTCTCTTCCCCAACCAGTGGAAACGAAAATCACTTCGTGGGCGGTTAGTCACGCTCGCAGACATGGTAATGCATCTACAGCGACCTTCATGCGCGTCTCGGTTTTGAGCACATGCGTCAGCCGTCGCGACACTCAGGTCCACCTAGGTACTCGTGTATGACGACCTGCAACGCGGGCAGAACGGCATGGAGAACCCTAAGCAACTGAACGGCGTGAGCAGCATGGGCTCTAGAATATGGCGCATGCAGTGCACCAGGTGAATAAGGATGGAGCACACCGTACCTGGCGGATGTGTGCCCTTTCAGCGTGGGGCAAATCAGCCCCGGTAACGCCTACGATAAGAGCCTGCAGAAAAAGCGGTCAATTTAGCGATAGTATGATCCGGAATGCATCAAGGAATGCAGATTGGATCGTATAACGAGCCACTCGAGAAAGACTGACACATGCACACCTGGTATTGCAGACGCGGGTAGCGCAGGCGGCTTCGGCAAAGCTTGCACATACCAGACCTTGCCTGAGGCCACAGTGTGTTTGGCGGACAGGGTGTTACCAGCCGTGCTAGCTCCTTTTCATATGCGTCGCATCCTTTGGGCTGACAACGGCGGGGGGCAAGCTCCTCTCAGCTGCCGTGTGCTGCGTGCTTTGCTCTGAAGAGAGGTTCGGTTGGTGTCCACTGTTCCTGCAGCACGAGAAGGTTGGTTCACCGTCAGCTGAATCTTGGTATGCTGCCTAGGTATTATGGTATGCCTGGCGAGACACACAGTGTGCCACAGAGCCTGTCCACAGGGAGGTAGGCACAGTGACCTGTAGGTGCCGGAAGTACTCCCAGGTCGCCGCCAGCCAGCCTTTGATGCGCAGCTGCAAAGAGGCAACGAAGGCGCGCCACCGCCGCTTCACCCGCCTGGTCAGCGTCAGCCTGTGTCGAGCTAGGCTTGAGCACACCTGCAGTCGCAGTGGAGGTCAGGCCATGGGGTCTGACTTGACATGAATGCCTGTCGTGCGAGCGCCATGCCGCAACTTCGTAATGTGACGGAAAGGGGCAAGGGAAAATCAGCTGTTGCGGAATTCCGGGCAATGATGTTGGCTGTGGTCACTACAAGTCCCGATTTTCGAACGCACCTGGGCGATGAAGTTGAAGGTGGTCTGGCAGCCTTTGGCGCACTTGACGCCGGACACGCGCAGCACATCCATTGGCAGCGCCACATACCACCATGACGCCTGCAAACAAACGTCACGGAGATTGCTGTAGCTCGTGCATCAGGCTGTGCTGCACCAGCAAATCCCATGGCTGGCTGGACACCTCAGGACACTTGCACATCTGCCCGCGAAAACAGCCGCATGCACACATTCTGTTGTCAGCAATGGCGAGTCCAAAGATGCAGAGTCGCAGGCCCAGCCAGGATTCTTGCCTGGGAGGTGGCCTGCGTGCCGGCGGATGCCAGCTGCTGCGATGCGCGAGCCGCCCCAAACACGGCTCCGCCAAAGGACGTGAGCGATCCCGCTGTCAGCACGGCCGCCTGCATGGAGAAGACCGCAGCCTACTGAGATCTCTCCTAGCGTGACTTGATGCCTGCTTCCTCAAACACCCAGCTGAATTGCCTGCACTTGCCTGTGCGGCGGAGCCCCACGCCAGCTTGAGGGGCAGCAGGAAGCCGTTGAACATGCCGCCGAGGAGGTGGCCCAGCGCCACCAGCGGCGACAGCAGCAGCGCGATGGAGCCCAGCAGCTGGGAGCCGCAGAAGGCGGCCACAGCCCTGATCGCGTCCAGCGGCGGACCTGCGGGTATGTGTTGCTGGAGCTTGAGGTAATGACGCTCCCTTGAGTCGTTTCACAGCATGCACCAATGAGCTGTAGTGGTAGGATCAGCCATCCTCTGCATCTGGCGAGAGAATTGAAGGATGCGCACCCAGGATGTCGACTGCTGGCTGCGCAAGACCCCGCAGGTATCTGGCCATGCCGACGCCCCACTGCAGCAGCTGCATGGCGTACATCGAATTGCCTGTGACAGCAAATGCTTGCAGTCAGCAGGGGAACATGTCAGCAGAGGTTCGGTCGCGCGGCAGACCTTGCAGCGCAGTGATGAAACACTCGACACCTCACCCAAAAAACAACTGGAAACGCACCAAAAATGTAGGTCAGCAGGATCGAGAGCCGCAGCTTGACGTGCTCGTCCAGCCAGCCCGGGATTGCGGACAGGTGCAGCCCCGCAAATGCCCGCCGCAGCACCTGCGGCACGACAATAGTCGGCCTTGAAACCTTTGCAGGAAGTGCAGCAGAATTGATTACCATGCAAGTCACTGTTGTCTGCTGACATGCAGTACACCTCCAGGCAGAGCAAGGCACCCACATCGTCAGGCACGTGTTCTCACCGGCTCAAGGTATGGAGTGTGCGAGTACAGGTCGTAAAAGCCAGTGGCCAACGAAAATACGCTGATCAGCACGAACAGGACCCAGGTGAGGGTGCGCAGCCACGGCCGGTAGAACAGGCCAAACTGAGGCAGGAAGATAGCCCATACCTGCACGGCTAATGCACGTGCTTTCAGCGTGTGATTGGTCTGGGACGCACTTGATCCATCAGCGTTGTCCGACATGGCAGTTCAGGGTGCAGGACAGCCATGCTTGAGACAAGCAAAACCCTTACAGGAGTCGCAACACTGGCGAGCTGAGCAGCACCTGCAGGCCCGTCTCGTACAGCCGCAGCAGGCGCTCGTCGCCCTCAATGACCAGCCGCAGCAGGCTGTGCACACGCTGGTCCGTGAAGGTGAAGTTGATGGTGCGGTAGGGGTACGACTGAGACTGTATCTGTGGGGCACGGGAGAGATGAAATGGTCATCGGTGTTGCATCAAGTGCACGAAGGCATAGACAATGGTAGACCGGCAGAGCAAAAGGCATGCAAAGAAGGCTTCATCAAGCAGTCAGACTCATGTCCTGTTTTGAGAGCGTGGTGAGCACACACACCGTCCAGTGTGCAGGCACAGGCCAGGACCCGCTGCTGAGTTTGCGGCCGGCGAGACCGCCGCCCGGCGGCGGCTGGCAGACCTTGCTCGGCGAAGCCGCCAGGTCGCTGGCTGTGTAGCTGAGCCGCCTGAAGCCGTTCCCTGCAGGTCCATCAGGGAATGCGGCTGCCGCTTATTGACAGTTGCAGGGGTCTCAGTGGGCCTTTGCACCGTCAGCATGAGACCCTATTGTAGAAATGCCAGACAAATATCACAAGGTGCAGCATACCTGTGGGGCAGCCCACTTTGGGAGGAGTAGCAGCAGGGACCGCGATGGGCGCGGTGCCGCCCCGGGCCGGCAGCAGGCAGCTGGCGGCCGGCACGTAGGGCGACGCTGCCGCCGCTGGGTCTGGCTGCAGGCTGCCGCTCCTCAG
>JAABUM010003601.1_pt1 | contig 18671 bp, 16 predicted proteins | sample 5559161 | NCBI WGS metagenome assembly JAABUM01 (sample SAMN10711868, study PRJNA513369) | rock metagenome | isolation source: Antarctica rocks | place: Antarctica: Victoria Land, Siegfried Peak nord | reverse complement strand
GAACTCGCCGACGACCAGGGCCGTGCGCTCGCCGCCTAGCACGATCCCCCGCTCCTCGATCAGCAGCACCACCCGGTCGATGTCGCCAGCATCGGCGACCCCCGTGCCGATCAGCCCGCGCGCCGCGAGGGTCCGCAGCTTGCTGTGGTCGATCACGGCGGCGGTGTGGAACTCGGTGGCGAGGTGGCGGGCTGCGAACTCGTACGCCCGGTCGAACCGCTCGGCGTCGGTCAGGGCGGGCGCGCTGGCTCCGTCCAGGACCGTCTTGTGGTCCCAGCCGATGCCTTCCGCTTGGTCGCGCCAGCCTTCCTTCTCCGTCCGCCCGTCCCCCTTGGACCGGCGCTCGGCCACGGCCGCGGCGGACAGGATGCCGAACTTACGGTTGGCGGACAGCCCCTCCCAGTCCAGCCCCTGGCGCTTGGCATACGCCTTTGCGTTCCGCTCCGTCTGCCGCCGCCCCTTGGAGAACAGGTCCACCGCCGCCTGCGGGATTGCGGTCAGCACGACGGCCTCCTCCTTGGCGTCGTAGGCGGTGTGGATGCCGAGCTTGCGCAGCTCGTGGGCAAGCCGTCCTTGGAAGAAGGCGCCGAACTCGTGGACCCGGTCGTTCAGCCGCTTGGTGTCGAGCGATCCGGTCCGGCCGTCCGCCGTCACCACCAGGTTGAACATGCCGTTGTGGATGTGCGCGTGCGGGTCGCCGGACATCGGCACGTCGGCCAGGTAGGTGACGCCGGTCACGCCGTCCTTGACCTGCAGCGTCGGCCGGGCGGTGTGGTGGCGGAAGGACACCCAGCCCACCTCGCCCGGCTCGGCGCCGTCCTGGCCGTTCTTCCCCCGCCTGGCCCAGCCGATCTCGCGGGCGACGTAGCGCATGGTGTCGTCGTTGGCACGGTTGACCGCCTCCCAGATCGCCCCGGCCTCGGCCGGCGAGGCGGCGAACTCGGCCGCCAGCGAGACGGACTTGTGCGGCGCCACGGTCAGGTCGTAGGCGCTGATCTTGCGCTCCTTGGCGCTCGGCCATTTCTCGCCGGTGTCGGCCCGCCTCGCCTCGAACAGCCGGTCCAGCTCGGCGTCGGCCGGCAGCTTGGCCGGGTCGATGCCCATGGCCTCTGCCATCTCGGGCGCCATGTCCGGCCGCCACGTCGCCCGGGTGTCGCGGCCGGTGTAGTAGGCGGTCAGCCGTCCGCCGGCGTCCGGCCTGGCGCCAGGTTCCAGGTCGGCGCCGGGCTGCGGCTCCGGCGCGTGCTCGGTGAGGTAGGCGCGGATCAGCTTGCCGTCCGAGTTGGCGGCCAGCTTGCGGAAGGTCATCATCCCCCCTGCCCTACCGCTTCGTGGGTTCGACGCCGAAGTTGTCGGCAATGGCCTGGACCACATCGAGCGGCATGTCGCGCGTGATCCTTGCCAGCCCGACCGTGATGTCCTTCAGGTAGGCGGACTGGCTGTCCAGCCGGACCAGCAGCGCGCCGATCAGCTCCTCCAGCGAGGGGCCGTCCTTCCCAGGACCCGGCTCGGGCGTGAGCAGCCGGACGATGGTTTCCAGGCTCTCGCCGTGCTGGCGCTGCACGCCTGCCATCAGGGCGATGCCGCCGTTTGCCGCCCGAAGGTCCCTGCTGACCTGGATCAGGGTGTCGTCGGTCTCAACATCCATTGTGGTTGCTCCTCTTCCTTGTAGGAAGCATGGCAAGCCTGGATGCGAATGGCCCTGACCTCTACTGCCGGGTATGATGGAGAGAGGCCTGTATCGACAGGGAGCTTCAACGGCTGTTCTGCGCCCATAATGGTCATCCGGCGACAGTGTGGTCGCGCGCTGAACCGGACGTTTGTCGAGCGCCTAGCGGTTCAATTGCGCACACGCGCGCGCGCGACCCTCGCCCTCACAGGGCCGCTAGCCCAGTTCCCGCGGGCGGCCGCACGGCATTGCCAGGTGCCTGGCCGTTCACCTTGTCGGATGCGCCTAGCGCTATACGGTCCAGAGCGCTTGCTTGTTGCCACCATAGCCCGAACTAACGGAAGTGCCTCCTCGTACGCATAAGGAGTTCCACTAGCTATATCAAAGCGATAGCGTAAAACAGATGATTTCCGACACCCGTCAATCATTGTCCTCAAGGGCCCAAAATCAGCCAATCTTTTACACGACAAACCCTGTCGGAATGGGAGAGCGCACGGAAACTGCCATGGGAGGGTTTTCCGACATGGTTTTTGTTCTTGATTTGCCCCGTTATGCGTACCAGGAGGCACTTCCGTTAGTTCGGGCCACCATGGCCGGCAACCACGAACGCAGCCAAGTGAAGGGCGAACACAGCGACCTATCCACAGCCTTTGCGTGGCTGCTCGTGTCGACTCTTCACTTCCGCAAAGCTGACTGTCGAGGAATGCCCCAGCAAGGGCGGAGGAGGGAGGACTGCGTTGACCAGCCAGCCCGTGGAGGCCTTGTCACGCCAAAGATCGTATTTAGCCGTCCACTCGGTCGCCCCGAGACTGTCGCGTATCCCGTTGACCCAACTGGGGCATTGCTGCTCAATCCCTGCAAACGCCAGCCCGCATGAACGCGCGGGCATCAGGGAGGATGGACCGGATGCAGATGTGCCGCCGCGGCTTGCTAACTGGGGCAGCAGTTCTGGGACTGGGGCGCCCTGCGCTGGCGCAGGCGCCGGGTCCTGTCCGGATCGGCTGGCTGGCCTCGTTGACAGGTGCGGCCAGCGCGCCGGCCATCGGCTTCGACCGCGGCGTTCAGTTCGCCACCAGCACCATCAATGCCGCAGGCGGCGTGCGCGGCCGGATGATCGAGATCGTCACCCGCGACACCCAGGGCGACCCCACCAAGGCCGTCAACGCCGCGCAGGACCTTATCAGCCGCGCCAAGGTGGATGCGGTCTGGGGGCCTACCAACTCCGGGGAAAGCCTGGCCGTCACCCCCATCATGGCCCGCGCCCGGATGCCCAACCTGCACCCCTGCGTGGTGGACAGCCTGATTGACCCGGCCAAGTTCCCCAACGCCTACCGCATCGCCCCCTCCAACGGCCAGTGGGACGACGCCGTGCGCGGCTATACCCTCAAGACGCTGGGCTTGAAGCAGGTGGCGCTGTTCGGGGACACCACGGGCTACGGCACCACGGCCGTTGCCGCCTCTGCCGCCGCCTTCGCCAGGGACGGCGCCACCGTCAGCTACCAGGCGCAGATTGACGCCAACCAGCCGGACGTGACGCCGGACATGCTGCGGGCGCGGGACGCCGGCGCCAAGGCGATCATCATCTGGACGGTGGCTGTCGGCCTGATCTCCCGCGTGCTGAACGCCCGTGCCGCCCTGGGCTGGGACGTGCCGGTCGTCGGCCATCCCTCCCTGGGCGCTGGCGAGGTGCGCGGCCTGCTGGACAAGCCGTCCAACTGGGACAAGGTGTACATGGTCGGCTACCGCACCTGCTCCTTCGACGCCGCCGGCAAGCTGCCGTCGCGGTCGGAGGCGTTCGTGGCGGACCTGGCGAAGGCGGGGGTAAAGCTGGACGACACCCTGCTGTGGTGGGTCGCAGCCGGCCACGACGCCGTGCGGCTGATCGCCAGCGCCATCGAGGCGACGGGTTCCACCGCATCCGCCGATATCATCGGCAACTGGAACGGCGTCCAGGGCTTCCCCGGCGTGTTTGGCGCCTACAGCTTCAGCCCCACCCAGCACAACGGCTACCCGCAGGACGAGGTGGTCATGAGCCAGGCGAACTCGCAGCGCAGCGGAGCCTTCACGCTGGCGCCGGCCTAGCGGGTGCTCAGCTCCATCCTCGTTACCGGCATCGCCCTCGGCTCGGTATATGCGCTGATCGGGGTGGCGTACAACGTGATGTTCTCCGCCTCCCGCGTGATGAGCTTCACGGCGGGGCAGATGGGGATGCTGGGCGGGGTGCTGGGGGCGATGTTCATTGCGCGCCTGGGGGTGCCGGTGCCGCTGGGGCTGCTGGCCACGCTGGCCGCCTGCGCCGGGTTCGGCGTGGTGACGGAGTTCGTTGCCGTGCGCCCGGTGCTCGCGAGCCTGGACAAGCATCTGTACGTGCTGTCCACCCTGGCTGTCGCGCTGCTGGCGCAGCAGTCGGCCGCCCTGTGGTGGAGCACCGAGCCGCAGCCCTTCCCGCGGCTGCTGGGCGCCGCGCCCTTCGGCATAGACGAGCGGTTCTGGCTGCCGCCCCTGGCCTGCGCCCTGGTGATTGGCGGGCTGGAGTGGATGTATCGCCGCACCCTGATCGGCCGCGCCTTCTTGGCGATTGCCGAAGACGGGTTCGCCGCCCGCGCCCTGGGCCTGCCGGAGGTGCGGCTGCGCGTGCTGTCCTATGCGCTGGCGGGCGCGGTGGGCGGGCTGGCGGGGTTCGCGGGAGGCGGGCTGCTGCTGGCGTTCTTCGCCAACGGGGCGTTGCTGAACTTCTACGGCTTCGTGCCGGTGGCGCTGGGCGGGTTGGGCAACAATCGCGGCGCCGTCGCGGGCGGGCTGCTGTTGGGGCTGTTCCAGCAGGCGGCCAACTTCACGGTGGGCGGGGTGTTCGCGTCCGTCGCAGTGTTCAGCGTGTTCATCGCCGTGCTGCTGCTGGCGCCCCAGGGGCTGTTCGGCGGCCCGGCAGCCCGGCGGGTGTGATGGACGGCTTGGCAGCCGCCGTCCCGGTCCGCCCCGCTTCGCGCTGGGGTGCGGCGGTGCCCTACGCGCTGGTGCTGGCTGCCTGCGCGGCGGTGCCGTTCGTGGGCGGTGACTACTGGACCAGCATCGCCACGCGCTGCGCCGTTTACTGGGTGCTGGTGGCCGGGCTGAACCTGGTGGTGGGCTTCGCCGGGCAGCTTGCCATCGGATACGTGTCCCTGCTGACGCTGGGCGCCTACACCGCCAGCGCCTTGGCGGAGAAGCTTGGCGTGCCAGCCCTGCTGACGCTGGCTGCGGCAGGGCTGATGGGGGCAGCCGGCGGGGTGCTGGTGGGCCTGCCGGCGCTGCGGCTGCGGACCTTTTACTTCGCCATGAGCACGCTGGGCTTCGCCACCATCGTGACCCAGGTGGCGTTGGCCTGGACCGGCGTGACCGGCGGCGGCGTCGGCCTGCCCGGCCCTTCCTTCCCTGTGCCGTTTGACACCACGTCCGGCCTGTATGCCGCCTGCCTGGGTATTGCAGCGCTTGTCACTTGGTTGAGTGCCAATGCCGGGTTCAGCCGGTTCGGCCGTGGCCTGGTGGCGCTGCGCGACGCGGAGGTCGCGGCGGAGGCGTGCGGCGTGGCCAAGCGCCCGCTGCTGATGGCGGTGTTCCTGTTCAGCGGCGCCTGTGCCGGGGTGGCGGGGGCGCTGTTTGCCACGCTGCAAAGCTACATCACGCCGGACGCCTTCACCTTCGACTTGTCTGTGCTGTTCTTCACAGCCGTCCTGATCGGCGGCCGCGGCGCCATCCTGGGTCCGCTGTTGGCGACGGTGCTGCTGACGGTGCTGCCGGAGCTGGCCGCGCCGCTCGTGGCCTGGTCCACCTTCCTGTATGCGGCGCTGCTGCTGGGCATCGTGCTTCTGGCGCCCGGCGGCATTGCGGAGCTGCTGGACCGCGCCAGCCGGCGTCCGCTGCACACCGACCGTCAGGTGATGCCGCGGGCGGCGCTGCTGCCGGGCCTCCTGCAAGGCCACGCCACGGCGCCCAAGGACACGGTGCCGGACCTGGTGCTGACCGGGGTGGAGCTGGCCTTTGGCGCGGTGCGGGCCATAGACGGGCTGAGCCTGCGCCTGGCGCCCGGCGAGGTGCATGGGCTGATTGGTCCCAACGGCAGCGGCAAGACCACGACCCTGAACGCCATCAGCGGCTTCGTCACGCCGCAGCAAGGGCAGGTCGCCGTGGCCGGGCAGGTCCTGCAGCCCGGCGCCACCGCCAGCCGCGCCGCCGCCGGCATCGCCCGCACCTTCCAGACGCCGCGCCTGGCAGGCGAGGCGAGCGTGCTGGACAACGTGATGCTCGGCGGGACCTGCACCGGCCGCGCCACCTTCCTGGAGGCGCTGCTGCGCCTGCCGCGCGCACGGCGGGAGGAGCGCGGCCTGCGGGAGCGTGCCCTGCTCGCGCTGCGGGCAGTTGGGCTGGAGCGGCTGGCGGCGGTCCGTGCCGACCGGTTGCAGCACAGCGAACTGCGCTTCGTGGAGATCGCCCGCGCCTTGATGGCGGCCCCGGCCTTCCTGTTGCTGGACGAACCGGCGGCCGGGCTGTCCGCCGACGAGATCACCCGGCTGGGCGAGCTGGTCCGCGCCGTGGCGGCGGCCGGCACGGGCGTGCTGCTGGTGGAGCACCATGCCGACCTGATCTTCGCCGTTTGCGACCGGGTGACGGTGCTGAACCTCGGCAGCATCCTGGCCGCAGGCACCCCGGCGGAGATACGCGCCCACCGTGAGGTGGTGGAGGCCTACCTTGGCTCTTGATCCGCTGCTGGACGTCCAGGGGCTGCACGCGGGGTACGGCAAGGTGTCGGTGCTGCACGGCGTGGATTTGCAGGTTGCGCCGGGGGAGATCCTCGCGCTGCTAGGGCCGAACGGCGCGGGCAAGACGACGCTGCTGCGCGCCGTGTCGGGTCTGCTGCCCTGGACCGGCGGCATCCGCTTTGCCGGCGGCAGCCTGGCCGGCGCCGGCCCGCGGGAGGCGGCTCGGGCCGGGCTGGTCCATGTGATCGAAGGGCACCGCGTGTTCACGGGCCTGTCTGTCGCCGACAACATGCTGCTGGCTGGCTTCGACCTGCCGCGGGCGGAGCGGGCGCGGCGCGTCGAGGAGGCACTGGTCAGCTTCCCGGAGATTGCCGCCAAGCGGCACGAGCGTGGCGGCGCCCTGTCCGGCGGGCAGCAGCAGATGCTGGCGGTGGCGCAGGGCCTGGTGCGCCGTCCCCGGCTGCTGATGCTGGACGAGCCGTCAGCCGGCCTGTCGCCGGTGCTGGTGGACCGGGTGCTGGGCGTGCTGGACACCCTGCGCCGCGGCGGCACGGCGGTGCTGCTGGTGGAGCAGTTGATCGACAAGGCCCTGGCCCTGGCCGACCGCGTCTGTGCCCTGGCGCGGGGCCGGGTGGTGCTGGAGGCCAGGGCGGACGAGCCAGGGCTGCATGCCCGGCTGGAACGCGCCTACATGGGCGGCCCGGCGCACGCCGACCCGGCCCATGCCGGCCTGCCATGAAGATCGCCCGGGTCAGCACCCACCACGCCGCCATCCCCTACGCCTATGACGGCCCGCGCCACGCGGTCGGGGGGCAAAGCTGGACTACGCTGGACATGCTGCTGGTGCGGATCGAGACGCGCGGCGGCCTAGTCGGCTGGGGGGAGGCGTTCGGGCACGGCTGCATCCCGGCGACCAAGGCGGCGCTGGACACGCTGGTCGCGCCCTGGCTGCTCGGGCGGGATGCGACGGACATCGGCGGCATCGGCCACGGGCTGGCGCAGGCCATGCACCTGTTCGGCCGCAACGGACCGCTGACCTATGCGATGGCCGGGGTGGACACCGCCCTGTGGGACATCGCCGGGAAGCGGGCGGGGCTACCGCTCCACGACTTGCTTGGCGGTGCCCAGCGCCGGTCGGTCCCGGCCTATGCCAGCCTGCTGCGCTACAGTTCCCCCGCTGTCACGGCCCGCAACGCCGAAGCCGCGGCCGCCGAGGGTTATGCCGCGATCAAGCTGCACGAGGTGGACGTGCCCTGCGTCCGAGCTGCCCGGGATGCGCTGGGGCCGGATGCCATGCTGATGGACGACGTGAACTGCCCCTGGACCCCGTCCGAGGCCCTGGACCATGCCGCCTGCCTGCGTCCCCTGCGCCTGCACTGGCTGGAGGAGCCGGTGTGGCCGCCCGATGACCACCGCAGCCTGGCCGCGGTCCGCCGGGCAGCCGGCATCCCGGTTGCGGCCGGGGAGAACGTGGGCGGCCTGCAAGGTTTCGCCGACCTGTTCGCCTCCGGCGCCGTGGATGTTGCACAGCCCAGCGTGGCCAAGCTCGGCATCACCGTGTTCCGCCAGGTGCTGGCGCTGGCGGAGGCGCATGGGGTGCGTGTGGTGCCGCACTGCGCCTATTTCGGCCCGGGCTACCTGGCGTCGCTCCAGCTTGCGGCCACGCTGGCGAATGCGCCGCTGGAGCGGCTGTGGCTGACGCTGGAGGCCAGCCCGTTCGGCCCCTGGCTGGACGCGCCCGGCGGCGTGGCCCAGCTCCCGCCCGGCCCCGGCCTGGGCTGCGACCCGGACGAGGCCGTGCTCGAACGCTACCGCCGCGCCCCGGTGGGCGAGGCGAGGGAGGCCCACCCATGAAATGCACCGCCGTCCGCACGACCCCTGGCGAGATCGCCCTGCCCAGCCCGGCTGTGGGCGGCTTAGGGGCGATCCACAGGCTCGGCCTTGTCGCGGTCCAGGTGGAGACGGATGCCGGGCTGGTGGGGGAGTTCGTGCTGATCACCCTGCACGGGCGCCACGTCCGCGTGCTGGACGAGATGGTTCAGTCCCTGGCGCCGCTGCTGACGGGCCGCGACCCGCTGCACAGCACGGCGTTCTGGGCCAACGCATGGCGGCAGAACAACTTCGTCGGCCACAAGGGCGTGGCGGTCATGGGCCTGTCGGCGCTGGACGGGGCGCTGTGGGATTTGCGCGGCAAGGCCGCCGGGCTGAACATCGCCGCCCTGATCGGCCAAGCCCGCACGGCCGTGCCCGCCTATGCGAGCGCCGGGCTGTGGCTGGACCGGAGCGTGGACGCATTGCAGGCGGAGGCGCGGGGCTTCGTGGATGCGGGCTTCCGGGCGGTGAAGATGCGCGTCGCCCAGGGCAGCCTGGCGGCAACCGAGGACCGGGTGCGTGCCGTTCGGGACGCCATCGGACCCGACGTCAGCTTGATGGCCGACGCCAACCAGCAACTGACGGAGGCCGAGGCGATCCGCATGGGCCGCATGCTGGAAGGATACGACCTCGCCTGGTTCGAGGAGCCGTTGCCGGCCTGGGACCTGGCCGGCGTCGCGCGCGTGGCCGCTGCGCTGGACACGCCGGTCGCGTCGGGGGAGACCGAATATGCCCGCTTCGGCTTCCGCGACATGCTGGAGCGCCGGTCAGCCGACGTGCTGATGCCCGACTTGCAGCGGGTCGGCGGCGTGACCGAGTTCGTCCGCGTCGCGCACCTGGCGGCGGCGTTCGACATCCCCGTGTCGTCGCACCTGTTCCCGGAGATGAGCCTGTCCGTGCTGGCCGGGCTGGAGAATGCGACCTGGCTGGAGCACATGCCCTGGCTGTCGCCCCTCTACCGGGAGACGATCGAGCTGCGGGACGGTGCCGCCGTCGTGCCGGACCGGCCGGGATGGGGGTTTTCGCTGGACCTGGCGCGCATCCGTGCTGGGAGCTGAAACAATGTTCAGCCAAGCTTCTTTGGATCGAGAATGGCTATTATCGTTCCTGAACCGCATGCGGAGCTGGCGCTCTGTTTCGGCCGCTTTGCGCCCATCCTGGCCTTTCGAGCCGCTTCTGCCGCGCATCCAAAATGGGACATTCCAGTATGAAAAGATGAGGATGCAGAGGCTACGAAGCGGACGGTCCGGCTTCCCGAGCCTGGTCCACGGTTTATGGCTCAGCCTGAGCTTCTACTGACCAATACATCGACGTTGCGCGATCCGCTCTGAGGAGCGGGGGCCGCCCGGCCTGGCGACCGTGCGGCCCGAACGCATCAAGGCACCAGCGCGCCCTGGGTCTCGACATAGACCGCATAGACCGACGTGCTCGCGGTCATGAACAGCCGGTTGCGCCGCTTGCCGCCGAAGCAGAGATTGGCACAGGTCTCGGGCAGGTGGATTTTGCCGATCAGCTGCCCACCCGGTTCGTAGCAACGGACCCCGTCCTCCTTCGGATCTGCCCAGCCCATGCTGCACCAGACATTGCCGTCGACGTCGACGCGGACACCATCGGTGAAACCCGGCGCAAAACCCTCGGCAAAGACCTTGTCGTTCGACAATGTGTCGCCGTTCACGTCGAACGAGCGCATATTCGAGCGCCCACCATGGGTAATGCCGCTGTCGATCACATAAAGCTTCTTCTCGTCGGGCGAGAGCGCAATGCCGTTCGGCTTGTCGAACGCGTCGGAGACGACCTTCGCGTGGCCTGACTGCATGTCCAGCCGATAGACGCGCGGCGGCTGCTCGGACGTGTCCTTGTGCCCCTCGTAATTGCCGAGAATGCCGTAGCCCGGATCGGTGAACCAAACCGCGCCGTCCGACGCCACCACCACGTCGTTCGGCGCGTTCAGCTTCTTGCCCTCGAAACTGTCGATCAGCACCGTGATCTGCCCGTCCGGCTCCGTCCGCGTGACCCGGCGCGCGTCATGCTCGCAGGTAATCAGCCGACCCTGCCGGTCACGCGTGTTGCCGTTGGAGAAGTTCGACGGCGTGCGAAAAACGCTCACATGGCCGTCCTCCTCCAGCCAGCGCATGATCCGGTTGTTCGGGATGTCGCTCCACAGCAAATAACCGCCGTCGCGGAAATAGACCGGTCCCTCGGCCCAACGAAAGCCGGTCGCGATGCGTTCGATGGCGGCGTTGCCGACCTTGGCGGAGAAGCGCTTGTCGAGCGACTCCACACGCGGATCGGGATAGCGCGTGCCGGGCAAGTCGCCCAGCGGCAATTGGTCCGCGAGGGCCGCCGTAGTGGTCAGCGCCGAAGCGAGCGCGCCCGCGCCGGCGACGAAGTTCCGTCGGTTCATTCCGTTCCTCCCATCCCGGAGCCGTTCCGGTCCGGTCCGGGAACCGTATCAGATCGCTGCCTAGGAGCGAGATATCTGTTGCACGCGCAGGGCTGGCGGCTTCCATGCCTCCGGCGTCAGGCTCGACCGGAGTACGGCGACGGGCCGCTAGGCCGTTCGGTCGGCATCAACGCTGCGTCTTCCGCGTCCGCAGAACGTCCGCTTCTCTCTGTCGCTCGTTGCGGAGCGGACAGGCAGCTCTCGGCCATTCCCGACCGCAATGCTCATGCCCACTAGCGCAATTTTCTGGTCCGACCCATCCACAAGCCCGCGGCCAGGGCGATCACATTTGGATTTTGGTTGACGAGTGGTTTGGTTCTTGCATGTGCGTGATGGTGTGGTGTTCTGCCGCGGGTGTGTGACGTGCGCCCTCGGAAGACTGCTTGGAGCCGTGGTTCTTATCGGGATCCGGGGTGGTGACGTGTGCGTCACCCGACGAGGGCAGCGATGAGGGTGCCGAGGAGCGCCCTACCGCGTCGGCGTGCGTTATGCACGAATTGGAAGAAGCCGAGGTAGAGCGGCAGCTTCTCCTGCGAGATGCCGCGGTGCGGGCGCAGCCAGGAGCACAGCAGCGACCAGAACTCCTCCATCGTGTTGACGTGCATCTCGCAGAACCCGTCGCCATCCTCGTCGCGGGCATACTCGCCATGCACATGGCAGACCATCTTGTGCCCGTGGCCCCAGACTGGCAGACGCGCGTAGATGCCATACTCGTCCGTGTGGACGAGGGTGCCCGGGGTGACAGCGGCGGTGATGACCGGCTTAATCGTGGCCTGCTGCACGTTGGCCAGCATGCGCAGCACGACCCCGCCGCCACGCTGGATCAGGCCGAGGATGGGTGGCTTTTCCTTCGCCAACGTGCCGCGGCCCGGCGCGCCTGCCAGCTTGCGACGGCGCCCGAGCCGCCCTGTTTGGCAACAGCCGCGGGCTGGCCTTTGTGCCCGGCCACGACGTAGACCTCATCGATTTCCACCTCGCCCGTCAGTTCCATCTCCGGGGCCTTGGCGATCACGCCATGGCGCAGTTGCTCCGTCATGGCCTGCGCGTCGGACCCGCAAAGGCCCGGCTCCTTGGCAATCTGGCGGTTGGAAAGATTCAGGCCCATGAAGTAGAGGCACAAGACCCAGACCTGCAGCGGCTGGCGACGCCCGGCCAGCACCGTGCCCGTGAGATCGTCAAAGCGCCCAGCACAGCCCTTGCAGCGATACCGCTGCCGGTGCTGCTGCGTGTCGTCGAACCCGTCTCGGATCACCGCGGCGCTGCCGCACCCGGGGCAGCGCGCACCCCCCGGCCAGCGGTGTTGGCGCACAAAGGCGAAGCACTTGGCGTCGTCCATGAGGCCGGAAAGATTGACCAGATCCGGTGCGGTCATGACAGCAGGGCCTCCCTCGCGCGAAGCAGTTCGCCTCACGCCCCCACCATCGGATCAGAGGCCCTGCCGACACGCTACCCAGGCCCAAACCCAACACCCCGGCTCCTGATAAGAGCCTTCGGGCGTGCGGCTACGGCCCGGACCCGCCGCCGCCGGGCCGCTGGGGCGGGGACAGGGCCAGCATGGCCGTGACCGCATCCGGCATGGCCGTTGCCACCCCGGCCCGCGTCGGCATCGCGTCCACGAACGGTCGGAACTGGAGCGTAGCCACGCCCAGCACGCGCCGCAGCTCGGCGACCGGGGCCGGGTGCTCGTCCACGCGCAGGTCCAGCCAGGGATAGGCCTCGTGCTCGTAGATTTTGAGCGCCGCGGACTGCTTTCCCCGCTTGTCGCCGCCGGCAGCCTGCCCGGCCTCCAGCGCCCGCATCAGCCGCTCCTCCAGTCCGCTGTCCCCGGCGTCAAGGAAGGCAGCCTCCATGCCGGCCACCACCGCCTCCCCCATCAGCATGTTGCCCTGCACCGCGTAGTCCGGCCCCGTGCGGTGGCCACACCATGACGTGCAGTCCCCTCCCGTCCACGCCGCCGCCCGCCCGGCGTCGTCAACCAGCCCGACCTGGCGCAGCCCCCGCGCGTCGTCGCCCGCCAGCACCTGGTCGAGCGCACTCTGCGCCGTGGCACCCTTCGCCAGCAGCGTCAGCGCATCCAGGGCGAGATACGGGTTGGCCCAAGACTGGCTCGCCACCGCGCCCACACCCGGCAGTACAAAGGGACAGATCGCCCCCACCGCCGGCACCGCCGTGCTGACAGCCCCGCCCAGCCGGCCCGTGCGTTCGCACCGTGCCACGATGGAGAATGTGTTGAGTTGCATGTCCTACACCGTCATGTGCCGTTCGATCCGCGCTGCTGCGCCCGTGTCCCCGGTCCCGCCGCGCTCCACTATCACCCCCGACGTCAGCACGGCGAAACGGTCGGCGACGGCCAAGGCGAAAGCGACGTTCTGCTCTACCAGCAGCATCGCCGTGCCGTGCTCCCGCCGCTCCGCCGCCAGCACGCCGGCCAGGCGGTCCACGACGGAAGGTTGCAGGCCCTCGGAGATCTCGTCCAGCAGCATCAGCCGGGGCCGCGACAGGATGGCGCGGGAGATCAGCAGCATCTTCTGCTCGCCGCCCGACAGGGTGCCGGCCTTCTGGCCGAGGCGACGCAGCAGGACGGGGAAGTGCGGCTCGATCAGCGGCAGGCGTTCGCGGAACAGCCGGTCGTGGGTGACGCCCAGCCGCAGGTTCTCCCCCACCGTCATGTCGGCAAACAACGCCTGTTCCTGCGCCACGTAGCAAACCCGGCGCCGGGCGACGCGGTACGGCGCGGTCCCGGCCAGGGGCTGGCCGTCCAGGAACATCCCGCCGGCCCGCGACGGAACGAAGCCGGCGACGGCGCGCAGCAATGTCGTCTTGCCAACCCCATTGCGCCCGAGCAGCGCGACAATCTCCCCTTCCGCCACCTCCAGCGAAACCTCGCGCAGCACCATCGTGCCGCCATACCCAGCGGTGACGCCTTGCACCTGCAACAGCTCAGGCATGGGCGGCACCGGCGTAGATGGTCCGCACGGTCTCGGACTGCACCGCCTCCTCCACGCCGCCGTCTAGCACGATGCCGCCCTGGTGCAGCACGATCACCCGGGACGAGATGCGGCGCACGAAGTCCAGGTCATGCTCCACCAGCACGATGCACAGGCGGTATCGTTGGGCCAGGTCAACCAGCAGCGTGCCGATGCGCTGCCGCTCCGGCGCCGTTAGGCCGGCCGTCGGCTCGTCCAGCAGCAGCAAGGACGGCTCCAGCGCCAGCACCATCGCCAGTTCCAGCGACTGCTTCTCCCCGTGGGACAGGTGCCGGGTTTCTACGGCCAGCCGATCAGCCAGCCCGGTGGCGTGGACCACCTCCAGCGCCGAGGCGGGCAGGGCAATGACGGGTGATCGGCGGAACAGGGAGGGCGGGCTGATGCGGCTGCGCGCGACGAGCAGGCACTCGGCGACGGTCATCGTCTCGAACACCGACGCCGTCTGGAACTTTCGCCCAACGCCCAGCGACGTGCAGCGGTGCGGCGGCAGGTGTCCGATGCTGCGCCCACCGACCTGGACGCCGCCCGCGCTGCGCTCCCGCCCGTCGGCGATGCAGCGCATCAGCGTGGTCTTGCCGGCGCCGTTCGGGCCGATCAGGCTGACCAGGTCGCCGGCCTGGGCGATAAAGGAAACGCCCTCCAGCACCTGCAGGCTGCCGAACCGCTTACCCAGCGCGTCCACCCGCAGCGCGACGCCCTCGCCGTGCCGGGCGGCGGGCGGCGCTTCGACCAGGCGGGAGACCAGGGGCGTCCGCCGCAGCCGGGCCGGGCGGATCAGCGACATCAGGCCGCCAGGCAGCGCCACGATCACCACCACGAACACCAATCCCACGATCAGTGCCCAGAGGAAGGGGAGGGCGCCGTTCAGGAAGTTGCTGATGGCGTCAATCAGGACCGCGCCGAGGATGGGTCCGGCCAGCGTCGCCCGTCCACCCAGCGCCGTGTAGATCACCAGCTCCGTGCCGGAGACGAAGTTGCCCTGCTCCGGCGCGACGACGGCCGTGGCGGCGGCATAGACCCAGCCGGCGGCTGAGCACGCCAGCGCGCAGGCGACAAACAGCGACACCTTCAGCCGGGCCGTGGGGATGCCGAGGTACTGGCAGCGCACGTCGTTTTCCCGCATGGCGACCAGCAGGCGGCCGAAGTCGCTGCGGACCAGGGTGGCGGCCAGCACGGTTGCCCCGACCAGCAGCAGCCCGGCGGCGCGGAACCACCCCTCCGTGCCCAGGTCCGGCACATCGAAGCCGGACAGGCCGCTGCTCGACCCGGTGGTGCTGCCACCGGCGAAGATGAGCTGCACGAACACGATGGGGAACACGAGGGTGATGGTGGAGACATACAACGGCGACGCGCCGTAGGAGAACGCCAGCCAGCCCACGGCCAGCGCCGCCAGGCCCGACACGGCCAGCCCCGCCAGCAGCGCCACAAACCCTGTGCCGGCGCTGAATCCGTACCGGGTTGACACCAGCGCCAGCGCGTAAGCGCCGATGGCGAGGAACGCCGCTTGTGCGAAGCTGAGGATGCCGGTGTATCCCCACAGCAGGTCCACCGTGACCGCCGCGACGGCAAGCAGCAGGGAGCGGGTGAGCACGTTGACGCTGTAGGTGTCGAGTACCAGCGGCGCCGCAAGCGCTGCCCCCGCCCCCGCCAACACAAGCGCCGCGGGCAGCCAGCGCCGAGCCAAGCCGGACGTGGGGCCAGTCCCATCCGCATCCCCGTCACGCACGGGCGAAGCCCGCCGGGCGGATGCGCAGGATGATGGCGGCCAGGATGGCGATGGTCATGCCGCCAAGCACGGCGTTGAGGTAGGTGGACACCAGCACCTGCGCCGCCCCGAGCACGAGGGCCGCCGCCGCCATGCTGACCAGCGACGAGCCTGACAGCAGCACCAGCATGAAAGCCGCCACCAGCCACGGGACCCCCATGTTCGGGTCCACGCTCGACAGCGGAACGACCAGCGCCCCGGCGAGCGAGGCCAGCGCCGATCCCAAGCTGAAGCTCGCCAAGCGCACCCGCGCACTGTTCACGCCCAACGACTGGGCCAGGGCCTCGTTGGCGATCACGGCACGGGTCACGAGGCCGAGCCGGGTGCCGTGCAGCACCAGCGCGATCAGGAGCGCGAGCAGGGCGGCCACCCCAACCAGCAGCAGCCGGTATTGGGAGTACGACGTTCCCAGCACCGCCGCAGCGCCGGACAGCGGGCTTTGCGCGAACTGCACCTGCCGTCCGAACACCAGGGTAATGACCTGGCCGATGACGATGCCCAGCCCCCAGGTCGCCAGGATGGCGTCCAGCGGGCGGCGGTACAGCGGGCGCAGCACCGCCCTCTCCATGGCGGCCCCGGCTAACAGCCCGGCCAGGGCCGCCGCCGGCAGGCTGAGCCAGGGGTTGGCCCCGGCCTGCGTGACCAGCAGCGCGGCGTATCCCCCAACCGTCAGCATGGCGCCGTGGGCGAAGGAGATGATGCCCATGACGCCGAACACGATCAGCAGGCCGAGTGCCACGACGTAGAGGATCGCCGCCGTGGTCACGATGTCGAGCAGCAGGTTCATGCTGGCTTGCGTCCCAGCCTGCGCCCGGGCCGGCCTACTGCAGGTTCGGGCACTGGTCGCCGGGGTCCACGTCCCGCGCTGTCTGCAGGATCTTCACGCTGCCGTCGGCCTCGACCTGGCCCAGGTACATCGTGAGCGCCGCATGGCGCTGCTTGTTCATCTGGTTGCGGCCGCGCGGCCCGTCGAACGACACCTCGGCCAGCGCCTTGACCACCCCGTCCGCCGCCGTACCCCCGGCACGCTCGACGGCCGCCTTGTACAGGTAAATCGCCTCGTACTGCGGCACCGACAGGTCGTTGGGTGTCAGCAGCCCGGTGCCGAACTTGGCGCGCATGGCGTCCAAGAACGCCTTGTTGGCCGGGGTATCCACGCTCGTATAGTATGAGCCGGAGATGTAGATGCCGGTCGCGTCCTGGCCCATCGTCTTGGCCGTGCCCTCGTCCACGCCCAGGTTGCCCACCAGGGCGGTAATGCCGGCTGCCTTGTACTGCTTGGTCAGCGTGACGTTCGGCACGCCGCCGGCGGTGGACAGGATCAGGGCGTCGGGGTTGGCGGCGCGCACCTTGCTGATGATCGCCGTCCAGTCTCCCGCGTCCATCGGCTGGTACTCGTCACCGACGACCTTGCCACCCTTGGACTCGATGTATGTCTTGGCGTAGGCGAGCATCCCGCGCCCGAAGGCGTAGTCGCTGCCGATCAGGAAGAAGGTCTTGGCCCCCTTGTCTTTCAGAAAGAAGTCAATGACCGGCGCCTCTTGCTGCTCCGGCACCCAGGCATTCGAGTACATGTAGCGGTTGCAGGAATGTCCCTCGTAGGATGACGTGTAGATGAACGGCGTCTTCCCCCGGGTCACGATCGGCAGCCCGGCGTTGCGGGCGGCGCTGGTTTCCATCGAGATCAGCACGTCCACCTTCTTCTGGAACACCAAGCTGTCGAAGGCTCGCTGCGCCCCGGCAGCGCCGCTGCCGTCGTCCGCCACTTCCAGGGCCAGCGGACGACCCATGACGCCGCCCTTGGCGTTGATCTCGGCTACGGCCAGCTCGGACGCCTGCACGACCGAGGGCGCCACAACGCTGTTGGCGCCGCTCAGCCCAATGGGGATGCCGATGCGTATGGGGGCAGGGGTCTGCGCCAGGGCAGACCCCGCGGTCAGCAGCAGAGCAGCGGCGAGGCTGGGTACGCGCATCTCTTTGTACTCCTGAAGTTATAAGTATGACTTGGCGAGCAGCATATGCACGCCCTTGTTGCCGTCCACGGTCTGCGTGACCCGCAGGTCGGCGATCAGCGAGCACAGCATGTAAGCCTGGTTGCGCGACAGGTTCGTGCGCAGGCAGACGTGCTTCACCATCTCCCGCACCGCCTGCTTGGCGGCGTCGTCCAGGTCCTCGTCCAGGCCGATGGACATCAGGTGCGTGGGCGTTTCGGCGAAGGGGAATTCCACCTTGAAATCTTTGCGGACTGTCAGGCGGAAGGTGCCGGACAGGCCGGTTTCCAGGGCGGTGATGCACACTTCCCCGTCGCCTTGCACGCCGTGGCCGTCTCCGGCCATGAACAGCGCGCCCTCGTTGAACACCGGAAGGTACAGCGTCGTGCCGGGCTTCAATTCCTTGTTGTCCATGTTGCCGCCGAAGGCGCGCGGCACCGGCGACCCGCAGCGGCCCCAGGCCCTTGGCGGCGCCACGCCGATGATGCCGAAGAACGGGTCCAGCGGCAGCTCGGTCCCCCAGGGCAGGGTGCAGACGTTGCGGGCGCGGTCAATCACGGGATGGATGGTCTCATAGTCCGTGAACTCGTCCGGCAGCGTGCCCAGCAGCGGCAGGATTGCGACGAAGCCCCAGTCCATCGTGGGCGCGGCGTCCAGGATGTCCACCTGCAGGGTATCACCGGGCCGGGCGCCGCGCACGAACACCGGCCCGGTGATGAAGTGCGGCCCGGGGCCGGCAGGCAGGGCGTTCAGCGCCGCCAGGTAATCCGCGGGCACGCGCGACATCTCCGGCAGGCTCTCCTTACCGCCTGCCGGAAAGGAATACAGCTTCACGGTGTCGCCGGAGTCCACCTCCAGCACCGGCGGACTGGCCGCGTCCAGGTAGCCGAGGACCATGTTGTCCGGCGTGGCGGGGATTTCGTGGTGGGCTGGCATCGTCAATGTTCTCCCGGTCAGATTGGACGGTATCGGCTGGTGTCGTCCCGGTCCATGTCTGAACGGCGTTGGTGCAAGGATGCGGCTCGGTAGCATGCTGTTGGCGATGGGGCTACTTTCGTGGCTCTTATCATCCGCGCCTCGCTTACGCCGGTAACCGGGGCAGATCCCCGGGCAATCAGGCTGGCGTTGCGGCCTGACGGACGAGGTCGGGGAGCGGCGGGATGCTGACGACGCCCGGCACGTGCAGGCGGTCGCCGAGGTAGCGGTAG
>JAABUM010003599.1_pt1 | contig 18683 bp, 18 predicted proteins | sample 5559161 | NCBI WGS metagenome assembly JAABUM01 (sample SAMN10711868, study PRJNA513369) | rock metagenome | isolation source: Antarctica rocks | place: Antarctica: Victoria Land, Siegfried Peak nord | reverse complement strand
CGGACGCGGAGACGCTGTTCTACGCCATCCGGTCCGGCGCCGCGGCCTACCTGACCAAGGACGTGGACCCCGCGACGCTCGCCGACGCGGTGCGTCAGGTGGCGCGGGGCCGCTACCTGATCAACGATAGCCTGCTCTCCACGCCGACGGCGGCCTCGCGCGTCCTGGACAGTTTCCGCGACCTGGGCGCCAGGGCCGACCGCGCGATCGAGCAACTTTACATGCCGATCTCGGCGCGCGAGGTCGAGGTGTTGGAGTGCATCGCCAAGGGCAACAGCAACAAAGAGATCGCCCGGGCGTTGGGCATCAGCGATCAGACGGTCAAGAATCACATCGGTGCGATCTTGCGCAAGCTGGCGGTGAACGACCGCACGCAGGCCGTGGTCCACGCGTTGCGGCACGGCTGGATCGACGCATGATGATGGCCCCGCGATAAAATGGTGGCCCCGCGATAAAGGGGAGCTCATCGCATGGGAGTAGGACGCGTGTTGAGACGGTCGGCCAGTAGCACCCTCAACGCGCGTCGTGGCACCACGATCGGTCGCCCCCGTCGATCGGCGCGCGTACCATCTTCCCGGCGCCGGGAAGATGGTACCATGCGCTCGAAACATGGTGATCAGCGGTAGGAAGATTCGATGACGCAGGAAGTGGGCAGGAAGATTCGATGACGAAGAAAGTGGACACGCCTGAGGCCGCATCGACCGATGCGCTTGCCGCGGGGAAGACACACCTGATTGACTTCGAGTCGATCAAACATGTCAACCCGTATGGAATGGAATACTGGAGCGCGCGGGAGCTCGCGCCCTTGCTCGGCTACACCAAATGGGAGCGTTTCGAGGGCGCTATCAAGCGCGCCATGACCGCCTGCGCGCAGGTCGGGGGGATCGTGGGCGACCATTTCCCCGCGACCGAGAGGACGGTTCGGCTCGGCTCGGGGGCAGAGCGCGCGCTCAAGGATTACGCCCTCTCTCGCCTCGCCTGCTATCTCATCGCCGAGAATGGTGACCCACGCAAGCGCGAGATCGCCCAGGCGCAGGTCTATTTCGTCGTGTCCACGCGGCAAAACGAGCTGCGGCACCTCGGCGAGCAGCGGGACGAGCGTATCCGCCTGCGCGAGCGCGTGTCGGAGAATAACAAGAAGTTAGCCGAGGCCGCCCATGGGGCGGGCGTCCTCTCGCGCAGCTTCGGCGTCTTCCAGAACGCGGGATACCGCGGGCTCTATGGCGGTCTCGACCTCGGGGCGATAAAGGCCCGTAAAGGGATTGGGGCGCGCGAGGATCTCCTCGATCGGAGCGGTCGGGCGGAGTTGGCGGCCAACGACTTCCGCATCACCCAAACAGAGGAAAGGCTGCGTAAAGAGGGGATCATCGGGCAAACCAAAGCGATGGATACGCATCACGAGGTGGGGCAGACCGTGCGTCGAGCGATCGAAGAGATCGGGGGGACGATGCCGGAGGATCTGCCCCCGGAGCACTCGATCAAGCCTGTGATCGAGGCGCGCCGTCGCAGGCGTAAGAAGATAGACATCCCGCAAGAGGCGGTGAGCGAGACAGAGCCCCATCAAGGAAGTCTATTCGACTAATGTAGTGCACGTCGCACCTATCGGCGTGCTCGACGTGGACGGCTTGCACCTGCCCGACACGCCCCTTGTCCCTATCAGAGGTGCCATCCGGCACGTCGGCGACCTTTACAACGGCGCGCGGCGGCACAAGCTCACGCAACTCTGGCTGACGGACGCCTGGATGCGCGCGGCCGAGCTGCCCGATGCGCTCGACGGGGTGGGGCCGTTCCGCGAAGTGCGCCACCCGTTCGTGAGCGACGGCGTGGCCGAGCTGCACGCCTTCCCGACGGCGCTCACGCCCTGGCTCGACCTGCGGAAGAAGGGCGAAGCCGGCTCAGGTGTGTCCGTCGTGTTCCCGCTGTACGACGAGCACGCGATCTGGGACCTCGATACCGACGGGGCGACGCTGCTGACGGCGCTCCTGGCCTACGCCCGCGCCCTGGGGACGCCCTACTACCGCTCGCCCGGCCGCACCGGGCTCGACCTCCTGCAGGAGCTGGGCAAGCGCGGGGCCGACGCCAGGCGGGCGTACCCGGAGCGGCTGCCGGCGCCGGCGGGCCAGGCCGACACGGTGACGGAGTTGAGCTGGATGCGCACGCTCTCGCCGGCCGAACGGGACAAGGCGTACCTGCACAGCTATGACAAGAACGCGCAGTGGCTCTCGGCCGCCGGCGTGGTCGAACTGGGCTTGTCCGGCATCGAGGAGCGGCACGATCCAGGCGGAAAGCTGTCCTTCGACAAGAAGCTGCCGGGGTACTGGCTCGCCCGGATCGCCGGCAGTGAAGAACGGTGGGCTTGCACGCCGACGGTGGCGTGGGCCAGCGAGCGCGGGCAGGCCGTGGCGATCACCCAGGCGTCCGTGTGGACGCAGCACAGCCGGGCGATGGAAACGTGGTACGAGCGACTGCGCACGGCGCGCACGGCGCTCTACGCGGACACGACGCCGGCGGGGGCGCTGGCCCTGCGCGCGCTCAAGCTGACCTACAGCCTGACGATCAGCGGCTTCAACAGCGTATGGCAGCGCGACCGACGTAGCCCGCTGTACCGCCCCGACTGGCGTCACCTCATCATCGCGCAGGCCAATGCCAACCTGTCGCGGGCGCTGCACAAGATGGACATAGCTGGCTATACCCCGGTAGCCGTCCACAAGGATGCGGTGTACCTGCTCTCCGACGAGCCCGACCCCGTGCAGGCGTGCCCGCCGTCGGTGACGCTGGGCGACGGGCTGGGGCACTTCAAGGTGCAGGACGCGGCAATCCCCTTGGAGACCGTACTGCCGGCGTTCGACGGGACGCGCGGCGGAATCGGGACGCTGCTCAAGCTCCTGAAGCCGCTGCGCACGCCTACAGCGGAGCGGATGCCTGCGGGGGTGCTGTAGCGTGTGCCGCGTGTGCGCCTTCGTGCCATCCCAGCAGCCGATCCAGGAGGGCAAGGAGGGCGTCCAACGTGAAAGGTTTGCAGAGGAGGGTGGACAGTGGATGGCGCAGGGCGGCGGCGCGGTTGGACGCGTGGCCATCGTCGGGGACGTAGGCGATGAGCGGGATGCGCCGCAGGTTGGCGTCCCGCGCGAGGAGAGCTAGGAGACGCCAACTCGCCGCATCAGCGGCGGGAAGGTCGAGGATGATGGCGGCGGGGGTAAGGAGGCGCAGCACGTCCTGCGCGCCGGTGCCGATGCGGAGAGTGCGGGCGGCGTACCCGGCGTCGGTCAGGACCTGGCGCAGGAGAACGAGAATTGCCTGATCGTCGTCGAGGATGGCGACGCGCGGGGGCAGAGGAGCGGAGATGGACAGGGAGGTGGACATGGGATGCTCCTTTCGTGCGGGGTGGATGTGGGGCGCGGGGGGGACCACGCGCCCGAAGACAGCGACATGGCGCGTCGGGGGCTGGAGGTGAGTGTGAGGCAGGGTAGTCCCCCCCGTGGGCTAGTGGCAATAGCCCATGTGGGCTATCCCTTTCCCTGCGGGGAGCAGCGCGGAGCACGGCGCGCGCATCCGAACGCGCCGGCGGACCAAGGGGCGGCGTAGCATGTCCGACCTGGGCGAGGACCTGGCGCGGGCCTACGAGGCGCGGGTGGCGGCGGCCGACGTAGAGTTGACGCCGGCGGCGATCCGCGCTGTCGTGCGGGAACTCGGCGGCGGCGAGGGGCGGAGCCAGGTCGCCGCGGGCAACAAGGAGTTGGCCGGCCAACTTGGTATCTCCGTACGGACGGTGCAGCGGTGGCAAAAAGAGGGAGGGGAGGCGCGGTCAGTGGCGCGCTCGACGCCGGGGCTGCGGATCAGCGTGCGGGGGATCGCCACGGAGCAGCAGCGGCAGACCAACGCGCGGGCGTTCCGGGAGCGGGTCATGGAGCAGGGGTTGGACGTGGGACTGTGCCGGGTGATGGTCCTAGTCTATAACGAGGAGCGGGCGCGGCCGCGCAGCATCGGAGACATGCACCTCGCGGGGACGACCGAGGGCTTAATCGACGCGCTTGACGCATTGGAAGATGGGGACATGGCCGCAGCCGCTGCGGCATTCGGTGATGCCTGGTTGGGGGCGTATGGGCTGGACGTGGACGCGGAGGTGACCGACGTGGTGGGCACGTTCGCGCTGGACGCGTGACATAGGGAGACAGGGCGATGGACGCAGGCGATATCTACCGGAGGTTGCCAGGGCTGACCCAGGAGGAGACGGTGGTGCTGGCGCTGGCCTACCACTTAGGGGAAGCCGATGCCCACGCCGCGCGGGCGGCGGGGCCGGCGGATGCGCCGGTCCTTCCGGTGAGTATACCGGGGGCGGGGTACGACACGGGGCGCGGGCGGGTGCACGGGCTGCTGGGGACGCTGGGCGGGATAGTAGACACGGGGATGGTGGCGCGATTGGTCGAGTGGTACGCGACGGGGTGGGATGACGAGGCCACTAGGGCAGGCGATGTGGGTAACGGCGCGGGTGACACCTAGTATGAGGAGGCTATCCCATCGCGCGGGAGAGCCGACGATCTGCCACGCAAGGAGTGCGCCTGTGTTTGACCACGACCACGACGCCCCCAGTGTTGGATTATTGGCTATTGTGATTAAGGCGGGCTCAACAGCGTCGGCACGGCAATAATATTATGTAGAGAAGTGCGCAAGTTGAACGGATTTCAGGGTAGAGTCGGTTTCATCCTCTCGATCGCGGAGACGTTGCGCGACGACTATAATCCGTCCGATTTCGGCCACGTCAAGCTGCCGGTTGTGCTGCTGCGTCGCTTGGAGGTCGTGCTGGCACCGACCAAGCCCACTGTACTGAAGGAGTACGAGACGTTTACGCAAGGCGGTAGATCGCTGGCAGCGTGAGGGACAGCACCACCGGATGATCCCCACGAGGCGTCCGCTGTGCGTATCCACGAGATCGACGCGATTGGTTTGTGCATCGAGGACGAAGGCGCGGCCGCCCGCTTCATCGACGTCGATGTGATTCCCGTGGAACGGGATCGTGTGCAGATCATGGTCGCCGGTTCACCCCCACGTGCGTGGGGACGGCGGCGTGTACGTCGCGTCGCTGCCATAATGGTCATCTCCGGTTCACCCCCACGTGCGTGGGGACGGCGCATGGCGGCAAGCCTATAATGGCTGGCTCATCGGTTCACCCCCACGTGCATGGGGACGGCGCGGGGTCAGGGGCACCACCGCCGCCGAACATCGGTTCACCCCCACGTGCGTGGGGACGGCTTCACGCCTAAGAGTCGTAACCAGAGTGGTGGCGGTTCACCCCCACGTGCGTGGGGACGGCGGCATTGGGGCGCTCGTGGCAAGCATCATCATCGGTTCACCCCCACGTGCGTGGGGACGGCTGGACACTCGTCTCTATCTGCACCCACTCCCCCGGTTCACCCCCACGTGCGTGGGGACGGCGACTGTGACCTGCACGCCGGGGTACACGTCGCCGGTTCACCCCCACGTGCGTGGGGACGGCGAATCGGTTCCGCGATGAGACTCACGCACTGGCGGTTCACCCCCACGTGCGTGGGGACGGCGCATGGCGGCAAGCCTATAATGGCTGGCTCATCGGTTCACCCCCACGTGCGTGGGGACGGCGCGGGGTCAGGGGCGCCACCGCCGCCGAACATCGGTTCACCCCCACGTGCGTGGGGACGGCGATGCTGCATCGTCGTCTCCTCCCTTCCCTTCCGGTTCACCCCCACGTGCGTGGGGACGGCCGAGGGCGCGCAGAACGAGTTGCGCCGCAACACGGTTCACCCCCACGTGCGTGGGGACGGCATCATCGGCGCCCGTTGCGGGCGTCGCCGCCGCGGTTCACCCCCACGTGCGTGGGGACGGCGGCCCGGCGACCTTCCAGATCGCTACCGAAATCGGTTCACCCCCACGTGCGTGGGGACGGCGCGCCGCTCTTGTGCTAGGGCGGCCGGGATGGCGGTTCACCCCCACGTGCGTGGGGACGGCTCCAGCTTTCTTCATGACGGCGATGCTCTTGCCGGTTCACCCCCACGTGCGTGGGGACGGCGGCCGTCACTGAGCCTATCCGTTTTCGTCGTCCGGTTCACCCCCACGTGCGTGGGGACGGCGCGGCTCCAGCGGGGGCGGGATGGGCTCTCGCCGGTTCACCCCCACGTGCGTGGGGACGGCGTCAAGCCGGGCAGCATCCCGCTGCACCCTGACGGTTCACCCCCACGTGCGTGGGGACGGCGCGGACGGGTACGACGCGCTGCTCATCGCCTACGGTTCACCCCCACGTGCGTGGGGACGGCGCCCCCGCGCGGCGTATCGTGAAGAAACAACCCGGTTCACCCCCACGTGCGTGGGGACGGCATCTCCTGGTCCATGCTGACGATCGCCTGCGTCGGTTCACCCGCACGTGCGTGGGGACGGCTTATTGGCCTGTGCGCCCGCCACGCCGCCGGGCGGTTCACCCCCACGTGCGTGGGGACGGCTTGACGGCACGCCGGGCCAACGCGTTTCTAGCCGGTTCACCCCCACGTGCGTGGGGACGGCTCGCTGTCAAGGAACAAATCCCGGCGGCTATCCGGTTCACCCCCACGTGCGTGGGGACGGCTATCCGGTGTCTCTGTCACCATCTTCCCTTCCCGGTTCACCCCCACGTGCGTGGGGACGGCGGGGCTGTGTGGTCATGAGGCGCGCCCCCTGCTGGTTCACCCCCACGTGCGTGGGGACGGCTGACACGGCCAAGCGTGCCGTTGGACCCATATCGGTTCACCCCCACGTGCGTGGGGACGGCACCAGGCCGCGCAGGACGCGCCGCCGGCGAGCTGGTTCACCCCCACGTGCGTGGGGACGGCTCCCTTTGGGGCTGGGTGCGCGTCGGCTGATTCGGTTCACCCCCACGTGCGTGGGGACGGCCACGGCCGCCCGGAAGTCGTACCCCGTCACGTAGGTTCACCCCCACGTGCGTGGGGACGGCGGTGTGGCAGTGGGGACAGCGACGCTCGGCTCGCGGTTCACCCCCACGTGCGTGGGGACGGCGTTACACCCAGCTTTACATCTGCTACTCCCCACGGTTCACCCCCACGTGCGTGGGGACGGCCAGCGCCATTAGAGCGCCGCCGGCGGGGCAGGCGGTTCACCCCCACGTGCGTGGGGACGGCTCCTCCCTAATGCAAGGAATCCCTGACACATCCGGTTCACCCCCACGTGCGTGGGGACGGCATGATTCCGCGCTGCACTAGACCGGCGCACCCCGGTTCACCCCCACGTGCGTGGGGACGGCCGCCGAAGCGCCGCACGCTTGCACGTCAGGCACGGTTCACCCCCACGTGCGTGGGGACGGCGACCCCTTTTAAGGGTGAAAAGTTAACATTGACGGTTCACCCCCACGTGCGTGGGGACGGCGCCATCCTCTGGTCCGACCGCGAGCTTGAGCCCGGTTCACCCCCACGTGCGTGGGGACGGCACTGGTATTACGCTTGCGTAACCTGGGCCCGCACTTTGATAAGGGTCAGCCCCTCGAAATCGACCACGGACCGGGTCATATCCCCATAATATCTGATAGCGAAGCCTTGCTCGTTGTCGGCACTGTGCACCAACATGGCCCCACTGCCACCCGCCCTTGTGCTCGCGCTGCCGGAGGCCGCGCGCCGCGCTCGCCGGGGCGCCACGTCGTCGCACACTTTGTCCCATAGCTTGTCGCGCACCATGGCCGAGACGTGGCCGACGAAGACGCCGGGCCGCGTCTCCAGCAGCCAGCGCGTCAACTCGCCACGCAGGCTCGCGGGCACCCGTTCCAGAACTAAGACGATCACGATGGTACCTCCTCTCCGTCACCGTCGCGCCCTCCGTGGAGGTCGCTAGCCCTGTTGTAGCCTCCTGCGACCTCGCCCTGATCGTCGTCCCACAGGCCGCCGGGGGTGGCGTCGTCCGTGTCATAGTCCTCATCGGGGAGCGGCAGGGTCGTGGTTCCCTCCTCGGGGGTCATGAGCCAGTGGATGTCGGGAACGATGCGCTGCAGCAGGCGCTCGTCGCGGAAGGTGTCACGGCAGGCCTGGCGCACGCGCCGCTCCAGGTTGTCCGTCCCCGCCGCCACCGTCTTGAACGACATTGGGATGGTGAGGTCCGCCTTGTAGAGGTCGGCGATGTCGTAGACGAACGAGAGCATCTTGCCGGTGTGGATGAAGCCGAGCGCCGGCGAGTAGCCTGCCGAGACGATGGCCGCGTGGCAGATGCCGTAGATGCAGCTGTTGGCGCACGAGAGCGCACGGTTGATGGGGTCGGCCGCCCCCCAGTCCGACGGCTTGAAGGCGCGGCCCTGCCACGCCACGCCCGTCTCCTTAGCGGCCCGGGCGTAGGCCTCGCGTACGCGCATACCCTCTTTGCCGCGCATTTGTTGCAGCGTTGTGCCCTCGTGGAGCAGGTCGCCGAAGCGTAGTTCATACATTTTGACGACGACGCGCATGCGCTTCTCCGGGTCGGAGCACAGGAGCGCCTGGCGCGCCGTGCCACGGGCCGAGCGCGTTTCGCCCATGCCTTGCGCGTAGAGGCGCACGCCTTCCTCGCCGCCCCATAACACGAGGCAGCCGTTGTCGGCCAGCGCGCGGATGGCCGCGTGGGTCACAGTCGTGCCGGGACCCAGGATGAGCGTGGTGAGTCCGGCGCAGGGCACGGGCGTCTTGCCGTCGAGATCCTGGATGGCGATGGCCTTGCCTTCTTGGTCGACGCGGCAGTGCTCGACGTAGAGGTAGCTGATCGAGTCGCGCACTTTGGGTAGGATATGCAGGTCTTTCATGGATTCATCCTCCGAACGGGAGCCAGCGAGAGCAGCCCGAAGCCATACGCTTTGCCCGAGCCAACGCCGCCGACGAGGGCGGCGCGCAATAGGTCGGCATCGGTCACACGCAAGACGCCCTCGAAGGTAACGGCGCCAAAGGTGCGCGTGTCTGGTGGACCATGCCCCACCACGCGTTGGACCGGGCTGACCTGTACGGCCGGGGCGCTGTCGCCGCGCTTCATGATGCTGAAGCCGCTCTGCTCTCCTTTGCGCGCAAGCCAGGCCAATTGCTCCTCTTCCTTGACCAGCACCACGCGGCGTCCGTTGCGCCGCTCGGGGTCTTTGTCTTGCCGGGGATCGACTTTCTTGGTCGGGTTGGCGTGCAGCTTGAACGAGAGCACCTGTTCCGCTGTGAGCGCGGCATACGACGCGGCGATGTCTTTGATCTCTACCTCTCTCAGAAGGTAGCGCGCGGAGCGCCCCGTCAGCGCTGCCCAGTTCGGTGTATGGCCGGACTGCACGAGCAGAGTCGGGACGCCGCGATCGTCGATATCCCCGCGATAAAGCAACGCAAAGCGACTGCGTGCTCCGTCGCCTGGCGCAGTGTCGTCGGCACTAGCTTCCGGCGTCTCGCTCACGTTGGGAAAGGCGCGCAGGACAGTGCGGTGCAGATCACGGCAATCGGCAATGTCTCGCTGCACGGCGCGGTCTCGTGGGTTGAGGATCAGCCGCGAGAGGTACAGCGGCGCGTGTACGGGCGGCGCGGCGTCAACGTTTGGGGAGGCGGTGTCTGTTGTCATAATGCGGCATCCTCCTGTACGGGCCGCGTTCGCTTCGCGGTGGTGATGCGCACGTAGCGCACGCCGTAGAGCCGGTTGGCCGGGTCGAACGAGACGGGCACGTCGCGCCGCATTTCGCGCGGCATGCCAGGGTCGCCGGGCTTACTAGGGTCAAAGTCGTCGTCGAGCACCAGCGTGACGTCGTCGATATTGTCGTAGTCGCGCCGTTGCTGCACGGCGGGAGCCATGTCGTCCTGCTCAGGTTCGACGTAGGCGCTCAAGACATCTTCGACGGAGCCGGAGCGCAGGCCCGGCCCCCGTGGCGGCTCGTCGGGTAGGCGGATCGGTTCGCTGGGTACGAAAGAGCGGCGGCCCAACGAGAGCGGCCAGTGCGGCGCGGCCAGCGCCGCGTCGAGCTTCTGAAGGAGAGCGAGGTCATGGCTTTCCAACCCCACCAGAAATCGCGCGTTGGCCAGATAGTAGCGGTGTGTCACCGCTGTACGCATCCCACCTCCGACAGTGGCCACGCCATAGGAATCGCCTTTACGATTGGTTCCACCCACGGTGTGATAGTCGACCTGCACGGAACCGGGCGCGTCGATGCGCACACCTATCGTCAGTGCGGCGAGGTCGTCGACCGGGGCCTCGCGCGGGCGGCCAAGCGCGGCGGCGAGCAGTCCGACTACACCGCTCTTGGACGGCTCACGGCCGGCCTCACGCTCGTAGGCGAAGCGGCTGCGCGTGCCCCACGACTGCATCGGCCCGGCCAGCCGCAGCAGGAGAGTGTAGGAGTCGCCGAGGGTCTGACCCGCACTCATCACAGCACTGCTTTCATCGCCGCGCTGATCACATCGTCCACGCCGTCAACGACCTTCGGGGACAGATTTTTGAGCGGCGACGCCACGCCGTCTTCGCCATCGAGCATACATAGCCAGGTTCCCGCGATCTGCTTCTGGCCATACATCTTGGTCAGCGCGCCCCAGTGCGCGTCGAGTTTCTTGATGGAGTGGGTGACGAGGTCTCCTTCGTGGGCAGGGCGGACTGGCTCGACAAAGGCATTGGCCAGCGACCACAGACCATGGTCGCGCACCACGGCCATCACTAGCGAGGGCGGATTCTGCGCGGCCATGGAGTTCTGCTTGCCGGTGGGCACGGCGGTCACGGCAGCGCGGATAAAAGCTTCAATGGAGCGACGAGTGAGGTCGTCGTCGCATTGCAGGTTGCACTTGAGTTGCTTGACGTCGAGGTTGAGATAGCGATAGAAGCAGGCGGAGCTAAACTCTATCGTGCCCAGCATATCGGCGCCGGCCGTGTCGTCCGGCTTGAGGTCGTCCACGGCGGTGTAGAAGTCGAACTCGACGTTGACGGCATTGGTGGAGAGGGCGTGGGCCACCTGGCACGATCCATCGACGTTGCGCTCAGGCAGGTCGGCGATCATGCGCCCGAACAAGGCGAGGTCGGCGGCGCGCTTACCGTCGAGTAGATTCTGGAAGGCTTTGGTGAGTTCTGGGGAAACGGTCGGCGGGGGAGGAGCTTTCTTGCCCCCTTTCGCTGGCGTCGTGCTCGTCCCATCGGCTGGCAATAGAGCCGCGTTCCCCTTCAGGTCATCCCAGCGCTCCAGGCAGAGGTTCATGATGGAGTCGATCTCGCGGACGCCCAGGAAGAGCAGATACTGCGTCTTATTATTTCCTTCCAGCTTTAACCCTGCTGCGGCGATGGCTGCGCGCGCCACGGCGTCCGCCTCTACAGGGTCTTTGCTGTACTGCTTGGTGAAGCGGTCACGCAGGGTCTCCAACAGGCGCTTGGTACGCTCGGCTAGGTCGTCCGGCTGGAGCAGACCGTCGCTTTTCATGGCGTCGCGCATAGCGCGCTTGAAGCACTGGGAGGAGACGCGGGCGCGGCGGTAACCCCCGAACTCGCAGTCTTTGGGCGAACCGGTGTCGTCGCGGTTGAGGTTGTTGGGGGCGAAGTTCTGGAGGATGTGCAGTTCGAGCAGCATGGATCGTTCTTCCTTTATGTATGGCTGATGGTGACGGGCGTGATATATCGTCCGTGATGAGGTCGCCAGGTCGCCATGATGGTGATCGTCGCACGCGGGGTAGATCAGCAGGTGACAGTTAGGAGAGCGTGGTCGTTGTGTCGCTGGAGCCGTCTGTGTCTTTCTCATCGCCGATGGGCGTCGCCTTGTCGCTCTGCTGTCCAGGCGACCAGAAGTCGCGCGCCCATTGCTTCTGGGTATAGCGGGTTGGGGCGCTCCAGGCACGGAGGTCGATCAGCAGTTGCGTCCAATCGATGGGCTGCGGATACTTGCCGCTTTTGAGCAGGGTGACGGCGTGGCGTAGATGCGTAGTAAAGCTCTCGCCATCGGCGTCGGCGTTGAGCAGCGCCACGAAGCGCCGCTCAACGGCCTTATCAAGGCGGCCCAGCCCCACGCTCGCCTCGTCCTCGTCTGCTTCCGTGCCGCCGCGCTCGGTGGCGCGGTCGAGCGCGAAAAGGCGCATCGTCTTGCCGAGAGATTGCCTCTCCTTTCCTTCTGGCCAGATGACAGGGTAGAGCGCGAACAACGAGCTCGCCAGGTAGAAGTGCCGTTCGTCCCAGTGCGCCAGGCTAGGCGGCAAGAGCGGCACGATGTAGGGGAACATCTCCGGGGCGGCGCCGACGTCTTTGCCCAGCCCGCGCCGAAGCGCGGCTAAGGCGGCGCGGTCCCCCTTACGCTCATCGGTGGGCACGTATTTTTCCAGTCCCTTGATAAACGCTTCTGCCTCCTTGGTCCGTTCATCCGAGGTTTTGTGGCGTCGTGCGCCGGTCGCGGGCTCGTCCGCCGGGGTGGTTGTCGAGGTCATCGTCGTACTCCTTCCCTATACTGCTGTGGCCATGCCGGTGGGCGTCAATTGTGTGTCGATAGGCGTCTGAGAGGCGACCGACGCACCTGAGTGACATCCATAGGGCTTGAGCGCTTTGGCCACGAAAGAGCGCCGGGCGCGTTCGCCCAGCGCCGCTGCTTTGAGCGCACGCGCCGAGGAGTCGAGGCCATCGGTCACGGTTCTAAGGGCCATGCGTGAGGTGTTGTACAGTGTATCTGCCCAGATGTCGAGTTGGGTGCGGGCGTAGTCATCGAAGTGCTCGCCGTCTGGATCGTCGTCGACCAGCCCTTTGGGCAGGTCCAGCAAGAAGTGCGTGAACGGTTCGTCTAGCGCCGCCCAGAAGATGCGTTCGATGCCCAGGCTCTGCGCCAACCCGTTGACATCGGCGGGCAGCGGTTGGCGAACCGTTTTGTCCTTTTTATTGACGGCGTTCGGGGCAATCAGCAATGTGGCCAACTCCCGGGTGCTGTTGTGGACGGCGCGTCCTGCGCCCTCGGATAGGTCGAGCGCGAGACCAAGCTTCTCGAACAATGCCTTGTTGTTCTCGTCGAGATAGGCCAGAGGCAGCGCTAGGCGCTCGTGGTGCCAGGCTAATATTGTGGCCTCCTTTAGATGGGGGCGCATCCCTAGCGCATCAAGCGGCAGCGCGGTCAGACTGAGTTTCTTTCGCACCTTGAGGTCGTCGAGCCATTGCAGCGCTTGAGGGCGCCATGCTTTGCCGGGCTGGGTGACGAAGATGGTGGTGCTGTCGCGCCAGAGCGCTCTTTCCTCGTTGAAGGCAAGCGGGAAATAGGGGTCTTGATTTTCCTTCGACTGCTTGTTTTGAGCGAAGGCCATCATTGTCTCCTGCGACTTGCGCTCGAAGCCAGCGGCAAAGGGATGCCCCTTCAGCGCGGCGACACGGCGAACCACGATCGTACCGTCGGCCTCGCGGTCAGGAAACAGACGCACGCGCCGCGATTGCCAGGTCAAGTAGTCGAGGTAGCCGTCGGGAAGACGCGCCAACCCGGTCGTCTCTCTACCTGCAGAGCGCTCCCAGGCCAGTGGGTCCGGCTTGTTCGTGTCACGTGACCGCTGTTCGCGCGGATATTGCACGAGGTTGAGCAGCAACGTCTGCCATAGAGTCTCGCCACGTACCAGCAGCACGGCACCCTTGACCAGCGGGCCATCGGACGCCGATTTGTCTGCCTCCGTTTCACGAGAAATGAGTCCGCGGATGGCGTAGGATTGGAAGGCTACAAGGTAGCGCGCGGCTGCGGCCGGCGTGAGGCCACCGACGGCCGCGCCCTGTCCGTGGTCGAACAGCAGCACCTTATTGCCGCTACTGGCCTGTTCCGGGGTTAGTTTGGCGATAGAACCTGCATACTCCTCGGAGATTGCAGCGTCCTGGTAGAACGGTCTCTCGGTGTCGAATAGGTTGAAGCGCGGGCGCACGGTGTCAAGATAGGCATTGAGTTTGGCCATGTCTGCTTTTTTGGCGTCCCACAATCCCCACCAGGCATCCTTGTCGGCGGGGCCATAGACGCGGTGTATCAGGGCGAGCAGCAGGCGATAGAGCGAGATAGTGATGAGCGGCGAAGGCGAGGTCAACTCGGTGATCTCGTGCGCGCGCTCCAACAGCGTTTGCAGGCCCAACTCTTCTCGACGGACGCTGCCGTCGGGAGCGAGTGCGAGACAGGGTATCCAGGGGTCGTCCAGCAGGTTGAAGGATGGAATGCTTGGATCGTTCATCGTGTCTCCTTGGTTGTAGTGAGTGTAGGGGGCGGACGTATCGTTCGTGCGCGGGTGTTTAGTCTCCTTCCTCGTCGTCGGGCGTGTGCTGACGTAGGGCGCGCGGGCCGATAAGCAGACCCTGCGTCTCGTCGAGATGCAGTGGAAGCGGTTTGACGACGCCATTGCTCACGATGTCGACGCTGGCGTTTTGCTGGGCGTCGAACACAATCAGACGAAACGACCGCAAGAGTGCGGATGTGCCCCAATCGACGGGCATGTAGGGCTTGACGCCGGGAGCGTCGGGGTCGCCAAGTTGTTTGACGAGGCCGGGATGCGTGACCTGGAGCGACCGGCGCAGGAGATTTTTGGTCGTCGCCAGGTCGGGAATGCGCTTTCTATTGTAGGGTTGGCGGCCCTCCCGGTCCAATGTCGGGTTCTGGATGTCGCCCCAGAGACAGATCAGGCCGATGGAGGGCCGCGCTAGGCGGGTGACGGCCTGTTGCGCAGGGGACAGTTCGGGAGCGTCTTCCTGGCGCAGATGACCCGCGAGCTTGTCGAGCGCCATCGTCTCGTGGGGGTTCTTGATGACGCGGATGTCGCCCTGGTGCTCGTCGTGCTCCGTCTCTTTCTCCAACTGCGCCAGGGTGTGTGCCCACGCCTCGATCCAGGCCGGGGCCAGCCCGGCAGGCGGCGCGTCGTCGCCGTAGACAGCCTCGATCAACGCCTCTACATTGGCAGGCACGGCGATGCGCGCGCGGTCGCGCACCTGAAGCCAGGTCTTCAGCAGGATGTGGTTGGCGTAGACGATGGATGTTTTGTGCCGAGCGAACGTGGGGATGCCGTCTCCATCGAGAGCGGGGGCGCAGAGCCAGAGCGTCGCCGTTTCCAGACCGGGAGACCGCGTGCGCTCGTGCCGGTGCAGGCGTCCGCTGCGTTGCAACAGCAGGTCGATCGGCGCCAAGTCGCTGACCATGAGGTCGAAGTCTAGGTCGAGGCTTTGCTCGATGATCTGTGTAGAGACGAGCACCGCGCAGGGAGGCCGCGCCACAGGTGTGGCTACGCCCTCGATATCGACCGTCGCGTCCTGCTTGCCGAAGCAAACGAGCGCTTCTTGTTCGCGTCTCTGTCGCTGGTCGAACGGCATCTGGGCGTGCAGCAGAGAGAGTGCGGGGGCGTCGTCGTGACCCACAAAATGCGCGGCTAGCGCCGCGTAGACTTGTTGCGCCCTCTTTACGGTATTGCAGATCACGGCGGCGCAACCGCCCTCGGCTAGAGCCGCACGCAACTTCTCGACCAGTGGGAAAGGCGCGCTGGGGTCGTCGCCGACCGCAGTCTCGTCCGCGCTCAGATGCACCAGCCGCAAGTCTTTCTGGGAACGCTTGGAGGCGGCGATGTGCGCGCCGCGCAGTGCAGGCACGGCGCCCGTGGTCGCCCAGGTGATGCGCGGATACGATGCATTGTCGGCGCGCGGCTGGTCTGCGTGCCTGACGCCCGTGGCGCCCTCGATAAAGGCAGCTACGAGGGCGTCACGCCGGCGTGACGGCAGAGTAGCCGAGAGCAGGACGACAGAGCAGCCCAACGCGCCGAGCCAGGCCAGCAGCCGCTCCAGCAAGACAGACATATAGGTGTCGTAGGCGTGGACCTCGTCGATGACGACCGTCTTGCCGCCAAGGCCGAACAGACGCACGAAGACGTGTTTGGCCGAGAGCACGGCCATGAGCGCCTGATCCACCGTGCCCACGCCAAAGGGCGCCAGCAGCCCTTGTTTGCGGTGCGTAAACCACTCCGCCGCCACGACGGATGGCTGGTCGGCATCGCTTGCGGGCTCTTTCTCGCCGTCGGCATCAATGTTGGAAGGCGCGTAGAGCTTTGCGCCTTCTTCTTTTAAGAGCGCGAACTCTGCTGAGAGGGCGGCATGGCCGTGCAGCAGCTGCAGCGTCACGGCGCCGTCTGCGTCGTCGTAGCGCCGGGTCAGGTAGCTGCGCACGCGGCCGAACATCTGGTTGGAAGTCGCCTGGCTGGGCAGTCCGACGTAGGCGCCGACCTGGCCGCGCGTGGCCCAATGGTCGAGCAGATACAGCGCCGCTTCGGTCTTGCCCTCGCCCATCGGCGCCTCGATCACGGCTAGCGACGGCCCGTCGCCTGGAGCGCCGCCCACCGCGGCGAGATCCACCACCGCCGTCTGCACCGGCGCAGGCGGTCTCGCGAAGGGGAAAAGCTCCGCGAATGTGAGCGGCGTCAGGCCGGACGCGGCAACAGTGTGTCCCTTCCAGCCCAGTTCGTTCAACGCCTTCTCGGCCTGTATCCGTGCGTCGATCTGATACAGGCCAATGTCGAACGTGGGCGGCGCGGCGCCGGGAACGCGCAGGTCGGGGACTTTGTAGGTGAAGTAGTCCGCGTTGGAGCCAATCCAGTCGGCGGCGGAGACGAGTCCGGCCAGCCACATGGCCGCGGCATTGTCGATCTTGTTTGGCGGCGTGGACAAGGGCGGAATAAATTGCTCTTCCAACGTGCGTAACAGCGTGCGCCGTGCCGCCGTCCACCGCGCCTTGCCCAGGATCGAGTCGCCGAAGTCGTCCACGGTGCTCGCGCCATGGAAGCGACCATGGTGCCCGCCAACCGCGGTCGCGATCACAGCAGCGACCTTTTTAGATAAGCCGAAGAGATCGACCAGATCGTCTCGCAATGTACGCTCAGACACGGCGCCATGTGATACCGGCTTTTCGGACGGCGGAGGCGTGGCAGACTCTTTGAGCCTAGCCGCGTCCAACAGCACGCGCAATGTTTGTGGTGTTTCTTTACGGTGTTGGAACGGTGGGCAAGCTTTCCCCACGTCGTGAGTCGCCACGATAAAGGCGATCCAACGACCCGTCGCATCTTCGTCAGGCAGCCCGAATGCGGTTGTGATGCGTCTTTTGGTCCATGGTGAGACAGCATCGCGCCAGATGGCCTCTGCCGCCGAACCTACGTCGATCAGATGGCAGATCAGCGGGTGGTAGGCCGGTGGCGCATTCTGATCGCGTTCGAGCTTGGCCCAGAGGCAGTGCAGCGTCGCGATGTCCGTGATGTCCGGGGCAGTTGATGGGCTCATAGCAGCCTCCTCGTTATGGATGCGCCTCGTCGGGTTGATACTGGGTTAGAGTGTGGTGCAACGTATCATGCACCTGAGCACGTAGGGCGTCCGGTGTCAGCACACGGCAGTGCGGACCGTACCAGACGATCCAGCGGATGAACTCGGGCGTGAGCGGCGTGGTCAGCGTCGCCTTCACCGTGCCATCCTGTTGAATCGCGAAGTTAATCTGCTCCGGGCGGTGCTCTTCCTGGACCCAGCGCCCGCCTTGTTGATCGAACAAAAGCTTCACGAGAACGGGATCGCCGCCGGTGCCGCGCAAAGCGCCCCAACCCTGAGAGCGATACGCGGCGATGTCGAAGCCTGCCGGGACAGCGTACTTTGTAGCGAGCAGCGTCATGGATTGGACACGGTCGATCTTGAAGTCACGTATTTCCTCACGTTTATAATCGAACGCGGTAATCATCCATGAGCGTTCGTAGGGATAGACGGCGAAGACCTCGATCGTGCGCTCGCTCAACTCCCCCTTGCGTTCGCCCGTAGCATAGACCATGCGAGCTTGCCTGCCCTCAAGACGAGCTTGCTGGACAGTTTCTAACAGCGCTTGCCGCTGCTTGTCGATGCGCGCGTCTTTCTCGCGCAACGCTAACTCGCTTTGCAACATGGGCCGCCCTTGAGCGGGCACGAGATCTATTAACCGCGCGAGCGCCGCGCCGAGGCTGGCCGGGTCGATGTCTCCCCGATCGCGCGCCAGTTCCGCCGCCAATGTCAGGGCTAGCACATCGGGCAGCGAGAGCAGCACGGGCGGTAAGGCGGGCGTATGGGCGAAAGAGTAGCCGGCGGTCTTAGACTGCGTGATCTCGTAGCCCAACCCGCGCAGCATCTCCAGGTCGCGGTCAATCGTCCGTTCGGCCACCTCGAACTCGTTAGCGAGCTGTGCTCGGCTCCATTGTCCTGGTTGGCTGGTGATGCGACCAGCGATCTTGAGAATGCGTCCTAGCTTCGTCGTCTCCGGTGCCTTGCGCTCTCGCGTGTCCGCGGCGAACTCCACATCTTCGTCCATACTCCTCCCTTTGTCCTCTACGTTATTAGTCGGCGGAATGGCGACTAGGCACAGACTACTACAGTTGCGCGACATCAGTGTGTCGCGCGAAAAGCCTTGCTGTAGATAGGGCAAAAACGTCACCTCGTCGGCACATTCCAATTCTTGGGGCATACCGACGGGTGAGCCTGATGAGGCGGACTAGGGGGTCGTCCTATTCAGCAGCGTGGCAAAGGCAGCAGGCGCAAGCGATGCATCGCACAAACCTGTTGCCCCCAGGGTGTACGTTGTCACAGCGGATGAGGCGGCGTGCCACAGCGGGTGAGGCCGAGGGTCGGTTGTGCCACAGAGGGTGAGGCCAGCGATCACGGCGTGGCCAACGATCGACGGGCCGCTATCTGTGGTGGACGGCGCGCGGCGAGGCCGTGCCGCACTCTTTCTGGCACGCCGCCTCATC
>JAABUM010003596.1_pt1 | contig 18702 bp, 22 predicted proteins | sample 5559161 | NCBI WGS metagenome assembly JAABUM01 (sample SAMN10711868, study PRJNA513369) | rock metagenome | isolation source: Antarctica rocks | place: Antarctica: Victoria Land, Siegfried Peak nord | reverse complement strand
AAGATAGAGCATGAACGCGGAGACCGCCTGCAAACCGTAGGCGATGAGGAAGACCGCCCCCGCGCCCGCGATCGCCCACCCAGGCCGCGCCCGAGTCGTCCGCGGCGGATGAGGCCGAGCCTCCCAGGCATCACGCACCCGCTCAGCTCGTACCCAGTTCAGCACCGCCACCGCCCCCTTGGTGTCGAAACACTCTGCTTCGAGCGATCGCCACGCCTCAATGGTCGGGGCGAAGTGGGCGTTCGCACCGCAACCGTAGTGGCGGTGGCCGACAACCTCGCCTCGCGTCGGCGACCGGATCAGTCGGACTCTCGCCGCGCCTCCGTGGGCGAAGAGACCACGGTGGCAATCCCCGCCCGCGTCGTCTTCGCACCACCGGATTGCCTTGGTCGGCACCAGCTGCAGCAGGTCACAGTGCACTCGTCCGTTGGACTGTGCAGCTGCGGCTGCCAGGGACGTTCTCCACCAAATCCGGCCTACTTGGTGAGCGTGCGGTTCAGGGATACCGCGGCGTCCTGCAGGGCAGGATGGCCGACGGTGAGCGGCGTGACCTCGCACAGGGTGGGCCGTACCCAGCTGGCCAGTACGGTCCAGGACGGCCGGAAATAGGACCACCACTGCACGGCGTCCCAGCGTCGCTGCTGATCAGGGTCGCGCTCGGCCCAGATCCGGTGACCCCACGTTTGCGTGACTGCCAGGTTCCGGCGGACGATATCGGTGGGCCGCAACCCGAGCCGCACGAGCTGATGAGGATCGTCGAGATCAAGGATCCGCAGCGAGTCAGGCAGCGACAGCGTCGCCACCGCCCTCCGTGCCCCGATCAGCGGGAACTCGAACATCGAGTTGCCCCACACCGCCTGGTTGCCGAACGCCTCCCCGCACGCCGCCTCGGCGTGCCGCGAGAGGTACCAGACGTAGTAGTCGGGATGGTCGATACGACTACTACGCTGGGGGGTGTGCTCATACAGCGGATGCCCGGGTTCCCCGTCCTTGGCGTTTTCGAGGTAGGGAAACACCCGGTAGACGAGCATTCAGGCGGCACCGCCCCACATCTCCGCCTCCAGGGCATCGAGCACCGCGGAGGGGCCCCGGTGATGGAGCACGTCCAGCGGCCGCGCCCCCTCCAGGTAGGAATTCGCGCTGCTCAGCCACCGCTTCGCGGCGTCCTCCCCCCAAATCAACCGGGCTTTGGCCAGCACGTGCTCGAGATCAATCAACAGCGGTGCGGCCACCGGTCCGGGCCGTTCCTGGCCCTTCGCCCACCGAGTGGGCTGCGAGGCATTGACACCGATGAGCTTCGCCAGCTGCGCACCACCAAACGCGTCGACCAGGATCCGCACTCGACTGCCCGCCAAGGGGTCGTCCGCCGCGGTGGCCCTTGCACCGGCACGCCGGACGGTGACCTCGGTCTTCGCGTTTGCTGTGATCGTCATACAGACATGCTACCCAACAAATATATTGGGCGGGTACTCAGTGAAGCCCGCGCCACCATCAGATACCGACTCATCGTCTAAGCAGGACACGCGCCCGTTCTGCCAGTGGAGTTGAGAGATTGATTGGATCGGTCATCTTTGCGTAGGGCTCCGTCATGTCGATATCGTCAGCTCGCTCGTACGGCCTTCAGGTGTGTCCGGACATCCCGTCTCACGGTGCTGCGCTGCTGGGGATCTTCCAGCCGAGCACGCGGTGACGCCGGACTCTTGTCCCCTGTCAGCCAGGAGTCGATTTCAACGGTGGCATGATCGAGCGACATTTCGTCGTCCTCACGATCGATGCACCATTCCTCGATGATGTCGGCCTCCTCATACTGAGAGCCGGTTACCGCTTGGTAGTCCTGCGTCGGCACGATTACACGGCTGTTGTGGTGAACCCACCGCTGCATCAGCAGGTTGACGCCTTGCTGCGACATGGAAGCCACCCGCCGATTGACATCCAGCGAGGCCGAGACAACCAACTGATGGTCGACGAAGAACCCGGCGTAGTGCGTCGGGCTTCCGTCGACGACAAGCTCCGCCATGGGCATTTGACGAGGGAACCGGGTCCACTGCGAAGGCTTGCGGAGCTGCTCAGGCCTGACTTCAGCGACCAGTAGCTTCGGCGTTAGTGTGAGCCCCCTGCGGATTACGCACGGATGCTGGAGCACGACAACGTTTTTCGGCTCATCTTCTCCGATGACGGGTACACCGAAGAAGATGTCGCCCGTGAAGATTGGTCGCTGGGCTACGACCTCATCGCCGCGAGCGCGATACAGACTCGAATATTCCGGAGCTTCATCGGTCCCCGGTGCTTCGAGGCTGTGCGACATAGCTCAACGTCACCGCTGCCGAGGACGGATCGAAAGCTCGCCGTCCTCCGCTCGAAACGTTTCGAAGTCGCTGCGGCAGGTCTCACGCCAGTTCGGGTCGAACGAGTCCATGGTCTGATACGGGTCGATCTTGGCGCTGACGTCGACGCGGGCATGTTCGAAAGCCAGCTGGAGGTTACCGGTGGCCCACAGATCAATCGGCGTAACCGGCGCCTCGTCGACGATCGGCACCTCGAACCACATGGCAACGTCGGTGATCACTGGGTTGAACTTCTGGATGATCTCGCAACCAGCCACCAGTCGGGCGAGCTTGCGCGCGTTTTCGCCGGTGAGGCCCTCACCTCGGCGCCACTTTTGGATCGCCGGCACGCTCACGCCGACCATCTTGGCGATGTCACGCCACGCGAAGCCAAGATCGGCCAGCTCGTTCAGGAGCACCTGGCCACCGGCTCCGGCTAGATCCGACGTCCGAACCCGGTGCTCGATCATGTAGTCGCCTTGGTGCATGTCGGTCGCAGCTTCGCTGACCGCGGTGGCCAAGGTACGGATAACCCCGGACCACTCGCTGCGCTGACGTGTCTTGTCCGTTGCCGTCACGGCCGACGTCTGTGTAGGCCTGGGGCCGGGTTCGAGCACATCGCGAGCTGAGCCGCCCCCGGTGCCTGGCGATTCAAGCGAGCTTGTCCAGCTGTCCCACGTCCGTACAGGGCTACCCACGACGCAGCACCTCTCTCAGTTTCGGTGTGATCAGCTTTTCGAAGAGCGTACGGAGCGGTGTGTGGAGGTCGACGCACTTCCCGAGAATGACCTCCGTGTCGAACTCGGGCAGCGCGGCCTCGTGCAACCAGAAGCTGTCGATGTCAAGCCACATGAATGGGCCCGGCGTGAACTTCGACCGCACCAACTCCTGGCCGGTTTCCACCGCCTGACCCTCACCTGGGGCATAGCGCAGCACGAGGCTGCGACCGTCCTCCGGCCCGTAGACGGCCTGGCCCTGCCACTGCTTGGCCTCCAGGCCTACCGACTCTCCTAATTCGATCGGCCCCAAGACGGCGGGGTTGAGCCAGTCGGTCCAGTCCACCGAGGTTCCGCCGCCCGGACGAATCTCGTTGAGATACCGGATGCCGACGCGTTCCACCGCATCGGGTACACCGATCTCGCTGCGGGCGTGGACTGCGGCCTCGATGACGTCCTTGAACGCAAGCCAGCCGTCGTAGCGCGTTGCCTCGACCACGACCGCTTCCTTGCGGAACGAGATCGCTAGCATCGAGTCGCGGCTGAAGTACTTCGGGAACTCCTCGAAGGCCGGGTCGCCGGCCCCGGCTGCTCCGATCACGCCGGTCACGATGAGCTGCTTGCTCGATCGTTGAATCGGCGCCCACTGACCGAGGGCTTGCTTGACCTTCTTGCGCTCAGGCTGCGTCAGGCTGGGAGTCTCAGTGTGGCGGACCTCAACGGTCGCGACTACAACCGGAGCACTTGGGTAAACCTCATGCTCGTTCACACCCTGAAGATACGGGAACAGCAACCGAAACGACAACCGGACGCGTTGAGCATTGCAGCGTCGGGCACCCGGCGAGTGGCACTACCATCACCGGAACCGCCGAACATACGTTCGACTGTACGGTACGATCCGCCACGGTGATGAGCCGAACAACCCCGTGTGGCGGTCGCGCTCTTACACCGGCTGCAACAACTCCGGGCTGTTGTTGCGAGGACTGTTGACCTGTGTGCTGACCTCGTACGCCATCAGCCGAGGCTCAGGCACCGACGCCAGCAGAGCAGTGACGTCGTCCGGAGCGGTGAGCGTGGGGTCGAGCCAGTGATCTTGAAACTCGGGAGGCAGAACCACCGGCGACCTGTCGTGGATGTGGCCCAGCGCATCTGTCGCGGTCTGCGTCAAGACGGCCACCGTCCACACCCAACGGTCCGGGTCATCTTCAGCCAAAGCTGGATTCGGCCACAATGCGTACAACCCGGCCATGGCCAGCACACCATCTCCGTGCAAGAAGTGCGGCACCTTGCGACCGTCCCGTTTTTCCCATTCAAAATAGCCCGACGAGGGCGCTAGGCATCGTCTCCGGGAGGCGGCCGCCTTGAACGCAGGCTTGCTAACTATCGTCTCCGAGCGCGCATTGATCATCCGAGCACCAATCTTCACATCCTTAGCCCATGAAGGCACCAGACCCCAACGCGCAGTGCGTAATTGCCTCACTGGGACCGCTCCAGGCTCCCCTCGCGGGGAGCGTTCCAAGACCACCCGAACCGCTTGCGTTGGGGCCACGTTGTACGAGGGCCCCAACTCGTCCCCCACCACCTCAGCCACCCTGAACGCGTCCCGCAGCTCAGCGTCGGACTGCGTACTCGCGAAACGTCCACACACAACGCCCAGTCTGCACCGCCCAACTTCCGGCCGGGGAAGCCCAGGACACCAGCCCCCTGCAATGATCACCTGATGAGTGATGACCAGCGCACCCACCCGTCCAAGGTGGCTGGCGACCGTGCGTCGCTGATCGCGTTCCTCGACTACCAGCGCGCGACCTTCGCCATGAAGTGCCAGGGGTTGACCGGCGAACAACTGAAGCAGAAGGCGGTTCCGACCTCGAGCCTTTCCCTCCTGGGCCTGGTACGGCATGCGTCCGAGGTCGAGCGGAGCTGGTTCCGATTGGTGCTGAACGGCGAGGAATGCAAACCCCTCTGGCCCAGGACCAACGGCGAGCTTGCCGAATTCCATGTGGACGACGCCGACGTGGACGAAGCGTTCGGGTTCTGGCGCGAGGCGTGCGCGGGCTCCCGCGCTGCCGCGGACGCCGTCGAGTCCCTCGACGATACGGTGGACTTCCGGGGCGAGGTCATCTCGCTCCGCTACGTCCTCACCCACATGATCGAGGAGTACGCGCGCCACAACGGCCACGCCGACCTGCTCCGCGAAGCGATTGATGGAGAGGTTGGCGAGTAGGACCCAGGGCGACCTGGCTCGACCCGCCTAGCTCACGTTGTTCGGTGTCACGGATCCAGCGAAGCGACACAGCCCCCACCCCGCCGAAGCGGGGTGGGGGCTGCGGACGCCGCTGGTGAAGAGGACGCCCATGTCTGGGGGGTAGACGAGGCGTCGGCCAGCATTGCCATGGCCACCGAGAGTTGGGGGGAACATCGGTGGCCGCACTCCAGCATGCCAGCACCCGTTCGAGAACTACCGCACGCCGTAGACGTCGCCCCGGAGCCGGACCGACAGAACATAGACCGTGTGGGCCGCGTCGTCGATGCGGTACACCACCCGATAGGTACCCAGGTGCGCTGCTCTCAAACCCTCATAAGGGCCGGACAACTCACCGCCAAGGCGCCGCGGGTTCACCGCCAACCGCTCGGTGATGAACGTGTAGGCGGCCCAGGCAACAGGCTCCGGTAGAACGTACTCGAGCGCTCGCCGTGCCGACCCGGTCAGCTCGACCGTCCAGCGATCTGTCACGCGGTGGTGGGATGGCGCGACAGCATCGCGCTCCGCAGTTCCTCGGCGTTCACCGTGCGCCCGGCGAGAACGTCCGCCTCCCCCTGTCGAATGTCCTCGACCGCCATAGGGTCGGACAAAATCGCGATGGTCTCCCGCATCGCGACCAGCTCGGCGTGAGAAACCAGCACCGCGGCGGGCTCACCGTTCCGGGTGATCTCCACGTGGTCCTGCGTCGTGGCCACCGCGGCGACCAGCTCAGACAGATGCGCTTTCGCGGCGGTGACCGTCATCGTCTCAGACATGGTTCGAATACTAGTCCGACGCCAAACCACCCGGTCCAAGGGTGGCCACGGCGGTCACAGTCATAAGGCCCGCGGTAGCGCTGCGCATCATCGGCCCTGTGGTGGCCTCGCCCGGAGCCAGTGTCGGTGAACACCTTCGCGACCCAACCGCGCGCAGGGCGTCGAGTTGCTGATCCAACGACTGGTGAGACGTGCTCACCCGGCATTAGCCCAGCAGTGTGCCGGTTGGAGTGGGTGCCGGAAGCACCACAGCGGGGGTCGGTAGGGATCAGCTCACCAGGCCCTGCCGAACGCAGACCAGCCGCAAAGGGAAGGGGTGCAGCACCCCGGCTGCTCGTAACAAGAACGGAGCACCTCATGCTCGCTGTTAGTAGCTGGCTCACGCAGCCTGCCGACCTGGTGATCATCCTGGTCGGCGTTGCCATGTTCATCCCCAGCGCCCGACCATTCCAGCGCCTGACCAAGCTCCTGACCATCTGGTGCGGCGGTCCGCCCAGCACCGACGACCGTGGTGATGAACCCGGCGGAAGTCGTCGAGCACCATGCAGGCGCCGAGGTGGTCGCTAAGGACCTAAAGCATGACAGTTCGAGTGCTGCCTCGACTTCGGCCCCGACGTGTTCTAAGGACTCCCCCACACCTCAAGGAACGGGTGTCAACGCCGCAGGTAATTTGCCGAATCCCGCCCGCTTTCGCGGCCTTTCTCGCCAGTCCGACCACCTAAGCGCCGGATCTGACGAGCCAACTCGGGTGGACCGCACGCTGCGGGCGGGAGCGATACCCATCGATTCCGTGCTCCCGTTCCAGGTCGTACAAGACTGCTTGGGTTGCCGCTGTCACCCGGTACTCCGGAGCGCAGGGGGCCTGGTCGATGTCTGCGCGCATGACGGCGGCGGCCACCCGTTCACGCACTGTCTCCGACGGAAGCGCCAGCCAACGGTCAAGCACTGGGTAGTAACCGCCACCGGCGGCGAGCTCGAAATGGAAGCCGATCAGCTCGACCAGCTCGCGACGGTCGATTCCGTCCCAAGCGCCGGCGTCCTGCATCAGTGCTGCCAGCGCGCGGACGGACCGGTCCTCGACGTCCAGTCCTGGGGCGGCCACGAGCAGCGGGTAGGGCAGGCTCTGCTCCGCCCACCGCTGCGCTTGCTCAGTGGTGACACCATTGTCCTCGCACTCACACCACCACTGCAGGTCGTCATCGGTGAGGTGCTCCACGTTCAGCCACTCCCGCAGGGCATGTCCCATCCGCCCCGCGACCTGACGTAGACGATGGCCCGCGATCCGTTCCGCGCGCGCCGTGACCGCGGGGGCGGGGACGAAGAAGAAAAGCCCAACGCCGAGAACGCCGAGAACGCCGATACTGATGACGAACCAGGCGAGCAGCTCCCAGGGGTTGATGCCTTTGTTGACCACCGCGACGACGCCACCCACGATCAGAATCACAACGCCCATGAGGGCGGCGGTGATGTGGACCTGCCCGGTGGTGACCGAGCCCCGGTCGTCGCTGCGTCGCAGCACAGCGACCCGGGTGCTGGCGGTGTCCAGCAGCACGGTGATCCCGGCCAAAACAATGAAGAAACTCTTCGACCCCGTCACGACTCGTCGCCAGGGCTCGATGACTCCGGGATGGTCACCGGGTACCCGTCCGGGCCGAGGAAATGGAGGAAGTAGGTGGCGACCAGCCCGGTGGCATCACTTGGTGAAACACGTAGCGCTCCCCTGTTTGTTGGGACACGGCACCCGCGCGGAGGTAGCCGGGTGCCGTGTCCCGGGCCGAATAGTCATAGTGGTGGACCGGCTATTACGTCGCTCCGTTGCCAATGGTGCTGTTAGTTGCCGCTGTGGGTGACGATTGCCTGAAACTCGCCGACCTGGATCTGGGTGTTGGCGCCGACCTGCTGGGGCACCACACCGGCTCCTCCGCCGCCGGCCCAGACGATGTTCCAGTAGCTGGTGGCGGTGACGGTGTACGCCATCCCCGGCTGGTCTTCGCTTGTGTGCTGGTAGCGGTGACCGCAGGTGGGTGAGTCCTGGGCACCCCACCCGGCGGAGTAGGGCACGCCAGCCCCGTGACAGGTCACTGAGGATCCGTCGCCCATGTTCCAGACCACCCGGTCCAGGGTGGCCACGGCGGTCACAGTCACAGGCCCTGCGGTGGCGCTGCGCGTCATCGGCCCTGTGGTGGCCTCGCCCGGGTTCTTAGCCCACATCCACGTCGGCATACCGACGACACCGATCTTGCCCGGAGTGTTCTCTGGGACGATGCCGATCCCCACGGGTTGGAGTTTCATCTGCGAGATCGCGATCTGCGCCACCTGCGCCGGACTCGGCGGCGGAGGTGGCGGTGGAGCAGCAGGGGCAGCCGGTGCACCGGGGGCGGCCGGAGCAGCTGGAGCCGCTGGTGTCGGGCACGTCGCGGTATTGCCGAGGTTGCACAGCAATTGCCCGGAGGCGTTCAGGGTGCTGAATTGCTGGGCAGCAGGCCCAGAGGCCAAGTAGCTCGCGCAGCCGCCGCCGGACCACCCAGAGCACAGGGGGGATCCGTAGCCGTCCAGGGAGGGGCCTGCTGGCACTGCCGGTCCACTCGAGCTACTGCCGCCCCCACCACCGCTGGAGCCACCGCCGCTGGAGCCACCGCTGCTGGAGCCACCGCTGCTGGAGCCACCGCTGCTGGAGCCACCGCTGCCGCCACCGCCGCTGGAGCCATTGCTGCCGCCACCGCCGCTGTAGCCCCCTGTGGACTGGCTCACGGGGGCCGCCGGTGCTGCAGCGGCCGGCGCTGGTCCTGCAGGAGCACCCGGCGCCTGCGCCACCACGTCACAGGAACCGAAGCCACATTTGACGTCGAGGCTCAGCGGCGCGGCTGCATTTGCCGTCGGAGCGACAGCAGAAAGCATGCCAGCGATCAACGCGGCGATTCCCAACCGTGCAGAAGTTATCCGCATGTTGCGTTCCTCATTTCGGCCTTGGTCACGCGCCATCCCGAGGGGTCTGGCCAAGTGCTGTTGTGGACTATGAAGTGCGCGAGGCGCGTATCGCGCCAAGGGACTGTAATGATCTTGTCGCTGCCGTCCGGTGCGCCCGCCTGCATGGTCTGCCGTGGTAACGGAGCGCCCTGCGCATCAATGCCCTGAACTTTGCTGACGTCATAACAGACGTCAGCGGCGACCTCGGCATCGGATTTGGTAATACTCGCGTCACTTGCTGTCAGGCTGGTGATGGTCGTGTCACCAACGGTGTGAATCCCCCTTTTCGCCATTCCCTGGGCAAGGGTTGTTAGACCCGCGACCTCATCACCTGCGGCGACAGTATTGATTGCTGCCAAAGAACCCGTTGGGTTCTGGCTGAGTTGGTCGCTGACCTTGTAGTAAGCGGTGATCTCTTTCTTGGCCTGGTCGATGGCGAGGTCAGAGGGGGTGGCCGCTGTGGTGGTAGCCGCGGTCGTGGTGCTGGGTGTGGGTGTTGGTTGGGCGGCGCTGTTGCTGCAGCCGGCCGCGATGAGCGCTGCGCTGATCACGGCAAGCGCTGCGGTTCGTGTTCCTCGGTGTCGCATTAGAGTTGGCTCCTCCCCGTAGGTGATGATGCCAGCATGGTCAACCGGGCACCGTCCGCGAGCCACCCACCCAGTCTTGGTGACAGGTGGTGGGGGTTTCGGTGGGGTGTGGTCGGCATCGGTGGTGTTCCTCGCTAGTGGGCGTGGGCGACGAGCTGCTCGCGGTTGGGTGTGTGCTGCTCGGCGATGTCGGAGAGCAGCTGCTCGGTGGCGTCCTCGAGGTCGCCACCGAGTTCTCCGGTGGTGGTCAGCAGGCGGTCGATAGCGTCCTCGACAGCTGCGGTGTTGCCGGCGGAGTGTTCGGCCAGGATCCGGATCCGCCACAGCCTTTCCATCCCTGGTTCGACACTCAGGCCCTTTACGGCGGAGCGGCTGGCTTCACGCCAGCGGCCTTCGATGAGCCGGCGGTTGCCGAGCTCGTGGGCGGCGTCGACGATTGCGGCGATCATCTCCTGCATCACTGTTTCCGCCCACGCGTAGGTGCGTGGTTTGACGTCTTGGAAGGGGCGCCCGCGCACGAGGTGCAGGGCCTGCTCGAGGCGTTCGGTGGGTGACCCGCTGGCCCCATTCGGGAGGAGTTCGGACCACTGGTGCCAGTCGGTGGTGACCGGGTCGAGGAAGCGGTAGCCGTCAGGGTTGTGCCGTGGTAGATAGTCCTGGCCGTCGGGGGCGGTTCCGAGCCAGCGCCGCAAGACGGAGACGTTGCGGTTGCGGGTGCTGTTGCTGACGATCTTGCCGGGTGACATGGCGGCGTCGATCGCGGTGTAGTCGACGCCGGGGTGCAGGGCCAGGTAGGCGGCGAGCTCGATGGACCGGTTGCGCATGTTGCTGGCGATCGCGTCGCGGGCTCTGTTGATCTCGGGCGGCCCCAGCAGGAGGACGCGGGGTGCGTCCGGGTGCAGCTGGTGCACGACACCAGCCGCAGGCGCGGTCGTCGTTGCTTCGTCGACCGCACGCTTAGCCACCGTCTCAGCGGTTTCGTCTTCGTCGCGCCTGGTGGTGGGTTCGTCCTCCACCAGTTCGTGGGTGACGGGGTCGGGGCGGTCCTCATCTTCTGCAGCTTCGGGTTCGGGTTTCGCCGCAGGGTTTTCTTCGGCCTGTTCCGGTGTCGCTGCTGTGGGGTCGATCTCGTCGACGACCGGTTCGGTGATCGTGAGTGCGTCTGCATCGTCGTCGGTGACGCCGACTGCCTCGTCGACCTCCGCGGCGATTTCGGCTGCGGGCAGTGGTTCGGTGTCGGCGGTCTCGGGGAGGTCCGCCAGGGCCGGCTCGGTTGCTGTTTCCCCGGTGTCGGTGGTGTTCGCGGCGGCCATGACCTCCACGAGGTGGGTGTAGGTGGTGGTGTCGACGACCTGGGGCCGCAGGGTGAGCCCGATCGGGGCGAGGACCGCGGTGTCGTCCTCGGCGTCGAGGGTGAGAGCCCACTCGCCGACGGGGTCCCCGCTGGTGACCGCAGCGACCGCGACCCGCGGTATCTCCTCGAGCACCGCGTTCAACCGGGTTCGCTGCGTGGCGGTGATGGGGTCGGCGATCAGCACGATCTCCGGTGTCCAGATCCCCGGGGCGGTGTTCTGTACGCGGGCATGCTGCAGGTCGGGGGTGTCGCAGTCGGTGAGGATGTCGCGGTCTCCGGCGGCGCGGCGGGTGAGGTCGGCCAGGACGCTGTCGGCGTCGGGGAGGTAGCGGATGCGCCCGGTTTGCATGTTGTTTTCCAGGTCGGCGCAGGCGCCGACGACGGTGACCTGGAGGTCGTCGGCCCAGCAGCTGGTGGCGAGCTCGAGGACCAGGGCGGTGATGACCGCGCGGGTGCGGTCGGGGTCACCGGTCACACCCAGTGCGGTGACTTCTTCGAGATCGAGGAAGACATGCCCGTCTTCGAGGTCGTGGCCGATGGTGACCAAGCTCGGGTAGGGGGCGGTGACGTCCTCGGCCTGCTCGGGGCTGATGAGGTCGGCGTCGTCGAGGTCGTTGGGCAGCATCCATACGGCGGAGTCGCTTGTCCCGGTCCATGGTGCCGGGAGTTGGGTGGGCTCGGCGAGGTAGAGCTCGAACTGCTCCTCGGTTAGGCGTGCTGCCCGCACATGAGGCAACGGCTGGTGGGTGAGCTGGCAGGTGTGGGCGAGGCTGCGCAGGGCAAGGTCGACGGTGGCGATGTCCAGGGGTGAGGCGGTGGCCCGCAGTTCCTGCTCGGTGTCGGCGGCGGGCCCGGTGGGTGTGGGGATGCGGGTACCGGGTCGGCGGTGGCGCTGTTGGTTGCGGCGTCGGTAGGCGAGCATGCCGAGGACGCCGGCGGCGAGGATTGCCCCGACCCCGGATGCGGTGCGTACCGGGAACTGCTCGCCCTCGCTACTGCTTGCGGTGGTGTCGTGATGGGCGGGGGCAGTGGTGGCGGGTGCGGCCGGCTGCTGTTGCTCGCTGGCCGCAGGCTGCTGTTGCGGTGCCCGCTGGGCTTCTTGGCGTTGGGCGCCGGTGGAGTCCTGAGGTATGGGCGCCGCCGGTGCTGCTGGAGCCGCTGCCGGTGGTGGTGCGGGCGCCGCCGGTGCCGGAGGAACAGTTGGCGCGGCGGGGGTGGCGGCGCCGGTGGGGGCGGGCAGGGTGATGGTCCACCCGGGGTAGATGTGGTTGGGGTCGGTGAGGTGTTGACCCCCGGGTTGGGCCGTGTCCTTCGTGGCGTTGATGACGTCGGCGAGGGGCTGGTGGTGTTGTTCGGCGATGCTGGACAAGGTGTCGCCGTCGTGCACGGGGACGGCGACACCCATGGCACTGGGGGCGGCTGGTGGTGCGGGCAGGGCGAGGGATTCGCCTGGTTGCAGCCAGTGGCTGGGGTCGAGCGGATGACCGTCGGTGTGGGTGATCTCGGTGTAGCGGGCACCGTCGCCGAGCTGGGCGTGGGCGATGCCCCAGGGGGTGTCGCCGCGTTGCACGGTGTAGGACATCGTGGCCGCCGCCGCAGGTGGGGGTGTGGGGGTGGCGGCTGGGGTCGCCGCGGTGGTGGTGGTTTGTTGGCTGATGCTGATGCTGGTGGTGGGTGCTGGGGCGAGAGTGTGGGCGGGCAGGGTTGCGGCCCCGGCTTGCCCGGCGGTGAACAGCAGGGCGGCCCCGGCGAGCAGCCCGGCGGCGCCTCGCTGTTGCCACTGCAGACCGGGCAGGTGTGGTGCGGGCAAACCTCTTAGCCGTGCGGCGAGTTCCACCACGACGGGGAGCGCGAATGTTGCCCATGCCACCCAGGCGATGACGATGAGCGCGGACAGGAACAGGTGCCCGTCGTCGGGACGCAGGAGGGCGTCTTTGGATTGCTGCCAGCTGGGGATGCTGGTGGGCAGGGGGTTGCCATGGATTGCCCAGAGGACGGTGGGGATCCCGACGATCAGGATCAGCAGGGTGAGGCTGTAGCCGAGGCCGGTGATCCGCGCCGCCCACGGGTTCCGGGTGCGGCGCCTCGCCGTTGGCGTCGTGGTGGTCGTGGGCATCAGCGTTCGCCGCCCAGTTGGCGCACGACTCGCACATCAGCATCCGCGGACGCGGACAACGACCCCACACCGATGACCCCCAGGAACGAGGGGCTGTAGGTGGTGGTGGTGTGCACGTGCACGGTGGTCCCTCCGGTGGTGGTGACGTTGCCCTGCACCCCCGCCGCGGCCAGGTATTGCTGCGCGGCCGCTTGCGCGGTGCCGAGCTGGAGCTGGGCGCCGTCGCCGTTGATCGCGGCTGCGGGGTTGACGGCTTGACCGGCGGCCCGGGCGGCTTCCTGCGCGGAGGTGTCGGCGCGTTGGCGGTTGCGGATCTGTGCGCCGCCGTCGACGACGAGACCGATGATGACGAGCAACGCGAGGGTGACCATGACGAAGAACAGTGACACCGAGCCGCGTTCCCGGTCGCCACGGTGTGGGCGGGCCCGGGGCATCAGCTGCGCTCCCGGTAGGTGTCCAGCGGGCTGGAGGCACGCCCTGTGACGGTTCGGGATCCTGGAATCCCGGGTGCAGCCAGATCAGCGGTGTCGACGATGCAGGTAATGGTGGCGCTGATGGTGGCGGGTGTTCCGGCGGGCACGGAGAAGCCGGCGGTGTCGACGCTGACCGAGGTGCTCGAGCAGCGCAGCCCTTGCTGGGCCAGGGAGTCGCGGGCAGCTGTGTCGGCGGCGGCTTGGGCGGCGGGGGCGGTGCGCGTCAGGGACGCGGTGCGGGCGGCCTCGGCGGCGGCGTGGTCGACGGATTGGCCGGCGATGACCACCCGCCCGGCGAAGACGACGACCGCGAGGATCAGCAGCATCGCGGGAGCGACGATCACCATCTCCAGTGTCATCGACCCCCGTTCGCCGCCGAGCTGAAGTTTTGTCATGCGGTGGTCCCGCGAAAAGCGTCGGCAACCAGCTGCTGCAGCTGCTTTGGGTCCGCACAGCCCTCGCTGTCGGTGTCCGTGCGGTAGGTATCCCATGTGCTCGGGATGAGCTGGGTCAAGTCGAGCACGCGCCGCCTGTCGTTGTTCAGTTGGTCTCGCTGGAGAGCGTGGCGGTACTCCGGCCAAGTGGTGATCATGGGGCACCTCCTGTTACGGCACCGGTGCGGGTGGTGACGCGTTCGACTGACCCGGATGCGGTTTGAGAGACGGTCAGGGTGAGGCCGGGCACGAGGCTGGGGACCTGGCCGGTGACGGTGACTGACGCAGTGTTCGCGGTGCGGGTGGGGTTGACGCCGGTTGCAGTGAGCAGGCCCTTGCTGGCACCGGTAAGGAACTGTTGGGCGCTGGCACCGCCGGCGGCGGCGGTGCCCTTCTCGGTGCGCGCGGTTTGTAGGCCTTGTTCGGCGGAGGCCATCGCGATGCTTCGGGCGTAGTAGTACAGCCCGCCCTGGATGGCTCCGAAGATCAGGAGCAGGGCGAGCGGGAAGAGGATGACCGCTTCCACGGTCACCGATCCGCGTTCACGGGAGGCCAGGGTCCGTAGCCGGCCCACCGGTTCCCGATCCGGGGTCATTTGATCAGAGCGACTTTGTTGTTGACCACCACGGCGATGGCGCCGACGACGAGGACGGCGAGGCCCACGAGGGCGGCGGTGATGATGACCTGCTCGGTGGTGACTGAGCCCCGCTCGCTGTGCCGTAGTTCGTGGACGCGGGTGGTGGTGGTGTCCAGCAGCACGGTGATCCCGGCGAGGACGGTGAAGTAAATCTTCGTGGCCATGGTGTCTCCTAGAGTGCGGCTGTGGTGCCCTTCCCCCGTAGGAAGCGCAGAGAGCACTCCCAGTATGAAGGACGTCACCAGGGGTGAGGGGTTTTTGTGGGCCATCAGGAGCCCAGAAGGATGTGCAGGACTGGTGGTGTGCCGGCGATGAGCAAGAAAACGATGGCCAGTGCGGTCCGCGGCAGCGACATCCGTTCGGTGCCGGCCCCGGCTTTGGCTTGGTCGTCGGTGAGGATCGCGATGCGCAGGCTGCGGGCGCTGGCCCGAAGAGTCGGGAGTGCTGCGGCGCCTTCTTCTCCGGAGATGCGCATGGTGTCGGCGAAGCGAGCCAGCTCGGGGAGGTCCATTTCTTCGGAGAGTTCGGTGAGTCCGTCCCAGGGTGGGCGGCCGGCGAACCGGGCGCGGTTCAGCTCTTCTTCGATGCGCGCGAATACCCAGGAGTCCCCGATGTGTGCGGCTCGTTCCATGGATTGGACGGTGCCTGATGAGCCGGCGCGTTCCATGGCGACTTGGTCGATGTAGGCGCCGAGGGAGCGGGTGAACTCGTCGCGCGCGGTTTTGGCGTCGTCGCGGGCGTTGTAGTCGGGGATGAAGGACAGTGCTGCCCCGAGGATGAGGCCGGCGACCACGGGGATCGCGAACGGTAGGCCCAGTCCTAGGAGGAGGGCGAAGGCGCCGAGGACTGGGGGGAACAGCAGTCCGAGCAGGGTGTAGAGCAGCTTTTCCCCCAGGTAGCGGTGCAGGGGTTTGCGGATGATCCGCAGCTGCTGGGTGGGGGTGCGGAACCACAGTGCGGCTGGCAGGCGGCGTTGCGCCCAGATTCCGACTTTGTCCGTGAGGTCCCGCTCCGCTCCCTCGGTGGTGGTGGTGGTGCCGAGGGGTGTGGTGGTGGTGCGTCGGTCGGGGTTGAGGCGGTCCAGGACGGTGACGAGGTGGGGTTGTGCGGGTAGCAGCGGCACCAGGAGCAGGGCGAGGCCGAGGCCGAGGATGCAGCCGCTGGCGATGATGATTTGCAAGGCGCTCATGTCAGGGCTCCGTGGCGGGGGCGGGTGCGGAGGTGATCACCGATGAAGCGGGGCAGCGGGGTGGGTTTGGCCATGGATTGCATCCACCGCAGCAGTATGAGGTACACGGCCAGGTACAGGCCGAGGAGCAGTTGCCCTAGGCCGCTCTTGTAGGGCGCCATGTAGTTGCTGGCGAGGAACAGCACCGCGAGGAAGCTGATGCTGATGATGGTGACCCAGCGGGCGGCGGAGCGCCCGGGTGCGCGTTCGGCTTCCACGGTGCGGCGGATGCGGACTTCGTCGGCCACTGTGTCGGCGAGGGCTTCGAGGACGGTGACGAGGCCCTGGCCGCGGCGGTGAGCTCCGGCGAGCAGGGTGGCGACGATGACGTCGCCGGTGGCGTCGTCGAGGTCGTCGGCGAAGGCCCGCAGCGCGGATTCGATGTTGGTGCGGGCACGGATGCGGGCCACGAGCGTTCCTACCTCGGTGGCGATCGCGGGCGGGGTGGCGCGCACGCTGGCGGCCACGATCGCTTGTTCCAGGCCTACCCCGACGTCGAGGACACCGGTGAGGGCGCGGGTCCAGGCCTGCATCCCCTCGAGGCGGGCGATGGTGTCGGTTCCTGGGGATGCGGTGACGAGGGTGGGCAGGATGAGGGCGGCGGCGGGCAGGATGAGGACGGCGATGGCCCACCCGCTCAGCAGCCACACCACGATCCCGGCGACGATGCCGCCGGCGAGGAGCTGGCGGGTGCGGGTGCTGGTGCGTGGCGCGGTTTTGCGTTCTCGCCGTGGTGTGCCCGAATCGATGGGGGTGGGTCGGATTCCGGCGACGGCGAGGACGAGTCCCGCGAGGACCGTCATGGTGGCTACCGCCACGAGCAGGGCACTCACGAGGCCCGCCGCTGGTTGAAGGTGTCGCGGTCGAAGCCTGCTGCGGCCAGGTCGTCCAGCCAGTCGGGCAGGGTGTCTGGTTGGGCGCGACCGTCGGGTCCGGGGCGGAACACGCGGGTGGTGGCCACGATCTGGTTGCCCTCCCCCAGTTCGAGGGCGATGACGTCGGCGATGTGGCGGCGGTGCTGCCGCCGTGAGGGTGCACCGTTTTGCCCGGGCACGGTGGTTACGTTCGTGCTGATGTGCACGATGAGGTCGATGTGGGTGGCGACCTGACGTTGGGCGAACTCCACAGGGAGGTCTCCGTCGCTCATGGCCATGGTGACCAGCCGGTCGATGGCGGCGTAGGCGTTGTAGGAGTGGGTCGTGGACATCGATCCTGCTCCGGCTTGCATGGCTTTGAACATCGTCGTGATTTCTTTGCCGCGAACCTCGCCGACGATGATGCGGTTCGCGGGGAACCGCATGGCCCGGTACAGCAGGTCGTCCATGGTGATTTCCCCGGCTCTGCGGCCGTTGGCTCCGCGTTCCCCGCCGCCGGGCCGGGCCTCCATGTTGAATACCTCGTGGTGGCGGTGGGGCAGTTGGTGGAGCATCAGTTCGTACTCGGTTTCGATGGTGCAGATGGCTTCGGAGGGGTCGAACACCGAGCAGAACGCCCGCAGGGTTGTTGTCTTGCCAGCGCCGCGGTCCCCGGTGAAGACGATGGCCTTGTTGGTGCGGACCGCGGCGGTCAGCAAGGACGCCACGAGCGGGTCGGCGGTCTCACTGTTGATGAGGTCAGCCACCTCGATGTCGCGGAGGGGGTGGCGCCGGATGGACACCAACGGTCGGGAGCTGACCCAGGCGGTAGCGGCCAACCGCTCACCACCGGGCAGGGTCAGGTCGAGGTTCGGTTCGGCGCGGGAGAACTCGCGGTCCCCGCGGGCGGCGAGGAACTGAATGTCGGCGATGAGCTCTTCGTCGCTGTCGGCGACGGGGGCTACCCGCTGTTTCTGCCCGTCGCTGAGCAGTAGGTACACGGTGTCGTGGCCGGTGATGGAGATGTTCTCCACGTTCGGGTTGTCGACCAGCGGTTGTAGTCGCCCCAACCCGTAGAGGCTGTCGTAGATCGCCTGGGCGAGGAGTTCCTGCTCCCCTGCTTCGAAGGTTTTCCTGCCCGTCAGGGCGGCGTCGGTGGAATGGCCGCGGAGCAGGTCCAGGATCATCTGCCGGGCCTGCTGCTGCTGCGCCGCCTCGTCGAGGTCGGGGCGCTGGGCCAAGCTGTCGGTCAGCAGGTCAGCGGCTTGGGTGCGCAGGGACCGCACCAGTCGCCAGTCCACCTGTGTTGTGTCTCGTACCCCGGTGTCGTTCGGGGTTGATCCGGGGTTTCGTGGTCGCGGTGCTGGTCGGCGCGGATCCTCGGCGGCGAACCTGGGCGGCGCTCCGCCGCCGCCGCCGCCGCCGGCGACTCCGCGTAGGGCGGGTGGTGTGGCGGCGGGTTGTGGTGCGGTGAACATCGGCAACCCGGAAAGCGGTGGGTGTGTGGGTGGTGTCTCAGACATGTGGAGCCTCCCCGCTCCGGGGACCGGGTGTGGCCGGCCGGGCTTGACGGTTTTCGATGTGTTGGATGAGCGAGGCGTTGGCGGTGCTGATGGATCGGACGACCGCGGCGATGAGCTCTTCGTCGCTGTCGGCGACGGGGGCTACCCGCACTTTTTGTCCATCGTTGAGCTTTAGGTACACGGTGTCGTGGCCGGTGATGGAGATGTTCTCCACGTTCGGGTTGTCGACCAGCGGTTGTAGTCGCCCCAACCCGTAGAGGCTGTCGTAGATCGCCTGGGCGAGGAGTTCCTGCTCCCCTGCTTCGAAGGTTTTCCTGCCCGTCAGGGCGGCGTCGGTGGAATGGCCGCGGAGCAGGTCCAGGATCATCTGCCGGGCCTGCTGCTGCTGCGCCGCCTCGTCGAGGTCGGGGCGCTGGGCCAAGCTGTCGGTCAGCAGGTCAGCGGCTTGGGTGCGCAGGGACCGCACCAGTC
>JAABUM010003595.1_pt1 | contig 18704 bp, 25 predicted proteins | sample 5559161 | NCBI WGS metagenome assembly JAABUM01 (sample SAMN10711868, study PRJNA513369) | rock metagenome | isolation source: Antarctica rocks | place: Antarctica: Victoria Land, Siegfried Peak nord | reverse complement strand
CTTTTACAAAAGTATAAAACATAGGAGGCCTGTGGCGTTCCTTTTTAAACAGAGCTCAATGGCCTCCTTTGTTTTATACTTTTTGAAAGAACGTGATGAGAAGGAGGGTGGCGAGCGGAGCGAGTGCACTTGCCCCGGGTGCCCCTCTCAGAGCCGGGGCCTGGAAACATATGACTATTACAGCATATATGAAGACATGCCAGATGTTGGTCGACCAGTTATGGGTCTGAGATGTACTGCACTTCTCGTTTGCACGCGCGGCAGGCCGAGGGGCGGGCCTCGGCCGGCCAGGGTGGGGTCGACGGCTGCTCCAACAGATCGTGCGGCCTTCCAGACTGTCCCTCGGCGGGCCGCAGTGCCCGGGGTTGTAGCAGCCGCCGTGCAGTGCTGCATACCGCGAAAAGCTTGCCACGGCGACACTGCAGCCTCCGCCACTGCAGCACCGCACACACCTTCTGCAGCTGGTCCTGCCATGTGCAGGTGATGAGGGAGGACGATGGCGCTCCTCAGCTGGGTTCTGATGCACCACAGCATTTCTTTCACATTGCGTAGCCTGTCTGCTACGTAGTTCGACTGTAATCACCTCTGTAGCTGGTCCTGCCATTTCGAAGCATTGAGGGACGACCGCAGGCGCTCCTCGCGCAGCGCCGCTTCGGCCGCGTCGGCGCGAGAGACAGCATCCACTCGCTGCTCCTGCGACAGCCGGTGCTGACCCTGCACGTTGGACGACGTGAAAACATGTGACCCCTTTCCAGGTTCAAGTCAGCGATGTGGATTATCAACAGAAGTGCCGTGCCCTCACATGCACCAGGCTCGTCTCGGGAGGTGGGAGCTTCTATCACACACCAAAGAGGGTTCAGGACAGGCTGTGCGCCGCTCTGGCAGGCATGAAAGTAAGAGCTCAGATCCCAGCCATACAGCTATACAGATGCAGACTTTCTTTCTTGACCGCAATTTTCCTATTTCACGCACCAGCAGGGCGCCGCTGCGGTCGATGGCCTTTGAGGAGTGACCCAGTCACGCAGCTGGGCCGGGTACCGGCATTTCCGGCGTTACATTTGCGCACTCCATTTCTCCATAAACACGCACCAGCAGGGCACCATTGACGGCGTCGGCCATGGAGGAGTACCCCAGCCAGATGTCTGCTAGCAGCGAGCCGCGCTCTGCGCAGTGCACCGCCACCTGGCGCGACACCAGGAAGAAAACTGGAAACGCAGCCACACAAGCCTGCCAGCAGGCAGCTGCACTCGAGACCTGCGGTTCACTGCTGTCGTGAAGCTGAGAGCAGGGTACCTGGCATCGTCTGAGCGTGATAGGGAATGGCAGCGACAAAGACTACACACTTGCGAGTTCCCGTATGGCGAACATTGGTGTGGTAAGCCTGCAATCGTGCTTCCAGTGGTGCATGCCAGCTGATGATTCCAGGCACCTGGCGCGTGACCTCGTGCAGCGCACGGCCGTAGGTCATCGCTCAGAAAAGTGCATGCCTTGTAGGGCTTCACATGGAGCTCATCGAGCCAAGCATATAGGCACCTGGCGTGTGACCTCGTGCAGCGCCCGGGCGTAGATGGCGGTGCCCTGCCGTGCCGCGACGCCCAGAAACTCCACCAGCGGCGTCCCAGGATCCTTGCGGCGGAAGGTAAGGTTGAAAGCCTGCGTCTCCGCCTCCAGCCATTTGCTGATGGCGAACACGTCTCGCTGCTGCGGCGACGCCCGGCCGGCCGCCGCGAACTGCAGCTGCCACGGCGCCGACCTGCGGAATGTTCAGTGGATTGCTTCTTTGGCAGAGACACGAAGGTGCAGAGTGCATCCACCTGCCAAGCAAACGCCCTGTGCATCTGTCATGATGCGTAACGTGCTGCGCTGACTCGGAAAGCACACAGGAATCCGGCATTTGCGCCAACCATCCTGATCAACTAACAGCTCAGGCGCTCCCAGAAAGCGCATAGCTGTCTGGCCCATGCGCCAGTCATCGTCCGACAACAGCTTGTGCACATCAAAGCGCGCAGCTGTACGCACGCTCACCCATCTGCAGGATCAATGGGCGCCGTGCCGCATGGCGCCGCATGACCTGGCTGTGCTGTGGGAACGGGCAGCGGCGTGGAGGTGTCCATAGCCAAGCCGGCGTCCCTCATTGCTGCCAGCTCTGAGCTGAGACCGCCGCTGCCGTCGCGCTCGATGGCCACATTACCGTCGCCGACCGCTCCCCACCGCGGATGCGCCCTGGCCGGCTTCTGCTGCCGCGCCCGCAGCGCCTGCGCCTTTTCGTTGGAGTTTGGCTGCACATCGTCTGCATCCACGTCGTGCAGCGACTGCAGTGCCGCCGACAGCGCTGCCAGGGCGCCCGCCTGCGGCTTTGCCGGCAATCCCTCCACCTGCTCACAGATTCAGCTTCTACATGAGAACAGCCCAGAACGCCATGAGTTCGTATTACAGAGGCCTGCATGTGTCGAGAGTATATTCACAGCACAGCCGTCTGCACTGACAGTCCAGTCCGCCGTGCCGCAAGAGCTTACCTTGGCAGATGCAAAGTCCTCCTCGTGCTGCAGCTTTGTGCTGGAGGGATTGGGTGGCAGTCTAGAACGCTTCTGTAAGGGCTGCAGCGCTTCATCCTCTACTCCTAAAGCAGTCATCATGAGGTCAGTGAGGGTTGCAGCGTTAACATCTGCTCACGGAGCTGCTATTCATTTGCAATTTGCGTTTCATATAATGTGGCTCAAACGACTGAAATCAACATGAATGAGCTTGCTGCGAAGTCTGCATAAGTGTGTCCTGCTCAGCAATGGCCTTTCAGCTTTTCGCCGTCTCGCCAATACCACTGACGGTTTCGGATCGCAAGCAGCGTCCCTCGAGCGTGTGCAGCTGAATGACATCTCATAGATGCTGGCGATGTGCCACCGCCCTGCCACACCGGCGCAGGCCGAGCCATGAGAGAGCGCGGGCAGTCCAAGACTAACAGGGGTACGATGAAACGCAAGAAACGCACCCCCGCTTGCAAAAAGTCGATATGCTCCGACGCTGGCTCTCATTACCGTTGGCACAACATCGACATCAAGCTGTAGCATCGCGGCTGAGCAGAGCCGGGTTGCGCTACCATCACGAAAGTTGTGATTTGAGCGTGATCTGACACTCGTTCCGGCGTTCCAAGCTCGTATGCCCCGTGGAAGTGGTTTTGAACGCAGAAGAGTAGTCTCAGTAGTGGCCTGGGTCGAAAACCGCTTGTCACTGCCTGCTCGATGTCAGCTGCCAAGCCGGCGGCCCGGGACGGGGCGGCCGTCGTCGTCCGCTATGATGTCCAGCCCATGGTCAGCGCTCCTGCTCCTCAACGTGGCCACTCCAGACTACTATGTGGAATTCTCTGCAGCACACCATTGATCCATCAGCCAAGTGGCCTGCGCCACCATGCCAGCGCTCCGCATGCGACGGGGCGGCTGAGCGTCATGCCCATCTGCTAGTGACATGCAACGAGACCAGAGGCTTTGCGTTCGTTTGAAGTCACGACTGCAACTCCATCGCTTCTGCAGGACGTTGCGCTGCATCCGAGTGAGCCGCTCGTGGCGGCGGCGCTCATCTCGGGACGCCTGGAGACGCACCGCTACGACACCACAGCCAGCTCGGCAGTCGCAGCGCTCAGTATGCAGGCGAGCAGCTGAATTTAAATACAAAGAGGTTCCTCCCGGCGGCGCCCTGACTGTAGCTCAGCTGGCACAGCGCCAGCATGGCTTGAATCTTGGGAGCGCCATTCAGAAGACAACAGTCGATGAACGCGGCCTGGAGCACTCAAGTGGGAAGGAAGGAATGCGCACAACCCTGCTGCCCCCTTCACAACATAGAGAACCTGTTCACATCGATCTATATGCAGGCGCACGCGGAATCGACACGGGCAGTGCGCTTCTCGCCGGAGGGCCGCCTTTTGGTGACCGCATCGGCGGACCAGTCCATCCTGGCGGTGGATGTAGCTACGGGGAAGCCGGCCGCCCGGAAGGCCGCCGCGCACCCGACGGGCGTCGATAGGCTCATGTTCGTGTCGGACACCACCCTCGCGTCAGGTGAGCTGGCTTGGCGCGTGCGGATCCGGAGAGGTAGCTCAGACATGGCACTTATTCTGGCGGCAAGCCTGGTGGGCGGGGAAGCCACCGTCATCAACTGGCGAACTACCAGCCAGTGACACATTCCGCCAGGTCTTTGAAAACCCAGGCACCGCCACTTGCACGTTTCAAGTTACAACTTCGACTTGAAAGTGTGTTCACCCACAGGCGATGATGATGGCGGCATCAGGATCTGGGACACGCGGCAGCGCGACGCCTGCGGTGCCTTCGGCGCGCACACGGACTACATTTCCGACTTTGCAGTGCACGAGCGGGAGCATGCGCTGCTGGCGGCCAGCGGCGACGGCACAATCTCCGTCAACGACCTGCGCACCTTCAAGGTGTGCATGGAGAGACACCAGCAATCTCTGGGAGTGCACGTGAGATTGCGGAGCGCTGCTGGCCGTCAGCGGCGACGGCATGCTGTCCGTCAACGACCTGCGCACCTTCAAGGTCTGTGCTCAAAATGAAAGATGGCTGCTTCCAGATGGCACATTGTCTTGAGCAACAACGCGCTGGCGGCCAGCGGCGACAGCAAACTCTCCGTCAACGCACCTTTGAGGTGTGGCCTACCTGAGAGGTCGGACAGTATGCAAGTCAGGAAGCGTGTCTTCGCCTCACACTGATCAGTGTTGCAAGCGTTCATTTCTCTAGATTGGCGGGTCGTCCTGGACAGCTGTGTGCCTTCGCCTTACACTGATCAGTGTTGCAAGCGTTCATTTCTCTAGATTGGCGGTTCGTCCTGGACAGCTGTGTGCGCAGTGGCAGGATGGCAGACAGGACAGGGGGTGTCCTAGGATATTGAAGTGCTGTATGTATCAAACCCCAACATGTCTGCGTCCGGCAGGCGGGCGGCGGCGGGCGCGGTGTAATGGTGGAACAGACAGGAGCTGACACGGTGGCGCATGGGCAGAAGGTGATGGCTGGGAGGACCACTGAGCATGCCTGCCAGGATTTGCAATGTCAGATGCCCGTCGCGCAGGTGCGGGCGCGGAGCGAGGACGATACGGAGGAGGAGCTGACGTGCATGGCGGTGCCGAGGCAGTCTTGTTTCGTGGTTTCAAACCCTTCACTTCTCACATGTTGCATGCCGCAGGTGCGGGCGCGGAGCGAGGATGATGCAGAGGAAGAGCTGACGTGCGTGGCGGTGCTGAAGCGGGGGAAAAAGGTGGTGGCGGGGGCCTCGGACGGCGTGCTCAGCATTTTCAGCTGGGGCTACTGGAACGGCTGCAGCGACCGCTACCCGGGTGGTGGCATGCTCCCACCGAGTCGGATCAAAATTCACAGCGTTCATCGTGCCAGAGTCTGCAAGATTTGGCAGCCGTCAGTGCTGCTCAGTTGCATCACCTGCATCCTCGCGTCTGTCTGGACATCCTCGTGGCTCTGAAGCTCTGCATCCGAATGAGTTCATGTCTTTCGTTTCAATGTCTCTTCAATGAACACAACACACTTTCAATGTCTCTTCAATGAACACACTTTCAATGAACTTTCAACACACTTTCAATGTCTCTTCAATGAACTCTTTCAATGTCTCTTCAATGTCGGCACAGGGCACCCAGCGCCAGTGGACTGCATGGCGACAATTGACGACAGCACCGTCGCCACTGGGTCCGCCGACGGCCTCATCCGCCTCATCAGCATTCAGGCAGGTCCCCTGCCCCCTTGCACGTTTCGGCCTTCCGTCAGACGTTTCGGCTGTCCTCGTCATGCAGCATCATCCTACTCGTGATGCTGTGGTTTCAGACGCAATGGGCATGTGGTAGGGCTGCAGCGACCACGTCACTGCATCCCACGGCAGCACAGGGAAAGCATTGCAAACTTGTCATCACACTGACTACAGGCTCTGACTTGAGGGTTTTCCGACGCGCAGCCGCACAGGATGCTGGGGGTGCTGGGAGGCCACGGCGGTCCCGGCAGCGGCGCCGCGGGCGCCACGCCCGACGCGGAGGGCGACCCGGTGCAGGCTCTCGCGTTTTGCGCCACGCGCCAGCTGCTGGCGTCCGCCGGCCTCGACGAAACGGTGAGCTGCTACCTGTGCAACTGCCTGGCCGGATCCGTCTGAAGAACTTGAAAGCCTCGCATGGTCATTCGTTTGACTGTGAACTGCATGTGGCTGGTCTGCTTGCAGTTGCCAGTACAGCAGGATCAAGGGGCGCTCGTGTCGTCTTGGGGGCAAGTCGATGGGAGGCGGGCAGCCAGCAGCTGAGCCTTCTGGGTGTGCGAAATGCAGGTGCGGCTGTGGGATTTGGCAGGCGGCAGCAGTGATGAGGAGCCAGCGGTAGAGGGCGCAGGCTCCGATGCAGAGGAGCTTGAGGTGAGCCTTCCACGAGGCATTGCGTCCTTCTGACTAAACAAGGAGTTGATTGGTGCCGGACCTTGTGTGATGATGAGCAAGCAAGATCCTGGACACGGCTGCAGCTGGGCCGAGGGAGGTTCAAACGCTTTCAGTAAGCGCCTGTGTCTACCGCTGCCAGCACTTCCTGCATGACCCTGCTGCGCATGCTGCCTCTGCACGCAGGCTGACGGCGCAAGTCAGCCGGCTGGCGCGGCAGCCGCAAACGGCGCAGCACCCCCTGCAGCTGTGGCGCAGCAGCCGGAGCAGTCGGACGACGACTCGGACAGCGACGACGAGCCGAAGCAGAAGCGCAAGCGCAATAAGGCGAAGAACAAGGGGGTGCACAAGATCAGCAAGCGCGGGGGAGCGTCCAACCCGGCGTTCTTTGCAGACCTGTGACGCCTGGGCTGCGACGCCTGAACACCAGTGTCGCGAGTCCTGCTACCCGGCCGAGTGGTCCGTGCAGTCGTTTGCGTCCGCAGCTCGGTGAAAGTGGATATTTTAACAGGCAAAAATAACTAGGTTACGCGCGAATGGTCGCCTCATCACATGTGCAGCTGCACGCGTATATTGCAGAGCAGCTGCACAAAACCCAACACATGCAACCTGGCAAGCGGAGGTGATCAACAAGACGGCACGATCAAGTGCTAATGACAGCCAATGCACACGTTGCATCGCCTGCTGTGGCATGGGTGCGGTCTGGCAGGCTGCAGATGTCTATTTATCGTCAGCCAGCCGATTGCTTGGCCTGGCGTTTGGCCGCCTTGCCGGAGCGCACAACTTTGCCCTTGATTCGTTTGCTCTCCTGTTCCTCCTGCAGCAAGCGCAGACAGGGAGTCCTTTGAGAACCCAACACATACCCAAAGTGGACCAGCGCCACTGACATGTCGGCAGCGCGGCACAATCTGTTGCTGGCATGCGTCCGCCGAGCTGCCATCAGGAGGCGCAGTCATTGGGCAGGACAGAAGTCGCAATGGCTTTTCAAAGCCTGAAGGAGCTCGATGAGCTGCCTCTCCTACTGAGCCTCTGGCAAGCAACAGCTGCTTGCTGTCGATCTGCGCATGCTGCCTGGGCACCGGCGTCGGCCCTCTGCGAAGGAGGACACACACAGGACACGTGAAAGTCTCAAGCTCAAGCTCGCACCGCCAGCAACGCCTCCATGGCCGCGTCCGCTGCCGCCGCCTGGGGCAGGCCAGCGGCAGTGCGCACGTCCGGAGCCGGCTGCTGCGCCTGCTGCGGAGGAGGCGGCGGAACGCCGCGCAGCGCAGCATCCACCTGGCCGGAGCGCACAAGTAAGTAGGTATGCATCTTTCATTGGTTGTGGAACCATATCCCTGCCCCAGCCGTTTCTGAGCCCTGGTGCAGCCGTGTCTTTGCGGACGCCTGCCGTGCATGGCTGCTGTGAGGCTGCCATGCCTCAGCAGAGAACCTACGGCGAGCAAGATGTGCAGGAAACAGCATCAAGCTCGCCTGCTGCAGCGCCCCGGCCCTGGCTCGGCCGAGCAGCTTGTGGAGTTCCGGCTCCAGGCGCTGCCAGGGCTGCGCGCCTCCCGGCAGCAGCACGCGCCGCGCCTCGCTGTTGCCGGACGCGGCCGCCGCCAGCAGCCACAGCCCGTCCTCCACCAGCTGGGTTTGCTGCAAGAAAGTTCCACGGCACATGAGTAAACTAATTAAATTAATTAATTAATGAAATTGAATTTAGTTGCATCAAAATTGATTAGATCAGATTCGATTGAAATCCAGTTCCAGGACAGTATCGGAGTGTGAGCTTGCCCACCGCCGTGGCCGCGTGCAGAGCGCACGCAATATAGACAGCAAGGCATGAGCAGCAGCACGACAGGGCAGTGGGGTGCTGATCGGATCGCTGCATCGGATCCTGATGCAAGCAACATCTCACTCTCGACAAGCGGCTGCCACTAATGCGCCGCGCGGCACCCATGCGAGCGCCGCCATGTGCACAGCCTGCTCTACGATTGGGAATGTGGCGCAGCGCTCACAGGAGATAAAGCCCATGCACGGTGTTGATTTCAGCGAACTGTAATCTGACGACGGGTGGGATTTGCCCGATGGGCGGCACGGTTTCAGAAGATCCACCTTCGAGCCTGCTCCAGCTTTGAACCGGCCAAGAGTTTGCAGCAGGAGCGCCATCTCGGTCACGAAAGCCGGCGTCGCAATCGCCGCCGCCGCCGCCGCCGCCGACACCGCCACTGCTGCTGCAGCAGCAGCCGCCGCCTCGGCTCCCGCAGTTGCTGCGGCTGGCTGCTGTGCTGACGCCGAAGGTGACTGTGCAGCCTTCTCTGCCGCCTGTTCTGCTGCCGCCTGCGCCACGCCAGCAGGCGCGGCAGCCGCCGCCGGCATCAGTAGGCCGGTGAGGATGTCGCAGGCCGTGGCGGGTATCCGCCAGGCATCGGCGATCGGCGCCTTGCCCCGCCACCTGCTGCCCCCCGAATCGACGTTGCGAGCCATGAAGGAGCGAGCGTACTCGAGCATGGCAGTGGCAGCCTGGAGGGGGCAAATGGACAGATATCTGGAGTCGAAAGATGTGCATTCAAGCGCCAAGCAGGGATTCCGACTTATCACCTATGCAAGAGGTCCTGCGAACCACCGCAGCACCATTTTCATGGACTGCATGGTTGATCAAACATGTAGTCCCTGCTCCCCACATGACGCATTGTAACGGGAAGCGACACTTTCGGCGATATTTGCAAAACCCCAAACCCTAATTAGTATGGGACCGAAGGAGACCCAGAAGGATGTGACAGCACGACAGACGGAAGGATACCTGACTTGCAGAAAACGCAGGACGAACAGGACACCTCTACTTCTGCCGGCCAGGCAGCCTGCGAATGCAAAGGCGCGACAGATTGACGGTCGCACCTCCACATGCAGGCGCACGAGACCTGCAGGCGGCCGCCAGCCGGCAGCCACGTCTGCCGCCAGCAGGCCAGCTGCCGCGCTCAGCGAGTTGTAAACTGCGGCGTAGATCGCGCCTGCAAGCATGGCAAAACGTTGATCTTTTGGAGGATTTCAGGGCTTCGAGGCCTTCAGCTGCAGGGGTGCATGCTGACTGGCCTGCAAGCATGGCGTGCACCAAGCAAGGCACGCACAAGCACTGGCAGCTTACAAGTTGAGGAGGAGAGATCCGGGGTGAATATGCCTCGAGTGGTCATCCTATAACCTAGCCCTGCGCAGCCTTACCGTAGCGCTTCGGGCCAGCAGCACGGTTGGCGGCAAGGTTCCCCACCATGTTCTCCACTTGGCTGGGCAGCTGCACGGCAGCAGTTTCCAACCGTCGAGGACTAGATCACCAAGTGTCCAGGGTGGCGATGAAACGTGTGGATGGCACGGCAGTGATGCACTGCTGCAGCGGTGAGCTCTGATACATATGCCGCCTGATGCTGCAACAGTCCGTATTGCTGGCATGGCCCTGGAGCGGCACCTGAGCAGTGCGTAGATTCGCACAAGCTTCCAGCTTGCGTGCACACAAGCGAGCCGCTGGGACATGCGCAAGGACCTGCACCTGCAGGACTGCCGTGAGGGCGCCCAGTGCCGCATCGCCGAGCAGCAGGCTGGCGCCGCCCGGAGGGCCCGTGCCGCCGCCGCCCGCGCTGCCGCACACCGTCAGAATGGTGACTGACAGCGTCCCCGCCACCGTCACGGCGGTCCCGCAGGCCAGCCCCTCCTCGCTGAGGCCCAAATGGGCGGCTCTGACGCGCTGCATGTCGGCCGCCTGTGTGCCGCCCTCACTGCCGGCGGCCACCAGCCGCGCCGCCAGGCGCAAACTGTGGAGCAGCAGCGCCGCCGGCGCCGCCAGCCGAGCCCTCGTGACGGTAAGCCACTCCGTCGTGGCCGCCGCGTCGCTCGGCCGCCGGCGGGCGCCGAGGCAACCGTCCGCGCGCGACAGCGCCATGGCCAGCATCGGCAGGACGCCGAGGGACGCTGTGCCGGTGAGCGCCTCCTCGGTGCACATGGCCGCTGTCGTCAGGATAAAGTGGCGCGCCGCGGCGGTGCCGGCGGGGGAGCTGATGAGTGCCGCCGCGAGCAGCACCTCGTAGCTCCTCTGGACGGCACGGTCGGCCTCCACGGCGCCGCAGGCTGTGGCGGCCAGCAGGTCGCGGCAGAGGTGCAGCAGCTGCGCTGCCGTGGCGCGGTCGACGCATGCCGGGACCTCTGCCGGTGCCGAGGCAGCAGCTGCCGCCGGCGGCACCGCTGCGTTTTCTGCCATGATGGTGCCTGCCGCCGCGCTGGCTGCCGCCAGGCACCGCCTCAGGTGGCTGGGCAGGGCAGTCGCCAGGGTCATTATGGAGCGCTGACGGTCATCGCCGCCCGCGCTGCCGCCGCCGGCGTCGCTGCCGCTGGTGCTGTCATGTCCGCTGCTGCCGCTGCCGCCTCCGAGCGATCCGCCACGGACTCCCGCCCCGCCGGCGGCGGCCTCATCGCCTGCTCGAGCTTTGCTCACCAGCCTGCCCGTCAGCTGCTGCGCCAGCGCGGCGGCTGAGCTGAGGACCTGTTCGTTTGGCAGCACCATCGCTGCTGCATTGCCGCCTGCCGTTGCCTGTTCGAGCAGCGAGCTGGCTGACACGAGGTGCAAGCTGCCTTCCGTGGTGTCGCTTGCCGTGCGAGCCGCATAGTGCCCCGCCAGAGCAGCCGCCGGTGCCAGGTTGCGGAGCAGCTGCATCTTGGTCTGAGCCTGGCTGCCGGTGGCATCGGGATCAGCTATGACCCCTGCCGTTACGTGGACCGCCACCATGCCGGCGGCATCCGGCTGCGCGGCAGCCGCCGCGGCGAGGAAACCCGGTCGCTGCACAGCAGCACACACCCGCGGCGCGATCTGCCGCAGCACCGCCCTGTGCCTGTCGCTGAGTGGCGCCGCTTCCAGGCAGGAGGCCAGCGCTGCGAGTGCCGCCGCCCGGGCCGCGAGGCTGCCACGGCCGAGCAGTGCAGCGAACAGCAGAATGTGGCTCTGGGCAGGGTCTGCTGCAGCCCGCTTGGCTGCCATAAACCTGGATGACGCGCGTATCACGTGTGCCCTCAGTGCTGCCTCATGAGCCAGGTAAGGCAGCGCAAAGCGGATGCAGGGGCAGAAAGGCGCCTTGATTGCAAACCTGACATGCGTAGGCAGCTGTTCACTTCCGGTGCAGGGTCTCAAAAAGCGACGGGACAGTCTTGGACATTGTTGCACTTCGCACCTGTCAAAGTGCCGGATGGCCTTCCTTTTGAGGTCCTGCCAGGCCGCAGCAGGTGACGCCGCTGCGTCCACCGCTTCAAGCAGCTGCGCGATTTCAGGGGTGCTGACCAGCGTGTCTACATCCAGCTGCGTCAGGTACTCAGCGAGACTGCAGAGGCACAGTATGAGGGTGAGATGTCGCGCAAGAAGGTGGCAATGCTGCACACGTGTGTTGCGGATGTAGGGGCTGAGGGGCACCTGTTGAAGCCTTGCATCTCCATAAAGCCAGCTGAATTGCGTCTATACACCGAGAAAGAGCCCATCGAGCCCAGCAAAGCTTTCGGAGTTCTGGAACCAAGGTCACCTGTGCAATGATGTCTGCGGCACCGTGATCAACAACGGCCAGTTCAGGAGGATTTTCAAGCTGACACGAGAAGTCCGACAAGACTGATACCTCAAGCTGGGTCAAACAGAACTTGCATCTGCCTGCATGCATGCTGCCGTACATGTACGGCTCTCCCGCCAGTTTGGACACGTGGTTTTATCGGCGTGCTGTCCTCTCACTGCTGTATCAGGACATCAGAATCCATTCTGGCACACACATTGTCCTGTCGATAGTACTGATCACCTGCGCGAATCGTTTGCTCGCCTCGATCGCATGACAACATCGATTTTACATTGTGCATGCAGACGAAACGTCGCCCTGGCTCACCCCCGCAAGATGTGCTAAACGACCTGCGCCGCTGCCGCACCATCTGCTGCAGCCATAGTTGATACGAAACTTCCCATTGAGCTGCCCAGCCAGCAGCCATGCCACCGAAGCGGGGCAAGCTATCCAAGCCGGCGGCGGCCAAGGATGCGCCGCAGCGGTGGGTGCTGCACCTGCAGCTGTGCTCGTCAAGTTACCGTACAGAAAGCATGAAGCGAACATGCGTACGCGCCTGCACCTCGTAAGATTGTTTCACAGCATCCAATCCGCGGCGTTGGTGTACAGGGCACCGCGCTACTTCGAGGTGGATGCTGCAGAGGCGGCAATCGCACACCACAGCAAGGATTTGGAGCAGCCTGAGCTCCGGCGTATGGTCCTGGGCCTTTTCAAGCAGACGAAGCGAAAGCCCGCGGAGGAGGCCTGGCAGTATTTCATCGGCCATATCGGCGCAGGCTTTCACAGGTGTGATGCATGTGCTCTACATAGCGCATGCCCCAGCTCCATCGTCACCTGTGCATGCCACAAACTCACGAAGAGAGTTCACAGGTTTTGTACAGCATCAAATGCTGCAATTCGAGCGAGCCGTCAGAAGTATAAGCTGCGCGCTTGCAGGGATGGCGGGCGCAATGACGTGGGGCAGCTCTGCCTGCTGGCAGCGCTACTGGAGGACAGCTGGGACGTCCGCGTCTCCGGCCTGGCGCTGGCGGCCATCAGCGGGCTGCTGCTGTTCCAGGAGGAGGATGCCGCCTGGGCGGCGGCGAACCACAAGACGGCGGCGGTTGGCCATCCGCAGGCGCAGGCGGCGCTCCAGGAGCTTCGGGAGCGGGAGCAGGAGCGCAACCAGTTTGCGCTGGCGGCGGCGCCGCGGCTGCTGGCGGCGCTGCAACGGCCAGAGGTTCTTGAGGTGACACACCCCAGAGGCTTCGGGCAACGCACACGGGCAGGCAGCACACGAATAATTTGCTCTATCATGGTGGCTAGTTGCTTCACGGATGCTGAAACAAATCAGGCTGGCCTGTATGCTTGGTGCATTCCCATTTTTGATGGCAGTTCCACGACAGTCACGATGCTCAGTAGCAGCCTGAAGAGCTGATGGCCCAACCGCTTTTCCCATGCGTGTCCTTATGCTTCCAGGGGTTTGCCTGGTGAGATGATTGGTTGCATGGCTGTTGTGCTGCAGGAGACGCTCAAGGTCAAAGCGGACGCGCCCGCCAGCATCGGCTGCTCCATGCTTGAGGCGTGGCAGAACAGGGCCGTCGGTGAGGCAGACATGGATGCAGCAGCCGCAGCCGACACTGCCGAGATTGAAGCAGCCGCCAGAGCGAAGGCAGCCGCGGGCGGCAAGGCACCCACCGGCCGCAAGGCAGCCGCCAGCAGAAAAGCTGCTGCCAGCGGCAAGGCAGTCGCCGACGAAGCAAATGCTGCGGCAGAGGCTCCGCCGCCGCCGCCGCTACCCGCTCCCAAGGGCGCCCCGCTTGCCGTCAGTCTACTGGCAGCGCGCTGTAGCCTGCAGTGGGCGGCGTCTCAGGTGAGACACGTGCCTGGCTGGTGCCATGTAGTGAGCGCTGGCCGTGTATGCTTGCAGCATAGATGTTCCGCCCCTCTGGGACCAGGTTCCATTGCTGCCTGTGAGCGATCATCAGCCGCATATCAGGGCTGAGTGTCACGGCCCAAAATGCAGATCAAAGGTTTTAAGTCTGCTGGTTGTGGCCAAAGCAATGCGTCAACCTCGTCATCATTGCCAGTGTGATGCATTTGTTCGACTGCGTGTTCGTTCGATTGCAGGATCCAGACATGCAACTGGATCTACAGGCCGTCCTCCGAATTGGAGAACTGCTGGGGAACATGACGCAGCATTGCAGCCTGCTGCAGACGCTGGCGCATGACCAGGCAAGTGTGCTCCGCATGCTGGCACCCGCAGTAGCTCAGTCGGACCCTGACAGGTCGGCGCAGTCAGGCACCAACTCTGCACAAGACTCTGCAGCTCCTGCAGCTCGCACAGCCGAACAAGAGAGTGCGGACCAAGTGCAGGGACCATAGCGAGGAGCCCTGGCCGTATCAACTGATTGTTTGGCAGATTGTCTCACCTAGCATTCTGCCCGCTGCAGGAGTTTCAGGACCGCCTCGTGCAGTTGGCGGCCCGCACACAGCGGATGCTGCGCGACGCCTGCGCCGAGGCGCCCCCCGGCGTACAGTCGGACGGCGCGGCCACTGGAGGCAGGACGCTGGTCGACGGCTCGACGGCGGCGGGGCCGGACGAACTGTGCCCTGGCGACCAAAGCCACGACCAGCTCAGCCTGCTGGCGCACGCGCTGTACATCTCCGTGCATGTCAGCTACGAGATGGCGCGCATGAAGGTGGCTGAACAGCAGGCGGCGGGCGCGGCGGCGGCGGCCGCTGCCAGGGCAGCAAACGCCGCGAAGGCGGCGGCCGCGGCGGCGGCGGCCGCTGCCAGGGCAGCAAACGCCGCGAAGGCGGCGGCCGCCAAGCCGGCAGCGCGGCAGCGGGCGGGCGCGCAGCAGGCCGCAGCGCCCGCGGGCGATGCCCAGCAGCCGTCCTCAGCAAAACTGCCCCCAGCCACCTCGGAAGCGCTGCTGAGCGGCATGCTCTGCCTGGCGGAGCTCGGGGAGGCAGGCGTGCAGGGCTGCTGCTGCTGCCTGTTCCACCTGGTCGGCAACAACGCAGTCGGCTTTGCCGCCGAGGGCGCCCCCCGAGCCGCGGCCGCCGCCTTTTCCGGCGGGCTGGCGGGCCTGATGGCGCGCTGCGTCGCCGAAACCGGCGGCCTCCTTGTGCAGCTGGGCTGCGGCGGCAGCGAGGGCAGTCGTGATGCGGCGGCCCTGCTTGAGGCCAGCAGCAGCTGGGGCTCCGGCGCCCCCAGAGCCGCAGCGTCAGCCGGCTGCGCGGCGGCGTCAGGCGACGGCAGAGCGGCAGCGGACGCCGCAGCCGGCGCCCAGGCCGCGACCTTGTCGCAGGACGAAGCACAAGTCGGATGCGCCTGGCTACTGTCTGAGGCGGCAAACCGGCTGGGCACCTGGTCGTGTGCCCTGAATGCCACCGCCTCGCGGCCGGTGGCCGCCGGCGCCGGCGGCACGCTGGACGGACGACTGCGCCTGCCGACGGCGGTGCTGCGTGCTCTGCTGGCGTGGCGGCGGGACACGCCCGGGGCGGTGCTGCAGCGGCCGGCGCCCATGGCGACCGCCACTACTGCCTGTCTGACGGCGCCGCTGCCCGACGCAGCCGGCAGCGAGGCGGCGCTGCAGCCCGAGGCTGCTGGCAGCGAGGCGGCGGCTTGCTGCGAAGCGGCGGCGGATGGCGAGACGGCGGCGAATGGCGAGGCGGCAGCGAACTGCACAGCGGTGGCGAACTGCGAGCCGGCGGTGAACCCCGACAGCGTGGCGATGCAGCTGGGCTGGGCGGCGCACGAGGCGGCGCTGATGCTGTCGCCGAGCGCGCTGCAGCTGCTCAATGGCAGCGGCGCCCGGCTCCTCGGCGCAGGTGCGTGGGCTGATTCCCCATCTTGTGAGAACGGGCCCAGCCTGCATGATTCTGTCACCCTGCTTTGGCACGTGCAGATGTCCAGCTACGGGGTTCAGCAGGCCCTGCCTTGGCACACCCAGGCCATCTCCCAGACTGCTAGCTACAGCTGCTAGATACCTAGCATCACGGTCACAGCAACACCGCTGCTGTGCCGGAATGCGCTTGCAGCCCTCCGCCATACAAACCTGCACATCTGCTCTCTGCCATTCCACATCGCACATGAGCCGGAGGCTGACTGCAATTGTGCCTTTCCGCCTTTCTTGCAGATCCAGCGGAATGGCTGGCCGCGGAGGGCGTGCTCGACGTGCTGTGCGACTACCTGCGGGCACCGCTGCCGCTGCCCCTCATCGGGCCGACGGGCATCGCCTTGATGACGAGCGCCATCCCAGAGGTCACCCTGCAGTCCGCGCACGCGCTGCTGGCCGTCTGCGGCTGGCTGGAGGCGTGGCCGGCGCCGCAGCCGGCTGCGGAATCGAAGCCAAGCGCTGCGCCCTACAGCCGCAGCAGCACAGGCAGCGGCGCCGCCATCGCAGCATGCCGGCCCGACGGTGGGGCTCGCAGCGGCGGCCTGGCCTGCGGCGCCGGCAGCAGCGGCGTCAGCGGTGTCGGCGGCGACGGCTTCAGCAAACCCCGGCCATCTGACGCCCTCGTGGCCGCCGCCGCCCGCGGCGCAATCGCGGTGCTGGCGTTCGCGCAGCTGCCCCACGAGGTGGACGTCAAGCGGCAGCCGCCGGGCAGGGCTGCCGAGCGGCTGTTCCTGGCAGCCGGCGAGGCGCTGTGCGAGGCCATTACGGCGGCGCTGCCGCCGGCGCGGCGTGCGGCGGCGCTGCGCCAGGGGTCGCTCGAGGCTCTGGTGAAGGCGCTCATGTTCCTGGCGGCGCCGCGCGAACCTCTTCCAGCTGCCGCCGCCAGAACTGCAGGCGCCGGCATCGCCGCCCGCGCCGCTGGCGACGCCGGCGCCCCCGGGGGCTTTTCCAAAGCCAACGTCACCCCAGCCACAGAGGCTGGGCCGCTCTGCGCCTCCAACAAGGGCGCCAGGCTGGTGCAGCTGGCCGCAGAAACGCTGGCGGCGCTCGCGGCTGCGGAGCCGGCCGCCCATGCGGCGCTGGCGGCGGCGGAGGGCGGCGCGGCGTGGCGGCCGGTGGCGGCGATGCTGCGGGGCGGCCTGACGGGGGCAGCGGCGGCGGCTGTGGACGCCCTCAGCATCTTCGTGGGCGTGGAGGTCGCCGTGGAGGACGCAGGCGCCGCGGAGGCCGCCGATGCGGCCATGGCGGCGCTGCTCGAGGTGGGCGCATGTTTGGAATTCTCAGGCCTTTTTGGCGTGTCTCCTGTTTGGATCATCGAATTGCACAGCGGACTGAAGAGATGGGCTGCGGCCGTGAAGCGGTCTGTCACCTCTCGATGCGGTGCTGACTGTGTGTTGGTTGTTGCCAAGGGCAGTGTTGTGGCAGGCTGCGTTTTATTGCTGAGTGCTGCGGGGGCCTTTTGAAGTATTCTTTTTGAAGTATTCCGAGCCTGCAGTATGCGCAGCCGCACACCTGAAGGGCACCTGCAATAGGGTCGAAGCCGTGCTCACTGCTGCTGTTACTGCTGGCTGCAGGAACTGGGCGAGGAAGCACAGCTGGCTGCGGGCAGCAGGATTGCATCAAAGGTAGCCCGTAAGAAGGCTGGCAAGCGCGTTGGAAAGGAAGTAGCTCCCAGCTGAATAGTTGGGATCTCCTTAGACGAGGCACGGAGGGCAGTTGCGGAAGCGGCATGCCAAGGAACAAACCCAGAGCGCGACTCGAAAATGACGTCGAAGTGAGAATGATATCGGCTGCACAGCGTGGTGTCAATTGATTCGCAAAATGTGTGTGCAGCTCACAGCTTGCAACCTCCAAAGATTCAGCAGACTGGCGGCGTTCCACATGGTGCTTGGAGGCTGGCAACAGACGTTGTGCTTGAGGGCTCGACAGGGTGCAGCTTTGATGTTTCCAGTTGGCGCTGCTGGAATGTTGAATGGCGGGCATCCTGCAGGAGTTCTGTTCACACGTTCAAAATTCTCAGCTTACATTCTGCCATTCAAATTTCTGTGCTGCATCGTCAAGTTTGAAAAGGCGGCACCTAATACTACCCCACACCTAATGCTACTCCAAATACACGCCTGAATCAATGATAACAGGCTCTGCGGCGGACTCGGCAGCCGAGGCGAAGTCGATTGGCAGTATGAATGACAGAAATCTTGAATGTATGATGTCATAGCATGGACAGTGCTCGTTGCGGCAACGATTATCATTGTCCAAGCCCCTTCGCATGGCATCGTCTGCCACTTCATCCGCGGCCGGCATGTGCCTTCGAGCCTGCACAGCAGCGAGCAGCGTGTTTCACCACATTCTGGACACACCAGCTTTCAACAGCCCAGCTTGGCTACTTCTGTGTGTACAGCAGCACACGCGCGTGTGGAACAGGGACAGCCAGCACCCGCATATGATGTTGGGAAACTCATGCCTTTGATCTTCAGCTTTGTCACCTGATGCTTCATCATGTAGCAGTGAAGACATCAGCCGTACTGGACCAGCCTGCATAGGATGTAATGAAACTTTCGTGGGCGCGCAAACAAACACACTTCGGTGCTTCCTGCACCACTCGTCACAGAGCGCTGCCACTGGCTGCTTTGCCTACCTGCGGCCGTAGTATGATGCAGGCGGTGCTGCGCCGGCGCCGTAGGAGGTGTAGTAGTATCCAGTAGCCGCCCCAGGAGGCGGCGGCGGCGGCGGTGGCGGCGGAGGTGGTGGGGGAGGGGGAGGGGGAGGGGGAGGCGGCGGCGGAGGCGGGGGTGGAGGCGGTGGCAATGGCGGTGGTGGCGGGCTGGAGTAAGCTGCGGGGCTG
>JAABUM010003594.1_pt1 | contig 18706 bp, 18 predicted proteins | sample 5559161 | NCBI WGS metagenome assembly JAABUM01 (sample SAMN10711868, study PRJNA513369) | rock metagenome | isolation source: Antarctica rocks | place: Antarctica: Victoria Land, Siegfried Peak nord | reverse complement strand
TGCACTCCAACCGCATCGTCGGGTACTCCCTCGACTCGCGGATGACCGCATCCCTGGCCGTGGCGGCACTGCGCAACGCCATCGGGCTCCGCAGCCCGACCGACACGATCGTGCACTCCGATAGAGGTAGCCAATTTCGATCCCGCACGTTCGTGAACACGCTGTCCGCCAACGACTTACGCGGCTCGATGGGCCGGGTGGGGGCGTGCGGAGACAACGCAGCCATGGAGTCGTTCTTCGCGCTGCTACAGAAGAACGTCCTCGACCAACAACGCTGGGCTACCCGCGCGGAACTACGCCTAGCGATCGTCACCTGGATCGAGAAGACCTACCACCGCACACGCCGCCAACGACGACTCGGCCGCCTCACCCCGATCGAGTTTGAGACAATTAACCGGACCGCACACGCGGCCTGAACCACTCAACCCCACGAGTCAACAAAAGTGGGGGCAGTCCCTTCTCCGAGAAGATCCGGGTGCAGTGCGCTTGGGTCAGCGCGTCGGTCTGGATCTGCAACTCCTGCTGCGCGGTGCTGCATCTGGCGTACCCGATGCGGATCGGGGCGCCTCCCAGTGGCGCTTCGGCGGCGTCGACCGCGGGGCCTGGCTTCCACGCTGTGCCGGGGCCGCGGTCGGGCGGCACAGCCACGGCCAGGTTCCCGCAGCGCGGACACCAAAATGAAGCGGGCGGTGCCCTCGTCAATCGACTTGACGCGTCGTGTATTCCTAAGGTTGACTGATGCGTCAGTGTGTGTTGGTGCTACATTGTCCAGAGTGGAAAGTTGAGAGTCATGAACGGAAGCGGCAACGGACCAGGCAAGGAGGAGCGCCGCGTGGCGATCCTCGAAGCGGCGTGGCGGCTGGTCGCTGAGCGTGGGTACCATCAGATTCGGGTGCAGGACATTGCCCGTGTATGTGGCACCAGCACCGGTACGGTTCATTACTACTTCCCCGGCAAAGATGATGTCCTACGCGAGGCGCTGCGGTTTTCGGTTGAGAGCGCCTTTCAGCGACAGGGCGCTCAACTGCGTCAGATCGACAGCGCCCGCAAGCGTCTGCTCGCTTTGATTGAGGCGCAGCTGCCTGGGGCCGGTCAGATCCGCGACGAGTGGTCCATCTGGTTGCAGTTCTGGGCGGAGACGTGCCTGAACCCTGACCTACGCCCGGTTCATAACGCCTTCTATGAACGGTGGTTGGACACGGTTGTCAGCATCGTTCGGCGCGGGCAGCGCCAAGGGGTATTTCGTGATGTTGATCCGAGCGGGTTCGCTCGTCATCTCACCTCTGCAACGGATGGCGCCGCTATCCAGGTCTTGACAGGCTCACCTGGAATGACCGTCGATGTGATGCGGAAAATGCTCGTCGAGATCGTCGACCGTGAGCTCACCCTGACCGCCGAGTCCGCTGTGTCTTGATGCCGGCAGACGACTCTCGTGCCCGTCTACGCCGTGCTGCCGTGGCTGTCACTCTGCATGAGAGAGCGGACGGCACTCACGTGCTCATCATTAGGCGTGTGGGGGGGGGAATGAACCCCGGACCATGGGTCCTCCCGGGCGGTCGCCTCGATGCCGGCGAGAACAGCACCAAGCGGCGCTGCGCGAGCTTTTGAAAGAGACTCGGCTGACCGCTGGGCCTGCGATGTTCTGGGATTGCTCGACGATTTGTTGCGGATGCGGACAGCGGGTTGGTCATCACTCCAGTCGTCCTAGCCCTCGAGGGGCGTGCGCAGCCTCGACGCAGTCCGGACGAGGTTGCCGCCCTGCACCCCGTGGCTGTCAGCCGCCTGACGGCCCCTGGCGTTCCTCGATGCCATAGCCAACCGGGGGGCGAAAAGTTCCTGCAGATGCTCCTGCGCCACGACATGATCATTCATGCCCCGACAGGCGCCATCCCGTGGCAGTTCGTCGAGCTAGCCTTGCGCGGACCTGCTCGTCACGTTCACCACCTGGCTCAACCGGGTTTCACCCCACCGCTGAGCGTCTCGTCGCTGGCGCGTCCGACACGGCACAAAGCTTCCGGTGGCAAGTCGACCAGTCGGTGACTTCTCAAGAAATATTGCTGCGAACCCTTGACACCCTGTGCGGTACAGATCACTATTCAGTACTGACCGACGCATCAGTCAAAGCCGCCGGCATTCATCTTTATCCTCCCGGAAGCAGGGTCTACCGATGAGCACTCCGCATCCCCTCCGCACCACGCTGCGAATCGCACTGTCGGCGATCTGCGCGATGCTGCTGGCGTTTCTCACCGCGTGCGGCGGAGGCGCAGCGACTAACTCGGCTGCAGCGGGGGGTGCGCCTAAATCCGGGGGAACGTTGCGCGTCGGCATCGTCGGAGGCTCCGCGAAGGACACCCTCGACGCACACAAGCCGGTCACCCACCCCGATGAAGCCCGGACCGTCCAGCTCTACGACACGCTCGCCACTTACGACACCGCGCACAAGGTCGAGATGGCTCTCGCTGACGCGATCACCCCGTCGCCCGACGAGAAGACCTGGACTGTGCATCTGCGCCCTGGACTGAAGTTCAGCGATGGCAAGCCGATCACCGCCGATGACGTGATCTTCACCTTCAAGCGAATCACCGACCCGCAGTCGCCCCAGTCCGGCGCGACGTCGCTGTCCACGCTGCTACGGGATGGGCTCAAGGCAACCGACCCGCAGACAGTCGCCTTCCCTTTCAGCAGCCCCTTCGTGACCTTCCCGGACGCGGTGGCCCAGTACGCGGCGGGCATCGTACCGGTCGGGTATGACCCCAAGAAGCCTGTAAGTTCCGGACCATTTGTGTTGCAGGACTTTACCCCGGGCCAGCAAAGCACATTCGTCCGCAACCCAAATTATTGGCGAGCAGGCCAGCCGTACGTGGATAAGCTCGTTATCATCGACTTTCCCGATGACACGGCGCGGGTCAACGCGCTGCTGGGCGGCCAGGTCGATGCAATAGACCAGCTACCGTTGAGCCAGGTAAACATCATCAAAGCCAACCCTAACCTGAAAGTTCTGGAGTCACAGACCGGCGATTGGCTGCCGTTCACGATGCGCGTCGACCAAGCACCGTTTAACAATCCGAAGGTCCGTGAAGCCTTCCGCTTGATCGTGGACCGCAAGCAGATGGTCGATCAGGTGCTCGCCGGGCACGGCACGATCGGCAATGACATGTACGCGCCGTACGACACTTGCTACCCGAAGGACATACCTCAACGCAGCCAGGACATCGCCAAAGCCAAGCAGATGCTCGCGGACGCTGGCCAGAGCAACCTCAGCGTCGACCTGGTGACATCTCCTGCCGCCGCAGGGTTCGTCGAGGCGGCGCAGGTCTTTGCGCAGCAGGCCAAAGCCGCTGGGGTCACCGTCAATGTTAAGACCGTCGACCCCGGCGTCTTCTACGGCGACCAGTACCTGAAGTGGAACTTCGCACAAGATTTTTGGTTTACCCGCGACTTTTTGTCGCAGGCCGCGAACAGCGGATTCACGGCCTCTCCGTACAACGAAACGCACTGGAATGACAAAGAGTGGACCGACCTGGTCAACAAGGCTTCCGCGACCCCCGATCAAACTCAACGTTGCGCACTGATCAAGCAGGCTCAGCAGATCCAGTACGACCGCGGAGGCAACATCATCTGGGGCTTCCCGAACAGTGTTGACGCGTACTCCAGCAAGGTCAGCGGCTTCTCACCGGACAAGAGCGGTCTCCCGCTGACGTCCTTCGGATTCCGAAGTGTCTGGCTGAACAAGTAGAGAAGGGGCCTCGCAATGCGCCGCATGTTGTCCAAACGATTCGCCCTAGGCCTGTTGACCCTCTGGATTGTCTCGTTCGTGGTCTTTCTCGCCACCCAGGCACTGCCTGGGGACGCCGCTCGCGCAATCCTGGGACGTGAGGCAACGCCTGAACGACTCGCTGCGTTGCGTGATCAGCTCCATCTCGGCGCATCGTTGCCGAGCCAGTATTTTCACTGGCTCGGCAACCTGCTCCACTTCAATCTGGGCACGTCACTGGCAGCTGGAGAGCCCGTGGGCGCCATCCTGGGGCCTGCAGTCCTCAACTCCAGCATGCTGTTGTTATGCGCCGCTGTCATTGCCACTCCTCTGGCCATCGCGATCGGAACCTGGAGTGCGCTCAAACGTGACACAGCGGTAGACCACATCACCGGGGTCGCCACCTTGATCCTCGCCGCACTCCCCGAGTTCGTAGTCGGCATTCTCCTGATACTGATCTTTGCCACCGGACTGATGCACGGGCTGCCAGCAGTCTTCGTCCTGTCCCCAGGAGAGCAGGTATGGAGTGACCCCACGCAGCTCATCCTGCCTGCCCTCACGTTGGTGCTAGCGGTCAGCCCGTACATCATCCGCAGCATGCGGGCCACGATGCTTGAAGTCCTCGAGACTCAATACGTTCAACAAGCCAGGCTCAAAGGCCTGCCCGAACGCACGGTGATCCTCCGCCACGCGTTGCCCAACGCCATCGGTCCGGTGGTCCAGGTGATCGCCCTGCAGCTTGCATGGCTCATCGGCGGCGTTGTGGTGGTGGAGTACCTGTTTCGTTTCCCGGGGCTGGGTTTTGCCCTCATCGACGCCGTCACCAACCGTGATCTACCCGTGGTGCAGGGGCTTGTGCTTGCTATCGCGCTGTTTTACATCGTGGTCAATCTGTTGGCCGACGTCGTGACGTTGGTCGCTAACCCGAAGGTGAGGACTGCAGCGTGACGACCACCGCAATACCCTCCACTCCTGCCACCACACCCGCCGTCGCGTCGCCGCGCCCTACCAAAGGCGGGAGCAGTTTACTCCGCCGTAGCCTGTATTCGAAACGAACCATCATCGGCCTGACATTGACACTGGCCGTCCTTCTCGTTGCGTTTCTCGGACCGTTCTTCAGTCCGCACTCACCGACCCAATTCGTTGCGGCTCCCTTCTCGCCGAGCGGCGTGGGCGGCCCTTTCGGCACCGACAACCTCGGCCGGGACGTCCTCTCCCGCTTTCTCAACGGTGGCCGCACACTCATGGTGCTGTCTGTGATCGCCACAGCGCTCGGGGTTGGGCTCGGTGCGGCAGTCGGCGTGATCGCGGCATACCGACGTGGCTGGCTCGATGAGATACTGATGCGCACTGCGGACGTCGCGCTGGCCTTCCCGCAGATAGTGCTGGCGCTGCTGTTCCTCAGCATCATTGGACCTAAACTGTGGCTGCTGGGCCTCATGGTCAGCGTCGGGCATCTACCGCGGGTGGCGCGTGTTGTCCGCGGAGCGGCATTCGCGGTCGTCGAACGCGACTTCGTCAAGGCCGCGGAAGCCGTCGGTATCTCCCGCTGGCGCATCATGCTCGGCGAGATCGTGCCCAACATCAGCAGCACCCTCGCCGTCGAGTTCGGGCTGCGCCTGACCTACTCCATCGGCCTCGTGGCGGGGTTGAGCTTCCTCGGCCTCGGTCTGCAACCTCCCACCGCCGATTGGGGCCTCATGATCAACGAAAACCGTATCGCGCTGACCATCGCACCCTGGGCCGTCGCCTTACCTGTCCTGGCGATCGCCGTACTCACCGTCGGCACCAACCTGGTCACCGACGGACTGGCCCGCGCCTCCAGCGGAAGCGACGCGGGAGTGGCCGCGTGAGCACCGGAGCAACGCTTGTCGTGGAGAACCTGCGGATTGTCGGAATTCCCTCCCTGGCAGCGATCGTGGCCGAACTGTCGTTGGAGGTTCGTCCCGGGGAGATCCTCGGTGTGGTCGGCGAGTCCGGCTCGGGCAAGACCACACTGGGACTGGCGCTGCTGAATTTCTGCAAGCGCGGAACCGAAGTCGTCGGCGGGTCGGTGACCGTCGGTGAGCAGGACCTCGCCAGGCTTGATTGGCGGGCGGTACGGGCGGTACGGGGCCGCACCGTCTCCTACATCCCACAGTCGCCGGCATCCGCGCTGAACCCTGCCTTACGCATCGGCACCCAGCTTAAGGAATGCCTCGCCCGCAAGAACGCCACCACCATCGACCGGGTGCGCGAAGTATTGCGCGAGGTTGCCCTCCCCGACGACGACACGTTCCTCGCGCGATACCCGCACCAGCTCTCCGGAGGACAGCAGCAGCGGGTGGCCATCGCGATGGCGTTCATTGCACGCCCAGCGCTGATCGTGCTCGACGAGCCGACCACCGGTTTGGACGTCAGCACCCAAGAACACGTCCTGCACACCATCCGTGACATGTGCCGGACATATGGCACCGCCGCGGTGTACATCAGCCATGACATGGCGGTAGTAGCCGAGCTCGCCGACCGGATCGCTGTCATGTACTCCGGTCGGATCGTGGAGATTGGTAACACCGCCGAGGTGTTGGCCAACTCCAGTCACCCGTACACCTCACGCCTGCTGCTCGCGGTCCCCGATCTAGACGCGCACCGGCCGATGGTCGGGATCCCCGGCCACGCACCCTCTCCAATGGCACGTCCCTCCGGCTGTGCGTTCGCTCCGCGGTGCCCGCTAGCCGACGACCACTGCCACTCCGAAGCCCCGCCAAGCACCGATGTAGGCCCACGCCACACGGTTCGGTGCTTCCATGCCGACCAATCACTACCGCCCACCTCCTCATCGATCACCTTCACCGCAGCGGTGCGTCACCCTGGGCGGGTACCCGTCATCGAGGTCCGAGCCCTGCAGGCCGGATACGGCCGGACACGGGTTCTCGAAGACATCAACCTGTCGGTTTTCAGCGGCGAGTGTGTGGCTCTGCTGGGCGAGTCCGGCTCCGGAAAAACAACGTTGTCGCGGTGCATCGCCGGATTGCATACCGAATTCTCTGGCCAACTGCTGCTCGACGGTGACTCAATCGCCAAGGGAAGTTTCAAACGGAGTAAAGAGCAACGACGCCGCATCCAATACATCTTTCAGAACCCCTACGAATCGCTGAACCCGCGGCGGACCGTGCGCGACCTGATACTGCAACCCGTAACGGCGGTACGCGGCCGTGTCAAAAACCCACAGAAAGTCGTCAACGACGCGTTGGAACACGCATCACTGCGTCCTGACCACGGTGACCGATACCCCGACCAGCTCAGTGGTGGCGAACGCCAGCGGGTGGCTATCGCCCGCGCACTCGCCACTGAGCCTGACGTTCTCGTCTGCGACGAGATCAGCTCGGCACTCGATGTCTCTGTGCAGTCGTCGCTAGTCGATCTGCTCCGAAGCCTCCAGAGCGAAATGGGACTCACCTTGCTGTTCATCACGCACAACATTGCGCTCGCCCGCAACATCGCCCAACAGATTGCGGTGCTCGAAGCCGGGCGGATCGTCGAACACGGCGCGGTCGAGGACGTCTTCGCCAACCCCCAGCACAGCTACACCCGTTCGCTTATGAAGGCCACCCCCAACTTCCAGCTTCCCGAGCATCTCCCCACGCCAACCCCAACTACCAACGGGCGGTCGGCGTGAGCGCCCAGCAACCCAGCCTGCATCACCAAGCGCTCGCCGGTCAGGTTGTGCTCGTCACGGGCGGGGGCACCGGAATCGGCCGGGCGACCGCAGTAGCGACAGCGGCCGCAGGTGCCCGCTTGGTCATAACTGGTCGTCGGCAGGAACCACTCGAGGGAACCGCCGAACTCGTCCATGGGATTGGCGCTGAATGTCGTGTCGTGGTCGGCGACATTCGCGAAACCGAGCAGGTGAGCGGCCTCGTTGATGAGGCGCTCACCGCGTACGGCCGGATCGATGTGCTCGTCAATAATGCCGGTGGCCAGTTCACCGCCGCTGCTGAGGATATTTCGGTCACCGGCTGGCGCGCAGTGCATCGCCTGTCAGTGGAGTCGGTGTGGAACCTCACCCGTGAAGTTGCCGTCCGCAGTTTCATTCCGAACCGGTCCGGCTTGGTGGTGTTCATGGCGTTCTCCCCGCGCCGCGGGATCCCCGGCATGGTGCATGCCACTGCCGCCCGCGCCGCCGTTGAGAACATGGCCGCAGGGTTGTCGCTGGAGTGGAGCCGCTATGGCATCCGCGCGGTGACCGTCGCCCCTGGATCGATCCTCACCGATGGCCTTGCGCAGTACAGCCCTGAGGCGATTCGCGAATGGGAGCAGGGAGTACCCCTTGGCCGGCTGGGGACCCCCGCAGACGTCGGTGAGGTCATCGCCTTTCTAGCCACCCCCGCAGCCAGCTACATCACCGGAACCACGCTCGTCATCGACGGCGGCGCCGATGCGTGGGGATCCGGACGACCCGTGCCCGCCAAGGAGCTTTGATGAGCGCGCCCGGGATGACCGCCACGCAGTTGCCGTCCGCGGGGGACCTCACCGCGCTGTTTTCTCCCAATGCAGTGGCGATCGTGGGGGCCAGCGATGACACCCGCAAGTACGGCAATTGGATTGCCGTGCAGGCCGTGAAAGGGCGATGTCCCGTCCATTTCGTGAACCGCACCCGACCTGCCGTCCTCGGGCGCCCTACCGTCGCGAGCATCACCGACGTCGGCAGCCAGGTCGACTTGGCGGTAATCGCCGTCCCCGCAGCAAGCTTCGAAGCGGCGGTCGATGATGCACTCGCGGCCGGGGCACGAGCGATCGTCGGGATCAGCGCCGGACTGGGCGAATCCGGCGCAGACGGGCGCCGCACCCAAGAACGGGTGGCAGCCAAAATCCGGGACGCTGGCGCCCGTCTACTCGGTCCCAACTGCCTGGGAGTCCTCGATCACACGAGCGGGTTGCTGCTCACCTCCAACGAGTTTCCGATCGGCACGATCGGCGTGATATCCCAGAGCGGCAACTTGGCCCTCGAGCTCGCCGCCCAGCTGGTCGACCACGAGCTGGGAGTGTCACGATTCGCCAGTCTGGGAAACCAAGCAGACCTCGAGGCGGCCGACCTCATCGACGCCTACGTGGAACATGAGGGGACGACGGCGATCGCCCTGTACTGCGAGGACTTCCGCGACGGTCGCAGACTCGCCCGCGCAGCGCAACGAGCCACAGAGGCCGGAAAACCAGTAGTCCTGCTCACCGTCGGCGCCACGGATGCCTCCGTACGCAATGCGATGTCACACACCGGGGCCATGGTGTCCTCGAGTGTCGTGGTGGATGCGGCGTGCCGTGCCGCGGGGATCGAGCAGGTCGCGAGTCCCGCACGGATGGCGCATCTCCTGCAAGCTTTGGTGCGCAGCCGTGCGCCTCGTGGACCGCGGGTGGCGGTATTCGCCGATGGCGGTGGCCACGCCTCGGTCGCCAGCGACTGTGCGGCCGAGAACAAATTGAACGTCGTTGAGTTCGGGGTGCCCTTGCAGTTGCAACTGCGCGCCGAGCTGCCCCCGACCGCAGCGGTATCCAACCCGGTGGACGTTGCTGGTGGTGGCGAGCAGGACATCACCTGCTTTCCTCGGGCACTCACGCACCTGCTCGCGTCGCCGGACGTGGACTGCACTCTCCTGAGCGGTTACTTCGGCGGATACAGTGGATACGGCGGAGATCTCACAGCCCGCGAAAATCAGGCGGCGTACGCCATGGCCGCAGCGACCAGGGAACACGGCGGCACCGTCGTGGTGCAGACAATGAACTGGCAGTCCCCCGCCGCCACCGCACTCCGCGCTAATGGTGTGCCGGTGTACCGCGGGATCGAGGAGGCTGCTTGGGCCCTGGGGCGACTGGCCCGCCGACAGATTGAGCCAGCCATCGGTGTACCCGAACTCCCGACTTCAGCAGAGCACATTGCGGCCAGCGGGTACTACGCATCACGGCGGCTACTGGAGGCCGCCGGTATCCCCTTTGTGCGAGCGGTCGAGGTGGCCGACCAACAGGATCTTTTGACCGCGGCCACGGACATGCAGTTCCCGCTGGTTCTCAAAGCCCTCGGCGACGCGCACAAGTCAGACCGAGGGGGAGTAATTCTGGGTATCGCCGACGAGGCTGCACTCCTGATCGCATGGCAGGACGTCCAGTCCCGGCTGAACCCGCCGACCTGTTCGATCGAAGAGATGGCGGACCTCTCTCACGCGGTGGAGCTGCTCGTCGGGGTACGCCGTGATCCGCGGTTCGGGCCCATCATCCTCGTGGGCATTGGAGGGTTGTACGCCGAAATCCTGCGCGACACGCAATGCGCGCTCGGCCCCGTCGACGACCAGGCCGCACGAAAACTGCTGTTGTCCTTGCGCGGTGCCGCACTGCTGACCGGCGCACGAGGCCGGCCACCAGTCGACATCGACGCAGCGGCACAAGTCGTCGCCGCCCTATCAGCGACAGCCGCGGCACATCCAGAAATTGTCGAGATTGAATGCAACCCCGTCGCCGTCACACCCTGGGCGGCCCTCGCCCTCGATGCCCGAATCGTCCTCGATCCGGCCCGACAACCGACGCCCTGAACCACACGTAACCTCACCCGCCATATTCGCAAGGAGAACCCCGATGGACTTCCGGATGACCGAGCGTCAACTCGAACTCAAGCAGCGCGCAATCTCGTGGACCGACTACATGATGCAGTTCGAGCAGGACTGCGAGTTCAACAATGGGCTCACCCCCGAACAACACGCCACGGTGCGACAGTCGATCATCGACCACCGCCTCGCCGCGATCAACATGCCCTCCGAATGGGGCGGAGCCGGACTCAGCGTCCTCGAGCACGCGATCGTCTCCGAAGAAGTCGGCAAACTCACCGGCGCGCTCTGGGACACCATTTGGCGACCGGCGAACGCGCTCAAGGCCTGCACCCCAGCCCAGCGCGAGGAGTACCTGCTCCCCGAGATCCGTGGCGAACGTCGCGATGCCGTCGCGATCACCGAAGCCAACGCCGGATCGGATCCGCAAAGCCTGGCGACAACAGCGAAGAAGGAAGGCAACTCCTACATCATCAATGGTGAGAAGTGGTTCGTCACCATTGGTGATGTCGCGGACTTCATCCTGCTACTGGCCACTGTCGACGGCGCACCCACGATGTTCATCGTGGACAAAGACCTGCCCGGGGTCAGCGTCAAACGCACCCCCCGCTACACCCACACTTTCGTCTACGAACACCCCGAATTCCTGTTCGAAGACGTCCGAGTCGGCGCCGACAAGATCCTCGGTGAAATTGGGCAGGGCTACGACCTCACCCGCGACTGGTTCGTGGAGGAGCGGCTGATGATCGCGGCGCGCACCATCGGCGCCGCCGAGCGCGCCACCTTGCTGGCCGCGAATCGGGCCAAGGAACGGATCCAGTTCGGTCACCCCATCGCGACCTACCAGCTGATCCAGAACATGCTCGCGAGGAACGTCGTCGACATCTCCACAAACCGCGCGCTCACTTACCAGGTCGCTTGGGAGGCCGATCAGGGAATGGACCGCAAACTGCTCAACGCGAAGGCAGCCGTCATCAAGCTCAGCGCCTCCGAGGCCTCCAACCGCTGTGTCGATAACGCGCTGCAGATCTTCGGCGGCCGCGGGTACATGCGGGAGAACCCGGTCGAGCGACTGTGGCGTGAGCTGCGCGTCGACCGTATCTGGGAAGGCACCTCAGAGATTCAGACGATCATCATCGGCAACGAGATCGTCAAGCGCGGCGCCGAAGGGCTGCTTCAACACCCTGGAGCCCTGACGCGGTGACCACAGGTCCCGAGCCCCTGGTTCAGCTGCACGACCACGACCAGGTCGTGGTCGTGCAGCTGAACCGCCCGGACAAACTCAACGCGCTGTCCACCACGCTCGAGCAGACACTGCTCGACACGCTGGGCTCCTCACCGGTACGTTCGGCCCGCGCCATCGTATTCACCGGTACCGAACGGGCATTCTCTGCCGGTGCAGACACCTCCGAGTTGCCCCACATGACACCCGAGCGGATTGCCGCCTACTACCGCGGCAGTGGCTCGGTCTATGACGTCATCGCTCATATGCCCCAACCCACACTGGCCGCCATCTCCGGCTATTGCCTGGGCGCCGGTTTCGAACTCGCACTGGCATGTGACGTACGCATCGCTGACAACACGGCACAATTCGGCCTACCCGAGATTCGCCTCGGTATCCTGCCAAGCTCAGGGGGCATCACTCGCCTGGTCCGCGCAGTGGGATCCGCACGAACGAAGGAAATCGTGCTATTCGGCGACCGGTTCTCCGCCCACGACGCGCACCGGTACGGGTTACTGCGCGAGATTGCGCCCGCAGGCCAAGCAGTCGACACGGCGGTGCAGCAGGCCGCGCAGCTGGCCAGCCTGCCCAGCACCGCAGTCGCGTGGACCAAGGCGGCGATCGCCGCCGCCGCCGAATCCTCCACCGCCGTGTCTCTGCTTGTCGAGCAGCTCGCCTACGCAGCACTCAACCGCACCAGCGGCGAACCGACAACGGCAAAGGACAAACCAGCATGACCGCAACGACACACGCGAGAACACCCTCGGTCGGCATCCTGGGATGCGGCTTGATGGGTGCGGGCATCGCAGAGGTCTGCGCGCGTGCGGGCGCCGACGTCACAATCGTCGAGAACGACGAACCGGCCGCCACCGCCGGCCGGCGCCGGGTTGAGAAATCTTTGGACCGAGCCGTTGCCTCCGGCAAGCTCACCGAAGCCGACCGGACTGTGGCATGGTCGCGACTGCAGTTCGGTACCGACTGGGACGCCTTCGCCGACCGGCAACTCGTCATCGAAGCCATCCCTGAGATCGCCGACGTCAAGGTCGAAGCGTTTCGGCGCATCGACGCCATCGTCAGTTCGTCGGAGTCGATCCTCGCATCCAACACATCCTCGATCCCGATCATGCGACTCGCGGTCGCGACGCAACGACCCGAGAACGTTCTGGGGCTGCATTTCTTCAACCCCGTACCAGTGCTGCCGCTGGTGGAACTGGTCACGTCACTGCTCACCGCCGACGGCACCGCGACGACAGCCGAACGATTCGCCCGCGAGGTGCTCGGCAAGAAGGTTATTCACTCCCAGGATCGTGCCGGCTTCATCGTCAACGCGCTCCTCGTTCCCTACTTGCTCTCAGCCGTCCGCATGCTCGAATCGGGGTTTGCCACAGCGAACGACGTAGACGCCGGGATGGTCGAAGGCTGTGCGCACCCGATGGGACCGCTGCACCTCACCGACCTAATTGGCCTAGACACAACCTTGGCGGTCGCCGAGTCGCTGTATCAGGAGTTCAAGGAACAGCTGTATGCGCCACCCCCGATGCTGTTACGCATGGTCGAGGCAGGTCTCCTGGGCCGGACCGGCCGCGGTTTCTTCGAGTACGCATGAGCACCGACGACGCTCCGGTCGCAATGCCCGACAGCATTGTCATCACTCAAACGGGGTTCGACCCGCTCGGCCCGCAGGTCAGGACCACTGCCGTGGCATCCGGGCGGACCATCAATTTCATCGACGAAGGCGACGCAGCATGGCCCGTCACCCTGTTCTTCGGCGGAGCGGGAACCACAGTACGCGCATTCGGACTGCTGGAATTCACGCGTTCCATGCGGGAACAGCTGGGGATCCGGATGATTTCCGTCGAGCGAAACGGACTGGGGCAGACGCCGTTCGATCCGACGGTCGGCCTCACCCAGTACGCCGAGGACGTATGGTCACTGCTCGACCAGCTCTCGGTTGATCAGCCCGCCATCGTGGCGATCTCTGGCGGTGGCCCCTACGCGGCCAATGTTGCCGCCACCAGGACGGACCGCGTGCGATCGATGCACCTCGCGTGTGCTCTGTCCGAGTTCGCCGATCCACCCGCGATTCCAGTGGACGTCGTAGCGTCCGACCCCGTCGCGTGGTGGCGTTTCCCGCCCAACAGCCCCACACACGTAATACCGGGTTTTGTCGACACCACCATTGAAGAAGCAACCCGCGGAGTCTTCGCCCGCGGCCGCGATCAGCCACCACACGGTCTGTCACAAGCCTTCGAATTTTATCGTGATACGCCACTGCCAGACCTGTCAGCGTTACAGATTCCGGCGTTCCTCTACTGGGGCACGGAGGACAAAGCGCTATCTCTTCAGCACCTAGAGCGGTGGCGGGCGGCGCTCCCAAATGTGCAGGCAACCCGCCTGTACGTCGGCGAGGGACACGACATTCAATACCGCCACTGGGACCAGATCCTCACCGACATAGCCCACCTAGGACAACGAATAGTGATCTGCTTCGAAGGGCGAACTGTCCTCGTGCCACCCGACCGGGCGCCGACACTAATGGCGGCTGGGGCGACGCTCGGCCTATGCGCATGGCATTGATGCAGGGCAGCAATCTCAACACGACGACACCCAACTTCATCCGAGAGTAAACAGCCCTACGTTTTCGACGGACTCCATGGTGCCACCAGCCAAGCCCGGCCTGACTGACCCCGGCTGGCGGCACCGGACGTGGTGTGTGCGGGCTCCAACACCGAGCCGACGTTCGTGCGCATTGGAGAGCGGGACAAATTGGGGGAGGCAAAGGGGTGCCGGGCGGTTGGCTCGGCCGCTGGGTGGGTTTCTAGCGGCCGCGTCGTCGTGCGGCGGGGTCGGTGGCTGCGGCGTGGCGGGCGAGGGCTTCGGGACCGGGTCGGGCGTACCGCTCAAGGGAGCGCATGGAGGCGTGCCGGGACCGGGCGAGCAGCATCGGGGTGTTGGTGCCACTCTCAGCGTCGTGGGTCAGTGCAGAGTGGCGCAGCTGGTGCAGGGACCACCCTGTCGACTGCCCGGCGGCGGCCGCGAGGGGTGTGGTGGCGTGTGCGAACAGTTCGGCAGCGCGCCGGTAGGACAGTCGGGCCCGGCCGGTGTCGGGGCACACGTCCAGGGTGGGCACCGCCCGGGGTGGGGGCCCGCTCGGCGAGGAACACCGGTCCCCGGGCGCGGCCGGCGAGGAGTCGGGGCAGCAGCAGCAGCAGCGCGGTCCCGGTTTGGTAGTACACCCAGTCGGTGTCCCCGCCTTTGGAGATGATCCGGGGCGCGTTTGGGACGGTCGAGGTCGGCGATGTCGAGGGTGAGGATCTCGCTGGCGCGGGCAGCGCTCTCATAGAGCAGCCGCCACAGGGTCTTCTCGCGCAAGCCGACGTCCAGGCGCCACAGGGCGGCGATCTGGTCTGGGGTCAGTGCGCGGCTGTGGTCGCGGGCGATCTTGGGTCGGGCCCAGCCGGCGGTGGGGTCGGTGAGCAGCCAACCCCGGGCCCGCCACCACCCCAGGGCCGAGCGCAGCGCGGCGAGGTGCCGGGCGCGGGTGGCCGGGGCCAGCGTCGCGAAGGCGGCGGTGAACGCCACCTCCAAGGCCGCCGCCCCGGCGGGGGTGTCCAACGCCGCGACCGAGGCGCCGGTCGGACCGTCGGATAGTCGGGTCCCGAGGATGGCCAGGCTCTGGCGGTACTTGACACAGTAGAGAAAGTTCTCACCGATTGACGTTGGTTCCGTTGATCCTGCTGGTCAGCTCGTTCGGGTTGCCCGGGTTGCCCGGGTCGTTCGCGGGTGGTGCCGGGAGCGGAGCGGACGGCGCCACCCGCACCCATTGGCCCGGATGCGTCATAAAGATGAGATGTTCGATCAAAGAGGTCGGCATGGTCGTCGATGTCGTGTGGTGGGGCATGAGCTGCCGTGCAGGTCGCACCGGTTGAGAGACGCCTGCGCCTGATCGGGGCATGAGCTGCAGGTGTGCGGGTTGTCGGCTGCTGCGGTTAGGGTCGTGGCTGTGGTGATACGTCCGGATCAGTCGGAGTCGTTGCGGTGGCAGCAGCACGGCGAGCGTGTGCTGTATGAGAGTCCGTGGGTGACGGTGACGAAGGTGGATGTGACTCCGCCGGACGGGAACCGGTTCGAGCATCACGCGGTGCGCTTGCAGCGGGTGGCGATGGCTGTGGTGGTTGATGACGCCGAGCGGGTGTTGATGGTGTGGCGCCACCGGTTCATCACCAATTCCTGGGGTTGGGAGTTGCCGGGGGGCATCGTTGATGACGGTGAGGACGCGGTTGTCACGGCGGAGCGGGAAACGGTGGAAGAGACGGGATGGCGTCCCGAGGGATTGTCGTTGCTGGCGCAGTTCCAGCCGATGCCGGGGCTGGTGGATACCCCGCACGAGGTGTATGGCACCCGCCACGCGGTGAAGGTGGGTGAGCCGAGCGATCCCGTGGAAGCTGGTGTGGTGGAATGGGTTCCGCTGGCTGAGACGCTCGGGATGATTCGTGCTGGCGATGTCGCCGGGGCAGGATCGATTGTGGGCCTGTTGCACGTGCTCGCCGATCCGAAGGGGTTACCGGCGTAGCTGAGGCCCTCCCTCGCCTACAGGGGTCGGGTGAGCGGTTGGACCCGTTTGCGGTTACGTTCGGAGCCGATGCGGACGGCAAGTTGCTTGGCAGTCAGCGCCTGGGCGCGGGACTCGGCGAGTTCCCCGGTTGCTTTCAGCGCTGTCGCCAGGTCGATGCGCAGGCCGCATTCCGCGCGCACGAAACTGCGGTCGTGGTCCTCGAGGGCCTTGATGAGGTAGTTGAGGGCGTCGCCGTCGCCGAGCATCGCCAGGGAGTGCCCGCGCCAGCGCAGGAGATGTGCCGGGCTCAAGGCCAGGTAGGGCATCGAGGGATCCTGGTGATCGGCCGGAAGTAGTTGGTCGGCCTGGTCGAACCCGCGCAGCGCCTCGCGCTGTGCGCCGGTGGCTGCGTACATCTCGGCGCATGCTGCGGTAAGCCAGGTACGCATCAGGGGCGGCAGCCGCGGCAGACTGTGGGCCTCATCAAGCAGGGCGAGGGCATGGCCGGGGCGACCGAGGTCGGCGAGGGCATAGGACTGCTCGCCGAGGGCGTGGGCGTAGACCGCTGACTCGCCGGCTTGTTGCCCGCAGCTCCGGGCGATGTCGAAGAACTGCCAGGCACGGGTGATGGCCGCGGTGTCCAGGGCCTGCCAGCCGGCCAGTGCCGCCGCGTCGGCGAGGATGCGGGCCAACGCGGCGCGGTCGCGGCTCAGGACGGTGTTGATCATCAGCGCGCCGGCCGCGGCGAGGAACCGCTCCGTTGGCCGGTAGGCCTCCCGTTGTAGTCGAGGACCGACCTTCACCTCCGCGGCGGCGAAGGGATCGCGGTAGAGCCTGCCCCGATCCCCGGTCTCGGCGTAGTACACCGCCTGTGCGTCCGGGTGCAGCGTGGACGGGCTGGTCAGCGGGTAGGTGAGACGGGACATTCCTGGATGCTCCTGTGCGCAGGGCCAGGATCGGTACCCGGCATCGTTGATCCATGTGTGCGGCCCGACAGCCATACTCCGTGACGCCGGACGTTGCCGGTCCGTGCTCAGACGGCGATCGGCGCGCGGATCGCCGGATGAGGGGAGTACCCGAGCACCTCCACGTCGGTCGGCTCGTAGTCGAACAGAGACACCGCGCGACGCAACCTCAATTCCGGGAACGCCATCGGCGTCCGGGTCAGCTGCTTGATGACCTGCGTGACGTGGTTGTCGTAGATGTGGCAGTCACCGCCCGTCCAGATGAGCTCGCCCACCTGTAAACCCACCTGCTGGGCGACCATGTGGGTGAGCAGGGCGTAGCTGGCGATGTTGAACGGGACACCCAGGAACAGGTCGGCGCTGCGCTGGTACACCTGGCACGACAGCCTGTTCGCGGCGACGTAGAACTGGAACAGCAGGTGGCACGGGGGCAGTGCGGCCGCCTCGATGTCGGCGACGTTCCACGCCGACACCACCATCCGCCGCGAATCCGGGTTGCTGCGCAATGTGTCCAACACCCTGGTCAGCTGGTCGATGTGCTCACCGTCCGGGGTCGGCCACGACCGCCACTGCGCGCCGTAGATGGGACCCAGATCGCCGCGCTCGTCGGCCCATTCGTCCCAGATGTGCACGCCACGCTCGTTCAGCCACGCCACGTTGGTGCCGCCGCGCAGGAACCACAACAGCTCCACGACCACCGAGGACAGGCGCACCGCTTTGCTGGTGATCAGCGGAAAGCCCTCGGCCAGGTCGAAACGCAGCTGGTGCCCGAAGATACTGCGGGTCCCGGTACCGGTCCGGTCCGTCTTGTCGATGCCGTGCACCAGCACATGGGCGAGCAGATCCTCATACGAGGTGTTCACGGGCGTGACCTTCCGATGCCGGCACAGCCGGGTCGCTGTACCCCATCCCTATGCGTCTGCCGGCAAACCGGCGATCCAACGGGAGTTGCGCTCACCTCGAGTGCGCAAATAGCTCGAATCGACCGCCCGCAACCGGGCCAAAGCCTCATCCGCGGCGGTCGGGTTGCCGTCGCGGAGCTCACACCAGGCGAGCAGGAACAGCGGCTCGAAAGACAGGTTGTCCGGCGCCAGCTCAGCCAGCGCGCGCACCAACACCGTGGGATCGGCAATCCCGTCGGCCAACCAGTCGCACACCGGGTCGCTGATCTCACTGCGCATGAAGGCCACCAACAGCCTGGCGGCATCAGCCGGTTGCAGCGGTGTGTCCGGCCGCTCCGCATGGGTGCACACCGCTGAAGCAAGATACAGGCGTTCCGTGGTGAGCCACCGCCCACTTGGATGCACCGGAACCTGACCGGACACCAGGTAGATCGCCACGGCGTCAGCCACCTCGGTGCGGCGTTGGGTGAGCGGTGATCCTCCGGTGACGGTGTCAGGTGGCGTCGTGGACTGGTGCACCGTCGACTCACGGGTTGTCGTCATGCCCACCATGTGTGCGGCCAGGCCCGGATCACCCACCGCCGACGACTCGGGCTACCGCGCCCGGGCGGGCGAGGGCGAGTTGGGGAAACCGGCCTGCTCGCGCAGCACGGCGGCCACATCCACACCGGGACCGGTACGCAGCCAATGCGGCACCCCCAACAGATTCGCCGAGACCCGCAGCACCGCGGTCGCC
>JAABUM010003593.1_pt1 | contig 18725 bp, 10 predicted proteins | sample 5559161 | NCBI WGS metagenome assembly JAABUM01 (sample SAMN10711868, study PRJNA513369) | rock metagenome | isolation source: Antarctica rocks | place: Antarctica: Victoria Land, Siegfried Peak nord | reverse complement strand
CACTGGCTGCTCGAGCGCCACGACTACCGCACACCCGCCGAGGCACGCGAGCACCTGTTCGCGCTCGCCGCGGCTATGGCATGATCGCTTTGTTCACCAGAGTGTCCGGTGAACCGGGGCCGGGGCACTTCGAGCTCGGCGGCCAGCTCGCGGTCTTCGATTAGGACACCGGCTTCGAGGTTCGCGGTGAGCGCTCGATGTGTGAGGTTGGCGGAACCGACGAGCGCGCGGGATCCGTCCACGACGAGCAGCTTGGCGTGCAGCACGGCGCCGGGGGTGCGGTGGTCGCTTGGCCAGCGCCAGCGCCGCGCGCCGTCGACTGCGCCGAAGGGCTTTGACTGCGGCCCGGAGTACGCCCCGGCGCTGTCCTCTTCGGTCTCGAAGACTACGTCGACGTCGCATCCTCGTTGGACGGCTTCCTCGAGGTCGGTCGCGAGTTCCGCGAGGGTGTAGGCGGCGAAGCTGACGAGCAGAACGCGTTCGCGCGCGTGGACGACGAGCTCGTGCAGCACGGCCGCGGTGAGTCGCTGGTCGCCCATCGCGCCGGGGCCGGTCCACACCGGGCGTGACCGTCGCGCATCGGCGTCGCGTCGGGCACGAAGTCCGATGCGCAACGCGAGCGCCACACCATCGCCGGTCAACGTGTCTTCGGCGGACCACGCCGTCGTCAGCCAGCCGATCGCCTCGTGCGCACCGGGAGCGGCACCGGCGACGACATGGGTCAGGCTCCCGTGTGGTCGCGAGCGGCCACCGCATGCAACTGCGAGCGCTTCGACCTGCGCGTCACTGAGACGCGCGAGCACGCCGTCGATCGCGCGCTCTACGCTCACGCTGCGGCAAAGTAGGAGACGTCGTCGCGGACCAGTGTGGCGGAGATCGTGGCGCGGTCCAGGTAGCGGTTGCCGCGCTCGCATGACGTCTCGGAGGCGAACTGGCAGGCGTGGCACGCCGCGGCGTGGACGCTGTTATCTGAGCGCGGGTCGTGCTCGGAACACAGCGGGTCAGACGAGCACAGTTGCGCGCGTTCGAGGGCTTGACGCAGCAGCGGGCCGAACTGCTCGGGCTCACCGAGGGATACGAGTCCTCCGAGGGTGCCTTCGCTGTCGGGCGCGGCGGTGTAGAGCAGCACCCCCGCCATCGGATCGGCGTCCGCGCCGGAGGCGGCGTAGATCCGCTCGCGAATCGACGATGCTGTGTAGCCGCACTCCAGCGCGAGTTCGCGGATCAGCGCGTGGGCGAAGGAGTGCAGAAGGACGTATCGCTCGCACGGCCAGCCGTCATCCGGGGGGAGGCCGCGGCGGGCACGCCATCCGCGGTGCGCGTCGCGCAGGACGGCAGCAGCTCCGCTGTCGCGGTAGGTCTGCTCCCACTCGAGGACTCGCTCTTCGGGGAAGCGAATAAAGACGCCCTCGCCGCGGACCTCGCTGCACGGCAGCCAGGTCGGATCTGCGCGCGACAGCCGGACGATGGACCCACCGCGCGCGTTGAGATCATCCGGAGCGTTGAGTCGTGTGAACCCGCGCAGCGCGCTCACTTCGCGCAGGCGCTCGGCGAGCACGACGTCAGCGATCCGGTCAGTGAACTGCGCTGGAGGGCCCACGGAGCGCAGCTTGAAATCGAACGTCTCCGGTGCCTGTTCGGGTGTGGAGAGGACGCGCCACTCGGGGGTGCGCAGGTCCCCAGGATCGCCGTCCTCCAGGCCGTCTCTGCGTGCAGCGATGGCTTGCTCGACCTCGTCGATGCCGACGCTCTCGGTGAGGGCTTGGAGCTTCTTCAAGTCGGCGTTGCTCTTGAGCGTGAACTCGAGGAAGTCTCTCCCGGGCGGTAGCCCGTCGAGGATCGACCAGGCTTCGTCGACGGCTTGGGCGAGCTCGCCGGCTTGCGATGGGATCGACAACGCGGAGCTCTGCACGGCGAACCATGCGTTGCTCGCGCCGAGGATCAGCGTGACTGCCTTCTGCTCGCAGGATTCAGTGATCCCGAGGTGTGGATGGCGTCCGCGGCAATGCGGTGGCAGGAACGGAGCGGCTTCTTCGCCGAATGCCTGGGAGAGCCGCCTCCGTCGCCCGCACTCGTCGCAAGAGAGCTGCACGTCGCCCGCGCGCCCGCCGGCGCCGAACTCGACGAGACGCAGGGTTCCCCGGCAGGGCACGCCGCCGTGGATGAACTCGACCCACGGGAAGTCGTCAAGGTGACCGTCCTGACAGGACATGAGGTAGCGCGCGGGAAACGCGGTCGGCGGGCGTCCGCCGTGGCTTTTCGGGCAACCCTCGTGCACGTACGTGGTTCGCTCTGGCCGCCACGCGTCGACGCGGAGCTGGAACACCCCGTGATCGATGGGCGAAAGCAGGCTGCACAGCGGGCAGCGCAGCCACCGCGGGAACGGTGCGACGGGAACGCCGGCGCTCTCACCCTCAGGCACCACCGGCGGAGTCAGCAGCCGCTCGACTTGCGGCCCCGCTGCGGCACGCACGGCCGCCAGCAGGCGAGGCTCTGAGACCGGCTCGCCAAGGACCTGCGGCCAGTCATCGAGGCCGAGCACGAGCGTCGTCATCTCTGGCAGTTCGACGGTCGCTCCGACGCCGTAGGTATGCAACAGCTGCGACGGGCGTAGCTCGCCGACGTGATCGCGCGACTTCACTCGTCGGCGTCCCTGGGCGAGGGGATCGGAGCCGAGCGCTCTGGGGACTCCCAGGCGTCTGTCGCCGGCGGAATGCCGTTCGGGCGCAGCCGCAGCGGCACCGCATTTTCGACGTTGCGCATTGAAGTCGGGACGGTCCAGTCGTCCCAGCCTTCAATGCCTGGCTCCTGCAGCAGGGAGACGTCGGTGCCGCTCTTGCCGCGGCGCTGGTAGACGAGCGTGCGCTGGCCGACTTGTGCCTCGGCTTTCCACGCCTCGAGGCGGACGTTCACGCGGTGGGCCAGCGCGTTCGCTGCCTGCTGACCGATCTGATCATCGGCCCGCGCACGGATCGTCTCGCGAGCATCCTGGGCTGCCTGCGCGGCAGGATCGACTAGCCCAGCGCCACGGTTGGCATTCCAGTCCGGGCCCGAGAGCCGCAGCAGCGACGCGAGCACGCCGGTCAGTCCACGGTCCAGCGCTCGGGGCGCGAACGGCGTGACCGAGAGCGCCTCGACCTGGCGGTAGAGCGTGCGGTGATAGTGGCTGAAGGTCTCGTAATGCGAGAGATCTCGCGGCCGGGCCCAGTTGTAGACGGTGAGCACCATGCCCGGGTGCGCGCGACCGACGCGCGACGTCGCCTGGATGTACTCACTGGTGCTCTTGGGCTGGCCAGCGACGACCATCGCACCGAGCCGAGGCACGTCGACTCCGACGGAGATCATGTTCGTCGCCAGAAGCACGTCGATCGACGGCGCCTCGTAGACGCCTTCGCGGCGCTGCTTGCGCTTCTCCTGCGACAAGCGCCGGACGCTGAGCTGGTCGAGGGTCACCGGGATGTCCGCCGCGGACTTCCGCGACGTCAGCTCCTCGATGATCAGCCGGCCGCGATCATCGCCCTCCGCGCGGAACAGGCGGCTCTGCACGTCATCCTCCACGAGCCGGCGCATGCCGCCGAGCTCGCGCAGCGAATTGAAATACCCGACGAGCGTCATGTACGCGTCGGCGTCCTCGCCCGGCTGACGTCCCAGGACCTGCCACGCGGCACGCAGCTGCGCGACATAGACGCGGATGAGGACCTGCTTGTACCGGCGTCCCGGTGCGCAGACGCCGAGGTAGCGCCGGCCCGGCTTGTCGTCCTGTTCCTCAGGCTGGTCGCGCCGCAACGCGAAGAACGCGTCGCGCGCGTCGAGGCCCGGAGGCGGGAACACACCGAGCTCGCGATCGAACAGCCGCGCGACCTGATCGCCCGCGCGACGGATCGTCGCGGTCGAAGCGATGACCTTCGGACGGACGCGCTGACCGTCGACGGTCCACGTCGACAGTGCATCGACTGCCGTCTCGTACAACCCGACGAGGCTGCCCAAAGGGCCGCTGATCAGATGCAGCTCGTCCTGGATGATCAGGTCGGGCGGACGCAGCGGCTCGCAGGACACCACGGCGGCGGGGGGCAGCGCGCCGCGCTTCGGATGCTGACCGGGGTGCTCCTCGCCGGGCGTCAGATACCCGTGCCGATCGCAGCGGCGCGACACCTGCCCGAACAATGCCTGCACACGCCCCTCCCACGGCATCCTCGCGAGCTTGTCGACCGTCGCGATCACCAGAGACGGAAGCAGCCGATACACCTCCTCGTCGACGACAACAACCGGGAGCCCTTCGCCCGGACTGTTGCGCGGCGTGAACGCACACTGCCCCGACGTGTCAGAGCACTGCAACAGCGTCCGCTCACGCCCACGGTCAACGTCGACGTTGCGCCCGCCATTGAGCTCAGACCCGCACCATGGGCAGCGCGCGAGCTGCATCGGCGAGGAGCCCCGCCCGCCGCTGCTGCGCTCGCGAGCCTGCTTTACCCAGGTCTCGGCGTCCTCGGTGCGGTTGGGCGTCGAGCTCTGCCCGACCCACAGCCCGATCCGCATCGGCGTCGCACCCCAGCGCCGCTGCTGCTCGGTCTCGCCCCTGCCATATAGCGCGCGTCGGCGCAGCTCACAGGCGCACAGCAGTGCCGTGGCGCGCTGGAACTGCTGCAGCGTCAGCAGCCGCAGCGTGTAGCGCATCAGCACCGCCACGCCGTCGCCGTCGTCGCGGCCGGCGACGGCACCCTGCAGTCGGCGGATCGCGATCGCGAACGCGGTCAGGCCGAGGTAGGCCTCGGTCTTTCCGCCGCCCGTCGGGAAGAACAACAAGTCGACAAGGCCACCCTCGGCGCTGCGCTCAGGATGCTTCGGATCGGCGAGCGAGGGCAGGTTCAACAGCACGAACGCCAGCTGGAACGGGCGCCACGATCGGTTAGGCGCGATGTCCGCGGTGGTGATCGCGTCGTGCAGCTTCAGCGCTTCGTCGCGGCGCCGTAGCTCGCCGGCGATCGTGTGCACGCGCTGCTGCCACATCGCGTGATTGGCAAACCGGAACGCCTCAGCAACGTCGGGCTCGACGAGCGATGCGATGCCCTCACGGATCCGCCCCGCGACGTCGCGAGCCACCTCGAGATGATCGCCGGCGGTGCCCTCGAAGCCATCGAGCCGCGCGCCCGGGTCGGCGATCCGCTGTTCCTGCCCGGCGATCCACGCCTCGTAAGCATCGGCCAAGGGTGAGAGCAGACCGGGCAGATCAGCGTCGCGCGTCTCGCTGAGCGTCTGCATGTCCAGCGCCGTAAGCGCAGCAGTGAACGGGGCACGGATCGGCGCGTCGGCGAAGTCGGCAGGGCCAGGCGCCTCGGTGAGCGGTACCTCCTCCGCCGGCATCACCGCCGTCTGCAGCCGCGTGCCGCGTCCCGGCGCGCCCACCGCCTCGGTGACATGAACTCCGACGCCATGTCCGACCGCGAGCTCAACGTTCGCTCGGTACTGCATCTCAAGACCAGCAAGCTCGACGCGATCGACCGCCGGCGCGAGGCTGATCGCGTCGATCTGGCGGCGCACGAACACTGGCGAGCCGTCTGCGGCCTTGACCTCGAGGTGGGCCTGGCACAACCACCGCTGCACCGACCGGCCGCCGTCAGACACCTGCCCGTTGACGAGGAACAGCGAGACCAGACAATGCCCGTTACGCTCGCGAACAATCCCGCGGACAACGATGTCGGGCTCGGCCTCGTCAGGCACCAGCGGACCGATCGCACCGGCCTTGCCGACTTCGATGCCCAACTGGCCGCCGCACTTGCGTCGCCGCCAGACCCGGGCGGGCTTGCCGTCGCGATCGAGCTTCTCGTCGCTCGTGTGTCGTGCGTAGGCACCCCACGACGCGTCGACGACAAGCTGGCTGCAGCCCTCGTCAACGGCGAAAGTCAGCCCAAACGCCGACGGGACCAGCTGGTCGGCAGCTGGCGGCCGATCCTCAGCTGTGCCTTCCGCGCCCGAGTCAGACGTGCCGCCAGCGAGCGCGTCGTCGGGCTGCGCATCGGCTGCAATCGGATCTTCCTCGTCCGCATCCTTGGCTGAGGCTGCGGGCTGCGATGCAGGCACGGGACGATCGACACTGAATCGCGGCGCGAGGAGCCCTAGCAGGTAGCGGTCGACGGGCGGCTCATGCAGTTCCTCCTTGGCTCCACCCAGCGGTCCGATGAGGTCATCGCGGATCAGCGCTTCAACCTCTTCGCGCAACTGCCTCGGCGTCTTCGCCACCCGCGTCTCAGACATCGAACATCATCGCCCCGGCCGGCGCCGCTTTGGACTTCGCCTTGCCCTTCGCATTGCCGTGCAGTCCCCGTCGGACCTCGTCGGCGTAGCGCTCATGATTCAGTTCCATTAGCCGATCGAGAACCTCCTGGCGTGGGACGGGTGCGAACGTGAAGCGCGTACCGAACTTCGTCGCGTGGAAGTCATGCCCGAGGTCGAGGTCCGTCCAGCCGTAGGCGTCGCGGACGGCGTGGTCGAGCGCGACATGGATCTCGCGGAGTTCGACAATGTCATCCGCTGTTTCATCGGGATCGTGGACGCGATTGTAGGTCGTGGTGAGCCCTTCCTGGCGGTCGAGCATCAGTGCGCTGCGGTGGTCATGAAGCCGGCCCCCGAGTTCGCCGACGGCCAGATTGAGGTCAGGCTGGACGAAGGTCTCGAAGCAGTCGGTGGGGGTGTAACGGATGTCGTTGCGCATCGTCGATGCGCGGGCTACCGCCCACCACCAGTGGAACCCGCTGGAGAGCAGACCGAAGTGTCCGTCGTCGTCGTACGCAAAAACGGCAATAACGTGAGCGAACACGATGCCGGTCGAAACAAACATGGGTTGAACGACCTTGCTTACGAGCGTGATGACAATGCAGCGGTCGAGCGGCTCGATGGTCCGATAGAGGCCGGGAACCGGTTCACCAAAACGCCACCAGCGTCGCCGATAGATCTCCCGGTTGTTCTTCTCGCGCTCGGGTCGAACGCGAGACTCGATCCTTGCAAAAGGGGCCCGATACGTCCGGGCTCGCTCCTCGGGCCAGTCTCGAAAGTCGATCACGCATCGGCTTGGCGAGCCGTCCGGTCGCTGGTTGAGATCTTCACCCACGACGTACTGCCGAACGACTTCGGCGTTCGCCGGGTCGTCAGCTAGAAGCTCGCCGGCCTCATCTGGCGAGAGTACAAAGCCCATACCGAGCACGTAGGAGCCGATGAAGGAGCTTCCCTGTGCGCTGTGGAGCCTCCGCGCTGTTCCCTCGAAGCGGCTGCGTGTTATCAGCCCCGACGTGATCCCCCTAACCTCGACCCGATCGAGCGCCACCGTGCCGGCCCACTTACCGTGCCTTCCCCACACGGTTGCCATCTCGAGATGAGCGCCACCCGGCCATGGCTCGCTCGCGATCGCGCGGTGCAATACAAGCCCACGTTCTTGGAGCTGGTCGAGGCCAACTTCGCGCGTGTCGCCCTGCGCCAGAGTGTTCGTTGCAATGAGCCCGAAGCCGCCCGGAGAGCGCAGCAGTCCGGCAGCTCGGAGGAAGAAGTAGGCGACGAGGTCCGCGCTACCGCGAATGCCATCTGCGAGCCACGTGACGAGAAACTCGCGGTACTGGCCGCCGATCGCGCCCGAAATCTTCTTCCCTCCCTGGAATGGCGGGTTGCCGACAATCGCATCGAACCCACCCTGTGCGAAGACCTCGGTGAACTCCAGCGCCCAATGAAACGGCTCACGGTCCGCCCACGTCACCTCGGCGATCTCTCCGACCGCGCGTCTGCGTTCCACCAGCCAGTCGTCGGCGAGGTCTCGAAGTTGCGTGCGAGCGAGGGGCCGATCCGTCAGGTCGGCGTCGTGATCGAGCACCGCGCGGACGTTGCGGGCGACCGCGGTCGCCGCGAGCGGGTCGGCGTCGTCGCGCTGCGCGAGCGCCGCGCCGACGACGAGGTCGCCGACGAGCCGGGCGTCGTCGAGTGCCGCGTCGGCATCGGCGAGAAGTTTCGCCTTGCGTTTGGCGTCGGGAATGTCCCGCACGACGAACGCCGAGGTCGCGGCGAAGTGACAGCGCGCGCTCGACGGCTGTCTCGATCTCGTCGAAGCCGAGGTCGAGCGTGGACTGGCGAGGCCACTTGGGGTCGAGGTGTGCGACGCACATTTGCTGCACGTCAGTGATCCCTAGCAGCGAGTCGCCCGCGCGTATGGCGTGGTCGACGAATGAGAACGGTCGGTCCCTGGCGAGTGTGATTAGCCAGAGCGAGAGTTTGGCCATCTCGACGGCCATTGGGTTCTTGTCGACGCCGTACAGGCAGCGTTCGGCGACGAGGCGGTGGGCCAGCGCGTCGCGTTCGATCGGGTCGGCCGGCAGTGGGTCGCGCAACGCCTGGGGCGCGTCGGCGATATCCATCTCGATGGGTGTGTCGTCGGCGAGCCACGCTTCCTGCAGGCGCGCCGCGAGATAGCGGCAGGCCGCAACGAGGAACGCACCGGAACCCATCGCGATGTCGGCGACCTTGAGGTCGAGCAGTTGGTCCGCGGTCTTGAGCTTCCAGTTCGCGGGATCGCGCTCCTGGGCGGGGCCGGGGTCGTAGGCGATGGGGTCGAGCGCGTGCTGGACGACCTCCTCTGCGAGCTGACGCGGGGTGTAGTAGGTGCCGGATGCGCGGCGATCGAGCGCTTGTGTGACGAACAGAGCACCGGCGAGGAAGACGAGCGGATCGCCGCGCAGGTCGTCGCGCAGCAGGGCGTGGTAGGGCGCGACGCGTTCGAGGAGCGTTTCATCGTTGCCGCAGGCGGCGCGCAGCCGCGACCGTGCTTCGTCCGCGAGCGGCACTTCCAGCGCCTTGCGGATTGCGCTCGCGGACTTGCCGGTCTCCTTAACGACCCTGTCGACGAGGGCGTCCTGCCCGTCGGCGGACCAGCCGTCCAGCTCGCCCAGCGCGATCTCCGGCTCGTGTTTCCCGCCGAGCGCGAGCGCGGTGTCGCTCAGGCGGATGGCGGTGTGGTCGAGGAGTCCCTCGTAGACGTGGCCGATCTGCTCAACGTCGAGGGATTGGTAGGAGAGCAGCACGCGAGCGCCGCCTTGCTCGAGGGTCTGCAGCGCGTCGAGCAAGTGCAGCATCGTGCGGTCGTCGACCGGGAGGGGACGGGCTGCACTCGTGTGCCAATCCGAGCCGGTGGCGCGGCCTTCGAGGAAGGGGTAGCGGTCGGGGTCAAACAGCCCTCCGCCGTACGCTGGCAAGCGGAGGGCGTCGTGCTCGATCCCAGAGTGGACGGCGCGGAACAGCGCGAGGACGCGGTGCCAGGCAGCGGTGGAGCGCTCGAGCGGGTCTTCGCTGTCTCGGTCTGCGCGCTCCTGTAGCTGCGCGCGCAAGGTGCTGGCGGCGAGCGTCTCGGCATAGCGGTGGTCATCAATGGGCAGCAGCCGGCGTTCCTCGGCGACGAACAGGAACACCAGGCGCATCATCACCGTCACCGCGCCTCGGTAGACCTCAGCGCCTTCGAGGTCTTGCAGCAGCTCGCCGTGGCGGTCGCGGTCCTCACGGTCGAGCGTTGCGATCAGCAGCTCGACAGCACGCCGCACCTGGGAGCCGAGCTGGTCGGCGACCTCCTGCTGCTTGCTAGCGCTCTCCTGCAGTAGCTCGGCAAGGCCTTCCTCGATCGGCAGGTTGAAGAAACGCTGCCCCCCGAGGAGGGTTGTGAAGGCGCGCAGCGTGATCTGCTCTTCGAGCCAGAGGTTGGCTCGCCAAGTGCAGGTGCCCGTGGTCTCACCTTCGCGCGCCCACACCAGCGTCCAGCGCGCGCCATCGGTGACGAGCGCGAGCGGGACGTTCGATGCGCGCGCGAGCTCGACTGCGCGGTCGATCTGGCTTGCCGACCACGCGTCAGCAGTTGCCGGGCGGGTCAGCGATGTGCCATTTGGAACGGCGTGCACGAGGAGCACGGCCGGGTTTTCGTCCCGGGACTCGTCGCGCACGACGAAGGTCGGGCGCAGCGTGACGTTGTGTTCGGCGACGCGGTGCGACGGGTCGGCTTCCGTGGCTTCGGTGACGGCGTCGCGGAGTCCGAGAAGCTCGTCGAGCACCCACTTCACCCAGCGGGCCTGGAGGTCCGGGGTTTCCTGCCATTCGGCGGACGCGATGCGTAGGTCGGCGAGCGCCGCGGGGGCGGCGTCCAGACCGTCGGGCAGCGTGCGCTTGAGCGTGGGGATCGTCAGGAACGGGCCGCTGGTCTCGACCAGCGAGAGCCATTCTGCGTGGTGATCCTCGATACGTGATCGTGCGCGTGCCATGGCCCTACAACCTCGCGCCTTGTGGGACGAGCAGCGTGACCGCGGCCGGGAAGAGCCTGTGGGTGGGCTCCGCGTAGCGACGTGCGATCGCGGCCTGTTCGGTAGCGATCTCGGCGGGGATCGCGTCGAGGCGGACCTGGAGGGCTTTGACGTCGCGCTCGACTTGGCGCCGGTCGCCGGCATCGAGCTGCAGGCCGGTGATGAGCTGCAACTGGTCGCCTTGTTCGCCGAACGCTTCGCGGCGGATCGTCGCTTCGAGCTCGCTGAGGGTGGCGGCGATGTGCTGCTGCTCCTGCTCGGCGCGGTTAGCCAGCGTGGTCGTCAGCTGTCGGGCGCGGTCGCTAGCGCGGGTCTGCAGCGCGGCGCGTAGCTGGTCGGCGTTTTGATTCAGGGTGTGCACCATCTGGTCGCGCAGGGGGCCGGTGATTGCGTTGTCTCTGGCGAGGCCGAGCGCGGCGTCGGTCGCTTCGACGCCGAGGCGTTCCGGCCGGTTTGCGGTGAGCTTGAGGCCGGGCGAAGATCAGCTGCTCGTGGAGCCTGTGCCCGGTGGCGCCGGTGATGACCAGTCGGCCGTGGGCGACGGCGGTCAGCCCGTCGAGACTTGAGGCGGCGTAGCGGATGGCGACGCGGTGCAGGTGGTTGCCGGTGCCCCAGACCTCGGCGCGCATCAGCGCAAGCGCCATCCGGACGAGCGGGTGGCCGAGGTGGGCGAGCACGACGTCGGTGCGTCCGCGGGCGATCTCGTGGTCGAAGGTGATCGGGCGGCGCTGCTCGGTGCGCGCGGGGTGCTCCAGGCCGATCGTCGCTCGTGACCAGCTGCCGATCAGCGCCGGGACGTCCCAGGTGCCGGACTCTTCACCTGCGGTCAGGGTGGGCTGCCGCGCGAGCGTCAGCGCCGTCGCGACGACCCGCTCGACGCGCTCGGACTGCAGGTGCATGGTGCTGCGGCTGTCATGCAGCTCGTCGCGCAGTGTCGCCAAGCGTTCGCGCATGCGACGCTCCTGCTCGAGCAGCGCGCGCGAAGCGGCAGCTGCACCACCGAGACGCGAATCGTCCAACGTCTTGCGCCGGCCAAGCATGGCCTCCTCGATCTGAGTGGCGATCACGGGTCCGGCGCTGCCAAGGTCCTCGCGGATCTGCTCCACCTTGGCCACCACCCGTGCGAGGAAGTCAAGGTCGCCTTCAAGCGAGCCGCGCTGTGCGGTCTGCCAGCCGGCGCTGACGCAGTGGTGGACGATCACTTCTTTGGCGGTCTGGCCGTGGCGGTCGATGCGGCCGTTGCGCTGCTCAAGGCGATTGGGGTTCCACGGGATCTCGGCGTGCGCGAGCAGGTGGCAGTGGCGCTGCAGCGAGATGCCCTCCGACGCCGCGTCGGTTGCGAGCAGGACGCGGACGGGGTAGTCCGACGGTGGCTCCTGCCACTGGCTCTTGATCCGCTCGCGCTCGTCCTCGTCGGTGCTGCCGTCGAGCAGCTCAACGCGGTTGCCGGCGATCCCGCGCGTCGAGAGTCGCTCTTGGAGGTACCGCTGGGTGGCGCGGTACTCGCTGAACACGATCACGCGCTCGTCGGAGAAGCGACTGCCGGGCTTGACGTTCTGTTCGACCCAGTCGAGCAGCTTGGTGGTCCGTGCGTCCTCGGTGACCGCGGCGCGCCGCGCCCAGGCGATCATGCCGTCGAGCAGCGCGAGCTCCTCGGGCGTCGGCTTGTCGGTCTCGGCCGCTGCTGCGGCCTCGATCGCCTCGCGCGCCGCGTCCCCGACGCCGTCCTCGGCGGCTTCCTCGTCCAGCGCGTTGGCTGCGTCGTCGAAGAGGCGTTGAAGGACGGTCGGTGTTGGCCGTGAGAGCTTCTCGCGCGTGCGCATGAGCGTCGCGCGGTGCACCTCGAGCGTGCGCAGGAACGCGGCCGGCGACGAGAACAGCCGCTTCTTCAGCAGCGTCACAACGAAGTCAGCCGCCGTCGTCGCCGACTCGTCTCCACTCAGCCTGCGCCCGCGTGCCGTGCCGTAGCTGACCAGGTCGGCGTGAACAGCGCGCTCGGTCTCGGGGTGCTCGACCTCGAGCATCACGACCTTGCGCCGGGCGAAGCGCGGGTTGCCATCCTCGTCGACAAGGTCCTGCTTGAGGCGCCGGACGGTGACCTCGCGCGTGGCCTCCCTCGTCGGCTTGATCCCGCGCGCGAAGCGGTGCGGATCCAGCAGCTCAAGGAGCGCCGCGAAGCTGTTGTCGTAGCCGTTGTGGGGTGTGGCCGACAGGAACAGCCGGTGCTCGCAGTGCGGTGCGAGCGTCCGGATCGCCGCGGTTCTCAGCGTGTCGCGCGCGTAGCGGCCACCGGCGCCGGCCGGCGCGCAGTTGTGGACCTCGTCGACGATCAAGACGTCGTAGCGGCGAGGGATCTCGGGATGGGAGGGCAGGGCATCACGCAGCAGCCGCATGCCGAGCTCGCCCTTCAGCCAGTCGATCGAGACGATCAAGCGCGGGAAGTGCGCGAACGGGTTGGCGCCGACGCCACGGGCACGGCGTAGCTGGCCGAGCATCGGGCGGTCAACGATGCGGAACTCAAGCCCGAACTTCTCACGCATCTCATCCCGCCACTGCAGCTGCAACGCGGCCGGGCAGACGACCAGCGCGGTCCGGGCGCGGTGGCGCAGCAGCAGTTCCTGGACGACGAGGCCCGCCTCGATCGTCTTGCCCAAGCCGACGTCGTCGGCGATCAGCAGCGTGGTGCGCGGCATCCGCAGCGCGCGCACGAGCGGCTCCAGCTGGTAGTCCTCGATCGTGATCCCGCTCCGAAACGGAGCCTGCAACGAGCGCTGGTCGGCGCTCGTGACCGCGCCCCAACGAACAGCGTCAAGGAACGCATCAAGCTCTGCGGGGTCGTCGAGGCGATCTGCCGCAATCGCAGGCAGCTCAGCACGCTCGATCACCGCCGTGCCGGGCTCGATCTCCCAAACGACCTCAAGCTCCTCGCCGGTCGCGTCGTCCTCGACCGACACAAGCGAGACGAGGTGCTGAACGCTGCGCCCGTCCAGCGACGCCTGCGAGTCTCGGAGAACCTCCCCGACCACCCACATGCGGCCACGAACGCGCGCGAGCTGACCCGCCTCGGGTGGCGCTGCAGGCGTGACGATCGTTCCCTCGGCGAGGGTCACGCGAATGGAATCGCTCCGCCATGCAACGACCTGACAGCAAACGAGAGAGAAAAGCGCGACATACGAAGCCGACCCTAACGAAGCCGGGCGGTCCACTCGGGGCGTCGGCCGCGAGCGCACAAACGCGACTCACGATGGCCTCGCGGAGGGTCATCCGTGGCACCGGGAAACCGCAACCACGCTACGGCGTGATGAGCGAGCGCTCAGCGATGTCCCCTTGGCCGATGTTGCTGCTTGTCGTCCGAAGCGGCAGCGGCAGCGGCACGTCTGGTCGCTCTGTCTTGGGTGGAACCCTCAGCAAACCGTCAACCGGATTCTCCTGGGAACAATCGAATCAAGGATCTCACGCGCCTCTAAGGTCAGCGGCTTGAGTTTCGAGTCTTCGGGCCTGCTGTGGTTTAGCTCAGCGCGTCTGTTGCGGACTTGGGATTGCTCTGCTCGGGCCACGAGCGCCTCCTTGGCCGAGTCCCCGGACGTCGCTGGGTTGACTCGTCCATCCCGCTTCTGGACTGCTATCGCGTAGATTTCCTGAAGGAGCCAGGCCATCAACAGGGCAGGACCTAGCTCTTTCACGGCATCAGTGTCTGAAGTCAGCCGGGCACTGATGGCATCCGCGAGCAGGACCAAAATGTCCATCCAGGACCGGTCACTTTTGGTCGGTTGCACCGGAGAGCTCTCATTGACTGGAACCTCGTCTCGCCATTCGACCGGAGTTCGTAAGAGCGCGCCAACGCGGCGAACAGGCGCCTCATCATCGTCTCCGAGGTTTCGCCAAGCTTCGATGTAAGCAGCGGGCTGAATCAGCTCCGAGCCGTCCACGGGGATGCGGTGAAACGGCGACTCGACCTTGGCTTCAATCAGTATCTGAAAGGCCGGAGAATCGCCTTCCAGACCGGCGATCGAGAGGTCCGGGCGCCGACGTGATTCCGCCCCAGTCATCAGCAGGACCTGCTTGGTGAGAACAAAGCGGTTGCTCTTCCCCACGGCTGATGCAAGCGCCTCATCCGCGATCGCGCCGCTCGTCTGTTGAAGAGCAAATGCGCACGCCAACGCCCGCATAAGCGCCTGGTCACGAGCGAATACCGAGGCGACTGCGCGAATCGCTCCTAATTCGCCAAGCGTCGGGATCGGAGCTTGTGGGTCAGGGAAGAGCGGCATCGACTGGATGATCGCCCCGCGTGCGGACATCGGGGATATGCCATGCAGCTCGCGCTTCGGTCAGCAGAACCCAAAGGTTCCGTGAGCCGCTCTTCGTCCAAAGCGGAAGTCGCGTTCGGACTTCTTTCTGCACGCCGAGACTAAAGACCAGTCCGTCCGCTGCTGCAGACTCCGGCCGCCATGGGGGACGACGCCGCCCTCCGAACGCCTGCTCAAAGCGCTGACCTCCCTCGCCGCGCTGGCTATTCCGCCGCGTAACCCACCCGTCAGTCGGGTCCGCGACATCCTTTGGCAACCGGCGATCCGGAGGTCGACACCGCCGCGCTTCGAGGTCACCCGACAGTGTTGATACCGACCGACCGTGCGGACCCGCCGTCCCTGCAGGTGAACCTCCTCCCTATTTGACCTCGGCTCGGGGTATCACTGGTGCGTCTCGAAGCCGATCAGGCCGAGCGCGTGATGAACGCGCGGCCACTACTTCCGGCCCCCTCCGTCGCGGCTCACTTTGCGACGAGAAATCAGTGCGGGAGCGCTGGCTGGTTCGTATCTGACCGACGATGGTTGTCGGTCACCGGTGCCGGGCCGAGCATCGGCTCGCTCAGTCACGAGGCCCGCTCGCGATAAATACGCGCCGACCAGGTCGCGCCTCGGCCTTGGTCAGCGTCGTCAGGACCGCAACGTGATCACGGCCCATCGCCCGCTCGACCCCTGTCCTGTTCTGCTGAAGAGATTCTGCGACCTGGTCGGACCAGTGACCCTGGAGATCGAAGACGATCCGGTCCCCGCGCCGCAGCTCGACCCCCTCGTCGAGCTCGAGGTCGAGGACCGAGTGCTCCTCGAAGTAATTGGCGATGCGGCCAACCGGCTCGCAACCGGGCGGGACGCGCCCGATGCGCCCGATGCCGTAAAGCAGATCGAGGACAGGAGCAGGGTCCCATCCCAGCTCGAGGACGCCGCGAACCAGGCGGTACAAGTCAAAGGTCGTCATGAGCCCGATGTCCTGAGCCTGGGCCGTGGCCAGCGCGTCGGCGGTGAAGGTGTGCTCGTTGTCGCGCCGCAGCGGTGGGACGCCGCGCTGGTGATTGACGATCGTCAGCCCCTTGACGTCGGTGCGGGTGAGCTCGCGCATGCGGCCGGCAAGGTACGTGTTGATCTGCAGGGTCTCGGACTCGCTGGGCTGGCCATGAACTCCCTTGACCTCAATCAGCAGCAGCGGCGAACGGTCCCAGACCTGAAGGTCCTCGCGGAGGTCCGACCGCCCGCCGTCGCGCGCCTCGGCGTCGCCGTCGCGCACGTCGGTCGCCCGCAGCCAACGCAGCGCTTCGGCCACGGCCTGGACTAGCTCCTCGCCGGTCGCCGTCAGAAGATCAGCGAGCCAGGCGTGGTCGACACGCTCTCTCTCAATCTCCCCCTCGAGCCGCGCGATCTCGTCGTCAGCTTGACGCCGGCGCTCGGCCACTGCGGTACGCAGCTCCGAAATGCGCTTGAGCTCATAGGCCGGGTCGTCGCGCCAGACGTGGCCCTCGTGTTCGGGGAAGGCAGTGGGGGCCACCCGCGGCAGGACGCTGTCGAGCAGGACGCGGAGGGCTTGTGCCAAGTCGACCATACGCGGCAGCAGGACGATGACGCCGGCGTTGTCGCCGGCGACCTTGAGAATCCCGGCCACGTCGTCGCCGAAGCGGCTCTTGGCCAACGTCACCCAGCGATCCTGCTGGTACACGCCGGGTTTGGCGGTCGCGCCGAAGCTGGCCTGAGTGAGCAAAGTGCCGAGGCCAAGCGCGTTGGCGGCCGGCGTCGGCCGAACGTCGTTGCCGTAGTCAGAGCGAACCGCGAGCTGTTCGAGGTCGAGGGTAAGGCCCCAATTCGTCCAGTGCAGCTCCCGCTCGACGGCCACCCCCCCGTGACGCTGGGTCCCCCGCACGTAGTGGGCGTCGAGACGCGCTGCGGTCAGAGCGATTAGGCAGCCTCCGTGGTTGAGGACCCGCTCGAACCCGTCGCGGAAATGGGCCATGACTTTGGGGCGCGGGTCGATGATGCCGCGCTGCGCCTTCGCGAAGATCTCAGTCGTGCCGGTGATCCGGGGGGGCTGGTCCTCCAGCTCGAGCGGCTCGGGCGCCTCGAGGTCGACGATGAATACGTCACTCTCGCCGTAGCCGGGAAGGAGGGCGTCCCACATCTCAACGCGGTAGAAGGCCTCGGCCGGCGCCACCCCGCGCGGCGTCCCGAAGGTGCCCTCCCGGAGGGCGTATCCGGACTCGCGCAGACGCTCGCAGACCTCGGCCGGAATGTCGACGGCGAGGATTTGGGGACGTGAGTAGGCCACCTCTCCAGGGTAGATCGCGCCTAGCCCCGCTCGAAGCCAGCGGACCCTGCAACATCCGACGGCGGAAACCGATCGTACCTCCAGGGGTGACTCGCGACCCTCGCTTCTGCTCTCCATGCAAAACGGCGGCCGCCTAGTAGCTTCGATCTCGCGGCGAAGTCACGGCTGCGGAAGAGAGTGCGTCCCTCCGATCGGTCCCTCGCACATGGTCGCGTCCTACGTCCGGGCTGCTTCCAGGAAGGCTTCGAGCAGCCCGGCGGCGTGTTGTTCGTCTCCGGGCATGAGGTGCCCGTAGCGGTCGATGGTCATGGTGATGCTCGAGTGGCCCATGTAGGTGGACAGGGATTTGGCGTTGACGCCTGCGGCGATCATGTAGGAGGCGTAGGTGTGGCGGCATTCGTGCAGCCCGATCGACGAGACGCCGTGCGCTGACCAGATTCGCTTGGCTCGCTGGGTCAGCGCTTCTGCAGCGAGCGGGCGACCTCGGGAGCGACCGAACACCAGATCGGCGCCGGCGGACTGCTGCAGGCGGTGTTCGGTCAGCAGAGTGCGCAGGGGCTTGGCGAGCGGCACCCTGCGGCGGCCGGCGCGGCTCTTGGGGGCGATAGGGCCCGTCTTGTCATCCCAGCTGCGCTCAACGCGAATCAGGCCGTGGTCGAAGTCGACATCTCCCCACCGCAAAGCGCGAAGCTCTCCGCGCCGAAGACCGGCGTAGAGAGCGGTCGCCCAGACGGCCCGGTCCTCGATCGGCAGCGCGGCGAGGAGCGCGGTCGCTTCCTCGGGACAGGCCACTCGCTCACGCCGGCCGCGGTAGGCCGGCAAAGCCAGGCCCCGTGTCGGGTTGACCAGCACCTCATCGCGCCCCACCGCGCGGCGGTAGATCGCCCTGAGCGGCAGCAGCGTGTTGCGCACAGTCGACGCGCCCAAGCCGCTCGCTACCCAGGTGTCGATCAGGTCCTGCACCGCCCGGGCGGTCACTGCGGACAGTCGTAGACGCCCGAGTTCAGGTAGCACCCGGAGCCGAAGCGCCTGCTCGTAGCCCCGCAGCGCCGAAGGCTTATACGGGTCACCGGAACGGGTGCGAATCACGCCGGCCTCCGCGGCCGCCAGCCACGCCTCGGCCGCCTCAGCGAGCGTCACACGGGTCGGGGCGCGCAGCCCACCCCGCCACAGCGCGGTCTGAGACTCAGCCCGCCACGCCCGGGCATCCCCAAGGGTCCGGAAGGTCCGCCGAATCGTGCGGCCATCACGCGCAGACCACACCTGCGCCTGATACCCCGGACGGCACCCACACCTACCGCCAGTGCGGGCAGGGCAGCCGGAGGTGTGCCGGACCGTCACGCCCTCCCCACCATCTCGAGCCCCTCGCGGCATACGACACGATTAGCTCGCGGCCGCAAGAAATGGAAGCCAAGCAGCGAAATCTTGCGATCGAAAAGCGATCGGACTTTCCGCCCGTGGTACCGCAGCGCCGCAAGATGCGGGAGGAACGCCCCAGACGAGGCCGACGTCAACGACCGAGGCGTCGCCCCACAGAACACGCCCGCACGCAGCGCAAACTGGCGACTCAGCGGAGGGGGAGGGATTCGAACCCTCGTCGGAGGAGAACCCCCCGAAACGGTTTTCGAGACCAGACCGATTTCCCGCCGTGGCGAGGGATTCGGCGGGTGCGCGCCACGATGCGCGCCAGTCACCCCCATGTCGTCGTCGGCGGGCGATCATCGAGGCGGTCGGCGTCCACGGACGAACTTCCGATGGCAGGGCCGCGATCGCGCGTGAGCGCGACCGCGGCCTGTCGGTCGGGGCTGATCAGCCGGT
>JAABUM010003590.1_pt1 | contig 18736 bp, 19 predicted proteins | sample 5559161 | NCBI WGS metagenome assembly JAABUM01 (sample SAMN10711868, study PRJNA513369) | rock metagenome | isolation source: Antarctica rocks | place: Antarctica: Victoria Land, Siegfried Peak nord | reverse complement strand
GAAAGCATCGCCCCGATCGGCGATGATCAAACCGTCAGCCTGCCCACCATGGTAGCCTGATCGTCCCGGCCCAGGCCGGTGACCGCAGTGGCTCCCCAGAAGCTACACCACGCCTTGGGACACGATCAAACCCGTTGTCGTGCAGTTGGCCCCCAGATGCTAATTCTGCGCAGTCCTTAGCTGTTGCACGGCAATCTGGATGATCGCGCGTATTGCCTTGATTGTCGCGGGACACGGAATGTCCGAAAGGTGGCGACAAGCCAACGGCAGCTTTTGGCGCGAGTTAACAATTCGGATCGGCAGCGCCGACACCCCCTCTCATCCGCCGCCTACTGGGTCGGCTTGAAACTTAGGCTGGTGAACAGAGTTATGTGCGTGTATGCTCATCGAGTTCACCTGGAGGCGTCCCATGCCCGGCGAGATGGCGCTCGAAGCTCTTGCGACCGAACAGCTGCGAGCCGATGTAACTCGATTGATTGCAGAGCGCCTTGCTGCGCCCCTCGAAGCGGGGGCAAAGTCGCATCGGTCGAAAGCAGTCCGTCCGCAAAGTCCCGAGATCGGGCCCGGCGCCCGTTCCAGTACCCTGAAGTTGAAAGCGCGGACGGTGACGGGCCCGCAGCTACTCGAGGCGGTACACGCCGCGATCGGCCAGCTCCTGGGAGATCGGTCGCAGCTGCTCATCCTCCGCAATGCCAATCCTGAGCTAGCACCCATTGTGACGGCCGTGCTCGAGCAAGTGCCCCGGGCCGTACGCGCGCGACGTCAGATCCTGACCGAGCAACACATTGACGCGCTCGTCGATGTCTACATGGCCAATGATCCCCTCTCGACGGCGTTGCCCGATCTGGAGCGTGACAATGCCGAGGCTCAGGCGAGCTTCCTGAAACGCTGGCCGGTGCTGACCGCGGAGCAGTTGGCGGAGCGTGCGCGACATGGCTCCACCAACCGAAGCGCTACTGCCACCCGGTGGAAAAGTGTTAGGAAAATCTTTGGCGTCCGTACCGGTCGCCGAGAGGTCTACCCGGCGTTCCAGTTCAGGGAAGGACAGCCCCGAGCGGTGATCGGGCACGTCCTTGAGGCATTGCCGAGTGAAATCAGTCCCTGGCAGACGGCCTTCTGGTTCGTCGCCCCTAACGGCTGGCTCGATGGTGTGGCGCCTGTCGAGCGCCTGGACGATGAAGCCAGCGTGAGGGAGGCCGCGGCTCACGAAGGTGAAGCCTGGATGGGCTGACGTGGCGATCCCGCCGCCGCCAGACCCGTTTCCGGCGTTCAATACGACGTCTGTCCCTGCAGGAACGCGTTTGGTGCGCGTCCATGCGCCCGCTTTCGGCGGGGCGGCGTGCAACCCCTGCCTCGGCGGTCCTACGCGGTTCGCTCCTTTGGCGCTCCTCTCCGGAGCTTGCCTGCCCACGCTATACGCCGCAGCGACTTTCGAGTGCGCGGTGTACGAGTCGATCTTTCACGATCTGCCCTACGACGCGTCCAACAAGTACATCCGTCTCGATAAGGTGGCTTCGCGCGCGATCAGCTGGATCGAGCTTACGACCGATCTCGTCGTCGCAAGCCTGCACGAGCCGGACCTCAACAGGATCGGACGCACGCGGACCGAGCTGATCGACACGCTTCCGAGCGCCTACCGGATCACTGCGCGCTGGGCCGAAGCTTTTCATCGCGCCGATCCGGCCATCTCCGGCCTTGTCTGGACCTCGCGGCGTTGCGATCCGGAGCAGGCCTATGTGTTTTTTGGGGACCGGCTCCCGCCGGGAGTGCTTGTCGTTCATGACCGGATCGAGGTTGCCGCCTCGGCGCACCATCTGGGCCAGATCAGAGACTTTGGTCGGCGTGCAGGTATAACGATCACGATTTGAGCGCCGAGGCTCAGCATTAATGGGCTCACGCGAGGCGTCCTCGGTGGGCCCGGGCTGGCTTTTTCACTGGATCCGGTTCTGGCATCTTGCAGGAGCCGCCTTCTTCGATGTCGCTGCCTTCCGCGGCGCGCGCGGTTTCTTCAGCGGGACTGCTGCTGTCTGGGCGACCACGTTCTCCCTCGTCTCTGGAGAGATCGCATTTTCACCAATGACCGGAGCCGGGCGGAGCTCGGATAACTCCTCGAGTCCCTCGCGGGCGGTCGCTCGGCTCGATTGCGCCAACTCGCGGAGTTCGACAGCGACGGAGGTCGCTTCATCACCTTGTGCGGAACCGGCTTGCTGTTCCACCATCTCGGCGATCCTTTCCAAGCCTCCGACATTCAGCAGCATGTCCCGCTGCGCTTCGGCCATGATGTCGAACAGGGTCTCTTGCTGGCGTCCTCTCGGTCGGACGGTCGGGGTCTGGTCGCCCTCGGCGAAAGCATCCGCTTGGCTGGCGGATTTGGCGTCGTCCGATCCGGCCCCGGGAAGCGTGTAGGGCTCGACCGTTGCAACGCCGAGCGGCAAGGCTTCCGGATTGACCGGTTCGGCCGATTGATCCACTACCCGGTTTACCGAAGGTGACTCAGGCGAGCGGTCCAACTCGTCGCCGAAAGCCGGGCGCGAACGGGAAGATGCCGTTCTGGTCGGAACCGCCATTGCCATTTTCGGCGGCTCAGGAGCCGCCGCCGCAGGTTCGCCGGTGCTCGGGGAAGCCGTAGCGGTCAGCGATGGAACGCCGAACGCTGGGACCTTCGGCCTCTCAGCTGTCGGCTCATCCTCGGCCGCCCCGGAGTCCTTGCCGGGCTTTCCGTACTCCGGCGCGAGGAGAGAAAGGAAGGGCTCCCTGAGCAATGTAAGCTCTGGTACCGATCGGAAGGTCGACGTGCCCGACCGGATCAGGGCCCGGAACCATCGATCCTTGTCGTAGCGGATCTTGGTGGTGAGAATCGGAAACTCGTTGGCGATCATCAGGATCGAGGATTTCCTCGGCAGTCGGATCACCTCGTCGGGCCGCATCAGCGGCACGCCTGTCAAGGATTTTGAGGTGGAAGAGTCCCGGAACCAGCCGCCGCCGCGCAGGCTGGTGGTCGTGGCCGTGACGGTCTTCTGCCCGAGCTGATCGGACACGTAATTGGCGGTCGCCAGGTCGTCGACCCCGACGAACAACTTGAGGGCGCAGTTGGCCACGATGCTTTCGCGCGCGGCCCGGCCATAGATCTCGTCGAGCTGACTGATGTTTTGCAGGATCGCGGCCATGCGGAACCCATAGCCGGCGCTGAGCGGGATCTGCTCGACGATCGCATCCATGCGCTGGAGCTGGCGGAATTCGTCGAGCATCACGAGGACCTGGTGATCGCCCTTGGCGGGCATCTCGCGCGTCATCGAGTCATAGATTTGCTGGACGAGGAGGCGGATGAGGCTGCGATAGGAGGTCAGGTCGGAGGGGGCGGGGCCGATGTAGATCGACATGCGCTTGCGGCGCAGTTCGCGGATATCGAAGTCGCTGTGCGCCGTGACGGCCGCGATCAGGGGATTGTCCCAGGGTGCGAGGGCGGTGGTCAGGTTGGCGAGGACCGAACCGCGCGTGTCGCCCGGCTCGGCGATGATCTGGTTGAAGCGGCCGACCACGAAGGAGCTCAGCTCCGAGCCTTCGGCCTTGACGATGGCGGTGAGGAGGGCGCCGACGTCGCGTCCGGTCGAGAGGACGCGCAGCGCGGTCCGGATCGTGCGGTCGGCGTCCGGTATCTGGTTCGACTCGAGCACGTAGCCGAGCACGCCGACAAAGAGATCCCGCGCCTTTTGCGACCAGATCGATTCGCCATGCTTGGGATCGGGGATGAGGAAATGGGCGACGTTGGTGAGGTCGGTGATCCGTGACGGCCCGTCCCGCACGAATTCCAATGGATTGTAGCAGTGCGAGCGCGGTGACCCTGGTGCGAACATGAACACCTCGTCGCCGGCGGCCCGCCGCGCTGCTGCCGTTTCCTGAAAGTTCTCCTGCTTGATGTCGACCGTGATGGTCGAGCCTTCCCAGGCGAGGAGGTTCGGGATGACGAAGCCGCGCCCCTTGCCGGAGCGGGTCGGACCGATCACCAGCGGATGACGGGCGTCGTCGTTGCGCAGCAGGGTGGTGCCGTGCCAACCGAGGATGAGCCCGTTTTTGGCATGCATGTTGGCACGAAAGACATCGCCGCCGCGGGCGAAGCGTGCGCCGCCGTAAAGGGCAGGGGGCTTGATGACGAAGAGCGCGATCCAGCCGCCGACAAAGGCCGCAACGGTGATGCCGGCCGCGATCGCGGCGTTCTTCTTCACCGCGTAGGTCGCCCAGTAAAAGGCGGCGTGCCTGAACGCGAGGAACGGATCACTCTTGGTCAGCCCGGACAGCAGCGCCCAGGTCCTGAAACTGACGCCGGTGGTCGCGGCGTAGGCCAGCGACCAGACGATCCCCATGGCGAGGAGAACGATGATCGTCCCGGCGGCCCGAAGCGCGGCGCGCCTCATGGGGCGGTTCCCCGGCCCTGTCGCCGCCTCCACTCGGCGTATTTGCTGAAATAGATCTCGTCCCAGCGCCGAACGCCGCCATCGCGCCGGAGCTGGATGACGATCGGCAGGACCTCGCGGATGAAAGAGACGATCTGATCTTTTGAGAGCCCGGTGCCCGACATCAGCACCTTGAGGGCCAGCGCCTCGTAGGCGCCCCGCGGCGAGTCGGCGTGAACGGTCGAGAGCGAGCCCGGATGGCCGGAATTGATAGCCTGCAGGAAGGTGAACGCCTCGGCGCCGCGGACCTCGCCCAGGATGATGCGGTCGGGTCGCATCCGGAGCGAGGCTTCGAGGAGGGACTGCACAGTGACGCGCGCCTGGCCCTGGTCGCCCTTGGAGGCGACCAGGGGGACGAAGTTCGCCTGCGGCGGATGCAGCTCGCGGGTGTCCTCGATCGTGAGAATGCGATCGTCCGGGGGCAGCGCCTTGAGGAGCGCGTTCAGCGCGGTGGTCTTCCCCGTGGAGGTTCCGCCGGACAGGAGAATTGAAACCCGCTCCCGAAGCGCGAGCTCGATGAAGCCGCGCTTGTCGCCGCGGTCGAGCAGCTGGCAGAGCTGGCTGTCGAGGCATGAGAGTTCGTCGTCGCCGCCGATCGTGGTAGCCGCGAAGGCGCCCATCTGCTCGTAATCGTCGAGGGACAGGTTTTTCACGACCTGCTTGCGGATCGCGAAGGCACCGCCATCCGGGGCAGCCGGCGGAAGCACCGCCTGAAAGCGCTCGCCGGCCGGCAGCGCGGCCGAGAGGAGTGGTGTTTCTTCGCTGACGCTCTGGTCGGAAAAGCCGGCGACCCGCTCGGCCAGGAACCGGATGGCCTCGGCCGTTATGCCAGGCACCTCGAAACGTTGCATGGCGGGCTGGCCCAAGCGCTCGACCCAGACCTCGCCCGGCCGGTTGGCGACGATCTCGACCACGTCACGGCTTGCGAACCATTCGCTGAGAGGCAGCAAGGCCCGGGTCAAATGCACCGTTGGACGATGCGTCAGCGGCATCGCCAGGACGGACTCGGCCATGGCGGAGCTCCTTGATCATTTCGCGCAAAGGGTCCGGATAGAAACTCGAGAAATCGAGGTCGCGCCGGACAAAGATCATGATGCGGGTTCCCTGGTCGACATTGATGGTCGGCGGGATGTTGATGGAATTCTTGAGCGCCTCGTTGGCGATCTGCGTCATGGTCTGGGACACCTGCTGGGCCGCGAGCTGACGTGCGTAGGCGTCCTGCTGGTTGGCAGGCTGGCTGGTCGAGGTGGTGTAGGTGCCCGTGGCCGGATTGAAGGTGCTGGTCGAGGTCGAGTTGTAGCTTTGCGAGTTCTGGCCGAGCTGGGCCAGATAAGCGGACCCGCCGCCCACGACCGAGAGCATTATGGCGGAGCCGAACCGCTCGAAATAGTGATTGTCGACGTCGCCCTCGAGCCCGGTGCGGCCCAGATTGTCGGTGCCGGGCGAGCCGAGCTGCACCGACACACCGTCCGACCTCAGGATGCGGGTCCAGACGATGAAGACGCGAGTCTGGCCGACGGCGAGGCCGGACTTGTATTCACCGATCAGGCGCGAGCCGGAGGGAACGATGACGCGCCGGCCATCAAAGGACCAGACGTCCTCGGTCGTGACCGCCCGCACCATGCCGGGCAGGTCGGACTGAATTGCCGTCTCCAGGATGCCGCGGATCATTGTCCCTTGGGCGATCAGCGCATCGGTGCGGCGGTTCTTCGTGGCGCGGGCGATATCGACGCCAGCTTGCGCTCTGCTGTTCAGGTAGCGCGTATTCGGATCAGTCTCGTCATAGGCTTTCTGCGAGCCGCCCGCGGCCTCGTCGACGGGTCCGGCCGCGACGTTGAGGCCGGCATCCGTGACGACCATGGGGGATTTCAGCCGTTCCCACTTCTGGCGCTCTTCCTCGGCCAGGCGCCGGCGCTCCTCTTCGGCCCGCCTTCGTGCGTCCTCGTCGTCGTTCGGCTGGGCCAGCGTCGGAGGGGGTGCGACGACACTCGGCGGGTTCAACGGCGGAAAGGTTGGCGCCGGGTCGGCCGGCGGTGTGGCTGGCGGAGCCGGGGCAGGGGGCGGCGGCGCGGGTGGTGGCGTCAGCACGATCCTGCCCTGGTCGCGCGCCGGGGCAGGGGTGTTGATGACCGGGGCACGGTACTGGGTCGTCCGGAAATCGTCGCCATCGGCGGCCGTCATGGCGCGGGCCGGGACCTTGTTGCCGGTCCACATCATCCAACCCACGAAGGCCATTGTGACGATGCCCACAAGGACCGATACGCCTTTCGAGGCGCGATTGCCCGGGCGGGACAGAAGCGAGGCCGCGTTGTCCTCGAATTCTAGCTGCCGAAAATCGTCGCGTGTGGGCATGATCACCTCGACCGCGAAAAGAAAGGGGCCGTTGCCGAGGCGCTCAGCTTCTGCGGGCCGTAGGGCTCCATCCCGGTGGGTTCGAGCACCGAGGGGCGCAGGTTGAAGATGCAGGTCGAAACATTGCCGCTGCGCAGCGTCCACTGCTGGCTGATCTTGTCGACCACGAGGAACTTGCCCTCCCGCCGAAAGTTCTGGAGGCTCTCGTTGCGGTCCTGGTCGACGATGAAGATTGCCGGAACCTCGCCTCCGATCGCCACCCCGGGATGCTTGGCATCCGGAGACCCCTGGCTCCCTTCGCCCTGGAACTGGAACCAGGTCTTCTTGCCGTCATCGAAGACGGCGATCGGTTTCAGGGCATCCGAGCCCTTGTAGCCGTAATCGGTATTGGCGTGCTTGACGTTGAACGCCTTGCGGTTCGGGTCGTTGATGAGTTTTGCGGCTTCTTCTTCGAGCTTGGTGTCTCGGTCCTCGCCGGGATAGCGGAACTTGATGGTGTAGACCTGCCCGCGCACCGAGGCGTCGTTGGAGCGGAGCGCGAACACATAAGTGCGCCTGTCGCTCACGATATTCATGTTGGTCGCCGCATGCGGCGCGACCGGCTTCAGGAACACGATGTTGCCGCGCTTGTTCGGCTCGACCTTCCAGGCGACGCTGTCGCCTAGCGTGATGGTCTCGATATGCTCGCCCTCGCCGAGAATGAGCATCACCGAGGTGCCGTAGGTGGCGTCGACACCGACGACGTCGTTTTCGTTGTAGACGATCGTGCGGATGCGAGGGTCGGCACGGCCGGGCAGGGGCTCGGCTTCCGCCCAGGCCGGTGAGGCCGAAAGCGCCAGCAGCACGATAAACGCGAGGGATCGCCCGATCATTGCGTTGCTCCCGTCGGGGTCAGCTCCGGGGCTGGCATCGGCGTGGACCGTGGCGGAAGGTCACTGATCGTGGGTGCGGCTTCCTGATCGCGCCGATATTCCGTGACCTGGAAGCCGAGCGGGTTTTCGAACCGCCATTCGTTCTTCATCGGTGCGTGCGTGTAACGGAACCGCACGAGCGAGGTCCAATAGGACTCGGTCGTGTTGGTCGGGGTGCGGGTCAGGGTCGAGAAGCGGACGATGGCGGTTCGGTTATTAGCGAATTGCACGGAGCGAACGGTGATGGCCACGGTGCCGGTTCGGGCCAGCACGCGGGCCGGGTTCTCGGTGTTGGCCGGGGAATAGAGTTCGACGAGGGCACGGGCGGCGTCTCCGGTCGATAGGAGCTGCGCCAGGTCGAAGTTGTCCTTGACGGCACGAGGATCGTAGGTTTCCCGGGCCCGCAGGTAACGCACGACATTCATCTGCGTCACGGCCTCGGACTGCTCGAGGTCGCCGGGTGCGAGCGCCCGCTTCACCTCCAAAAAACCCGTGGTCTTGTCGACTTCGACCACATAGGGCTCGAAGCTTTTGAGCGGGATCAGCAGCCAGAGGCATCCGAGCGCCATCAGGGCCACCAGCGTCATCATGGCGGCGGCGGTCCAGGCCAGCGCGCGCGAGCGTTTCACGCTGCGCACAACGTCGTGCTCCCAGGTGGCGGCTTCCGAAAAGTACCGCCGGTCCACCGCGCTGGCCGGGGCCGCCCCGCCCTGATTCGCCACCGTCACCTCGATCCGTTGCGTCGAGCCGCCCATCAGAAGCTATCCCTGGTCTTCTTCATGCGGGCCTCGGCGGCGCGCCGATCCTGCAGAGCCAGGTATTGGCGCTCGGTCCGATCGTGGCCGACGGCGCGGAGGCGACCCATCCGGGTCAGCCCGTAGCGCGTCATCAGGGCGCGCCCGATCATTGTGCGCTCGGGATTGAGGTTGCGGGCACTGGCGAGCGCCGCGCCAAAGGCGGTGAAGCGCAGTATGGCGCCCCCGGCAATGGCCTGGGACACGGGGATGAGCTGGGAGACCAGGAACACGCCGATCAGGCCGACGAGGACCACCGGTGCGATGTCCTGGATGCCGGTGGTGACGCCCGAGTTGGAATTGGCGAGCGCCTGGACGACGTCCTTGATCAGCGAAAGGTAGAAGCCCGCGACCGCGTAGACCAGGATCTGCACGACCACGAACTGGACGAGGACCGAGAGCCAGCCGGAAAAATATCGCGTCGTGAAGCCGTAGAGCATCATGACGGTGAAGATCGGCGCCAGCGCCAGCATCACCCAGATGATGATCTTGGCGAAGATGACCAGGAAGGCCGTGAAGCCGACGAAGAGCGCCACCACGATCCATACGATCGAGCCGTAGATGTAGGGTCCGGGATTGGTAATCCCGGCATTGCTGACGATCTTGGAGGCCGCATCGACGCCGACGAGATAGATGTTCGAGATCGACTGCTCGATGTTCGAGGTCGAGGTGCCGGCGGAGCTCGCGTCGCCGATATTGGTGATGATGACGTTGCCGACGGCCGAGGGCGCCTGGTTCACGACGTCGTAGACGAAGGTCTGGAAGTCGCCCCAGGTCATGGCCAGCACGTAGACGATGAAGACCCGGAACAAGCGGAACGCCATGCCGGACGCGGTGGTGTCGCCACGGCCCTGCCAGAAGGACCAGCCCCAGAAGATGACGTAGAGGGTTAGCAGCAGCGTGAACACCGGCCCCATCGCGCTGGCGAGGGCCTGGTAGGTGTTCTGGGTGAAATTGCTGCCGAGCGTGTCGACCTTCTGGAAAAGCTGGCTGATGAAAGAGCTCATCGGGTCTGCTTTCCAGTTGGTTCAGCGTCCAGCTTCATCGTCTCGAACGGCGCCGGGCCATTGAGCCGCCGCATCGGGCCGCAGTCGCTATGGGCGGGGCCTTCCGCATAGGACAGCACGCCCTCGCTCGCGTCGCAGGGGGCCTTAAGGTCGGAATGGCCGCAGCCAGCGAGCGAACCCGCGAGCGCGGCCAGGAGGGTCAGGCGAACTAGCATGATCAGTGCGGGCTCAAGGTCATCTTGTTGGGGTCGAAGGCCATGGCGGCGGCCGACGAGGATTGGAGGGCGATGTCCTGCGTGTTCCTGAGATTCTGGGCAGTCAGCACGCTGTTGAGGCTGCCGATCATCTCGTTCATGGTCTGGCTGCCCTGGATCACCAGCTGGCTGTTCTGGTCGATCGATGCCTTGAGGTCCTGGCTCTGGCCGATCATCTGCGAGGCCGAGGAAAAGGCCTGCTGGCGCGTTTGCGAGGCCGCCTGGGTGGCCGAGATCAGGCCCGCCAGGGCCGTCACGGTCGAAACCGCGGTGCCGTAGCTCTTGTCCTGGGTCGTCGACTGGCCGTTGATCAGCCCGGAAATGGTCTTGACCAGTGACAGGCCGTTGATGAGCGTCGCCGCGGCCTGGGCCGAGCTGCCGCTGAGGCCACCCCAGGCCAGCGTTCCCGTGGAGAGGATCGAGCCGAGGTTTGGGGCCTGGGCCACGTTGAAGCCGCCACCAAGGGCTGACTGCGAGAACTGGCCTGCGGAGCTCGTGCGATCGCCGGTCACAGCGTTCAGCACCTGCCGGCTCAGTTGCTGGATCTGCGCGTTCGAATTCATGATGGCTTGCGTGTTGGCGGCGGTTTTGAGCGCCTGTGCCAGGTTGGTGTTGTCGATCACCGGCACCTGAGCGAGCGCGGGCCCGCCGAGGAGCGCCGCGAAGCCGAGGACGATCAGGGTCTTCTTCATGCAAACCTCCTAATTCGACACGTTCTGGAAGGCGGCGAGGCCCGCCGGGATCTTCGGATTGGCGACCGGTGGAGCTGCGAGCGATGCGGCCTGAGCGGAAGAGACCGGCGTCATGCTGGCCACGATGCTGGCGAGGAAAGCCGAAACGTTCGAGGCGTTATCGGCCGCGGGCGTCACGCAGGTCTGACCGAAGGTGACACTCGCGCAGGCCGCGAGAGAGCCCAAGCCCTGTGACGGCACGACGGAGGGAATGCCGGGCATGATGTTCGAGGTCGGCGCGCCGGAGAAAGCCATCGCCCTGACGGTGTTGCTGTGGATCGCGGCGTCCTGGACCAGCGAGGCGGCGAGCACGGAGTTCCAGCTGTTCACGGCGTCGATGCCGCCCTGCCAGAGCTGGATTTGATCCGCGCGCATCCGCGAATTGACGTCTATGGCGTCCTTGGCGCTGTCTGAGCCGCCGATCGCCGTCGACCGGGTCTGCAGCAGCGTGGAATTGGCCGTCTGCGTCCTCTGGAGGTCCCCGGAATAGCCTGTCGCGTTGTCCGAGGTCGCCCTCGGATCGCCGAGGCTCGCCGCCTTGGTGGCGGTCGTCTTCAAGGGCCGGAAGGAACTCGGATTCGTCGCACCCGTGCCGTTGCCGCCATTGGCGAAATCGCCCGAGTTTGGCATCTGCCCGGACGCGTTGTAACTGGCGACCGCGCCCCGTGCGCCGGAGAGGGAGCCGGTGTTGTAGTAGCCCTCGACCAGCGACGAGAACTGCCCGCCGGTCATAGCGGTCGAGCCGCCATTGCCGGTGACGGCCGAGGCCGAGACGCAATTCGTGGCCGGGGCGTTCGGGTTCTGCAGGAGGCAGGAGGAACCCCCAAGTCCCTGCTGGTGGGCCAGATAGGCTTCCTCGAACGTCGGGGTCCGACCGAGTTGCCTGGTCAGTCCCGAAACATCGTCCTTGGTCAGCCGGGCCATCGCGTCGGCATTGTCATCGGGATTCAGTTTGTCCCCGCCGTTGCCGTACTTGTTCCAGGTCCCGTCGATGAACTGACCGAGACCGCCGGCAGAACTGCCCGGCGCCTTGGCACTTGGATTGCAGTGCGATTCGACGACGGCGGCGTTCTCGAGGAACTGCGCCGAAATGCCATTGTTGGCCGCGGCGCGCCAGATCGCGTCGGCGCTGGTTTTCCGCGAGACCGAGCACTTTAGGCCGCCGGTCGATGTTGACCGGGCGCTGGATGATTTATTCGTCTGGCCGGTGTTGTCGGCTTTCTGGGTTTCCGGCTTCAGGCGCACATCATCGGCAACCGGAACATCCGCGAGGACGGTGCCGGACCCGAGAGCGAGCGCGAGAACGAAGACCGTTGCGCCACTTCGTCCTTTGACCCGCCCGTAATGGTAGATGTAGTTTCGATCGGGGGTCATATCGCACCCCCGTTTCGGAGAGCAGCATGAGGTACTGGTTTGTCCCGATCGCGCTGGTCCCGATGATCGGCACTGCGGCCGCGCAGGACCATTCTGTCTGCCACGGGATCTATTGTCCGCAGGCCAAGGCGGCCGATTACGCGGCCGAGTTCGCGCCCTATGTGGCGGCCGACAAGACCTGGGAGCAAATCAAGGGTCGCAACGTCCTGGTCATAAAATACTACGACCCGAACGGCGCGCTCGCGTCGGTCAAAGCCTATCCCCAGACCCGCTATATGGAGCCGGTGAAGACACCGTCGGATAGGATCGCTTTTGCGGGGCAGGGGACACCGATTGTGGTGCTGTACGGCCTGGCGCCCTGCAAGAAGACCGGCAGCTTCGACTTCAAGGGCCAGACATTCACCTGCGACACGCTCTGGCAGGATCGGCTCGAAACCAGCCTCTACGCCACCCAGGCCGTCATCTGCCGCGCCCACACGGACCAGATCGACAAGCCCTTGCAGCAGGCCACGTGCCTGCGGGCCGACGAGGGATTTGGGACCAAGACGCGCGGCGGTTCCGTGATCGACGACGCCCTGCTGGGTCTGGGTGTTGCTGTGATCGACAAGGACGCGAGCGGAAAACCGCTGCGGCCGGAACTGGCCAAGGTCGCGGCCCGGGGTGCCGCAACCTTCGATGCGATCACGGCGCCGTAAGGGCGAGCAAAGAGCGCGGCTCACGGCCGTGCCTCCCAGCCGCAGAAGATCGGCAGCCAGACTTTTGGGTCGTCGCCGACCTCGGCCCGAAGCCGGTCGAGTTCCGCCACCGTCTCGACGCGGCCCGAAAGAACCTTGATCAAGTCCTCCATGCCGCGAAGGCGGATGCGGGCGATGACGGAATCCCGTCCATGCTTGATCAGGAAGGCGCGGCTCTGCGGGTCCGTCCGCAGGATCCAGTCCATCTCGCGTTCGGAAAGCCGGAAGGCGCCCACATAGGATTCGTGGTCCGCCTTCGGATTAGGGAAGAAGAGGTTCGTCGCGCTCTGTTCGATCAGTGTGTTGGCCGACCCGGACCGGACGATGTCGGCGGCACTCTGCGTTCCGAACCCGATGACGCCATTCAGCTTGCGATGGTCTTCATCTTGTCCTTGATGAAGGACGCGAAAACCGGGTCTTCGAGGAGGCGCCAGCCCTCATCGAGGAAGATCAGGGCCGGTTCGCCGGTCAAGAACTCGTCGATGCGGTGGAACACGTACATGAGCGCGGCGGTTCGCGTGACCGGATCGTCGAGAACCCGCGTCATGTCGAAACCGTAGATGTTCGACCAGGCGAAGCGATCCTCGCGATTGTTGAACAGCCAGCCGAGCTGATCGGGCCGCACCCACTTCTCAAGCCGCGCCACGAGATCCTCTTCGCTGGCGCGGATGCGGCCCCGCAGCAGGGAGCGGAAGGCGTCGAGCGTGCGCCCCTCGGGTTCGCTCAGCAGCGTTTCGGCGATGGCCGAGCGAATGACGCTTTCCTCGCTTGGCGGAAGCGAGCGGCCGTCCGCGCGCTTGAGCATGAAGGCGAAAAGCCCGAAGAGGAACTCCCGATTGCTGCCGGTGTCGGGCAGCATGAGCGGATTGAAGCCGGAGGGCTCGCCCGGATGCAGAGTCTCGTAGCGGCCGCCGAGCGCCCGAATGAAGATCTCGGCGCCGCGGTCCTTGTCGAAGAACACGCATTTGGCTTGCGGGCGGATGCGCTGCGCCTGCGCCATCAGGAAGGAGAGCGCGACCGTCTTGCCCGATCCCGAAGGCCCGACGATGGTGAAGTTGCCGAGGTCGCGTTCGTGGAAGTTGAAGAAATAGGCCGTCTGGCTCGTCGTCTCGAGGAGCGAGACCGCCGGCCCCCAATGGTTGCCGGATGCCCTGCCGCTCGGAAAGTTGTGAAGCGACACGAAGCCAGCGAAATTCTTGGACGAGATCAGGCTCGCGCGGGCGATATAGGGGAAGTTACCCGGCAGCTGCGCCCAGAACGTAGGTTCGGCGTTGAGGTCCTCACGGACGAAGATCATCGACTGATCGGTCAGGGCCGCGCCGACCGCCGTCGTGCAGCGCTCCACCTCCTCCATCGAGCCGCCGAGGCACATGACGCTGACGTGGTGGAAGCCGAAGATCGACCGCGAGCCCAAAAGCTCGTCGCGGGCATCGTTGAGGTGCTCGGTGATGATCGATCCGGCCTGGTCGGCCATGTCGACCTGGCGGCTAACCAGCTCGATCCGCTGTTGCGTGGCGGCGCGGTCGACGATGGCGAAAGACTGCGTGACCACGAACTCGTGCGGGATTTTCGGGAGCCCGTCCATCATGGTGGGACCCGTGAAGGCCGGGTATTCCCGCACGGAGAGCATGGCGCCGTAACGGCTGTCCGACGGGTGCGCGGCGCCCACGAACTCGATCGCGTTGCGGCCGAAGTTGATGCGCTTCATCGCGACCGCCGCATCGAGCGGCATGCGCGGCAGCCGCATCTTCCGCGGCACGACCCCGTTCAGCAGCTGAACCAGGAACTCGAGCGGTTCGCTGTAGTGGGTGCCCTCGGCGGTGCGGACGCCGAGAATGCGGGCGCCATAGTCCTGCAGCACTTCGCGGATCGAGGTCACCGCGTCATGCAGCTCGCGCAGGTCCTCGCTTTCGCGCGAACGGTCGCCCTCGAGGGTCCGGGTTCCGAGCCACCTTTGGACGAGGCCATCCGCCCTGCCGACCTTGCCCTGCAGCGGTCGGCGCACGATCGTGAGGTACGTGTCGTTGACGAACATCCGGCGCTCGGTCAGCAGCGCCATGTACCGTCGATCAAGTTCCTCGGCGAAGTGGCTGGCGAACTCGCCGTCGAGCTCCGGTTTGATCTCGCGCCGGATGAGGTGGCTCAGGACCGCGAACCGGCTGCTGCCGAGGCTGCGCAGGATGTCGGCCCGGCCTCCGAGCTTGTTGTTGATGTGGGCCGCATCCGCCGTCTCGAAGCAGAACCCTTCGAGTTTTAGGACGCTCAGCAGCAGCCCGTCCTTGGTCCGCAGCGTCTGTTCGTCAACGTGGCGGGTATAGGGCACGTGGGTCGAGACGGGCCGCTCGCGTCTCGAAACGGCGCCGAACCTCATCTCATCGAGCAGAACGCGCGCCACCATGTTCGTCTCACGGACGGTAGCTGTCGAGGCCCCACAGGGCCTTCGACCGCGACGGGCACTTGGTCATCTTCACGCGAATGATCTCGAAGATGCGATCATCGCGCAGGGTCAAGACGTAGCCGGCCGCATGGATCGGCAGAATCAGGAAGCCCGAGAGCAGGTTCTTGGTCACCAGGAACACGACGGCCGTGACCACCATGTTGAACATGGAAAACATGTACGGGACGCCGAACAAGGTCGGGGTCCGGGTGAGGGCTTTTACCAGCGGCGTGACCTCGAATTCGGCGGTTTCGTCTGCCACTGGCTCAGCCGCCCGTGCCGACGGCGGATTGAAAGAAGCTGACGATCTGGCTGGCCCCGAACACGAGCACGATCCCAAAAATGATTGAGCCCGCGAGACCCCAGGTCAGCCGCCCGGCCCAGGCCGAGAAGCCGCAAGCAATGACGGCCAGCACGGCGAGCGAGGTCGCGATCTGACCGGTCAGCGCGGAGACGAGCTGCTGCAAGGTCGATTGCACGGGCGACAGGGTCCCGCTCGACTGCGCGTAGGCTTCCGCGGTCAGGAGCGCCGACGATATTGCGGCGCCACCGACCGCCTTCAGGAGTGCACCACGCGTCATTCTATTCCTCCACATGCAGGACGAAATCTTGCGACCAGCCGGAGCTGGTCGCGGTCTGGATTTTCGGAGCAGCGCCTAACGCTCGGGCCCGCGCAACGCGCGCGGATGCTGGAAGGGACCCGGGCAGGGGCCAGGTGTAGAATTCGTTGAGGACCGAGGCGACGTAGCGCACGGTCTCAGGAAAAGGCGGGACACCGCGGTAAAGGTCGACCGCTTCCTCGCCGGCGTTGTAGGCCGACAGGATGAACATCGGATTCCGGTAGCGCTCGTGCAGTGCCCTCAGGTAGCGGACGCCGCCCCGCACGTTCTGCGCCGGGTCGCAGATGTCGACCTTGAAGCGCGCCGCCGTCGCCGGCATGAGCTGCATGAGCCCTACCGCCCCTTTCGGGGAAACCTGCTCGGCGTGGAAGTGACTCTCGACCTTGGCGACCGCCGCCACAAAATCTGGATAAAAATCCTCCTCCGTCGCGATCTTGCGAACCAGGACCTCGGCCTCGGACGAGGTAGGGGGTTTGGCAATGTCGCATCCAGCTCCTCGTGCTGGAGACGCAGTAGCCGGGGCTGCTGACGCAGGAGCTGGAACCGGTCCTCCCGGGACCGAGGGTTCGACACCTGCTCGTGCCACTCCATCGCGATCGACGTTGAGGGTGATCAACTGCGATTGTCGTTCGGCCGCCTGGCTCGCACCCGCGAGGTTCGTGGCGAGCACAACTGCTATCAATGTTCGCCGAAGTGCCTGCATCCCGCCGGCTCCAGAAACTAAATCTGCCACAAACTAGAAATACCATTCGGGATGTGCAATGACTTTTTTGGCACACAGGCGAGCAATGAGAGTTCGGCGAAAACGGGAGTCCGGCAATGCGAGGTCGCGATCGTTCAATCGTATTCGGCGCGATAGCCGCGGTGCTGATGTCGGCGGGGCAGCGGAGGCTCAGGACGCTCGTTCGGCTGCAAGGTTCTGCTCTGTGCCGCCGCGACCGCTCCAAGTTGGTCTGGCATCCCTTATTGCATCCCGGTAATGGAACAGCTCTTCAGCGACCTTCGGCGAGGCAGAGGCTGGCCGACCTGTGCGGAAGACACGGCTGGTTCGACTGCCGCCGGAACAAACCAGAACTGTCCCGACGTAACGGCTGGCGACGGAGGCCAGTGCGCCAACAAGGCTGGCGATTGATGCCGCCTGAAGGGGCTGCATCCCGATCAGATCGCTCACTTCTGCGAGGCCAGGACCTCTACGTAGTGAAATGTCGGGTTTGTGAGTTGATGATAGCTGCAGTGACCGTTTTCGCGGTGTTGCTTAGCCCGGGCGCGCAGGGGCAAGGGACGCCGCCCCTCAATCAATGGCAGCCAATCGCCGCGAACACGACGTTCGAGACCGGCGATACCTGGGTCTCGAACGGACAAAGGTTCCGTCTTTACGGGGTGCAATCCTGCCTGCGGGAGACGGCCTACACCGGACCTGACGGGCGGAAGCACGACTGCGGCGACGCATCATTGCGCATGCTAATTGGGCTCGTGAGAACGTGGCATCCCCGATGTTCATCGGTCGCACGAAGCCCCCGTAGGGACGCCACGTTCGTGGTTTGCTACGCGGTCGCGGCGACCTCTGCAGGTGCGCAGCAAGTGGAGCTCGGCACGGCACTGATCGCCAGCGGCTTCGCATTCGCCGCCCTCGATGAGAACGGTCGGCCCGTTAGCCTTGCTTACGAGGTCGCGGAAAAAACAGCTCACTCGTCAAACGCCGGACTCTGGGCGGCGCCTGACCTTGCGAACCCGAACGCTATTTTGCTGAACGCTCTCAGCAAGGCTCGATCAGCTCCTTGCGCCGACCCACTCTCATCCGTGTGCGGAGCACGATAGGGTCGCCTGTCCGGAGCAGTCGACTGTCTCTGGCCTGATGGCGCTGACGTGCCGGCGTTGCTGCAGGGCGTGTTCGGCTCCAAATCCTGGATGGCCGGCCAGCTCGGCGGCGGGCGGCAAGATCCGATCAGGTGTCAAGCCTGCCGCCTCTCGGGAAATGGGCGGCCGACCTCGTCGAGCGGCGGCAAATGGATGACCGACAGGGCGCCGACATGGGTGTGCCACCCGGTCAGGGCTATAGTTTCCGTTCCCAGAGCCCTGTCCCGTTGGTGGGCGTCGACGCTTGAGGTGTATGAGTAACGTCCGTCGGGCAGGTTCAGATCGAGAAGGATGACGTCGGGACGACTCGATCGGGCCGTCGTCACCCCTTGCTGGCCGTCGTGGGCCAACACGACCTCGTGCCCGCGGCGTTGAAGGCGGCGCGATAGGAGATCCCAAATTTCCTCGTGGTCCTCGACCAGCAGAACTTTGGCCATCCCTATTCCTTCGAGCTGTGGAGCCTATTTTCGGCGTAGGACGCCAATGTTCCTTCTCGACGTGCATTTCCTGGTAGGGCGAGAGCAGTATGTCTCGGCAGCACTTTGAACCACTCTATGCGATTACGGCTTCTCGTCGACCCAACCTCTGTGAACGCCCGACCGTTGCGACCGCGACAAACCTGCTCAGAAGGCTTCGAACATGGGGTCACCTCACCGTTTGCTCAAAACTGCACGCTAAGCGGCGCGCAAGGCGAACGCTTCGGGGACGGCGCGGAGCGGTCGCAGTCCGTCAGCAGGCCGGCTGGTATTCCAGTCGTAATTACCGGTGAGCGCGATGTGCTCCCATCCGAGCGGCGCGACATGGGCGAGCCCCTCGTTTGAGATGACGACGCCCTGGGCACGGAGGTACTGGACGGCCTGGTCGAGATAGATCGTGTTCCAGTGAACGATAGCGGCGGTCAGCAGACTCAGGCCGGAGGCGCGGAAGCTCTGGTTCTCGAACGTGCGGTCGCGGAACACGCCTTGCCTGTGGAAGAACACGGCCCGGCGCAGCGAATTGCTGGCCTCGCCCTTGTTCAGCCCGGCGTGGCTGCGCTGACGTAGCGCCGCGCCCGGCGCGGTCTCACCGCCGTTCACGCAGCACCGTCGTACGCCTCCGACGAGGGCCGCCTTGCGGATGATGGGCGTGCGGTCGACCTTACGGGCTTACGGCTAGCCTAAAGGTCATCAGGTCGATGCGGGTCGAGGTTCTGAGCGGAGTGGAGCGCCGACGTC
>JAABUM010003589.1_pt1 | contig 18748 bp, 16 predicted proteins | sample 5559161 | NCBI WGS metagenome assembly JAABUM01 (sample SAMN10711868, study PRJNA513369) | rock metagenome | isolation source: Antarctica rocks | place: Antarctica: Victoria Land, Siegfried Peak nord | reverse complement strand
CACCTGGCCCACCACACGTTCAAGGACGCCGCCCATCTCACCTGCGCCATCCACGCCGCAGTCAAGCAGCTCAACGAAGAGCGCCAAAGGCCGCATCCGTGCGACAAGCTAAATAAGGCTGCCTAGGGTATCCCACCTGCGTTTGGTCGGGCTAGGACAACGTGCGCCCCACCCTTTGAGTAATAGATTGTTCCCACTATAGTAGAGCAGGGTCTTTCCTGCTTATGTCAGACCGCGATTGCTCGCTCACCCTCACGCAAGTAGGCTACGCCACCTGGCAACGGATGCAGCGGTCGTCCCAGGGGCACCACCTCGACCACTGTCTCGATCTCGGTCGCGTCACCGAAGATGCCGTCTGCATAAACTTCGGTTTCCGCAACAGCAAGATTTTCGCGCTCTTCCTCGGTCAACTCGCGCTCCACCTCTGCTTTGAAGGTAACCTGCTTTGCGCCCTCATTGAGAGCGAACGAATATGCACGCAGCGGTGAGGGCGTCTGTCCAAGAAGAGCACGTCGCGCGCTTGCCGTTGTGTAGGAGTATGGGTCGCGCGAAGCCTGGGTGGACATAGCAGGACCTTTGCTCAGCTACGGCTCGGATGGAACGATGTGGGCACCCTTGCCCGAGTAGTGGATGATCCCGCGCGTCGTTGGAACCAAAGCATTCGTTTGTGGGTCACTGTAGGCTCCAATCACCTGGCTGCCAGTGTCAAACCGTTCACGGAATCCTGGCTGGCCGCGCAACGGCTTGCCCACAGGCTGTCCCTTGCCCGAGTAGGTGTCCAGCAGCTTCTGCGCGTCCCCCGTGAGAACGCTGCGGCCTGGTATGTGGTTGTTCGTGTTCGGGACGTGCTTGTCCTGCTGCCCTTGATGCACCGTTTCCGTGGCACCGTCGCCCCAGAGGGCAAAGATCGTCGGCCCTTGCAGCTGCAAGGCGGGCAACTCCTCCCGCAGGTCGCCCAGGTTCACCGCGGGCGGCGGCGATCCCGTGTGATTGGGAACAAGCTGCCGGTCCGGCAACGGGGTGCTGAGAACCGTTGGCCTGCCGGCCCCAGGGCGGGCGTCGAAGCCTTCTGGCGGCAGGGCCACCGCGGGCGGCGGCGCCGGGCCGGGGCCGGCCCACTCGGGATCGAGGCTGGTCATGGCCGCCGCGCCGCCCGTCCGCACCTGCGTCGTGCCGGCCCCGTCCGTGCTGGCCACCGACGCCGGCCCGGCGGGCATGGCCCCCGGCAGCCCCAGCGGGCCGGGGCCGACCCGTGCGCCGGCCAGGCTGCCCGGGGCGGGCGGCGCGGGCGGCTGCTGGCCGGCGGGCGCGGCGGCCGGGGGTAGGGGCAGGGCTTGCCCGCCCCCTTCGTCGTCGCCTTCGAGGTAGTTGATGGCCCGCGCGGCGAGGTTGGCGGCGCCGCCGAGCGCGACGGCGCCGGCCGCGCCGCCCACGGCCGCGCCGCGCAGCGCGCCGTCCGCCGTGCCCGCCACGGCGCCGGCGAAGGTGCCGACGCCCGGCGCCACCGCGGTGCCCAGCGCAGCGCCACCCAGGCCCTCCACGGTGCCGCCGGCCGCCCCGCCCGCGATCCCGCCGCCGATCCCGCCGGCCGCCGCGCCCCGGGCGGTCCAGCCGTCCACGTCCACCTGCCCGAACACGCTGCGGAGCGCGCGCCCGACCATGCCGGGGCCGCGGCCGTGCGGGCCGTCTGCCGGCACCGGCCCGGCCGGGCTGGCCGCGGCGGCCAAGGGCATGGTGGGCGCGGGCGACCCGTCCGCCACCTGCCAGGCGCCCGGCGCGTCGGCGCCGGTGCCGGCGGCCCGCCTCGCGTCCACGCCCGCCATGGCGGCGTCGGCGAGCGGGCTGCCGCCTGGCAGAGGCGGAGCGTCCCCGAGCGGCGCTGCCGTTCCGCCGGGCGCAGGCCCGTCCTGGCCCGCCCTGGAAGCGCCTCTCGCAGCCGTGGCGGCGGGAGGCAGGGCCTGGCGCAGCGCCTCGATCCCGGCCCTGGTGCCGACGTCGTCGCCGGCCTTGAGGCGGGCGTTGGCGTCGTTGGCGACCTTGAGTAGCGGCCCCTTGCGGGACGGGTCGGCGGCAATGGCGGGGCCGATCCGCTGGACGAGGCCCGTCAGCTCCCCCTTGAGCGCGGCGGCGCCAGGCGGGGCAGCCTGGCCCACGCCGCCGGGTGCCTGCGTGCCCGGCGCCGCGTCGCCCGTGGCTGGTACCGTGACTGGTGCCGCTGTCGCGCCGCCGGGCGCATCAGGGCCGCCCAGCAGCCGTTCCAGGGCATCCGCGCCCCCGCCCGCCGCCGCCAGGTCGCCTGACCTGAGTGCGCCATGGGCGGCTTCCGCTGCCGCCAGCAGCCGTTCCGACCATGGCTGGCCGGACTTCACCGCCGCCGACACGCACTTGACCAGGGGGGTCAGCCGCGCCCGCAGCGCCGCGTCGGGCGATCCCGCGCGGGATACCCCGTCAGGCCCCGCAGGCGGGCCGCTGGCGGTCTCTGGCGGTGGCGGGGCGCCTGACGGACCGGCGGCCGGGTGCGACATGGCCCCGCCGCCCGCCCCGTCCCCGTCCGGGTCCGCGCCGTCCCCATCCCCGTCCACCTCGTCCGCGCCGTCGTCCGCCTCGTCCTCAAGCGAGGGGTCGGCGCTGACCGTGAAGCGCGGGTGGCCGGCGGCGCGCATGGGCGCCCGCATCGCCTGCTGCACCGCAGGCGGCACCGGCTTGTTGACCACAAAGCCCGCCTGCGCGCTGTCGCTGCCGCCGCTCACCGACACGCGCCCGAAGCGCAGGCTGGCCAGGTCCAGCACCAGGCCCGCCGCCTTGGCCTGCGCCTTGGCCTCGCCCAGCAGCTTGCGCGGCCTCTTGAGGCGGTGCAGCAGGATCACCGCCTGCCGCTCCTTGGTCAGGCCGACCACGCAGGACGCCGGCTTGCGCCCGGACCGCTTCAGCGCCGCCCGCAGGTCGGCGGGCAGCATGAGGCCAGGCAGCTCGTCCTCGCCGCCGTCCTTCGCCGCCATGCCCGTTGCGCTCGCCTGTGACCAAACCCGAACACTGCCGGGAGCGGGGCGGGGCCGCAAGCGGGTGGACTTGGAGGCACCGGGAAGGCACCCTGGATAGACAGGCGAAGCAGGCCCGGTCGGTTAGAAGAGTCATTAATCTGAGGAGAATTAGGTGGCTCGTTTCATAGTTGTAGCGCTACTGATGGCTTCGGGGGGCTGTGCAGCGAAGTCAGCGCCAGATGTGCAGATCGGTATGCGAGATTTCGCACCAGCACCGGTTCCTAAGTGCAATTATTCCACAGCGTCGCCTCTTAGCCCGCACCGGCCGGCACCTGCATCCTATCCCGGTCCGCATCATGCACTGGACCAACGCCGTCGCCATGCTGGTGATGATCGGCTCGGGTTGGAGCATCTACAACGACAGCGTGATCTTCGGCGGGCTGCACTTCTCCAAGCACATCAAGCTGGGAAGCTGGGCGGCGGCCAGCCTGCAATGGCACTTCGCCGGCATGTGGCTGCTGGCGCTGAGCGGCGCCGCCTACCTGGCCTACGGCGTCGTCACCGGCCGCCTGCGCGAGCGGCTGCTGCCGATCCGCCTGCGCGACATCGTGCAGACCGTTCGCGACACCCTGCGCCTCAAGGTCGCCCACGATGACCTCACGACCTACAACGCCGTGCAGAAGGTGCTCTACATCATCGTGATCCTGGCCGGCGTGTCGCAGGTCGTCACCGGCCTGGCAATCTGGAAGCCGGTGCAGTTCTCCGGCCTCACGGGCCTGCTCGGCGGGTTCCAGGCGGCGCGGGTGATCCATTTCCTCGGCATGTCGGTGATCGTCGGCTTCCTGGTGGTCCATGTCGCGCTGTCGCTCCTGGTGCCGCGGACGCTCTGGGCCATGCTGACCGGCGGCCCCCGCCTGCCCGCCCGCAAGCCGTCCGATGCAGGAGCGCGCCCATGAGGTCTCCGTTCCGCCCGGCCCGGGTGCCGGACCCGGCCGTCCTCGACAACCACCAGCCGATGATCCGGTCGCTGCAACGGCGCGGGCTGCTGCGCGGCGGGCTGTCGCTGGGCGCGCTGACGATGCTGACCGGGTGCGAGCTGGAGGACAACGCTTCCATCCAGGCCGCGCTGCGGGCCGTGTCGGGCTTCAACGACCGGGTGCAGGGGCTGCTGTTCGATCCCAACAAGCTGGTGCCGACCTATCCCGCGTCCATGGTCCTGAAGCCGCTGCGCTTCAACGCCTACTACGATATCGAGAAGGTTCGCCCAGTGGACGGGAACGCCTGGCGGCTGGAGCTGGCCGGGCTGATAGAGGACAAGCGGCCCTGGACGCGCCAGGACATCGCGGCGATGCCGGAGCAGGAGATCATCGTCCGCCACGTCTGCGTCGAGGGCTGGGACTACATCGGCCAGTGGTCGGGCGTGCCGATGCGCGCCTTCCTGGAGCGGGTGGGCGCTGACCTGCGGGCCAAGTACGTCTCGTTCAAGACCGCCGACGACTACGGCAGCAGCATAGACATGGCCACGGCCCTGCACCCGCAAACCCTGCTGGCGACGAAATACGCCGGGGATACGCTGGCCGACCCGTTCGGCTACCCGCTTCGCCTGCGGACATCCACCAAGCTCGGCTTCAAGAACCCCAAGTGGATCACCGCCATCGAGGTCACGAACACCTACCGCGGCGGATACTGGGAGGACCAGGGCTTCAACTGGTTCAGCGGCATCTGACGGTCTGCCCCGCCTTGGTGCCGCTGCCGGCCCGGCGCAGGCTGGGGCCGTGCGCGCCATGGAGGCGGTTGGCATGGGCTGGCGACGCAGATTGACTCCTGGCGGGTCTTGCGCGCCGAATATACTGCGGCGGGAGTCATCGGCCTGCTGGGCGCGACTGCGCTCGAGCTGGGTGGCGTGATCGGCCGGGACGGCACCTTCGGCGTGTCCGCTGCCGCCGCGTGCGCCGACGCCCCTGCCCTCCCCGGCGCGCTGCGGCAGGCCCAGCGCCGCTCCAGCAACGGAACATGCCGGGCGAATGCGCTGCCGCGTCTCGGTTCCTGCCACGACGGCACGGCAGGCGGCGCTGGTTCCGTGGCGGCGGCACCCTCTCAGGCCACGGCCTGCGCCGCCCGGCGGACCGCGCCGCCGTGCCGGTCCGCAAGCGCATGGACCGCTCCGCCCGGCTTGATGGCGCTGCGCTGCAACGTGAGCGTGGAGCCGTTCCGCTTCGAGGCGGACAATGCGCGCTACGGAGCCTGAATGCCGGACGAAGGCGCCGGCCCTGCGCCGGCCGGGGCAAGAACGGCGCGGCGCAGCAGGTCCACGAGGACCGTCGCGGCCGGGGTCAGCGGCAGCCCCGCCCGGCGGACCAGCACGATGCGGGGCGCCGGCAGCGCCTCCCGCACCGGGATCGCCTGCAAGACGCCCGCGGTCGGCGCGAAGTCCATCCACTGCACCGGCACCATCGCCAGCAGGTCGGTGCTGAGCAGCATGACGATCAGCGTCAGCGCGGACTGGCTCTGCATCGCAAGCCGCGGCGGCGGCAGCCCGTGCTGGCGGAACAGCTCGCCCATCTCCTCGTCCGCGTTCCGCGTGATGGAGGTCGTGGTCCATTCGGCGTCCGCCAGCTCCGCGAGCGACGTGGCGCGGGCCAGCGGGTGCCCGCGCCGTCCGAGCACGATGCGCGTGTTCTCGAACAGCACCTCCTGCAGCAGCTCCGACGAGGCGGGGGCGCCCGGCTCCGGCCCCACGTAGAAGTCAATGCTGCCGTCCCGCAGCCCGCCCTCAACCGTGGGGTAGATGCCCTCGATCACCCGCAGCCGCACCGAGGGATAGAGGGCGCGAAACGGCCCCAGCGCCTTGGGCAGCAGGGCGATGTGGGGTGCGATGGACAGCGCCATCGCGATGCTGCCGCCCACGCCGCCGCGAAGCTGCTCCACCTCCTCCTGTGCACGGCGCACCTCGTTCAGGATGGCGCTGGCCCGGCGCACGAACGCCTGGCCGGTCGCGGTCAGCGTCATGCCGCGGACGTGGCGGTCGAACAGCGGGGCGCCCAGCTCCCGCTCGATCTCGCCGAGGCTGCGGGTCAGCGCCGGCTGCGCCAGTTGCAGGTGCCGGGACGCGGCCCGCAGCCCGCCCCGCTCCGCGATGGCAACGACATCGCGCAGGTGGTGCAGCTTCATGACGCCCCCTGGCTGATGCCCAAACGGGATCGCCCGGACAAATCTGCCATCTTCCGCCAATCACCGTCAACGCGGATACATCGCCGGCAAGCTGCACCGGAGGCAGCACAGGGAGGAACCGCATGACCCAGATCATGAGCGTGAAGCAGCAGCCCCGCCGTCCCGGCGAGTTGGGCGTGCATTCGGTGGACCACTTCAACTTCGTGGTCCCGGACCTGAAGGCCGCGCAGACGTTCTACACCGACTTCGGGCTGGACGTGCGCGAGGAGGGCAACGCGCTGGGCCTCTACACCGCCGGCCACGACCACCGCTGGGGCCGGATCGGCGAGGGCGGGTCCAAGAAGCTGTCCTACCTGTCGTTCGGCGCCTATCCGGAGGACGTGGACCCGTTGCGCGCCCGGCTGCAGAAGGCGGGCGTGCAGCAGCTTGACCCGCCGGCCGGGTTCCCGACCAACGGCACCTGGTTCCGCGACCCGGACGGCACGCTGGTCGAGATCGGCGTCGCCGAGAAAAGCTCGCCCAACGAGAAGTCGGTCGTGTCCAACCCGTCCTCGCCGCCGGGCGTGCAGGGGTCCACGCCGCGGTCCAAGGCGCCGTTCGTGCGCCCGCGCCGGCTGGCGCACGTCCTGGTCTTTACGTCCGACGTACTGCGGTCCGTCGAGTTCTACCATCGCATCCTCGGCCTGCGGCTGTCGGACCGGTCGGGGGACGGCGTTGCGTTCATGCACGGCATCCACGGCAGCGACCATCACATGATGGCGTTCGCCAAGTCGAACGGGCCGGGGCTGCATCACCTGAGCTGGGACGTCGCCTCCATTCACGAGGTCGGCCTGGGCGCCATGCAGATGGCGGACCGCGGGTTCACCGATGGATGGGGCATGGGCCGGCACGTCCTGGGGTCCAACTACTTCCACTACGTGCGCGACCCCTGGGGCAGCTACGCCGAGTACTCGTCCGACATTGACTACATCCCGGTGGATTGCGACTGGGACAGCGGCGACCACCCGGGCCATGACGCCTTCTATGTCTGGGGGCCGAACCCTCCGGCGGACTTCATCCAGAACCACGAGATGGGCTGACCGTGGACATGCACCCCATGGACGCGGGACGGGACGCCGCGCCGCGGTCGGCCGGGGCGGGCATGGACGTTGACGTGCTGGTGGCCGGCGCCGGGCCGGTCGGGCTGGCGCTGGCCATCGAATTGGGGCAGCGCGGCGTGCGGTGCCTGGTGGTCGAGCGGAACGACCGCGTCGGCCTCAGCCCGCGCGCCAAGACGACCAACGTCCGCACCCGCGAGCACCTGCGCCGCTGGGGCCTGGCCGATGCGCTGCGGCAGGCGTCGCCGATCCCGCCGGACTACCCGCCCAACATCGTGTTCGCCACCCGCATGAACGGCCCGGCGCTCGCCCGGTTCGAGAACGCCTTCAACGGCAGCCGCGTCCGCAACGACCTCTATGCCGAGGAGGCGCAGTGGGTGCCGCAGTATACGCTGGAGGAGGTGCTGCGCGGGCACGCCGCCGCCCTGCCCGGCGTCGAGCTGATGTTCAACGCCACCCTGCGCGGCTTTACCCAGGATGCGGACGGCGTGACGGCCGACGTCGCAGGCCCCGCCGGCACGACGCGCAGGGTGCGCTGCGGCTACCTGGCCGGCGCGGACGGGGCGCGCAGCGCGGTGCGGGAGGGGATCGGCGCGCGCATGAACGGCAGCGGCGCAATGGCCAAGAACTACAGCATCGTGTTCCGTGCGCCCACCCTGGCCGCAAGCCACGCGCACGGCCCGGCCATCATGTACTGGATGGTCAACGCCGACGTGCCGGCCATACTCGGACCTATGGGCGCCGATGACCTCTGGTACTTCATGGCGACCAAGCTGCCCGGCGACGTTGACCCGGCGACCGTGGACCCCGTTGACCTGATCCGCCGCGGCACCGGGCTGCACGGCTTGGAAATCGAGGTGGTGCGGACCGATCCTTGGATCGCGCACAGCCTGGTCGCCGACACCTACCGGTCCGGGCGCGTGTTCCTGGCCGGGGACGCCTGCCACCTGCACCCGCCGTTCGGCGGCTTCGGCATGAACATGGGGATCGGCGACGGCGTGGACCTCGGTTGGAAGCTGGCCGCCACGCTGCAAGGCTGGGGCGGCGAGGCGCTGCTGGCGTCCTACGAGCAGGAGCGCCGCCCGGTCCACGAGCGCACGATCAACGAGGCCGTGGTGAACTACGCGACCGTCGGCAACCAGCTCGTCCGCCCAACACTGGAGGCGGAGGGGCCGGAGGGCGACGCGGCGCGGGAGGCCACGGGCACCGCGATCATCGCCAGCAAGGCCCGCGAGTTCAACACGCTCGGCGTGGTGCTGGGCGCCCGCTACGACGGGTCGCCGGTCGTGGTGCCGGACGGGACCGTGCCGCCGCCCGAGCACTTCTCAGCCTACGTGCCCACGGCCTGCCCGGGGGGCCGGGCGCCGCATGTCTGGATGCAGGACGGGTCCTCGCTGTTCGACCACTTCGGCCGGGGCTTCACCCTGCTGGCGACGCAGAGCACCGAGGGCACGGATGGGATGATGGGCGTCGCTGCCCAGCGCGGCATCCCGCTCACGCTGCTCGCGCCCGGGGACGCCCGCATGCACGACGCCTACGAGGCCCGCTTCGCCCTGATCCGTCCGGACCAGCATGTAGCCTGGCGCGGGAACCGCATCCCAGATGCCGCCGGGGCGCTGCTGGAGCGGGTCGCCGGCATGGCCTGACCGTGCCATGCCTGCCCGCCCGCAACGATGAGAACAACCAAGGACACGCCATGCCCGCACACGCCTTGCGCCTGGTCGCCGCCCTAGTCGCCGCCCTGGCCGCCGCGGGGCTGGCCGGGACCGTCGCCGCCCAGCCTGCGCCGCCTGCGCCAATCGAACTCAAGGTGTCGCACTACCTGCCGCCCAACCACACCGTTCAGAAGGTGCTGGAGGACTGGGCGCAGGAGTTGGACACCCGCTCCGGCGGGCGGCTCAAGCTTCGCATCTACCCAGCGTCGCAGCTTGGCCCGGTGCAGCGGCAGTTCGACCTGGCGCGCAACGGCCAGGCGGACATGGCCGTGGGCCTGACCGGCGCGACGCCGGGGCGGTATCCCGTGACGGAGCTGGCGAGCCTGCCCTTCGTGGCGCCTGCGGGGGCGGTGACCAGCGCCGTCCTGTCGCGGCGCCTGACGGAGCTTGGCCCGAAGTACCTGGCGCCCGAGTTCGCCGGCCTGCGGGTGCTGTGGATCGGCGCGGCGCCCGGCAACACCATCTTCACGAGCCGGCGCGAGGTCGCGGGCATCGGCGACCTCAAGGGCCTCAAGCTGCGCTTCCAGGGCGAGCAGCACGCGCGGATGCTGCGCGACCTCGGCGCCGTGCCGCTGCAGGTGCCGCCGGGCGACATATCGGACAGCATGTCCAAGGGTGTCATTGATGGTGCGGTCTTCAACTACGAGGCTGCGGAGAGCTTCGGCCTGGGCACCGCCGCCCGGCACGTGCTGGAGCCGTCCTTCATCACCGGCACGCTGATCCTGGTGATGAACAAGGGCCGCTACGACGCCCTGCCGCCGGACCTGCGCGCCATCGTGGACGAGACGTGCGGCCCGGCCGCCGCCGAGAGGCTGGGCGCGCGATGGGACGCCGCCGAGGCGCACGGGCGGGATGCCATGCTGGCAGCCGGCGTGAAGATCATCGCGCTTCCGCCCGCCGAGGTGGAGCGGCTGCGCGGGACGCTGCGGCCGATGGTGAGGGAGGCGGTGGACGCGCTGGACAAGGCCGGCAAGCCCGCCACGCAGTTCATGGCCGACTACACGCGCTGAGGCCGGGATGCGCGCCGTTGGGTGGATCGCCAGGCTGCAGCTTTGGCTGGCGATGGCGGCGCTTGCCGTCATGGGGTGCGTCACGGTCGCGGACGTGGCGCTGAAGTATCTGCTGAACCGGCCGATCACCGGCGCCTACGACGTGGTGGAGACGCTGCTGCCGGTCGTGATCTTCCACGGCCTGCCGGCGACGCTGCTGCGGCGGCAGAACATCGTGATTGACCTGGTGGACCATGTGGCGGGGCCGCGGGGCACGCGGGCGCTGGTCGCAGCCGCGGACGCCGCCATGCTGGGCGTGCTGGTGCTGATCGCCCTTGCCATGATCGCCCCGGCGCAGCAGGCGCTGGAATACGGCGACCGCAAGCTGGAGCTTGGCGTGCCGCTGTATGCGATCTGGATCGCGGTGCTCGCCGGCATCGCAGGCTGCATCCTGGTTGCGGCTGCGCGGGTGCTGCACCGCAGCGCGCCCGCGACGCGGGAGCGCTGACATGGCGCCAGCGGCCCTTTGCCCCAATCGCTTCCGTCGTTGCGAGGGGCACAGCGACGCGGCAAGCCAGGAGCGGCCAGGACAGCGCTTACGGCCCTGGGCTTGCGGCCCTGGATCGCCGCGCCGCAAGTGCGGCCCGCAATGACGCTGCGCCAACAAAAGGGTCAGGGCAGATGGCCGCTGGCATGAGTCCGGCCATCATCGGCCTGCTCGGCGTCGTGGCGCTGCTGGCGCTGCTGCTGCTGCGCCTGCCGGTCTGGGCGGCGCTCAGCTTGGTGGGGTTCGCCGGCAACGCCGCGCTGTCCGGTTGGGGCAGCGCCTTCGCCACCCTGGGTCAGGCGCCGTTCGACACGGCCTCGCTCTACACGCTGTCGGTGGTGCCGCTGTTCATCCTGACGGGCGGCGTCGCGGCAGGGACGGGGCTGTCGGGCGACCTGTTCAAGGCGGCGCAGGTAATGCTGTCCGGCGTGCGAGGCGGGCTGGCGGTGGCGACCATCGGCGCGTCGGCCTGCTTCGGCGCGGTGTGCGGGTCCTCCATCGCGACGGCGGCGACCATGACGCCGATCTCGCTGCGCGAGATGCGCCGGGCCGGCTACTCGGACGGGCTGGCGACGGGGTCCATCGCCGCCGGCGGCACGCTGGGCATCCTGTTTCCGCCCTCCATCATCCTCGTGATCTACGGTGCGGTCGCGCAGCAGTCGGTGCCGAAGCTGTTCGCCGCCGGGCTGCTGCCGGGCGTGACGCTGACGCTGCTGTATGTCGGCGTGGCGCTGGCGGTTGCGGCCCGGCGCCCGGACCAAGGCCCGGCCGCGCCCAGCGCCCCGCTGCGCCAGCGCCTCGCCGCGCTGCGCGGGCCGTGGCAGTTCCTGACGCTGTTCGTCGTCACCATCGGCGGCATCTACGCCGGGGTGTTCAGCCCGACCGAGGCGGCCTCCGTCGGCGCGCTGGGCGCCATCCTGCTCGGCGCGCTGGGGCGGCGCCTGGGCCTGCGCCAACTGGTGGCGACGGTCGAGACCGCGGTGGTCACGAGCTGCATGCTGTACGTCATCATCATCGGCGCCAACCTGTTCGCCTACTTCATCGTGCAGACTCAGTTGCCGGCGCTGCTGGCGGACGGGGCGCGGGCCTGGGCGCTGCCGGGCGGCGCGGTGATGGCGCTGGTGATCCTCGCCTACATCGTGCTGGGCTGCTTCCTGGAGGCCATCGGCATGATCCTCATTACCGTGCCGGTGTTCCTGCCGCTGGTCGTGGCCTATGGCTACGATCCCGTCTGGTTCGCCATCGTCGTGGTGATCGTGGTGGAGGTCGGGCTGATACACCCGCCGGTGGGCATGAACCTGTTCGTGGTGCAGGCGCAGGCGCCGGACATCAGCACCTTGGCGATCTACCGCGGCATCCTGCCGTTCCTGGTCGCGCCGTTCGTGCTGATCCTGCTGCTGTTCATGGTGCCGGGACTAGCGCTGTGGCTGCCGCGGCTGCTGTACGGCTGAGCCGTCCCGGTTCGAAGGGAACTGCCGGGACCGGCCGTACCCTTGGCCTGTTCCCAGGGGTTGCCCAAAGGTCCGACGGCTGGAGCGGTTTGCGCAGAGGTCCGGCGACCTTGTGTCCTGAGTTCCTAAAGTAGCCCTGGGCGCCTTTGGCGGCGATGGCCTCCAGCGCGGGTCCGAGCGCCTTGTGCAGTGCGTCCGCCGTGCGCGCGGCCACCGCGCGCAGCTTGCCTTTGACCTTGGCCCAGCTCGATGGGCTTGAGCCGCGAAGCAGATCAAGGGTCCGGGCTGCAAGGGGGCAGGTAGCGGCAGCCGAAGCCCGAGGCGTCCAGCCGCGCCCTGACTGCGGGCGCCTTGTGCGCGGCCAGGTTGTCCATCAGCAGCACCGCATCGGGCCGCACCTGCCGCAGCTTGGGCAGCAGCACCTGGTCGAGGCAGGCCAGGAACACGGCGGCGTCGGTTGCGGCCTCGACCGACATGGCGGCGACGATGCCGTCCACGCCAAGCGCGCCCAGCACGGTCAGCCGCTCCCACCGTCCTGCCGGCGCAACCCCACGGGCGCGCTGGCCGCGCGGGGCACGCCCATGCAGGCAGGCCATGTTGGTCAGCACGCCGCACTCGTCCAGGCACACCAGCCGCTCCGGGCTGATCCCGTCCACCCCGGCCCCCTTGTCCGAGAGCCAGGCGGCCCGCGATGACGGTGCGCTTGCAGGACGGTCAGGGCGGAAGACGGTTGGCATCATGTGCGGGCCGGATCACAAGCAGGCCAGCAACGCCTGCACGGCCGCCGCCTGCACCGGCTCGACGACCGGCAGGCCGATTGCGTCCTCAAGGAAGCGGCGGTGCCCCGCCATGCCGGCGCAGCCCAGTATCAGCACCTCCGCGCCGCGCGCCTGCAAGTCCCGCGCGACCGCGACGAGGCGCGGCCTGCAGGCGTCGGGATGGGTCAGCGCGTCCATTGGCAGATCGAGCGGCAGGCTTGCGGCGCAGCGGTGCTCCAGCCCCATGGCCTGCATCACCCGCCGGTGGCGGGGAACGCTGGCCGCCACGAAGGCGACCAGGCCGAAGCGGTCCGCCCGCGCAATGGCCGCCGCGATCCCGGCCCGCAGCGCCCCGAAGACGGGCCGCGCCGTCACGCTCCGCAGCAGGTCTATGGCAGGGTCGGACACGCAGGCGATGACGTAGGCGGATGCCGGGCTGGACGCCTCCTCCGCCTGAACGCGGCGCAGGAGCGGCCCGGCCGCCTCGTGCCAGTCGCGCCAGGTCGCGATTGCCGGCGGGCCGTCCCGCAAGGCCTCCACGTCGAAGCGCGGCGCCTCCGGCAGCATGAGCGGCGTCAGCGCGTCCCGGATCGTCTCGGTGCAAGCTGCGGAGCTGTTCGGGTTGATGACCAGGATGCGCTGGCGCGGCATGTGCCCCTCATGGGTGGATCGGCCTCGGCGCCGGAGAACGCCGGGTTTGGGTGCAGCAGGTTGGCCGCCGTCGCCGGAAGGGGCGCAGCGCCTCGACCGCGTTGCCCGCCCGATCCCGCCGGGACATGACCCTGCCGCGGCTGCCATCGGCGATCAGCGCGGCCAGGGCGTCCGCTGCGGCGTCCCAGACTCTGATACCGGCCCGCATAGGCCCTGACTTGGTTCCGGCGCATCTCCGCCTGTGCTGAGCGGCACGAAGGGGACAGGTCAACTCTTATGCGGCCCAGTACAATATCCCAGACCCTGGCGCCGGCCTTGTGGAACACCATGCCCTGGAAGGGCAAGGTCACCCGGCGGCCTGCTGCGGCTCGGCCACGCCGACCTGGTCCACGATCCGGCGGTAGTGCTCCGGGCGGCGATGGGCGGCGAAGTTGAACATCTTGTCCTTGCCCTGGCGGCAGGCGTCGAGGTCGCACTCGGCGACGACCACCTCGTCGCCCAGCGTCGCCGCCTCCGCGGCCAGCACCCCGTTGGGGTCTATGATGCAGGTGCCGCCGATCAGCCCCGAGCCGTCCTCGTTGCCCGCCTTGGCGACGGCGACGGCCCAGGTCGCGTTCATGTAGGCGTTGGACTGCACCGCCAGGCGGGAGTGGAAGGTGCGCAGCGCTTCGTCCTCCCCGGTCCCGTCCCTGGTCACGCCGTTGGGGTCGTAGGCGGCGGAGTTGTAGCCGACGCACACCAGTTCGACCCCCTGCAGGCCCAGCACGCGCCACGCCTCCGGCCAGCGGCGGTCGTTACAGATCATCATGCCCAGGATGCCGCCCGCCCAGGCCGGCGGCGCCCGGAAAGCAGGCAAGCCGAGGTCGCCGTAGTCGAAGTAGCGCTTCTCCAGTTGATGGAAGCGGTCGCCGGGCCTTGGCTCGACGGAGCCGGGCAGGTGGACCTTGCGATACTTGCCCAGCAGCGTGCCGTCCGGGCCGACGAGCACCGCGCTGTTGAAGCGCCGCCCGTCCGGCGTCAGCTCGGCATAGCCTGTGCAGAACCCGATCCCTAGCGCCAGCGCCCGGTCGAACAGAGGCTGCACCTGCGGATTGGGCATGGCCGTCTCGTAGTAGGCATCCAGCTCGGTGCCTTCCAGCAGCCAGCGCGGAAAGAACGTGGTGAACGGCAGCTCGGGGAACACGACCAGGGTGGCGCCCTGCCGGGCGGCGTCCTCCAGCAAGGCGACCATGCGGGCCAGGATGGCGGGGCGGCCGTCGGCACGCTGGTTCGGACCCATCTGGGCGGCGGCGACGCGGATCACTCGCGGCATCGAGGCCCTCCCGGCACGGCGCGGCTACTCCGCGGCCTGGTCATAGCGCACCTGATGCGCCGGGCTGAGTTCCACCTGCTGCACGTCGTAGTCCTGCAGCGCCTGCCAGTTCTCCTGCAGGTCGGCACGGAACAGGCCGCGGGTGATGCCGGCGACCAGCTTCGGCACCGCGCACGTCATGGCGTTGATCGAAGACCCGGCGGGTCCGAAGCTGACCGAGCTGCCGATGCCGAACAGGTGCAGGTCGGCGATCCACGGCGTCAGCCCGGGCACGCGCTCGGTGAAGGCGTAGTCCGCGTCCAGGTAGGGGAACGCCCCCAGGCGGTCGTCCGCCGCCGCCGGGGCGTGGCGGTCGGACCAGCGGGCGATGTTGTGGGCGCAACCCGCCAGTTCCGGCCGCAGCGCCGGGTCGTGCCGGACGCCGGTGCCGCAGATGGCGAAGTCGGCCAGGAAGGGGCCGTGCGGGGTTTCCAGCACGATCCGCCCGTCCCGCATCGCAGCCCCGGTCCAGGCGCGTCCGGTGTGCATGGCGAAGTTCGCATGGGCGGTCACGCGGGCGTAGGTCGCGGGCGGGAAGCCCTCGCGCAGGCCCAGGATGTGGGACATGAAGCGCCACCGCCACTCGTCCGGCACGTCGCCCATGTGCTTCAGGAACCCGGCGAAGGTCAGCCAGCGGTAGGGCTGCACGGTCATCGGCTCGGCCCGGCGGCAGAACAGGTGGACCTCCGCCGCCCCGGCCTCCAGCGCCATCGCCGCGTTGTCGAAGGCCGACGCGCCTGCCCCCCAGCACCGCGACCACCCGGCCGCGCAGGGCGGCGAAGTCCACCGCATCGGCTGCATGGGCGCGGCGCTCCGCCGGCAGCGCCGCCACGAAGTCCGGCATCCACCACCCGCCCGTGCCGTCCTGCCCCGTCGCCAGCACCACCTTGCGCGCCAGCAGCGCCCCGCCGGTGGACAGCGCGGCGCGCAGGCAGGGCAGCCCGTCATCGGTCCGCTGCGGCTCCAGCCCCACGACCCCTGTGCCGTTGCGGACCGGCAGCCCCGTCACGGCGCGGAACCAACGCAGGTAGCCCGCCCAGTGCCCCGTCGGGATCAGCGGCATGGCGGCGAAGCCGTCCGCGCCCCACTGCGCCTCGTGCCACGCCTGGTAGGTCAGGCTGGGCACGCCGCAGTCCGGGCCGGTCTGGTCCTTGGCGCTCCGCAGGGCGGGCATCCGGGCATAGGTGGACCACGGCCCCTCCTGCCCCTCCGCGGCGGCATCCACCAGCAGGACGTTGTCCGCCCTGTCACGCTGCAGGGCGAAGCCGGTCGCCAGGCCGCCCTGCCCGGCGCCCACAACCAGCACGTCCAAGACCGGCTCGCCGCCGCAGGTGCGCGGGCGCAGCCAGGGCTGGCGGGGATGCGCGGTCAGCGCGAGGTCTCGGGCCACGGCCCGTTCCAGCAGGGCAAGGCTCATGCAGGCAGGTCCTCCGGCGGCCGTCCCGCCCCGATGGCGTCCGGCCCATACTGCACCGCAACATCGTGCGGCTGGCAAGGTGAGGCTGGCGAGATACGGCTGGCAAGCCTGGCACGCGCTTCCCGGCCGTGGCTATCCTGCATCCGGCCCTGGCCCGTTCCCGGCGCAGGCCGGCAGGGGCGGATGATGGCCGAGTTCGACAGCGTGATCCTGGGCACCGTCGTCACCGCGTCCGACGTGATCGAGGACGGCTATGTCGCGGTCCGCGGCGAGGTCATCGCCGCCATCGGCCAGGGCGCCCCGCCGCCGGCCGCAAGGGTGCTGGACCATCGCGGCCACCTCATCCTGCCCGGCCTGGTGGACGGCCACATGCACACGGCGTCCAGCATCGGCTGGCCCGGCATCGAGGGCGCGACCCGCAGCGCCGCGGCCGGCGGCGTCACGACCTGCGTGGACATGCCTTATGACGTGCCCGACGCCGTGACGGATGCGGCGATCCTGGCCGAGAAGATCGGCTGGGTCGGGCGCACGGCGCATGTGGACGTCGCGCTGTATGGCACCATACGCAAGCACGGCGGCATGGACGCCATCGCCGGGCTGGCGGCGGCGGGGGTGTGCGCCTTCAAGCTCTCGACCTATGAGTACGACCCCGTGCGCTTCCCGCGCATTGACCGCCCGACGATGCTGGCCGCCTTCGCGGAGATCGCCAGGACCGGCCTGCCCGTCTGCGTCCACAACGAGGACCAGGAGCTGGTCGAGCGCCTGACCGCCGACGCCCGCGCCGCGGGCGAGACGCACGCCATCATGCACGCCCGCACCCGCCCGCCGCTGGCGGAGACGATGGCGGACCTGGAAATCTTCGAGATGGGGCTGCAAACCGGCGCCCACGTCCATGTCGCCCATTCCTCGCTGGCCCGCGGCTTCGACCTCGCCGCGGCGTTCCGCGGCATGGGCGGGCAGGCGACGGCGGAGGCGTGCATACAATACCTGTGCATGACGGAGGACGACCTCGTGCGGCTCGGCGGGCGCGGCAAGTGCAACCCGCCCTTCCGCACGGCGGCGGAGGTGGAGCGGATGTCGGAGCGGCTGCTGGCGGACCAGGTTGCCTATGTCTCGACCGACCACGCGCCCTGGCCGGCGGACCGCAAGGACCTTGCGGACATCTTCGCCTGCGGCGCCGGGCTGACGGGGCTGCAAAGCTTTGCGCCGCTGATGTTCACCCTGCTGGCCGAGCGCGGCCTGCCGCCGACCGTGATGGCGACGTACTGCGCCGAGCGCAGCGCCCGGTTCCATGGCCTGTGGCCGCGCAAGGGCGCGATCCGGGTGGGGTCGGACGCGGATCTGCTGGTGCTGGAGCCGGGCCGGTTCACCTTCGACGAGGCCGCCATCCAGGACCGCCCGGCCATGCGCTGGTCGCCCTACCACGGCCGCCCCATGCGCGCCCGCGTCGCGGCGACGCTGCTGCGCGGGCGCCTCGTCTGGGACGGGACGGACGTGCTGGCCAAGCCCGGCGACGGCCTGTTCCTGCGCCGGGCCGCTCCCGGACGCGCGCCATGACCCGCACCCTGACCGCCGCCGCCGCCCAGCTTGGCCCGATCCAGCGGGCGGAGCCGCGCGCCGCCGCCGTGGGCCGCATGGTGCGCCTGATGGAGCAGGCGCATCGCCGGGGCGTGCAGCTCGTGGTGTTCCCGGAGCTGGCGCTGACGACCTTTTTCCCGCGCCACTACCACGAGAATGCGACGGAGGCCGACCATTGGTTCGAGGCCGCGATGCCGTCGGATGAGACCGCGCCGCTGTTCGCTGCGGCACGGCGCTACGGCATCAGCTTCCACCTGGGCTATGCGGAGCTTGTCGAGGAGGCGGACGAGGCCGGGCAGGTGCGCCGCCGCCGGTTCAACACCGCGATCCTGGCCGGGCCGGACGGCGACGTGATGCTGAAATACCGGAAGGTCCACCTGCCGGGCCACGCCGAGCATGACCCAGCCCGGCGCGTGCAGCACCTGGAGAAGCGCTACTTCGAGGTCGGCAACCTCGGCTTTCCCGTGATCCGCGCCCCGCTTGGCGGGCTGCCCGGCGTGAACGCCGGCCTGATGATCTGCAACGACCGCCGCTGGCCGGAGGCGTGGCGCGTGCTGGGCCTGCAATCGGTGGAGCTGGTCATGCTGGGCTACAACACGCCCAGCACCAACCAGGACCCTGCCAGCCGCGGCCCGGCCGGGTTCGAGGCGCCGCACCTGCGCGTGTTCCACAGCCAACTCAGCATCCAGGCCGGCGCCTACCAGAACGCGACCTTCGCGATCGCCTCCGCCAAGGCGGGGACGGAGGACGGGTGCGAGCTGTTCGGCCACAGCGTCATCGTGAACCCGCAAGGGGAGATCATGGCCCAGGCCACTTCCTGGGATGACGAGCTGATCACCGCCGACCTGGACTTGGACCGCTGCATCCTGGGCCGCACGACCATCTTCGCCTTCGACCGGCACCGGCGGCCGGAGGCATACGGCCGCATCACCGGCCAGGTCGGCGCGGAAGCCCCGCCGGATTGGCTGCCTTCTTCTGCTCCCTCTCCCTCCGGGAGAGGGTCGGGGTGAGGGAGGCCGCACGGACGAACCTGGCCCACGCA
>JAABUM010003587.1_pt1 | contig 18759 bp, 20 predicted proteins | sample 5559161 | NCBI WGS metagenome assembly JAABUM01 (sample SAMN10711868, study PRJNA513369) | rock metagenome | isolation source: Antarctica rocks | place: Antarctica: Victoria Land, Siegfried Peak nord | reverse complement strand
ACTTCTGATCCATCGCCTTGCACCACGCGCGCAGGTCCTTGTTGAGACCGTCGAAGTTGGACTCGAAATCGGGTGAAACAGCCATGTCGTTCGCTCCTGTTGGTGTTGGTGCGGGGCTTGGGGTGGGTTGCGGGGTTGTGCCTTGGGCGAGCTGCAGCATGCGGGCGACATTCAGTGAGCCGGGGTCGCCGTGGTCGTTGCCGTAGACGTGCTGATGTCCGCAGTGGCCGGAGAAGTTCAGCCACTCGGCTGCGGTCATCCGGGCCGCGGACGCGCCGTAGGAGCCGGGGTAGGCCAGCCACGGCCGCGGTGTGGAGACGAGCGGCACCTCCCACTCGGTCGCCATGAACTTGGCGAAGTCCGCGAGTGCCTGCAAGGCCCAGTCCGGGGCGGTCGGCCAGAAGAAGCCGGGCCCAGCGGTGTCGCAGGTTCCGGCGAGCTCCACCTGGCATACGTTCAGGTCGTTCGTGCGGACGTCGACCGGGGAACGTGGGTGGACAAGCGCCCGGGCGGACATGTTGACCGGGAAGTACTGCCGCCACGCGACCGTCTGAGAGCCGGGGTCGGGCAGGCCGGTGAACGTCGGGGCCATCGAGCCGCCCGAGTAGCCCGGCCAGGCGTAGCCACCCTCGGTGGTGTGCCAGGCGATCGTGTCGACCTTGGGCATGACGCTGCCGGGGTAGACGCCGGAGAAGTCCTGCGTGGTCTTGTCTGCGGGCGGGTAGTAGAGAGCGTGTGTCACAGGCTTACCTCCTGAGTTGAGTGCTTGGACGAGGGCGCGGCCGACGTCGACGCGCTGCTGGTAACGGTCGGGGTAGGCCGACCGCTGGACCGCCTGCGCGGCCTGCCCTTCGGTCATCGACACGCGGCTGGCGATCTTGACGAGCTCGCGCAGGAATGCACGGGCGGACGTGTAGGGGTCCTCGCACTGCGCGATGGTGCCCCAGCCTTGGGATGGCCTCTGCTGGAACGGGCCTACCGAGTCGGCGTCCTTCTGGAACACCGCGGGGCCGGTCTGGAAGTTCGACTCGGTGTCCGCGGTGATCAGCGCGATCACGGCGTCCCGGTCGGTGAGGGATGCGTCCTTGTGGGCCCGCCAGATCGCCTCGACGATCCGCAGCTGCTCGCCGGCGAGCGACTGCCCGCCGTAGGCGCCGTCTGGGAGAGTCATCAGCCCGTTCCTCCCAGCTCTGCGTTCCGGCGTCGGTACATGTCGTTCTCCTGTCTCAGCTGGTCTAGCTCGGCGCGCATTTTCGACAGCTCGACCCGCAACTCGCGGGCCTCGTCCGTCGCGGCCTGCAGCTCGGCCCGGACCTCCTTGAGTTTCTGCCGCTCCACGATCACCCCTGCCTTGGCCTCGGCGCGGACCTCCGCGAGTTCCTTCCGCAGCGGGTCCACGAGCTCGCGGGCGGCGGCGGTGACAACCGCGGTCGCGGTCGCGTCAGCAGACTCGGCCTGCGCGGCGATCATCCGCCGCTCGTAGAACGCTTTGACGGCGAGCCCGATGACGGTCGGCAGGCCCACGGCGGCGATGAGCGCGACGATCGTCGCCGGCTCCATCAGGACTCCTTCAGCGACTTGATCGCGACCCGCATGATGTGCCCGATGTCGAACGCCCGCTTCAGACTGGCCAGCCCGAACCCGAGGACGATGCCCGCAGCCACGGCCGTGGACGGGCCCAGGACGAGCAGCAGCGTCAGCCCGTACAGGCAGGCCGCGCCGCCGACCACGAGCAGCCCGATCCGCTCGATGGTGAGGGCGTTGGCGTAGTTGCCCAGCCAGTAGGAGCCGAGCAGTGCGACGACCGCGCCGCCGAACAACATGACCCCCCAAGTGGTCGCGAGCCACGGCGGCAAGGTCGCCTCGATGGACCGCGGCTGCGGGTGGCCGAGGATCAGCGGCAGCCCGGAGATGACCGCGAGGGCCAGCATGAACGTCTGGAACGGGTGCCGTCCGGCGTGCAGCGGGTCGGCGTACTTCACGCCGCGGGAGCGGGGTTGGGGGAGGGAGCCGCGGGCCACCCGAGCGCGGGCGCGGGCGAACCAGTCGGGGCCAGGTCGTCGCATCAGGCGAGCTCGTACTCGCCGGACGCGGTCAAGGTGCCGTTGACCTGGATGGGGTAGTTGAACGCCGTCCCGGTGACGAGTGGGATACCGGTGCCAGCCGACGACCCGTCGCTGGTGTCCTGGAAGTACGTCTGCGCGGCGTTGGTGTTGGAGCGCGGGAAGTGCATCACGCCCGTGTTCCCGCCTGCGCCGACCGCCCAAAACCCCAGCCAGTTGTCGGAGGTGTTAGGCACGAACAGGCCGCACGGCCCGGTCTGGTTCAACGTGGAGATGTTCGCGGCCGGTAGCCCTGGCGGGAACTGGAACACCAGCGACCCGCCCGGTCCGGACACGGAGGACCCGAAGGACCAGGTGCATTGGAAGTCGACCTTCTTCCCGGTCAGCCGGAACCGGCCGATCTGCGACGACCCGCCTCCGATGTTGAACGCAACCCCACCGGCGCCCTGCAGCGTCGGGGTCCACGTGTCCCACGACGTCGGGTTCATCAGGTCAGCCCACGCCACGAGGATGGCGTCGAAGTAGACGAACTTCCCCGGCGAGATCAGCCACGCCACCTGCCCGCCGACCGGGGCCGTGATCTTCCCGTCCCGGTCTGCCGCTGACGCGAACCGGCCGACGAACATCGTCTCCGCGTTACTGAACGCGGTCATCAGGTCGGCGGCAACCTGGTCGGTGCCCCCCGCCGCTGGGATCGGGACGCCCGTGATCGGGGTGTTCGGCATGCGTGCTCCTCAGCTTCAGTTGTCGGCGGCGAGCCCGGCGCGGATGAGCCCGGCGCGGAGGACGTTGAGCAGGGCCAGCGCGGACGGCAGGTCCGTCGGCGACGGCGGCAGGACGACGCGACCCCGGCCGCGCAGCTGCACGCGGGTGGCGGCGTTGCCGAAGTCGAGCCACAGGCTGTCCACGCCGTCGGGGCCTTGGAACGGGCGCGGGGCGCCGTGCCCGTCGAGCACGACCGGCGCCGGGTCGCCAGCGACGGGCAACAGGTCCGTCACTTGCGTCTTGCCGGTGCGGGTGGTCCACGCGGTAACCCCGGTCAGCCCCGGCGGCCCGAACACCACCGAGGCGCCCCTGCTGTCGGGCGGGCCGTCGACGGCGTCGCCGCCGAACCAGGCCCTCACTGGACGAACCGTGCGTCGAACGAGGACGCGAAGTCGGGTTGGACGTAGGTGCCGGTGGCAGCGTTCAAGTACCAGTGGACTTCGACGTAGTCACCGGCAGCGACAGCCACCAGCTTCGCCGGAGTCGCGAAGGCACCGGGCGCCGCGGACGGCTTCGTCACAGCGGACCCCTTCACCTTGACCCCGTTCACCGCGAGACACACCCCACCGGTGCCGGTGCCGTCGATGGCGACGACTCCCTGGAACTGCCAGGTCCCGCCGCGGTCTGCCGGGATGGTGTACCGGGACGGGTTCACCGTGTTGCTGTGCCCGCCGTGAGTGTCGATCAGCGCGGCGTCGAACAGGACCGGCGTCCACGTGTTCAACGCCACCCCCGTCTGCGGGGTGTTCTGGGTCGCGGAGAACACCGGCGACGGGGAAGCCGCCGCGAGCATGGTCTCCACGTATGGCTGCGACCCCAACCACGACACGATCACCGAGTCGCCAACCTGCGGCTTGTACCACGGCGGGAACGGCAGACCAGGCACCGTGGCACCCAGCGCGAGGACGTCGACCAGGGCGCCGTTGACGGCCTGGACGTACCCCGACACGCGCGGGTGGTCACTCACGACAGGTTCCCCCCGTACAGGTGCTGCCGACGCTTCCGGACGGACTTGACCAGCGCGAGCGTCGACCTCGTCTGGGCGGTCATCACCCCGGCTGCGTCCAACGGGATCGTGATCGAGTCCTGCAAGTGCCGCTCCACGATCCCGGTGCCGGGATGGACGACCTGCACCACGTCCCCCGGTTCCAGCGCCGGGTTCACCAGCGTCGAGTAGTTGACACTCCTGGCGGCGCCGGTGTTGTTCACCAGGATTGCCCGCGCGGCGTTGTTCGCCTGGTCCTTGTCCGCGAACAAGGCGCTGTCGTAGAACCCGACGACCTTCCCGAACGGGCCGCCCCAGAACGTCGGCGACGTCGGGTCGTCGTCGGTGGCCAGGTCGGAAATGATCGTCGCGCCGCCAGCGGTCGTCGTGGACCCGCGGGCGACGATCCCGTTGAACACCTGGTCCCGGGTCAGGTCGTGCCGGGCCGCGATCAGCACCCCGCCTGGACCGCCGTCCAGGATGATCGGCGGCCCGTGCGTGCCGATCGTGTACGGGATCGTCCGCGGGATAGTCGGCCCGGGCAGGTGCCCGATCACCACCCCGGCGGGACCGCCGGTGACGGTGAACACAGGCGGGTCGTTCGGCGACGGCTGCGGCTGGATGATGAAGTCGCCGTAAGGGTCGGCGAACACCTCACACCCCAAGCTCGACACCAGGTCGATGAGCGCCGCGGTCCGGGACTGCGGCCACGTCACCCTGGGCAGGGACACGTCGATCACGTCCGGGTCGACCCGGACCTCAGCCCACGGCACCACCTCCAGCAGCAGTGCCTTGATCTGCTCCACCGCAGACGCCGCCGACGGCGACGTCCGCGGGAACGGGAACCTTGTCTCCTCGACCCGCTTGAGCCGGTCGATCCCGGTCACCGCGATCCCCTTGAACACGCCATCATCGAAGGTCACCGCTCGAATGCCGAACGTGCCGACACAGATCAACTCCGGGCCGTTGACTGTGACCGCGCCACGCCACAACCGGATCTCGTTGCCGTACGGGGCTAGGAGGTCACCGGCGGCGCCGGTCGGGGTGTATGCCGGGTCGCCGATGGTGACGGTGCATGTGCGGCGCGCCAGCTGGGTCCGGTTCGCGGTGACGCTGCCGGCCGTGACCGGCAGCCCTTGCGCGACGGTCTTGCCGTTGCGGACGATGTCTGCCCGCACGACCAACTGGTGCGAGCGGGCGACGGTCGCGTCGAACACCGCCGACCGGGGCTGCATCAGCGGCTCGAGTAGGTGCCAGTGCGGCTGCTGTACAACGGCCACGCCGCGGACGAGTCGGCGTACGTGTGACCCGGGACCGACACCCGGGAGCCGACCACGGACGGACGGGCGACCTGCGTCAACGGCAACGACCACGTCCGCCACGTCTCGGTAGCCTTATTCACCGGACGCTTCCGGACCACGCTGCCGACGGTGACGCATCGGTCCGCGGTGCCGAACCCGGGCATCTGAAGCAGGTAGGGCCCGGGGGAAGCCAGCAGCGCCGTCAACGCCGCCTCAGCTCCGGGGGACTGGGTGAGCACCTCGAGGGTGCCCGTCTCGTACTGGCGGATGTCCTGCACGACGATCGGGTCGGCGCGGCCGATGACCCGCAGCACACCCTCCGGTATCGGCGCGGTCCAGTCGGGGATTATCACGGTCTTCACGTTCACCGACAGGCTCGGGGTGGTCAGTGACTTGATCCATGTGGCGAACCCGAAGACAGGGTTGGCAACCGTGATCGCGGCGGCTGCCGATGATGCCAGCAAGACTCCGGCAACGTCGTACGCGGTCGCGACGTAGGACTGGGCGACGCCGAACGGTGCTTCGTGGTCGGCGCCGCCCGCGACAGCGCCCGGGGCCATGGCTCGCGACAGTCCGCGGACCACCCGCCCAGTCAGACTTTCGGAGACGGTGACAGTGAACACGCGGCTGGCGGCCAACGCCGTCAACGGCGAACCGGCCGTGGTGAAGTCGACCGCGACCCGGACCGTCGTCAGATCCGGCAAGATGGTGACGGTGACAACACCATCCGATGATGCGGGCACAGGTCAGCTCCTCATCGGATGGCGACGGACGAACCGGCGGCGGCGGTGAGTTGGGCTGCCCGGTCAGCGCGGGCGATCTCCCCGCGCATCGTCCCGATCAGCACACCGGACACGTCATACAGGTGGAACGTGCCGCCGCCGCTCATCTCTTGCTCGGCGGTGCGGACCCGCTCCGGTTTCCCGGTGCCGTTGTACGCCGCCGTGAAACCCGGTTGCAGCCACCCGCCGGTGTCGAACTTCACCACACCACCGTCGGCGTACCCACCGGGCCGGTTGAACGCCGACGCGAGGGAGCCGTAGTTGCCGATGGCGTACCTCATCGACCCGGTGATGTTCGCGTCAGCGTCCCAAATGTTGTTGGGCAGCGACGGGTCCTTCCACCTTTGGAAGGTGGGGTCGATCATCTGCATGAGCCCCTTGCTCGGGGTCCCGGCCTTGGCGTTGGAGTCCCAGAGGTTGATGGCGTTCGGGTTCCCACCGGACTCCTGCTGCATCCGCCGCAACGTGGTGTTCATCAGCGACGACGGCTGCCCGGTCCGGCCAAGCGCCGCCATCACGTTGTTCGCCCACTGCAGGACGCCCGCGCTCGGGTTGTAGGCGATATTCCCGGACCCGGACCCAGCCGCGACGGCGGCGACACTGCCGCCGGGGATCGCCCACCCGAGATACTTCGCGCCCCACTGCGACATGGGCCGGTTGAAGTCGACCTGCCCGAGCAGGTCACGGGTCGGCAGGTCTGTTGACACGATCGAGTTCTGTCCGACGGCGAGGTCGACGTGACCGGCCGGGTTCCCCGTGTTGTAGAACAGCGCGGCACCAGCGGGTGGGTTCGTGTCGGAGTGTTTCTCCGGCGCAGCGTTCCACGCGTCGATCGCCCGAGGCAGCCCCAACCAGTTGACCTTGTGACCCCACGCCGCGTTCACGAACGCGAGGCACTTGTCGAGCCACCCGCTGGAGCCGACATGACCGAGGGCCCACTGCACGGCCGACGCTGCCCCGGCGCCGTCGGACGCGGTCGACGACGCCCCGTTCTGGTTCGCGGCGGTAAGGAAATCCTTGACCTGCTGGGCGAGGGCGTCACCAGCCTGGGTGAGGACGGCGCCGGCGATCTGCGGGAACGGCCCCGACCCGATCCCGCCGACGATCGACGAAACGATCTTCTTGATCGCGTCGAGCGGGTTCGCCGTGACCGCTGAGGCGATGCTCGTGATGGGGTTCGCCGTCTGGGACGCCGCGACGCCCAAGCCGGTCTTGATGGCGTCCCACACGCTGCCACCGTCGGCATAGCCGCGGACCAGACCGCCGTCCGCGTGCCCCTCCCCGGCGAACAGGCCGCGGGGGATGAGCTTGTGCTGCAACGCCTCCATGACACCGGTGCCGTAGTAGTCCACCGCATCGACCGGCTGCACCCACTCCCGCGCCGTCAGCCATGCAGGGATGTTGTCCGCCCGGTCGTGCGGGGACCAGCCACCCACAGAACCACCGGCGGCGTGACGGGCCGCGCCAGTCGGGATGCTCGCCAGACCGCCGTCGGCGAACTGCGGGACCGTCGGCAGCTTGATACTGACGTGGAGGCCGTCCAGCAGCGACTGCAGGGGGCCGATGAAGTGGTCTTGGACGAACCCGAGGACGGCATTCAGTGGGCCCTTGAAGTTCTCGACGACCTTGCCCCAAATACCGCCGATGGTGTCGACGATGTCCTGCCACGCGCCGGACGCAGCACCCTTGATCGTGTCCCACGCCCCGGCCAGAAATCTTCCCAGGCCGCCGACCTTGTCACCGATCCAGCGCAGGAACCCGTCCCAGATGCCGGTGATGCCAGCGACGATCCCGTTCCACCAGGCGGTGGCGTTCGTCTTGATGTCGGACCACCGCGCCAGGAGGTAGTCGCGGACGGCGTCGCTGTTGTCCCTCACCCTCTGGACAAGCAGGTTCCAGACGTCGGAGATATCAGCGAGAATCCCGTTCCACCAGGCGGACGCGTTCCTGCGGATGTCGGCCCACCGCGCCAGCAGGAAGTCCCGGATCGTGTCGTTGTTCTCGACGACGGTGCGGACGAGCTTGGCCCAGACGCCGGAGATGTCGGCCAGGACGCCGTTCCACCATTCGCTGGCGTTCCGGCGAATGTCCGCCCACCGCGCCAGCATGTAGTCCCGGATGGCGTCGTTGTTATCGGCGACGGTACGCAGGAGCTTGGCCCAGATCTCGCCCATCTTCTCCCGGAGCATCACGCCGGTCTCAGTGAGGTTCGCGACCAGCCGGCGGCCGATCTCGGCGAAGCCCTCCCGCCAGCCCTTGGCGAACTGCCCAAAGATCTGGTTCAGGTTGTCGAACGCCTCTTTCGCCGCCGGGACCAGCTGGTTGCCGAGCGTGATCATCAGCGCCGACACGGCGCCCCTCATGTCGGCGATCTTCCCGTTCAGCGTCTGCTGCTGCTCACCGAAGCCCTTGACCGCGCCACTCGCGTCATTCGTCGCGCCGGTGACGGTCTTGATGTTGTCAGTGGCGAACTTGGCCTGGTCCCCGGTCAGCATGAGCGCGACCGTGGTGGCCTCCTGGCCGCCGACCATGCCCGACAGTGCGCCGGTGTACGTCTTGACCGTGTCGCCACCGGTCTTCAGCGCAGTCGAGAAGCCCTTAGACGCGTTCTCCTGGGCCGCCCACTGCTTGAGCAGGTTCCCGTTCGCGGTGTCCATGGTTTTGACACCGACAGTCCAGTCGTGCATCTGGATCTTGCCGTCGCGGTAGTCCTGTGCCAGCTTCCGCGCCTTCGGCGACAGGGCGTCGAACATCTTTTGCGCGTCCGTCGCGGCGAGGTTCGACTGGTTCCACACGCTTTTCAGTTCGGCACCCGCCGGGCCCATGCGGTCCATGATCGTGGCCGACAGCTTCTCGAGGGTCCCCTGCAACCCGTCCTTAGAGAGGTTCGCAGACACGTCGTGGGACTGGATGCCGAAGTCGGCCATCCGCTTGGACATCGCCAGCGTCGGGTTCGACAGGTTCCGTAGCGCGCCGTTTAGGTTCTGCGCGGACTGCTCAGCGGACATGCCGTGCGCGGTCATCGTCGCCAGATCCGCAGCCAACTCAGGGAACGACATGTGCAACGCCGCCGCGCGTGGCATCACCGCGTGCATCGCACCGGAGAGGTCCTGGAAGTTGGTCTTGCCCACAGACACGGCGGAGATCAGTGTCGACGTGACGTGAGTCGCATCCCCGGCCGAAGCGCCGAAGTCCCGCATAATCGTCGAGACCGCGTTAGCGACGGTGCCGAGATCCGCGTTCTCAGTCTTCGCGCCCTGCGCGGACGCCTTCAACACGTTGAGGGCATCCGCGCCGTGGTAGCCGGCAGACTCCACGATGTACATGCCCTTGGCGAGGTCGGTCGCGGAGATCCCGACCTGGCCGGCCATCTCGAGGATTCCGTCCCCAACTAGTTTAAGGTTGCCCTTTGACTCACCCGCGGAGGTCATCAACCGGGTCATGGCGGCCTCGAAGTCGCCGGCCATCTTGACCGACTCGACGCCGATCCCGGTCACGACAGCCGTCGCGCCGAGCAGGCCGGTCGCGAGTCGCTTGCCGGCACCCTCGGCTTTGAGGCCCGCGCTCTCCGCGGACAGACCCACCTTCTCAAACACCCGCGAGGCGTTGTCGATTGCGAGCAGGTCCCAGACGAGGGCGAGACTGTTGGCCATCAGAACCCCCGACCCCGGACGCCGATAGCAACCATCTCCAGCACTGCCAACATCTCGGCCTTTGCCGCGGGCGTGTCCTTCTCCGCGGTCTTGTCGAACCAACCCTTAGCCGGGTCGTACGACTGCGTCACCCAGCCTTGCCCGAACACGGGGTGCCGCCAGGAGCCCGAGTTGGTCCGCGTGTACTTGGCCCGGATGCTGACCCCGGCGGTGGCGCCGGTCGTGCGGACCGACACCTTGATCGGCTGGTTCGCGACCCGCATGTTCAGGCCGCCTCGCTTCGGCAGGTCCGCCTCCGCGGCGACCTTCAAGTCGTCGACGACAGGCTTCGCCGCCGCCTTCAGCGCGCGAACCATCTGCAGCTTGATCCCACCCGCACCGGCAGCCTTCAACCGTGCCGACAGCGCGGCCAACTCGGCGGACCCGTTGCCGGTGACTACGACAGGTATCACGTCGCCACCTGCTTCCGGATCCGTTGAATGAGAGGGTCCACAACGGAACCCGGCTCGGAATGGACATGGTCGTCGAACGCCGCCAACGCGGCGTCCACGTCCAACGGCTCGTAGTTCTCGGCGCCGTTCGCCGCGGCTGCCGCCAGCAGCGCCTGCCGGTCGCCGAGGACAACCCGCTCCGCCCGCTCCAACATCAGGACGTAGGCGATGTCGCACACGTCCCTCAGGCTCAGGCCGAGATCAGTCCAGACCTTCGTGCTGCCAGCACCACGTCCGGTCGCACCGGAGTCGGCTCGGGCAGCGACGTAACCGAAGCGACGGGCCGCGACTCGGACTTCTGTTCGGTGCTCGTCAGCCCATCCGAAGATTCGGAGGGCTGCCCAGTAGGGCGGTCCGCCAACGCCTCAAACACGGCGTTGACGACGACCATCAGCTCGTCCTCGTCTTCGATGTCGGACGCCATCCGCACGAACCGGGGCCACTCGTCCTTACGGAGAGCACCCTCCAGCAGGTCCAGCATCGCGGCGAGCTTCTCCATCTCCGACGCGCCAGTGCTGTCGCGGGTGGCCCTGGCGAACGCCATCGTCACGAACGGCGGGACCTTCGCCCGCAACTGGAACGTGTCACCGTTCAGCTCAACCGAAGCAGTCATCAGGCCCTGCCAGTGCCGGCTGTCCAGAGCCGCGACGCCTGGTTGTACGTGGGCGACACCTCGCCGTTACCGGTCCAGGGCAGCGTCGTCGTCGCGGGGACCTTAACGAACCCCATCTTGATCGAGCCGGAGTTCAGGATCTGGAACGCGACCCAACGGACCGTGTTGTCCTGGCTCTCCCAGCCGAGCATGCACCGGACCTCCATCCCAAGCGCGGGCGGGTCGATCTGGGTCAGGGTCGTCGCACCGGCGCCGGTGACGGTAGTCACGGCCCCGTTCAGGGTCTTCGCCAGGTTCGAGGCGGTGAACCCCTTCAGCATGAACGACACGTGGGTTTGCCGGTCGGTGGACCGGTACGCCAACGGCTCTAGGCGTTCCGCGGCCACGATCGGGGACGCGGTGAGCGCGAGGGTCATATCTGACCCGGACTCGGTCATGCCGAGGGTCACCCACGGGCCGGCGGTGGTCCACGTGTCGGTGAACACGCTACCGGCGACAGTGTTCGCGGGGAGCGCGGTGCCGATTGGGGCGTAATAGAGCACGCCCGGGTCGGCCAGGTAGTTCGGAACTGCGAGTGTGGGGTTAGCCATGACGGCGGCCTTTCAGGGCGTGAAGAAACCCCCTACCCGAGCGGGTCAGAGGGTGGACTGGGTGGGTGGGTGGGTTGCTACTTCTTCTTCTTCGAGTCGCCGTCGACGGTCTGACCCGCCGGGGCCTCGACATACGCCGCCAGGGCGGGGTCCTGCGCCGGCTCACCCGCAGCGCGGACCAGGCCCTGCTTGTCCAAGTGGTACTTCTCGACGTGCTGCATGGGCACGTCATGTCCGGCCGCGAACGCCAGGACACCGTCGAGGAAGATCGGACCGTTCGCGGTCCACTTCCCCCACTGCGCGTTCTCCGCGTCGACGACCTCCTGCTCGGCAGCGGTCAGGGTCGAGGGGGTATTAGTTTCAGCCATGACGTATCTCTCCTACAAGGTGGTGGTGGCGTATCGGAGCGTGTGAACTAGCGCGGTGGCGGTGCCGCCCGCGTTACTGATCGAGTGGACCTCGACGTGGGTCTCAGCCGTCCCGTTCGGGGACAGCGTCTTGCCGAGGGTGTGGTCCGAGCGGATCACCCGGTCCAAGGCGTCGGCGATGACGAACGCCTCCCCCTGTGCTATCGCTGGGTCAGAATCCCCGACCTGGGCGACGATCTCGGAGCGGACCTCACCGGCCTCGTCCCACTGGAAACCGTCCGGAGACTGGATCAGCTGGTATGAGCCGCCGTGGTCGTCGGTGACGTACCCGACCGTCACATACCGTTCCGGGTGCTCCCCCGTCTCCGGTGGGCCCGCGTAGACGGACACGCCTGACATGCCGGGCAGCGTGGGGATCGTCGCAACCAGCCACGCTTTCACCTGCGGCCACTGAGCGGCCACGTCACGCCACCCCAGGCGGCGCGAGATACGGCAGCAGCAGTTCCATCACCTCGGGGGCGAGGAACCCGACGTCCCCGCTGTACGACGGGGGCGGAGCGTCGCCGCCACCACCGGCCATCGGCATCGACCCGCGTTCCGCCTCCCACATGTCAGCGACCTGCATGAGGATGGCCCGGTTCACCGGGGCCGGGACGACGCCCCGGCCTGCGGTGTACGTGATCGTGAACACCGAGCCGGAACCGTAGAACGGCATAGACCCGCCCACCTGGAGCCGGCGCAGGACACCCGTCTCCGAGTTGGCCTGCCACGCCGCTGTGTCGTCGATCGGGGCGGCGCCCAGCCACGGCTGGATCATCACCGACTGCACCGACTGCACCGGCGTGCGGGCGAGCACAATCAGCGGGCCGTGGTTGTCGACGACCTCCGTATAGGACGTCGGCGTGACAGGGCCGATGATGTCCGCGACCGCAGCGACCGCGTCGTCGAGGAAACCGCCGAGCTTCACGTCGTCCGTGCCCGACTTGATCCGTAGATAAGCCTTGGTGTCCTCGATGCCGACGAGCGGACCTGCTGGCATCGCGTGTCCTTCCGCAGGAGGTCCCAGACCGTCCCCGCATCAATGGCGGGGACGGTCCGGAATGGGGCTACTTCTTGGTGTCGGACACCCGCGGCGCGGCGGCGTTCTGCAGCTTCCGCTGCTCCACCGCCGACTCCGGCACCGACAGATCCGACTTGCGCTCGAGGCCGTACTTGTCCTCGTGCTCGACGGACAGCAGGACACCGTCTCGTTCCGGCTCCGGGTCAGCCGTCGCCAGGTGGTGCAGCCGGTGCGCCTCCGCAATCGGGTCCTCGACCCGGTTGTCGGACACGAGCTGGCCTTCGTCATCAATGCTCTTGGCGTGAGTCGCCATGTCATGCTCCTATCTCGATGTAGGTCAGAACGCCGGAGGAGTGAGACCCGGGCCGTTCATCGTCGCGATGGACGAGCCGAGCCGGTTCAGGATCAGCCCGGCGTAGTTGTACAGCCGGAACAAAACTCCCAAGCTCTCCGCGTAGGGGGCCGTGAACGCTTCCGCCCGCGGGGTGGACTCGAACAGCCACAGGTCCGAGGTCCGCATCAGGAAGACCTCGTCCTGGTTGGTCCCGACACCAAGGTTGGTCGGGATGTTCGAGTCGATGACGACCGGCAGACCGAGGAACCGGCCCGCCGAGCCCTGCACGGTGACCATGTCGTTGGTCGCGATGGGGTTGAACGCCACGTCGGCGGGGACGACCAGCGGCCGGCCCTGAGAGTCGACCTGCGCCATCAGCCAGTACCAACGCCGTGGGTGCATCAGCCACACCTCCGGCGGTGCGTAACGGTTCGTGACGAACGACGCCAGCATCCCGTTGGCCTTGGAGTAGAACGTCGCCGCCGTGGGGGTCGCCGCGAGGACCGCCTGGTTCGCGGCCAGTACGGTCGCGTTCGTCAACCCGTTGAGGACTGAGTTGTTGTTCGCACCCGTGCCCGCACCGAGGAGGACCTGCACGCCGAAGTAGGCGTTGTACGCAGCGGCCAGGTCAGCGGAGATGACCTCGTCGAACGGGATCGCCGATTGATCGAGCAGCTGCTGGGAAACGACTTCCTTGCCCAGGATCGTGGTGAACCCGGTCGAGACGTAGCTGGTGGTGATGTCCGTCGCCGCGACCGTGGAGTTCTGGGTGGTCTGGAGGGCCACCGACGTGCCACCGGTGATCTTCGGGATGGAGATCGAGGAGGTCCCGTCGGGCACTGGAGCCTTCTTGAACAGGTCGGCGGTGATGCGCCCGGGCCGCAGGAGGTTGATCCACTCGTTGACCAGCCAGGCTGGAGGCGCGAACTCACCACCGGAGCCGCCGGTGGTGTTTGTGTTGCCCAGGGCGCGCTGCTCGTCGGCGGCCATCTTGCCGGAACGAACGAGCCGCTCCGTGGCGTCACGGGACTTATCCGGACGGGCGGCCCGCAGGCCGAGGTCACGGAAGTAGGACTGCCCGTTGAGGTTGCCCTTGATGTACACGGGCGGGTCGGTGACCTGCGTGCTGCTGGTCACGCCACCCTCGCCGGCTGCGGCGCGGGCCTGCGCGGCGCGGGCCTCAGCGGCCTCGGACGCGTCGATCTCGAGGAGCCGGTTGTCGGCCTCCCGGAGCTCGCCGAGGAGCTTGTCGAAGCTCGACGTCTCCTCGGGGCTGAAGTTCTTGTCGTCGCGGGTTTCGGCACCGGCCACGAGCGCGTCAAGCTGCTCTTTGATGGCCTTCCGCCGCTCCCGCATGTTCTCTGAGAGGGACATGGCGAAGCACCCCTTCCTAGGGGGTTGAAAATCGGATGGGTTGGCCGCGGTCAGATGGTTTCGCCGGGAGCCGTACTAATAGGCGTGCCGGGGGTCCGGGCTGGGTGCGGTACTGCAAACCCGCGTCGCGACACGGGTGGCTTGTGGTGGGTCAGGCGCTGCGCGGCGCGTCGGCGGCGGCGAGGATTCGCCTGGCCATGTCCGGGTGCAGCCCCCGCGCCGGGGTGGTGTCGGCAGCAGCCGCGTCGGACGCGGCCACCGGGACATACGTCGTCTGCCGGCGCACGGGAACCGGGTCACCGGTCAGCGTCGCTACTCCGCTGGCGAGGGTGTATGTCTGCTGGAAGGTGTCGCTGTCCGTCTCGGAAGACACGAGGAACCAGACGCTGGTGTCGTCGAAGTCCTCGACATAGGTCCACACGTCCTTTGCGCCGTGCGCCTCGATGACGGCCTCACCGAGTGCGTCGCGGGTGTCGTTGGCGGTGGGACCGGAACGCTGGGCGATCTGGTCGACCACTTGCCGCAGCTTCGCCAGATTCGCCGCCGACAGCATGCGCCCCGCTCGCATCTCCTTCGCGGTCTGCTCGACGAACACGCGACGCGCCTCTTCCAAGTCGCGGGCGCGGACACTGACCGACGTCGTCGGGTTCGCCGGATACGTCACCACGGACACGTCGCCGCCAGCGAGGGACACCTCGTTCAGGGTCCGCATCGTCTTCTCCGGGTTCGTGTAGTCCCACGCGTCACCGCCGGGAGCCACACGGAACGCGAACGACATCTCGTCCAGGTCGCCGCGGCGCATCTTCGGCAGGAGCCGCTGCACGTCCGGGTCCGCCGGGTCCAACATGGCCCGAACGTGCAGGCCCGGGGAGCCTTCGTCTGCATTCAGGTCGAGCGTGCCGGACTTCGTCCGCGCCAGCGGTTGGCCGGCGTGGTCAACCAACAGGCGCACGTCCGGCTTAGTGGTCAGGGTGCGGTTGAACGCGCGGGAGTCGACCTGCTCCCAGAACGGGCCCATGTCATACGGCCTGTCGAACGTCGCCGCGTAGCCCTCGAGGATCGGTGCGCCTGTGGTGGCGTCGTCGCGCATCTCGAACGACGCCGCGACCGTGCGCGTCTCAAAAGTGTCGAACGCCATTGTCAGGCTCCTGTCGGGTTCTCGGTAGCAGGCACCGGGGCCTCCGGTCCCACCGGGTTGTGCAGCGCTGGCTGGCCGACTGGCCGGCCCAACGGTCCCACCGTCAAAGGCACCATGTCGGCCTCCTTCTTCTGCGCGTCCGTCATCGGGTCCAACCCGTCCCTGGACCGGAGTTCGGAGGGGGCGATGATCTTGCCGGCGAGCCGTTGCAGGTCGACCTTGGCTTGGGTCTCCGCGTCCAGGCGGATCAGCCGGTGCGCGTTGAACTGGACGTACTGGGTGCCCGGCAGCAGCCGGAACACCGCGTCCTCGATCCGGCGCAGCCAGTGCGCGAGGGAGTAGGTGACGAACTCCAAGCCCCGCTGCTCCGTGTTGGTGTACGTCTGCGACCCACCGGACGGGCCGTCGATCATCCCCGCGGGGACGCCGAAGTAGCGACAGATCTGCGCCACCGACGACTGCTGGGTCGCGAGGAACTGGGACTCGTCCGGCCTCACCTGGATCTGCGTGTACTTCAGGCCGAGGCCGAGGACGAGCGGGTCCCGGCCCCGGAACGTCGCCATCACCCGGTCCTTGATGGTCCGGGCCTGCTCCTGGTTGACCTGCTGGTCCGACTCGAGGACCGCCTTCGGGATGCCGTCGCCGTCGAAGAACCCGGACGCGAACCGCCGCGAGCTCAGGTCCAGACCGAGGACCGCGGCGGCATAGCTGATCGGGGACAGCCCGACGACCGACCCAGGCAGGGTCAGTCCACGAACGTGCCACATGTCGTGTAGCGGGATGACCCGGTCGACCCCGGTGCCGTTCTTCAGCTTGTAAGTGATAGTCCCGGCCGTGTCGACCGCCACCGTCACCCGGTCCGGGTCGAGCAGATGAACCCCGGTCGCGTTCATCAGCCCGTCTCGTTGGATCAGGCCGTACGCGTTGCCTCGCATCAGCAGCGACACCATCAGCATGTGCAGCCACTCCGACTGCGTCATGTCCCCGTCCGGTGACGTGACCAGCTTCGGGTCGGCGATCCGTTTCGGCACCGCCATCGGATCCGCAGCCCGCCGGAACGTCTCCATCGGCAGCGACGACACTGACCCCGCCAGCAGCGACACGCACGCCCACACGGTCGGGATCGTCAGCGCCGTGTCAGGCTTCGACGACACGCTGACGATGCCGTTCGCGTCCGCGCCGGGGAACGGCGAGATCGGCGGCTCAGGGAAGACGGCGCGGACCTCCCGCTCACGCCCGACGAAGAGACCCATGCAACCGGCCTTCCGGGGGTTAGGACGTGATTCGGTCGAGGACCAACAGCACGCCGGCCACGACCAGCGCGGCAGGAATAGAGATCAGAGCGACACCCGCGACGATGCAGACAAACGCCGCAACGCCCTCCAGGTCACGCAGACGCAGGCGAGGTTTCACCAGACCGAATCCGCCAGGTTCCCGCCGTAGGTCCGATGCCCCCAGCAGGCCAGCGTCACCGCGACCAGGGGCGTAATGTCCGACAAGGGCTTACGCAGATCCCACGCGAACGCGCCAGCCAACGGCCGCAGTTGCGCGTCCCGGACCGCAGCGTCCAGTTCCGACTGCCCCAGGTGGCGCACGTCCCGGTTCTGCACCGCGTCGTAGATCCACCCGCACGCCTGCGCGTAGTCCCGCGCCGTGACGGTGTGAACCCGCACCCCAGCCTGTTTCAGGTCCTCCACGAGCGAACCGGCCGGGGAACCCGGGTCGATCACGACCGATCCACCATTTCTGGCCGTAACTTCAGCCAGATACGGAACAATCCAGTCCGTTCCCGGGCTGTTCTGCACGTTCTCGACGTGAATAACACCGTCCTCACGGGCACCTGAGGCCCCCACCGCGGCAGTGCGCCGGTCCTCCGCGACAGCAGCGGCGAACACCGGCGGTCCGTCGATGCTCGACGCGCGGTCCGCGCAGCCCTCCCAGGTGCCCTCAGGGAACACACCGCCCAACACCGGCACCGGGTCGAACACACCCAGACGCTCCCGAGCCAACCCAGCCAAGTTCCCCGAGAAGATACCCCGCTCGATCGCCAGATAGTCCGCCGAAACCCGCGTCCCCAACCCCGGGTTCGCCATCGCCAACAGCTCCAGGTCCGACGCATCCGGCGGCGGCGCCCCCACCTTCGGCTGAGGAACCGACCACTCCATGTAAGCCAGCGTCGACGACCCCGCCACGCCCCGCTTACGAATGCCCGCCAGGACGACGCTGTGCTCCTTGCCGGCGGAAGACGTGTACCAGACCTGCGGGTTCGGCGCCGTCGTCATCGTCGGCGCCAACGCCTCCATCTCCGCGTCAGTCAGGTCGTAAGCCTCATCGAAGATCAGCAGGTCAGTGCCCGACAGGCCACGACCGGCGTTCGGGCCGCGACAGATAAAGGACAGCTTGCGCCCGTCATGCAACTCAATGGACTTGTCCACCGGCGAGTTCAGGATCCGCTTCACCCGCCGCGACAGGTCCGGGGCGCCGTCGATAACCTGCCGGACCCGCTTGAACGCATCCGCAGCCGTCCGGAACTGCTGCGCCGTGTGAACGATGGACCGCTCCTCGAGCAGGAACAGGCCGCCGATCTCCCGCGCCTCCAGGATCGAACCCTTCCCATTCTGGCGCGGCACCACGATCCCGACCTCACCAGCAGCCCACCGGCCGTCCGAACGCTCGCCCATCGCCGACCGCAACGCCAACCGCTGCCACGCGTCCAACACCAAGCCGTTCTCACCGCAAAAATCCGCGATGTCATCGCCGGACGAGGACACCGCAGACGGGTAGGTCCAGACCCGTGGGGTATCAGAACCCCGCGGCAGTACGACGGGCGGCGCGTCGAGCAGCGAAGACGTCAACGGAATCCTCCGCTCGAGGGGTGCGCTCACGTAGGGCCTGCAGCGTCGACCGGAGCTCTTTGACCATCGCCGGCGCCGCCATCAGCGACCGGCCCGAGTCAATGGCTGCGGCCAACGCCAACGCCGACTGACCCTCAGGGGTGCCTACCGTCCCCAGCGCCTCAAGCTCGGCCAACGTCGCCGCGCGGCAGGACGCCGGCGGCCGCTTCTTGGCTGGTGGCACCCTGGCCCCCCCATCGGTCGCAAAAAAAAGAGCCACTGCGGGGTCGTCCGTGGCTTCGTTCGTCAAAAATGAGTTCGACGCAGTTGCGGTGTCAGCGGCGTGTTTCGTCCGCACATGCGGCTGATTTCGGTGATTGTCGCCGTTGCTGAGGTTGGCGGTGTCGG
>JAABUM010003584.1_pt1 | contig 18765 bp, 12 predicted proteins | sample 5559161 | NCBI WGS metagenome assembly JAABUM01 (sample SAMN10711868, study PRJNA513369) | rock metagenome | isolation source: Antarctica rocks | place: Antarctica: Victoria Land, Siegfried Peak nord | reverse complement strand
GGTGAGGGAAGCGGCCAGCACTGAACATGCCGCACATGGCACGAACCGCCCTGTCATCGGGACACGACGCGCTTTCGGCTTCCCTCACCCCGGCCCTCTCCCGGAGGGAGAGGGAGCAGGAAGCGAGTCATGCGAAGGCGGGCTGCTCGGCGATGGGCGCGGGCGCCAGCGCTGCCACCCGCACCGGGCGGTTCTGCCGCAGCGTGGCGGCGCCGTCCGCGACCACTTGCTGCACCGCCAGCGCCAGCGCCTTGCGGGACGGGTAGGCCGCCGGGTCCAGCGGCGCGTGCAGCAGCACCGTCGCCCGCAGGCCGCGGTGCTGCGCCAGGCGCCAGAAGTGGCTGGCCAGGTCCATGTCGCCGTACCAGGCGAACACCGGCCGGCTGGCCCGGCCTGTCGGCAGCCCCGCCAACTGGTCATAGACGACCGACACCGGCTGCACCACAGGGCGCGGCGACCCCGCCCGCTCCTCCACCACCGAGAAGAACACCGACCGGAACGGCAGCACGCGCGAGCCGTCGGAGCTGGTGCCCTCCGGGAACAGGATCAGGCTGTCGCCGCCGTCCAGGCGTGCCCGCATGGCGTCGCGCTCGTGCAGCGTGTTGGCCGCGCGGCGGCTGACGAACACCGTGCGGCCCAGCCGGGCGATCAGGCTGACCAGCGGCCAGGTGCCGACCTCCTGCTTGGCGACGAAGCAGGCTTCCAAGATGCCGCCCAGCGTCAGGATGTCCAGCCAGGACGAGTGGTTGGACGCGAACACCACCGGCCGCCCGTCCAGGCGCCGGGCCGGGGCACCGATCACGCGGACCTGCATCCCCATCAAGCGGCACAGGCTGGCCCAGTACAGCCGGGCCACCACCACCTTGGGCCGCCCCGGCAGCAACAGCATTCCCGCCTGTAACAGCCCCATCGGCACGGTCCACAGCAGGATGGACAGGCCCCGCCGCACCGCGCGCACCGGGCGGCGGCCGGAGAAGCGCGGCGCTTCCGGGGCCGGCGGCACGGTGATGAGGCCGGGTTGACGCACGCGCCGGGTGGGGAACTTCATATTGGCAGCATACGGAGTCGTACGTGCCGGAACAACGACGGCGGCGTGACAAGCTGGGGACGGCTGGGGGACAACCGGGGGACGAGCGCACGATCCCGTGCAACCCGGCCGCCTCCCTATGGCACTATAGGTCCGTATGCCCTCACGCCTGACCCTCCGGCACGCCGCCCTGGCCGCGGCGGCCCTGCTTGCCGCGCCCCTGCTCGCCATGCCCGCGGCACGGGGGGCGGACCCGCAGCCCTATGCGGTCGAGCTGGCGGCCACCGGCAACGCCGCACTGGACCAGACGCTGCGCGACAGCAGCAACCTGCTGACCCTGCGGGACAACGCGCCGGTCGGCCCCTTCGCGCTGGTGTCGCGGGCGCGGGACGACGCGGGCCGGATGGTAACTGCGCTGAACAGCTACGGGCACTACGCCGCCAAGGTCTCGGTGCGAATCGCCGGGCGGGACGTGGACGACCCTGCCCTGCCCGCGGCGCTGGAGGCCGCGACCGCCCCGGTCCGCGTGGACATCGGCATCCAGCCCGGCCCGGTGTTCCGCCTGCGCCGCGTGGCGCTGGACGGCGCCGTGCCGCCGGAGGGCCGCGCGGCGCTGAAGCTGGAGCCGGGCGCCCCCGCCATCGCCGCCGACGTGCTGGCCGCGCAGGGCCGCGTCCTGGAGGCGCTCCGCAAGAGCGGCCATGCCCTCGCCAAGGTGGACGCCCCCGTCGCCATGCTGGATCCGGCGGCGCAGGTGCTCGACGTGTCCTACAAGGTGGACGCCGGGCCGCAGGTGAACCTCGGCCCCATCGGCGTCGGCGGGCTGGACCGGATGGACCCGGGCTTCGTGCGCCGCCGCCTGCTGGTACGGCCGGGCCAGCGGTTCGACCCGGACGAGATCGAGAAGGCAAGACAGGACCTGGCGTCGCTGGGCGTGTTCGCCACCGTGCGCGCCCGCGCGGCGGAGCGGCTGAACGCCGCCGGCGACCTGCCGCTGGACTTCGACGTGACGGAGCGCAAGCGCCATGCCGTGGGCTTCACCGCCGCGTTCTCGACCGACCTGGGCGCCAGCGCGGGCGTCACCTTCCAGCATCGCAACCTGTTCGGCCAGGCCGAGCAGCTCAACCTGGGAGCGGCTGTGACGCAGCTCGGCGGCAGCGCCAGCCGCGGCCAGGGCTACAACGTGACGGCCGGGCTGCTGAAGCCGGACGTGTGGGCGCGCAACCAGACGGTCCAGGCAAACCTGCAGGTCATCAAGGAGAGCCTGGACGCCTACGACCGCACGGCGGCGCTGGCCGGGGTGACGCTCAGCCGCAAGTTCTCCCAGGTGTGGACGGCGAGCATCGGCGTGCAGGGGCAGCAGTCGCGCATCCTGCAGGAGGGCACGACGCGGGATTACACGCTGGCGCAACTGCCGCTGGGCTTGCGCTACGACACGACGGGGACAGAAGGGTTGTTCGAGCCGACGCACGGCATCAAGGCCGCGGCGGCCGTCACGCCCACGGCGTCGCTGGCCGGGACCGGGGGCAGCTTCACCATCCTGCAACTGCAGGCGTCCACCTATTTCAACCTCGGGGCGCCGGGCCGCAGCATCCTGGCGCTGCGCGGGCTGGTAGGCAGCGTGCAGGGTGCCAGCACGCTCGGCCTGCCGCCGGACCAGCGGTTCTATGCCGGCGGCAGCGGCACGGTGCGGGGCTACAAGTATCAGTCCATCGGCCCGCGCTTCCGTGACAACCGGCCCACGGGCGGCACCTCCGTGGCGGCGGCGACGGTTGAGTTCCGGCAGCGGATCGGCGAGAGCTTCGGCGCAGTGGCGTTCGTGGACGCGGGCCAGGTGGGCACGGGCGGCGGCGGGGCCGGCGGCGTACAGGCCGGGGCGGGCGTTGGCGCGCGATACTATACCGCCATCGGGCCGATTCGGCTGGACGTGGCGGTGCCGCTGAAGAAGCGGAATGGGGACGACATGTTCGAACTGTATATCGGCATAGGGCAGGCGTTCTGATGCGGCGGGTGCGGAAGGTCGGCCTGTGGGTGCTGGCGGTGCTGCTGGCGGTGCCGGTGCTGGCCGTAGCCGCCCTGCTGATAGGGCTGAACATCGGGCCGGGCCGGGTGGCGGCGGAGCTGCTGGTGGGCCGGCTGACCGGCGGCCAGGTCGCCGTCACCGGGCTGCACGGGCGCTTCCCGGACCGGCTGCGCCTGGCGCACCTGGAGATGCGGGACGCCGGGGGCGCTTGGCTGCTGGCGGACGACGTGGCGCTGGACTGGTCGCCCGCGGCGCTGCTGCACAAGCAGGCGTCCATTGATGCGCTGACGGCCGCCCGGGTGCAGGTGCCGCGCCTGCCGGTGTCCGCCGCCGCGCCAGCCGGCCCGGCATCGGACAGCAAGCCGTTCACCCTGCCGGTCCAGGTGCTGGCCCGGCGGGTCCGGGTGGACCGGGTGGAGGTCGGCGCCGCGGTCGCCGGGACCGCCGCCGTGCTGTCGCTGGACGGCAGCGCGGACGTGGCCTCATTGCAGGCAGGCAGCGCCGACCTGCGGCTGCAACGGCTGGACGGCGGCGGCACCTATGCCGCGACGGCGCGCATCGGCCCTGCCGGCATCGGCCTGAAACTGGATATGCAGGAGCCGGAGGGCGGGCTGGTCGCGCACCTGGCGTCGCTGCCGGCGCTGGGGCCGATCACCCTCAAGGCCGGGCTGGACGGGCCGCGCACCGGCGCCGCGACGACGCTGGCGCTGACCGCCGGGCCGCTGCGTGCGGAGGCCAGGGGAACGCTGGACCTGGACGGGCAGGCGGCGGACCTGGACGTGACCGGCAGCGCCCCGGCCATGTCGCCGCGGGCGGACGTGTCCTGGCAGGCCATCAATTTGCAGGCCAGGGTGCGCGGGCCGTTCACCAAGCCGGACGCCAAGGGTCAGTTGCGGATCGAGGGCCTGCAGGCCGCGGGCGCCGCGCTGCGCCGGCTGACGGCGGACATCGAGGGCAACGCCGGCCGGGTCGGTCTTCATGCCGTGGCGGACGGCGTGCGCCTGCCCGGCGGCGCCCCGGACCTGCTGGCCGCCGCACCCGTGCTGCTGGATGCCGACGCCCGGCTGGACGACCCGGCGCGGCCCATAGCCTTCGCCCTGTCCCACCCGCTGCTGACGGCCAAGGGCACGGCGCAGACGGGTGGCGACCTGTCCGTGGCGGCGGACGTGGCCGCGCCGGACCTGCAGCCCTTTGCGGCGCTGGGCGGCGTGGACCTGCGCGGGCGCACAGCGGCGCATGTCACTGTCATGGCAGTGGGGGCGGGAGCAGGCGGGGCGACACAGATAGAGCTGGACGGCACCGTGTCCGTCACCGGCGGCCTGGCTCCGGTGCCGGCGCTGGTCGGGCAGGATGCCCGGCTGGGCGTCTCGGCCCGGCTCGCCGGTGCGGACCTGGCGCTGACGCGGCTGGAGTTCGCGGGCAAGGTCCTCAACGTGTCCGCCAGCGGCAGCAGCAAGGCCGGCGTGCTGGACGCGGACTACAAGCTGGCGCTGGCGGACTTGGCCGTGCTCGCCCCCACCCTGTCCGGTGCAATCCGGGCCGAGGGGCACCTGGGCGGCAAACCCGACGCGCTGTCCGTGGCCGCCACGGTGCAGGGCGACGTGGGTGCGCCGGGCGTGCCGCGCGGCCCCGTCACGCTGCGCCTGGCGCTGGACGGCCTGCCCGGCGCACCCACCGGCCATGTCGAGGCGGAGGGCCGGCTGCTCGGTGCGCCGCTTACCCTGGCTGCGGACGCGCGGCGGGACGCGGACGGCACCCTGCGCGCCACCATCGGGCGGGCGGACTGGCGCAGCCTTCATGCGGAGGGCGCGCTGACCCTGGCGCCGGGCGCGTCGCTGCCGCTGGGGCGGGTGCAGGTGCGCATGACGCGGCTGGCGGACCTGGATGCGCTGATCGGCCAGCCCTTGTCCGGCAGCGTGACCGCCGACCTGAACCTGGACGCCGGGGCGGCGCGGATGGAGGCGGAGGCGCGCGACGCCGGGCTGCCCGGCAGCCGCGTCCGCCGCCTGGCGCTGACGGCGCGCGTGACGGACCCCACGACGCGGCCTGTGGTGTCGGCACAGGTTTCGGCGGAGGGGCTGGATGCCGGCGGCACCACCGGCTCGGCCAAGGTCGAGCTGTCCGGGCCGCAGGAGGCGCTTGCGGTGCGTACCACGGCGGCCCTGCGCGTGGCCGGGACGGATGCGGCGGTCACGGGCGCGGCGGTGGTGAACGTGCCGGGCAAGCAGGTGGCTCTGTCCGCGTTGCAGGTGGCGGCAAAGGGGGAGACATTGCGCCTGCTGGCGCCCGCCGTCGTGCGCTTCGGCGACGGCGTGGCGGTGGACCGGCTGCGCGTGGGGCTGCGTACGGCGGTGCTGGAGGTGGCGGGGCGGGTGTCCCCGACGCTGGACCTTGCGGCCAGCCTGCGGGCGCCTGCGGACATCGCCGCGGCCTTCGCGCCGGACCTGGCGGCGGACGGCACGATCCAAGTGGACGCCAAGCTGGCTGGCACGCCGTCTCAGCCGTCAGGCACGGTAAAGGTGGCGGCCAACGGGGTGCGGCTGCGCGCCGGCCCGGGCCGGGCGCTGCCGGCGGCGGCCCTGGCGGGGACGGTGCAGCTTGGCGACGCGGCGGCGCGGGTGGACATGCGGCTGACGGCCGGCAACGCCGTGCAGCTTGCCGTGACGGGCCAGGCTCCGCTGGGCGCCGGGGCGCTGAACCTGCGGGCTGTGGGCGGGGTGGACCTGGCGGTGCTGGACCCCGTGCTGACCGCCGCCGGGCGCCGGGCGCGCGGACGGGTGCAGTTGGATGCCGGCGTGACGGGTACTGCCGCCGCGCCGCGCGTGGCGGGAACGGCGACGCTGGCGGGCGGGGAGTTGCAGGACTTCGGCCAGGGCGTGCGCATCACCGGCCTCGCGGCCAGCCTGCGGGCGGACGGGGACAGCGTGCGTATCGTCAGCCTGCAAGGCCGCGCCGGGCCGGGCACGGTGGCGGCGTCCGGCACGATAGGGGTGCTGGCGCCGGGGCTGCCGGTGGATTTGATGGTGACGCTCCGCAACGCGCAGCCCTTGGCGTCCGACCGGCTGACGGCGGACCTGGACGCGGACCTAACCTTGCGCGGCCCGGCGACGGGCACCTTGCAAGGAGGCGCCCTGCAGGCGGCCGGGACCATCGTGGTCCGCCGCGCCGAGATACGCATTCCCGAGCGCCTGCCGGCCACCGTCGCGGTGCTGGACGTGCGCCGGCCGGGCCAGCGCCCCCCCGCCCGCCCCGCCCCGGGCGCAGGCGGCGCCATCGGCCTGGATCTGGCGGTGAGCGTGCCGCGCGCGGTGTTCGTGCGCGGGCGCGGCGTGGACGCGGAGCTGTCGGGCGACCTGCGCATCCGCGGCAGCAGCACGGCGCCGCAGGTCGGGGGCGGGCTGGAGATGCGGCGCGGCACCATCAGCGTGGCCGGCACGACGCTGACCTTCTCGCGCGGCAAGGTCGGCTTCGACGGCACCGGCGTCACGGGCAAGATTGACCCGACGCTGGACTTCGCCGCCGACAGCAACGCGGGCGCGGTGACGGCGACGCTGGGCATCACCGGCTATGCCAGCCGTCCCGTCATCAAGCTGACCAGCGTGCCGGAGCTGCCGCAGGACGAGGTGCTGGCCTACCTGCTGTTCAAGCGCAGCGCGAAGGAGCTGGGACCGTTCCAACTGGCGGGGATCGCCGCCGCGGTCGCCGACCTTACCGGGGTAGGCGGCGGCGTGGGCAACCCGCTGGAGAAGGTGCGGAAGGGGCTGGGGCTGGACCGGCTCTCGGTCGGCGGCGGCGGCGGGACGGGCGGCGGGGGGTCCGGCGCGGGCAGCGGGCCGTCGGTGGAGGCCGGACGCTATGTCGGCAACGGCGTTTACGTCGGCGCGAAGCAGGGCACGACCGGCAGCCAGACGCAGGCGACGGTGCAGATAGACATCACGAAGGGGCTGAAGGTGGAAACGGATGTCGGCACGGGCCAGGGGGGGAACCAGGTGGGGCTGACGTATCAGTTCGAGTATTGAGGGATGGTTCAGTCAGGGAACGCGGCGGCGAGGTCCCGGCCACCATAGAGAACGCGGATGATCCTCACCTCGTCGCCGTCAACCAGCATGGCTACCGCTACACGCCTTGCCACGCTGGTCATGCGAAGGCCTGGATACAGATCGTCGCGCCGTATGCCGCGCCTCGGGAACACGGCCAAGGTGCGGCACGCCGCTTCGATCCGCTCGACATAGGACAGCGCGCGGCCTGGGCTGCTCCGCTCGGCGATGTACTGGTAAAGCCCAATTAGGTCCGCTTGGGCTTCTGGAGAGTAAACAAGCCTATGTGCCACGACCGTCCTTCATGCGCTCTTCGTGATGCGTGCGTATGTTGGCGAGGACTTCGTCTGCGGGGATGGCCCGTCCGGGATTGGCCTGCATGGCCTCGCACACCGGGATAACCTCCGTCCGCAGCCAGTGCTCGACCTCCTCGTCGCGATCCTGCAGGGCTTCCAGCCCGGCCTGCACCACCTCGCTGGCCGAAGCGTAGCCTCCGTCGGCGACAAGGCGGTCTATGTAGCTGGCCTGCTCGACCGGCAGGCTGACGGTGCGTGTCTCGACGGCACTCATGGCATGGTCCTCCTGTCCCGCAAGCTACAGGATCGCGGGACGCCGCTCTACGGGCAGATGCGGGCGGAAACCAGGGCAAGAAGCGGGGTGCCCCGCCGGGCCGCCCGGCGCATAACCCCGCCATGACCCGCAAGGACTGGCTGCTTCTCCTCGTCCTGTCTGTGCCCTGGGGCTGCTCGTTCCTGTTCTTCAAGGTGCTGGGGGCGGAGCTGCCGCCGCTCACCATCGCGCTCGGCCGGGTCGGGATCGCGGCGGTGGCGCTGAACGGGGCGCTGATGCTCGGCGGGGTGCGGATCGGCGCCCTGGCCCGGCACTGGCGCCCGCTGCTGGCGCTCGGCGTGCTGAACAACGCCGTGCCGTTCACCTTGTTCGCCTGGGGCGAGACGCAGGTCAGCAGCGGCACGGCGTCCATCTTCAACGCGACGGCGCCGGTGCTTGCGGTGCTGGTGATGCGCGGCGCCGGGCTGTCGGGGCCGCTAGCCTGGCACAAGCTGGGCGGGGCGCTGCTGGCGTTCGCAGGCGTCGTCGTGCTGGTCGGGCCGGATGCGCTGGCCGGGGGCAGCCTGCTGGGAGACTTGGCCTGCCTCGGGGCCGCGGCCTGCTATGCCCTGGCGGCGCCCGTGATGGGCCGGCTGCGGCACCTGCCGCCGCTGGGCGTCGCGGGCGGGCAGTTGCTGGCCAGCACGGCGGTGCTGCTGCCGGCGGCGGCCGTGGCGGACCGGCCCTGGGCCTTGGCCGCGCCCAGCCTGCAGGCGTGGGGGGCGCTGCTGGGGCTGGCGCTGCTGTCCACGGCGCTGTCCTACGTGCTGTTCTTCCGGCTGGTCAGCCGGGCCGGGCCGGCGAACGCCATGCTCGTCACCCTCGTCATCCCGGTGACGGCGCTGGCCCTGGGCAGCCTTGCGCTGCACGAGCCGATAACGCCCAATGCGGCACTGGGCGCCGCGGTGATCCTGGCCGGGCTTGCCGTGCTGGACGGGCGCTGGCTGCCGCGAGGACCCCACCCATGACGCGCATTCCCTTGCTGGCCTTGGCGGCCCTCCTGCTGTCCGGGCCGTTGTCCCGCCCCGCTGGCGCACAGGCCCCGGCTGCCGCGCAAGCCCCGCCTGCTGCACAAGCATTGCCGCAGCCGGCCGCGCGCGCAGAGGCCGAGCCGGCGGCCTCCCAGCCTGGCGTTTCCCAGCCTGGCGTTTCCCAGTCTGGTGCTTCCAAATCCGGCGCCTCTCAGCCAGGCGCGGACCGCACCACGACGCACAGCCTCGCCCTGCCCGGCCGGACGCTGGACTTCGCCGCGACCGTCAGCACCATACGCCTGGCCAACCCGGCCGGCGCGGTGCAGGCGGAGATCGTCACGACAGCCTTCCAGCTATCCGGCGCCGCGCCGGGCACGCGGCCGGTGACGTTCGTGGTGAACGGCGGCCCCGGCGCGTCGTCGGCCTGGCTGAACCTGGGCGCCATCGGCCCCTGGCGCGTGAAGCTGGAGGGCGCCCTGCCCAGCGCCCGGCCCGGCACCGTGGACAACATGGAAACCTGGCTGGACTTCACCGACCTGGTGTTCCTGGACCCGCCCGGCACCGGCTTCAGCCGCGCCACCGGCGGCGACGAGGCCCGCCGGGGAATGCAGTCCGTGGACGGGGACATACGCACCCTGGCCTCCGTCATACACCGCTGGCTGCAGGCGCAGGGGCGGCTGGCGTCGCCCAAGTTCATTGCCGGCGAAAGCTATGGCGGCTTCCGCGGGCCGAAGCTGGCGCGGGCGCTGCTGGACCAGCAGGGCGTGGGGATCAGCGGCCTGGTGCTGGTGTCCCCCGTGCTGGACTTCAACGGGCGGGATGCGCCGTGGGACCCGATGCGCTGGGTGGGCCGCCTGCCGTCGCTGGCCGCCGCCGCCCGCGGCGCCGCAGGCCGGGCGGAGCTGCGGGACGCCGAGGACTATGCCGCCGGCGACTACCTGGCGGACCTGGTGCGCGGCGAGCACGACGCCATTGCCACCGAGCGGTTGAGCCGCCGCGTCGCCGAGCTGACCGGGCTGGACCTGGCGCTGGTGCGCCGCCGGGCGGGCAAGCCGGACCTGGGCGCCTTCCTGCGGGACCGCGACCCCGGCCGGGTCGGCAGCCCGTATGACGCGACCGTCACCGCCGCGGACCCGTTCCCGTCGGCGGCCAACGACAACTCGCCCGACGCGATCCTGGACGGGCTGCGCGGCCCGCTGACGGGTGCGATGCTGGACATCCTCCGCAGCCGCCTGGACTGGCAGCCGGAGGGGGCGCCGGCCCGGCAGTACTTCCTGCTGAACGACGCCATCGCCCGGGAATGGGACTATGGGCATGGCGGCAACCGGCCGGAGGCGCTGACGGAGCTGCGGCAGTTCCTGGCGCTGGACGCCTCGGCCCGCGTGCTGGTGGCGCATGGGCTGACGGACCTGGTGACGCCCTACTTCGCCAGCAAGCTGCTGCTGGACCAGGTGCCGGAAACCGTGCCGCCGGACCGGCTGCAGCTCCGGGCGTATGGCGGCGGGCACATGTTCTACAGCCGGGACGCCTCGCGCGCCGCGCTGCATGAGAATGCCGGGGCGCTGGTGGGGGCGGCGATGGCGGCGGCGGGAGGTGCGGCCCCCGCCCGCTGAGGGACCGCCGGGCAAGGCTCAGGGCGTCCCCGGAGCGGTAGGCTACCTCGGCCGTCAAGGGTGCTGACGGCCAGGCAGCGGCTTGCGCGTCCCGCCCGCCCGATCCCGCCTGGCATACAGTGTTGGCATTGACCCGCGCGATCAACTGCGGTGACGGTGCGTTCTGACGATCCCCGCCCGGAGACCCCGCCCATGTTCGACCTGCCCGGCCTCGAAGCCGCGACGCGCATCGTTCATGCCGTCATGCCGCCCACGCCGCAATACGCCTGGCCGCTGCTGGCCGGGCGCACGGACTGCGAGGTGTGGGTCAAGCACGAGAACCACACGCCGACTGGCGCCTTCAAGGTGCGGGGCGGCTTCGTTTACCTGGACAATCTCCGCCGCACCCGGCCCGGCGTGCGCGGCCTTGTCACGGCCACGCGCGGCAACCACGGCCAGAGCCTGCCCTATGCCGCCCGCGGCACCGGCGTCGCCGTCACGGTCTGCGTGCCGCACGGCAACTCGGCGGAGAAGAACGCCGCCATGCGCGCCTTCGGGGCGGAGCTGATCGAGGCCGGGCGGGACTTCGACGAGGCGCGCGAACGGGCGGCACAGCTTGCGGCTGAGCGCGGGCTGGAACTGGTGCCGTCGTTCCATCCGGACCTGGTGCGGGGCGTGGCCACCTATGCGCTGGAGCTGTTCCGGGCGGTGCCGGACCTCGACACGGTGTATGTGCCTATCGGCATGGGGTCCGGCATCTGCGGACTGATCCGCACCCGTGACCTGCTCGGGCTGGCCACGCGCATCGTCGGCGTGGTGTCGGCCCATGCCCCCGCGATCGCGCTGAGCTTCGAGGCCGGCCATGTCGTGACGACCGAGACGGCCGACACCTTCGCGGACGGCATGGCCTGCCGGGTGCCCGACCCGGGGGCGTTCGCGGCCATCCAGGCCGGCGCGGACCGCATCGTGCGGGTGACGGACGCGGAGGTGGCCGCCGCCATACGCGCCTACTGGACCGATACGCACAACCTGGCCGAGGGCGCGGGCGCCGCCCCGCTGGCCGCGCTGCTGCAAGAGCGCGATGCGATGCGGGGCAAGCGGGTGGCCGTCATCCTGTGCGGCGGCAACATTGACCTGGCGGTGGCCCGCCGGGTGCTGGCGTGACGCCGCTCCTGCCGCTCGTCCCGTTCGCCGTGATGTCCACCGTCACGCCGGCGGCGCCATGCCCCGGCGACGGCAGGGTGCGTCCATCTCGGCGTCCGCCGGTCCGTGCCCTACACGATGTCAGATCAGGCCGGGTTGATCAGGCCAGCCCCGCCGCTGCCGCCAGCGCGTCCGCAACGCCCGGCGCCGCCGCCAGGATCGGTGCGCCGCCCTGCATGCCGCGCGGCAGGAAGCCGGTCGTCACCGCCCCGGCCTCGGCCAGGATCGCCAGCGCCGCCGCGCAGTCCCACAGGTTGATGTGCAGCTCGGCATAGCCGTCCATCCGCCCTGCCGCCACGTCCGCCAGGCCCAGCGCACCCGACCCGCCGTTCCGCAGCATGGCGCCGGTTGCCTGCAGCCGGGCGCACAGGGCCTGGTATCCGGCCATGTCCACGCGCGGCGACCATCCGGCCTCGATGATGGAGCGGGCCAGGCTGCCGGTCGCCGCGGCGCGGATCGGGACGCCGTTCAGCGTGGCGCCGCGGCCCCGGCAGGCGGCGAAGGTCTCGCCCAGCGCCGGAGCGACCAGCACGCCCAGCACCGGCGCGTCCCCGTCCATCAGGCCCAGCGACACGCACCAGCGGGCGCCGCCGCGGGCGTAGATGCTGGTGCCGTCTATCGGGTCCACCACCCAGCGCAGGGCGCCGGCGCGGGTGGCGCCGCCCTCCTCCCCCTGGAAGCCGTCCATCGGGAAGGCGGCCAGCAGCGCGTCGGACAGCAGGCGCTCCACCGCGCCGTCGGCCTCCGTCAGCCAGTCCTGCGCGCCTTTCAGCGTGGCCTGCGCCGCGCCGGCCAAGGGGTGCATCTGCATCGCGAGCGTCCCGGCCCGCGCCGCCAGGTCCCCGGCCAGGGCGAGGCGCGCATCCAGCGCGGTCATGCCGCCAAGCCGGTTGAGGTGCCCGTTGACATGCCTGTTGCGGCGGCAGTTGACAGGGCGAGGGAAGACGGCTGGATGGCGTCCATGAAGCGCATGATCGTCCTTGCGGGAGTGCTGGGGGCCGCCAGCTGCGTCAGCAGCTACGCGCCCGCTGTGCAGGGGGCGGGGCCGGCATACCAGGCGGACCTGGCCGCGTGCCAGGAGCAATCCACCGACGCCGTGGACAAGCGCAACGCCAAGACCGGGCTGGCCTGGCTCAGCTCCCCCGTGCGCCGCCCGTTCCAGGTGCGACCGGAGATACGGGCCTGCCTCAAGGCGAAGGGCTACGCGATGGCGGGCTGATGCCTTGCGGAGGCGCAACCATCGGCTTCACGGCGGCGTTACACGGCGGAACCAACGGGATCGGACGCCGCCATGGGCATGTTCAGCTTCATCAAGTCGGCTGGGCGTATGCTCGGCCTGGGCCACGACGCCACGCAGGACGAGAGCAAGCCGGCGCCGCCGACGCCCTCCGCCGACGCCATCAAGTCGGAGCTGCAGGGCATGGGCTTCGACGGGCCGGGCCTGGACATCCAGGTGCAGGGCGACACCGTGACGATGTCGGGCAGCGCCGCGGACGCCGCGACGCGGGAGCGGATGATCCTGGCCGCCGGCAACGTCGCCGGGGTGGCGGGCGTGCAGGAGAGCCTCACCTTGCCGGAGGCCGCGCCTGAAGCCAAGTTCTACACCGTCGTGCGCGGGGACACCCTCTCCGCCATCGCGCAGAAGACGATGGGCAGCGCCGGCAAGTATCCGGCGATCTTTGAGGCCAACAAGCCCATGCTGAAGGACCCCGACAAGATCTATCCGGGCCAGATGCTCCGCATCCCGGCCTGATGCCTGGCCGGGCCGCCCTAAACTATGCCCCGGATCACGTCCTGGATCGGGAAGATGGCGAGGCGGCGGTCCGGTTAGCGTTCCGGCGCCAAGCCGGCTGGTGCCGGGAACTCCGCTCGCCGCTCACGGCACTGGTCTGCGACCTGGCGGCGGAGCGGCTGGACCGCAGCATCCCACTGGGCCAACGCATTCTGGACTGGCCGGCGCAGCCCGGTGCCGGGGCGGATGCGCTGGCCCTTCGCCTGGCTGGCGGGCTGCACGCCCTGGCCCGGCGCGGCCATTCCGGCCTGGCCCCATGCTACCCGCCGCACCCGCTGCCCGGGGCTGCGGCGATGTGGGACGCCATGCAAGCCGCGCTGGCCGATCCCGCGCTGGCACCCTGGCTGGACAGGGTGCCGCAAACCAACGAGGTCGCACGTTCCGCCGCCCTGATGGCGGGGCTGCTGGTGGTTGCGGTGGAAACCGGCCTGCCGCTGGCGCTGCACGAACTCGGCGCGAGCGCCGGGCTGAACCTGCTGCCGGACCGCTACGATATCGTGCTGGGCGGCGTGCAGGCGGGCACGCCGGGCAGCGCCGTTGTGCTGCGGCCGGAGTGGACCGGGCCGCCGCCGCCGTCCGCGCCGGTGCAGGTGGTGCGCCGCCGCGGCGTGGACCTCACCCCGCTGCGGGTGCAGGACCCGGCGGATCAGGAAAGGCTGCGCGCCTATGTCTGGCCGGACCAGCCCGCCCGGGTGGCGCGGCTGGAAGGGGCGCTTGATATTGCCGCCAAGGACCCGCCGGTTGTGGACACGGGCGACGCGGCGGACTGGACGGAAGCTAACATCCTGCTGGCGCCCGAGCCGGGCGTGGTCCGGGTGCTGATGCACTCGGTGGCGTTCACCTACTTTCCGGCGCCGGCGCAGGCGCGCATCGCGGCACACCTGGCCGCCGCGGGCCGCCGGGCAACAACAGCCGCCCCGCTGGCCTGGCTGCGGTTCGAGCCGCCGCCGGGCCAACTGGCGCCGCCCTCGCTGCGGCTGCAGATGTGGCCCGGCGGCACGAACCGGCTGCTGGCGGTCGGCGGCGCGCACGTGCATTGGATACGCTGGGGCGCGGATCAGCCGGTGTAGGCGACGTTCAGGTAGGACAGTCCCCCGACCGTGCCGCTGCTGACGGACAGCTTGCTCTGCACATCGTCCAGCGTCAGCCCGGCGAAGGTCGCGGAGGCGCTGACCCCGGTGCCGGCGCCTGCCAGCTCGGAGTGCAGCGTCGCGCCGGTGTAGCCGGCGGCGCCGTCGCTGGCGGTCCAGGGATCGGTGCTGACGCCGGGCTGGAAGCCCCACAGCGTCAAGGCGTCGCCGTGGTGGAAGTTGACGAGGGTGCTCCAGGTCTGGCCGCCGCGGCCGTCCACGAAGAAGGTGTCGGCGCCGCCATCGCCGCCCGCGCCGCCGACTAGGAAGTTGGAGCCGGCGCCGCCGTCCAGGACGTTGCTGCCGGCGTGGGCCTGCAACGCGTCGTCTCCCCCGCCGCCATGCAGGAACACGTCGGCCGTGCTGGCGGCGATCACGATGCCGCCGTCGCCGGACCAGATGAATTGGCGCTGCAGGAACGTCACCGGGCCGGCATATGCCTCGCCGTCGCTATGGGCTGACTGACCAGTGGTGGTCTCGATCACGGCGAAAGCCAGGGGGATGGCAGGGGGCTGCGACGCCGCCGTGTCCGTTGCAGGCACGGGCTGCGGCGGGCTGCCGATGTCGGTTGAGGCCGGGGTGTCGCCTGCTGCCGGTGGAACCTGCGGCATGGGGACCGCAGCAGCCACTAGTGCGCCGATGGCACCCGCGTCGGGCGCTAGGGATGCAGAAGCTGCGGCTGCCTGGCTGCTGTGCAGCGCCTGGGCGTCGGCGGCGGGAGCTGGTGCCGCGCCTGCTGCCGGGGGAGCTTGCAGCGTGGGCGCCGCGTTGCTGGCCGGACCGGCGGACGATGCCTGGGCGTCCGGCACGGCGGCCGGCGGCACAGGCAGCACCGGCGCCTCACCGGACACAGGGCCGCTGCCTGCGGCGGGCAGGGCGGCAGACGACAGGGTGGCCTCGACGCTGTGCGGCGCATCAGCACTGCTTGCGGCCGGTGCGGCAACATGGCCGGTCGTCGTGCTGGCCGTGGCCGGAAGGGCGGCGTCGTGCGCCGGTGCCCCTTGGGACGGCTCGGCTAGGCTGTCGGATTGCGGCAGCGTGACCGGTGCCGGCACAGGCGGCAGAGTGGGGTTCAGGAGCGGCGCCGGGTCCACGATCAGTTCGACCGGCATTGTCACTCCTGCCAGGACGATGCGTGCGCCTGCGGTGGTGGTGAGCGTCGTCGCCGTGCCGTCCGACACCTGCCCGGCGAGCGCGGTGCCGGCCAAATGGAGGCTGTCGGTGCCGGGGCGGAAGCCGGTGATGGTCTGGGTGCCCCCGCCCGTGCCGGCGGTGTAGCTGACGGCCCCGCCCCATCCAAGCTCATGCACGGCGGTGTTGCCGGTGCCGAAGACGACCGTGCCGCCGCCGTCGCCAAGGGTGAGCGCGGCGTCGCCGCTGCCGCCGGTAAAGTCAATGGTGCCGATCCAACGGCTGGACGCGGTGACGCTCCCGGCGCCGCCCAGTATGGTGAGCCGGTGCGCCGACGTGTCGAGCACGGCAGCGCCGTCGCCGCCGATGTAGGTAATGTCGCCCCAGCCGCCGGACATGGCGAGGGAGCCGCTGCCGCCATGGATCGTCTGGTGCTCCTCCCCCGTCCAGTGCCGGTCGGACACGATGAGCCGGCCGCTGCCGCCCCAGACCTCGGCGCCCGTGGCGCACAGCATCACCGCGGCCGTGCCGGCGTCGGCATGTATCTGGTCGGCGCCCCAGGTCCATATCTCGCTGGTGCCGCCGTCCACGGCGACGCGGGTGCCGCCGGGGACGGCGCGGGTCTCGACGTATGCCGTCCGGCCCTCCGATACCACGGCGGTCGCGGCCCCGCCCTGGATGGTCAGCGCGGCCAGCGACGCATCTCCCTCCGGCGCGGTCACGGTCAGGGATGCCTGGGTGGTGTTGACATTGAGGTGGTGGCCGGCCTGCACGGTGGCGTCCGCGCCGGGGGCGAGGGTGATCCAGTCGCCGCCCCGCCCGGTCAGGGCCGCGTGCCCGAAGATGTTGAGGCGGCTGTCGCCGGTGCTGCCCTGGATGACGGCATCGCCATGCACGGCCAGGGTGTTGTTGCCGCCGGGCTGGGTGATGGTGTCGTGGCCCCAACTGTCCAGGGTGCCGTTGGTCAGCGAGACCGTATTGATGCTGCCGGCCCGGGTGGTGATGGCGTTGCCGCCGCTCCAGCCGGTTTCGGTGACGGTCAGGCCGCCCGCGCCGCCGATGATGGTCTGCGCCATGCCGGCCTGCACCGTGAGCCGCCCGGCACCGCCGAGCAGGGTGATGTGGGACAGGTCGGCCTGGACCGTGCTGGCTTGGTCGCCGCCGTGGTAGGTGATGCCGCCGGTGTCGCCGCCGATCACGTAGTTGCCGCCGGCCCCCCACAGGTTGGCACCGGACCAGCCGCGGCTGTACAGAGCAAGGGTGCCGGTGCCGGCATGTATCTCCGCCGCGCCGGAAGCCTGGATCACCGTTGCGCCCGGGCCGGCCCAGATCACGTCACGCCCGCCGCTGACGACCTGCACCTGCCCGGCGCCGAAGCGCATCAGCACGCCGTCCGGCCCGCGGGCCGTGGTGACGCTGGCGTTGCCCTCGCTGCCATACATGCTCCAGGCGCCGCCGGTCAGGCTGGCCTGCACCGGCTTGCCGCCTAGGGCCAGGTCGTAGCTGGCCGAGCCGCCGTTGCTCTGGATGGCAAAGAAGTTGAGCGCGCCGTCCAGGGTGACGTTGGCGCCGGCATCGAGGTTGATGCGGGGAGCGCCGCCGTGGCCGGTCAGGCGCAGGATGCCCAGCACGCTCCATTGGTTGTTGCCCGCACCCTCGTTGACGACGGCGCTGCCGCTGACCTGGGCGCTGACATTGCCGCCGCCGGTGGTGATGCTGTCGGCGCCGCGGCTGTCCAGGCTGTCCTGGCCGACGACGCCGATGCTGTTCGTGCTGCCCTCGGCCGTCGTGACTTGGCTGCCGCCGGCGCCCGGCATCTCGGAGAAGTCCAGCCCGCCGGCGCCGCCCTGGACTATGACGTGCCCGGTGGCCAGCACTTGCAGGCGCCCCGCTCCGCCTTGGACGGCGGTGTCGCCCGCAGTCATGGTGACCTGGTGATCTAGTGCGTCGGTGAAGACCTGCGTGCGGCCGGGAAGGACGCCGGACAGCACGGCATCCGGCAGGGCGGTGCCCATGCCGTCGGCGCCGGGGCTGTCGAGGTTGCTGCCGATGCGCGCGGGTCCCTGGGCGACGCGGGCCGGGTCGAGGCGGGTGAAGCTGTTGCCGGTGATAGTGGCAGGGATCGCTGTATGGTTCAGGACGCCGATGGCGCCGGCGCCACGGTCGTTGGTCACCTGGTTGCCCTCGACCAGCAGGGCGGAGCCGGCATATGGGATGCTCTCGCCGCCGAAATGGATGATCGCCTGGTTCTCGGCCTGCGGGCCTTTCTGGATCAGGTTGCCGCGCACCACGGCCTTGCCGCCGTTGGGCAGGTCTATGCTGTAGCTGGCGGTGCCGCTCGGACCGTCGCTGACGATGGTGCCGGTGATGGTGGTGCTGAAGGCGCGGCTCTTGATCTCGTGGCCGACGACGGCGTCGTGGAAGCGGCTGTCCTCGATGGTGAGCTGCTTGATCGCACCGGCATACAGGTTGTGGGTCAGACCGTTGCCGTTGCCGTTATGGCCGAAATCGCAGTGCTGGATCAGCAGCGTGCCATTGGGCGCACCGCCCATCAGCCCGTTCTCGTTGTCGTGGAAGCTGCAATTGCGCAAGGTGAGGTCGCCTGCCTCATAGCGGATGCCGGCGCCGTTCTCGTCGGCGACGCGGGCACCGGTGAAGGAGACGTTCTCGATCAGCGCGTCAGCATCCACGGTCAGGATGGCCTTGCCATCGGGCGGCGGCACTGTCGCGACCAAGTTGACCATGCCGCCGACGCCGACGATGGAGACCTTGGCGGCGATCCTGGCGAAGTCGTTGACGTAGGTGCCGGCCTGGACGAGCAGTACGTCGCCGTCCCGGGCGACGGCCAAGGCCGAAGCCAGCGTGGTGAAGGGCTGGTCCGCGCCGACGCGCAGGATGTTCGCGCCGGGTGGCGGGACGAAGAGGGCCACGGCTTGGAGGCCGGCGCTTGCGAGGCTGGCCGCGGCGGGCGTGGGGGTGTCTGTTGTGGTGGCCGGCATGAATCCCGCTCCTATGCGACTGCTTCGGCGAAGCATTACAAAGACTGGAGCAGCGTCTCTGCTTTCCAGACTTGTCGCATTGTGTGGGATTAGTGCTGACGACTGGTTAATGATGCGGTTGAGCTGTCTTGCAACCACGCAGGCGCGGCTTGGCGGCATTCGAGCCGCTCATAGTCTTCGCTGCTTTGGTCGCATCACATCGTTTGGCGGGGTGGCCCGGCGTGTGCTGCGACCGTGCTGACCGCCACGCT
>JAABUM010003581.1_pt1 | contig 18774 bp, 21 predicted proteins | sample 5559161 | NCBI WGS metagenome assembly JAABUM01 (sample SAMN10711868, study PRJNA513369) | rock metagenome | isolation source: Antarctica rocks | place: Antarctica: Victoria Land, Siegfried Peak nord | reverse complement strand
GACGCCGCCAGTCTGCTACCGGGCCTCCTGGCAGCTACCCGGACCGGACTTCCACCGGCAGGCGACGACGAGCTGACAACAACAGATCACCCACTCACGGCGACCTCCTGTCTGCTGGGCGCACGAATTAGCGAGGTTAACCCACCCTGCCTCATGCCGAGGGGGCTGCTGCACGATTCGCGATCGACCCTTCGGCGAGGGGCCCGGGCCTGCTGTGACAACTAAGCCGACCGACGATTGGTGCGTGTGAGTCTGGTGTGACGGGTGTGTCGATGAGGGCGGGCCACAGGCCGGCGAGTTGACGATGGGAGTGTCTACGTCCGGTCGTCTTCTCGGGAGGGCCCGGGTCCGTCTTGCCATCAGTGGTCATCTTAGCCAGCGTGGGTCGAGTCTGCTGCGCTGATCGGCGCCGAGCGGCGACCCGAGCCACCTGTTTGGGCTGTCACCATCACCGCGTCGATGATTGGGTCGTCTTCGAATGCGTCATCGCCGCCCTGGTCCATGGCAGCGGCTACGAACGGGTCGCTGTGCCGGGTTGCTCGGACCGCACGATCCGGCGCCGGCTCCGCGACTGGGCCGGGCGCGGGGGTCACCAATGATCTGGTGCGCACTGCGTTGACGGCTACGACCGGATGCTCGGGTTGGATCTGGAAGACCTGGCCGTTGACGGGTCGATCACCAAATCCTCTGGTGGCGGGGAGGTTTCGGGCCGGTCCCCGGTCGACCGCGGCACGCAGGGTTGATGCCGCTCATCTGAAAGTCCTCAGACCTGCTCACTGAAAATCCCCACCTGTGTGGCTCCGCCACCGAGGGCGGGGCTCCTTCGAGGCTGGTGGTCTCTGACCACTCACCAGCCCGAAGGAGCCCCTCCGCTGATGCTCACACGGGAGGACGACATCGACGTGCACGCACTCCGCCGGCAGGGGTGGACGATCTCCGCGATCGCGCGCCACCTCGGCCGCGACCGCAAGACCATCCGCGCCTACCTGGGCGGCCGTGAGGCCGGGATCCGAGCCGGCAGCAGCCCTGACCCGTTCGAGCCCTACGCCGCGTACGTGCGGCAACGACTGACGGACGACCCGCACCTGTGGGCCTCGACCCTGTATGACGAGCTGCTCGACCTCGGGTACGACCGCTCCTACCCGACCATGACCAGGGCGATCCGCGTGCGACGGCTGCGTCCGCCGTGCGAGCCGTGCGCGCCGACGAAGGGGCGTCCGAAGACCTCCACCATCGTCACGACCAACCGCCCGATCACCTCCTGGGGCGAGATTCTGGGCGACACCACCGTCGCTGCCGCCCTGCTCGACCGACTCCTGCACCGCTCCGTCGTCCTCGACATCAACGGCGACTCCTACCGCCTACGCGACCACCACGCCCGCACCCACACCCTGCGCGCCGCAGCAGCCCACCATGGCTGACACCCCACACCCCCCGAGCACCCCGAGCACCCCGTGCGACGACGACCCCACGACGACCCCACCCACCCTGACCGCGGGCCCGAGCCGGCGCCGGTGCCCGGTGTGCTGGACCCCGTTCACCCCGGTTGGTCGGCAGCTCTACTGCACCGGCAACTGCCGCAAGACAGCCTGGTCACGCCGCCACCCCCGCACCACAGTGGGTGTAGCGCTGGGCGATGACCTGGAACAAGGCGGACGCGCCCTCGGCGGGGAGCGGCAGGTACCCGAGCTCATCAATCACGAGGAGCGTGGGGCCGGCGAAGAACCGCATGGTGGTGGCCCAGCGTCCCTCGATCGCGGCGCGGTGGCAGCGGGCGGCGAGGTCGGCTGCGGTGGTGACGTAGGTGCGGTAGCCGTCTTCGGTGGCTTGGCGGGCCAGGCCGACGGCGAGGTGGGTTTTCCCGACGCCGGGGGGTCCGATCATCAATACGTTCGTCGCGGACTCGAGGTAGCGGCCGGTGGCGAGGTCGCTGATCAGGTGGGGGTCGATCCCGGACGCGGCGTCGTAGTCGAAGTCGGCCAGGGTGGCCGGGGTGGGCAGGCACGCGAAACGCAGCCGCCCGGCCAGGCGTCGGGCCTGGGTGGCCTCGACCTCGATCGACAGGAGTCGTTCCAAGGTGGCGGTCACGCTCAGGTCCTGCGCGGCAGCGGCGTCGAGGACGGCGGGGAGGTGCTCCGCGGCGTCGACGAGCTTGAGGGTGGCCAGGTGGGCCCGTAGCTGTTGGTACAAGCTGGCTTGAGCGGCCGTGCTCGCCTCCTGTGGCGTGTTCTCGGTTGTGAGGGTGCGCGGTGATCGGGGTGATCGGGTCGATCTCGTTGTGGTCATGGCTGGTCGGTCTCCTTCGTCGTGATCGCGGTCATGGCGTGGTCGTGCTGTGGCTGGGATGAAGGGTGTTGCGTCCGCGGGCAGCGGCCGCGTAGCGGGCGAGGTCGATCACGACCTCGGCGTCTTCGGTCGTGGCGGCGCCGCTCCCGCTGGTGCCGCGGCTGTTGCGGGCGCGGAGGTGGTCGGCTTCGGCGAGGGCGGCCGTGGTCGGTGGTCGACGTTCTTTGCGCCGGTGGGGTGGCTCGGTGGTGAACGCGGACAACACGGCCGCGGACAAAGCGGTGACGTGCCCGTCGTCACGGATGGTGACCCCGGCCCCGGTCGGAGCGATGAGGTGGCGCGCGATGATCGTCGGGACGGGGCTGGCCCGCCCGGGCGTGCCGGGGGTGCCGGGGGTGGTGGCGATGTCGAGGTGGGTGCTCCCGAGGCGGGTGTGGACGGTGACAGTCGCGCCGTGCAGCTGCGGCGGAACGGAGTACCGGTTCCCTCGGTACGACACCAGCGCCTGCGCGGACACGACCCGGGCCACGACCAGGACCGCGGGGAACGGGGGCGGCATCGGGGCTAACGGTTCCCGCTTGGCGATGACCGCGACCGAGGACCCCGTCCATCCTTGGTCGACCGCAGGCGGGTGTCACCGCGGGTGGCGCACCACGTGTCGAGGCGGGCCTGAGCTTCCTCGATACTCACGTCGTCAGGTAGCGTCCGCCAGAACCGTTGCGCAGCAATATGGTTGGCCTTCTCGACCACGCCTTTGCGGTTGCCCCGCCGCGGTGGGCAGGGGCGAACCGTCACGCCGTAGTGCTTCGCGACGGCGGCGAAGCTGGCGGTGACTCTCTTGGCTCGGGGCTGACCACGGTCGACATCCGGTCGAACCGCCAGTCCTTCGTTAGCCCGCCGAGGGCGCGGGCGATGTGGTCGAGGCCCTCGATCAGGTGCGGCTGCGCTTCGGACTCGCACAACAGCCCCCGCCACCGACCCGAGTGAGACAGCGCCCCGACGAGCAGGTGCGCGTTCACACCCCACCCCCAGTGCGCGGGCGGGTCGGGCAGCTCGACCCAGTCCCACTGCGTCTCCGCCCCCGGCGGATGGTCGATGACCGCGGCAACCACCGAACCCGTTGTCCCACAGACCATCCGACGCCGGGACGTCACAATCTACTCCTGCCCCAGCTGCGACACCCGCTACCACGGGCAGCAGTGGTGCCCCGACTGCAACCAGCCCTGCACCCGCGTCGGCCTCGGCGGGACCTGCCCCCACTGCGCCGAACCCGTCGCGATCGCCGACCTCATCGACACCCCCCACACCCGCACCATCCGCTAACCTCAACACCGCCACTGGGTGAGGAAATTCGGTAAGCAACTCTGGGGACTTCCGGCCAGCGCCATCAGGGTAAAACGATCGGTCGTGACCGACGCGTTCGGGGATCCCGCTGTTCGTGGTCGACGCGGCCACCAACGCCTACGACTCCCCGCTGCTGAACCGACCCTGGCCGGGCGATTACACGATCCCGCACCGGCGCCAGGTCGGAGCGACAACCGGCGCCAGCAACAACTCCAACGAGAACGACGCTGTGTGACTAGTCGCGCAGGGAGGCCGCTCGGGGTCGCGAGTCGAGCGCGTTCAATGGCGGGGTGGCAACTCATCAGAGGGCGGCAACGATTTCGAACTGCGCCCGGATCGATTCGGTGTCGGCCCCGGACGCCAGCCACAGGCTGAGCAAGACCCGTGCCTTCAAGCCGTCGAGGTACCCCGCGCAGAGAAGTCCCCGCGAGAGCAGGTCGCGCTCGGAACCATCGAACCCGTAGGTCTCTCTGAGCACCTCTCCTGCGCCGGTGCGCGAGGCAAGCACCACGGGAATACGACTTGCCAGGCGCTCGAGTGCCGCGACCGTGTGTGCCGGCACGTGCCCTCCGCCGAAGCCCTCGACCACCAAGCCTGCGTATTCCAGGGAGGCGACCGAGTCGATCAACCGGCCGTCGTCTCCCAGACTCATCCGCAGCAGGGCCACGGCGGGCACTTGGGCATCCGGGGCCAGCGCTACTCGGGGCAGTGCGGCCGGTCTGAACGCGATTCGGGGACGTCCCTCCACGACCCAGCCCAGCGGGCAGGTGGTGACTGAGCGGAAGGTCGAGGGGCTCGAGGTGTGGGTTTTACGGACGAAACGGGCGGCATGGACCTCGTCGTTGAACACCACCAGGGCGCCCAGGTCCCGAGCAGCTGAGCAGCTGGCCACCTGGACCGCCGCTAAAATGTTGGCCGGGCCGTCGGCGCCGGCAAGGGTGGGGTTGCGCATGGCCCCGGTGACGACGACGGGGTTCGTGGCACTGACCAAGAGGTCGAGAGCGAACGCGGTCTCCTCGATAGTGTCGGTCCCCTGGGTGACGACGGCTGCCGTCATGCCGGAGTCGAAGCGCGCGGTGATCTCTCGCGCCAGGGCCGCGATGTCCCCCAGCGTCAAGTCACCGGAGGCGGTCTGGCGAAAGGCGATCGCCTCGATCTCGGCGACGCCGGCCAGCTGGGGCACGGCTGAGACGAGTTCCTGCGCGCCGAGTCTGGGGGTGACCCCTCTTCCCTCGGACCCGGGTTCGCTGGTCGAGGCGATGGTCCCACCGAGGGAGAACACGCCCACGCGTGGAATCTCCGTCTTAGAAATCACAGGCTTCCTCGCGTTCGGTTGGTCCGACAAACCTGTGGAATGAGCGCTCGAGAGATCCAGGATCGACGCCTTGGATGATGAAGACGATTCGCGTCCCGGGCCGGACCGGTTTGGCCAGGTGCTCCGGGTGATGGACGACGTGCTGGACGCCGTTGATGGCAACGGCGCCGACCTGGTCGACGTCGAGAACACCCTTCACCCGCAGGATGTCCGGACCGTGTGCGTGCAGCAGCGCGGTCAACCAGACCGAGAAGGCCTGCCAGTCAAGGGGTAGGTCAGTGACCAGCTCGAGCGTGGCGACATCACTGGCGTGACCGACCGGGCGGTCCTGAGCGCGTGTAGCGTTCCTTTGCGTTGAGGACACCGGCGGCACGAGCCGCACGAGGTCACCCCTTGCCGTCACTGCCACTTCCGCGGACGGGTTCAGAGTCTGCAGCCGTACCACCAGCTGCTCAACGTCGCCCGGGTCAACGAGATCGGTCTTGGTCACCAACGCCTGGTCGGCCGCCATCAGCTGCCGAACCGCCACCTCGTGGCGCTCCAGGGTGCGCAAACCGGCTATGCCGTCGACGGTCACGCACACCCGGGCCAGTGCGTAGTGGTGACGTAACACAGGATCGTTGGCCAACGTGAAGGCGATCGGTCCGGGGTCAGAGAGACCGCTGGTCTCGATGACGACGGGACGGCATGTCCTCGAATCGTCGCGTTGCTCGACGTCGAGCAGGGCCCGCAGGGCCTCGGCCAAGGCGTGCCGGCGGGTGCAGCATGCGCATCCGCCGAGAATGACTCTCGGCTGGCCGCTGCCATTGGCGAGCAACAAATCATCGACCACGGTGTCGGCGAAGTCGTTGAGGATCAGGGACGGCGCATCCGCCCCGGCACGCGCGAACTCCGCTCGAAGGAACGTCGTCTTTCCCGAGCCGAGGAACCCGCTAAGGAGCGTGACGTCCCTTAGTGCGGAGCCCCGTACTCGTGTGAGGCGGCTGTTCAGCGCCGACTGCGCCAGCGTTGCGCTCATTGGCTTGTCGGCCCGTCAACCGGTCCGACGCCCTGCAGATCCGGGTCAAGGACGTCGATGGCGCGCGGAGACAGGCTCTGCGCGGCCCGCCAGAGCGCGGGCAGGTCCGCTGCCATCTTGGAGGCGCCCTTCCGGTCGGACACCACGAGATGACGTCCCACCCCGGGATCAGACACGGTCAACCCGTACGGCGCGAGTAGGGCCTTGACCGCACGCAGCCGCCGGTGACGCACGCGAAGCTGCCGACCCCCCGTGCCGGCATCAAGCGCAAGAGCGTCCGACCAGTGGCTGTCTGCGGCGAACTCGTAGCAGATCAAGCACATTTGAGACCCTCCAATGGGTGTCGAACCGGTGCGGGACGGGCGCCGGACCGCCCGTCCCGCGCAACAATCAATGAGCCTGCAAGAACGGGCTTCCGTCGGCCCCGGGGAACGCATAACGGGTGCGGAAGTCGTCGGCGGCGTCCTCCATGGTGACCCAGCTGATGCCCTCGTGGCCGGTGATGTACTCGATCAAGCGCTCCAACATCAGCAGCACCTGCGGACGCCCGGAGACATCGGGGTGGATCGTGAAGGCGAAGACGCCGTAGTCCTGCTCGCGGTAGACCCAGTCGAACTGGTCCTTCCACCACTGCTCGACATCACGGGGGTTCACCCAGCCGGCGCTGTTCGGGGCGCCCTTGATGAACATCATCGGCGGGAGGTCGTCCATGTACCAGTTCGCGCCGATTTCGACCAGGTCGATCACCTTTCCACGCTGGAGCGGCTTCATCCAGGTGCTGGCCTCCTTCGAGTAGTCGATCTTCGTCCACTCGTCTCCGACGCGCGCGTAGAACGGGGTGAAGTCGTGGAAGCCTTGGCTGTGGTCATACGTGAAGCCGTACTTCTTCAATAGTTCGGGAGTGACGTTCGACATCTCCCACCAGGGAGCGACGTAGCCCCGGGGCCGCTTCCCGGATACCTTCTCGATCAGGTCGACGCAGTGGGACAGCACCTCCTCCTCCTGCTTAGGCGTCATGGCGATCGGGTTCTCGTGTGAGTATCCGTGGGCACCTATCTCATGACCGGCGTCGACGATCATCTGGATGGACTCTGGGAAGGTCTCGATGGAGTGCCCGGGGATGAACCAGGTCGCCGGGATGCCGTTCTTCTGAAAGAGCCGCAACAGACGCGGGGTGCCGACTTCGCCGGCAAACATCCCCCGCTGGATGTCCGAGGGCGAGTCCTCCCCGCCGTAAGAGCCAAGCCATCCACCGACAGCGTCGATGTCGACCCCGAAAACGCATTTGATGTCCTTGGGCATATCATCTCCTCGTTGATGGCGTCGCTACGTGGCCGCGGCTACGCCGGTGCTTGCATTGAAGGTGAAACTGTCGGCTTTCGATTCGTGCCGCACGTCCAGATGAACGGCCTCCCACGCTGGCTCAGCTGGACGTGGTCTCGGGCAGGCGCTCGAGGTAACGCACCACCTCCTTGGCGGAGCGGGTCGGCGTACTTTAGCGGTCATGTCGAACAGGTTCGCCTCGTGCGGAGCCGACGAGCGGTCCGCGCAACAGTCGGGACGACAAAGGTGGCGAAGCCGTACTGCACGCAATCGACGACCGAAGCCCGCACACACCCTGACGTGGTGGCCCGAGCACCAGCACGCTGTCCACATGGCTGGCAGCAGCATCGAGGCCACTGGCATGCCAAAGAACGCGGACGCCCCATGCTTAGCCACCAACGTTTCGATCGCGAGCCGACCCAGTCTCGAGTCGATGTCGACCCAGGGTGAGCCGACGATCAGCTGGCCCAACGACGGAACCTTTCTAAGCCATGCTGTGTTGACTAGGGCGCCTGGGCCGCAGGCAATCGTCGTGAAGACCACGAGGACACCACGGCTGCGGGCGACGTCGAGCACCGCTCGCGTGCGTTCGACCTCCTCCGTGGCGTCCGCGCCCAACGCACACCGCGGATCGGTGAAGCCTCGACAGAGGTCCACGACCAGAAGGGCCGGCCGGGACCCTAGCTCGAAGAATCCGGTAAAACCCGCCCCCCGGTAGATGTCTCGGGTCTGAACGACGGGAGGGGCACCGCTCACGGCATCACGTCCCCGGGGTTCGGACCGAGCGTCTGACCCACGTAGAGATTGCCACCCGGGGAACTGGCGAGAAGCACCGCCGTCGGCGCCACCTCTTGGGGGAGCCCGAACCGCCCCACAGGCAGCTCAGCCCGTTTGGCGGCCTTCCACTCCTCAGTAATCCCTGCGACAATCCCCGTTTCGATTGGCCCAGGAGCAACGGCGTTGACCAGCACCCCATACTCGGTCACGTCCAGCGCGCGAACCTTGGACAGGCCGAGCACGCCCGCCTTGGCCGCGCTAGAACAGTTCCGACCGTCACCCACGTGTTGCCCCCCGTTGACTGTGGCAGATGACCTGCCTAGGTTCGGCGGCCAGTTTTGGAAGGAGGTTACCGAAGAGCACGAGGTCGTAGACCGCAAAGGTTCACGCAAAGAAGCATATCCAGATCGCGAACTTCACATCCCTGGTGGTCACCTGCTCCGGCTCTAGCACCTGCATTGGTACCTGCCCCCAGAACCGTGCCGCGCTGGTGGGTGTCTAGCACCAATGCGATTTGTAAGGCCATTCATAGACCCGGGGCCCAACAACGGTCAAGGGGTACAGCGCAGGAATCTTCGCACCTGGAAGGATCTTGGCACTTGGGCAGTTCGCACAACTGAGGGCTACGCCGCTCCTGGCGGGGGGGAACCCCGCTTCTGGGGCCAGCGGTCGTAGACTCGGCCCCTGGCCACAAGCAGAGGTGAACACAAGCCATCGGGCCTTCAGCCACTTAGGCGGCTGGCCTGTCATATCCCGCGGACGTGTGCGTTCGGAAGAAGGAGCTAAGTCGTGCCCGCTCTCCGCAAGCCAGAGCCGGCCTTCCGGCGTGTCTGGAGCGACCTGAGGTCGCAGATCCTCGGACATCAGTTTCCGCCTGACACGGCGCTCCCAACCGAGGCGGAGATTGCGCTGACACACTCCGTCAGCCGCCAGACGGTTCGCCGCGCCTTCCAAGACCTGGTCGCCGAGGGGCTGGTGTTTCGGGTCGCCGGGCGAGGCACCTTCGCGACTCCGGCCGCGGGGCGATACCTACGACAGTTTGGCTCTGTGGACGACCTCATGGGCCTGTCTGCGGACACTCGGCTGGAGGTGTTGGATCCTCTTAAGCCGGCCGTCGACCAGACCGCGGCAGGGCGCCTGCGGCTAGCGGACGATCGGGTTGTGAAGACCACTTTCCTTCGTCTCCACCATGGCGATGCCTTCTCGCACACCGTGGTCTTCCTCCCACCGCGGGTCCGGGCGATGCTTGGCCCCGTCCACGAGCTGGCTAGCCCGGGGAACGTCACTACCGTGACCCTGATCGGGCTCCTCGAACGTGTCCTTGATCCCCCGATCCAAGAGGCGGAGCAGAGCATCACGGTGGTCGCCGCGCCAACTGGGGCCGCCCACAGCCTGGGCCTACCCCGCGCAACCCCAGTGCTGCGGATCGACCGCATGTACTTCGATACCACCGGTGAACCCGTCGAGCTGGCGGTCAGCCATTTCCACCCGGACCGGTATTCCTACCGGGTCCGGCTCCGCCGCAACACCGCCGAAGGGGCACAGGCGTCCACATTTGCTGCTGCGAGCCACTCAGTCCCGGGTCACCAATCTGGCCGGTCGCTGCTGCTGAGGAGCCAGGACGGCGGCTCGGCCGGACGTCCCCTAGACCGCACACGCGCCCGGGAAACGCTCTGAGGCGCACGGACCCTTGACAGCGCCACTCCGTTATGCCTAAATGGCCGGACATTACGAGTAAAGTCTCGCACCTCTGCACTAGGGAGCTGGTCTGTGGCCGTTGCCGAGGAACTCGCCCGCTGGGCTGTGTCCTTGGAGCCCACCGATGCGGATCTGGGTCTGGCCCGACGCTCACTGCTTGACACGGTCGCGGTAGCGGTCGCGGCTCGCGACGAGACGATCCTCACCACCTCAGCGGGGCTACCCGAGGTCGCCCGGTGGGCAGTGGCAAGCCACGTCCTTGACTTTGACGACCTCCATATGGAGTCGACCACCCACATCAGTGCCGTCTGTGTGCCGGCTGTCCTGGCAACCCTGGGCGACGCCCGGGCGTACCTCGCTGGCGCGGGCGTCATGGCGCGACTGGGCACGGCGCTCGGCTGGGCGCACTACACCTCCGGCTGGCACGCGACGACGACGGCTGGAGCGCCTGCCGCTGCGGTCGGCGCTGGCATCGCACTAGGTCTTGACGTGGAACGGATCGCGACGGCCATGGCTCTGGCGGTGCCGGCCGCGGGGGGCGTGCAGCGAGCCTTCGGCACCGACGCCAAGTCTCTACAGGTTGGTTTCGCCGCGGAAGCCGGCGTGCGCGCTGCTCACCTGGCCGCCGCTGGAGCCACAGCGGACCCCTCCGCCGTCGACAACTGGCTACGCCTGGTTGGGGGCGCACCCGCGGCGGTCGATACGTGCGGGCCGGCGGTGCCCGGCGGTCTGGCCGTTAAGGTGTTCCCGTGCTGCTACGCACTGCAGCGCCCGATCAGCGCCCTGTCCCATCTGGCCAGCCAGGGCCTGGACCCCGCCGCGGTGACCCGTATCGTGATCAGGACCCCAAGGGGCACGGTCACCCCTCTGATCCATCGCCGCCCCAACACCGGACTGCAGGCCAAGTTCAGTATCGAGTACGCGGCCGCTGCGGCCCTGCTTGACGATTATCAAGGCTTCGCGAGCTTCACCGACGCGGCGGTGCAGCGCCCCGAGGCGCGTCGGCTGATGGAGCTGGTCGACGTCCACCTCGGCGAAGGTCATGAAGGCCTGCTCGCCGGCGAGCTGGAGGCAGACGTCTACGTCGGCACGCAGATTTTGCACACCCGCGAGCGATTCCCTCCTGGGTCGCCGCAACGACCTCCCAGCCGGGCAGAACTGATGCGCAAGGTGGACGACTGCCTGACCGGCACCACCTTGGACCCGGCAACGGTTAGCTGGACGACCGCGGGAGCCATCCTGCGCGAGCACCTAACTACCCGAACCGGCGTGGGCGCCGATGACAGATCTGAGGGGAGTCTCCCGTGGAGGGATTGAACGAGGAAGAGCAGGCGATCGTCGAGACAGTTCGCGACTTCGTCAACCGGGATGTCAAGCCCGTCGCCCAAGAGCTGGACCACACGAACACGTATCCCGAGAAACTGATCGAGCAGATGAAGCAGCTCGGCATCTTCGGCCTCGCCGTCCCGGAGCCCTGGGGGGACGCTCGCGTGAGCACCCCCTGCTACGCCCTCGTTACAGAGGAGCTTTCGCGCGGCTGGATGAGCCTCGCCGGCGCAATGGGTGGCCACACGGTTGTCGCCAAGCTAATCCTCGACTACGGGACCCCAGATCAGAAAGACACCTACCTGCCGCGCATGGCCACCGGCGAGCTTCGGGCCACCATGGCACTGACCGAGCCCGGTGGCGGTTCGGACCTCCAGGCCATGCGCACCTCCGCCCAGCGGGTGGGCGACGCATACGTGGTCAGCGGCTCCAAGACCTGGATCACCAACGCTCGCCAAGCCGGCCTGGTGGCCTTGATGTGCAAGACGGACGCCTCAGCAAAGCCGGCCCACCGCGGCATCAGTATCCTGCTCGTTGAGAAGGGACCCGGGTTCTCCCTCTCCCGGGACCTGCCCAAACTCGGCTACAAGGGCGTAGAAAGCTGTGAGATCTCCTTCGACAACTTTCGCGTCCCGACCTCCTCGCTGCTCGGAGAACAAGAGGGCCGCGGATTCGCGCAGATGATGCGCGGGCTCGAGATCGGCCGAATCCAGGTCGCAGCGCGCGCTGTGGGCGTGGGCCGCGCCGCTCTCGAGGATTCCCTGCGCTACGCGCAGGAGAGGGAGAGCTTCGGCAAACCCATCTGGAAGCACCAGTCAATCGGGAACTACCTCGCCGACATGGTCACCAAGCTAACAGCGGCCCGGCAGCTCGTCCTGTACGCCGCTCGACGCTTCGATGCTGGCGAACGGGCGGACATGGAGGCCGGAATGGCCAAGCTCTTCGCCTCCGAGACGGCGATGCAGATCGCGCTCGACGCCATTCGGATTCATGGGGGATACGGTTACTCAACCGAGTTCGACGTGGAACGCTACTTCCGCGATGCGCCCCTGATGATCGTCGGCGAGGGCACGAACGAGATCCAGCGCAACGTCATCGCCCGCCAGCTCGTCGACCGGGGCTCGGTGGCGCCCTGACATGAGTTCGCAGAGAGACGCGCCTCAGCCCCCGACGGCGACCGACCCGGTTGAAGCACGCTCATGGCTCTTTGTTCCCGGAGACTGTCCGGACCGGTTCGCCAAGGCCGCCGCGAGCGGCGCAGACTTGGTGGTCTGTGACCTTGAGGACGCGGTCGCCGCTGAGGTCAAGGCCTCCGCCCGGGCAGCAGTCGCGCAGTGGCTCGCCCGGGACGGTCTCGCCTGCGTGCGGGTCAACGCGACAGGGACGGCCTTCCATGATGGCGATGTCGCGGCCCTATCTGGATTGCCAGGGCTACGCGCCGTGATGGTACCCAAGGCCGAGGACCCCCGAAGGCTTGCCGAACTTAGCGCGGCGCTCGGACCCAAGACCGCTCTGGTGGCTCTGATAGAAACCGCCCTGGGTGTGCATCGGGCGTACGACCTGGCCGCCGCACCCGGGGTCGCGCGACTCGCCTTCGGCTCGATCGACTTCGCCCTCGACGTGGCCGCAGAGGACGCGCAGACCCCGATGCTGTTCGCCCGCTCCACCCTGGTGCTGGCATCTCGGGTCGCCAAGATCGCGCCGCCGGTGGACGGGGTGACCACCGCGTTGGACGACCTGTCCCTCGCCGAGGCAGACGCCAACGCAGCGCTCAGCCTGGGCTTCGGCGGCAAACTGTGCATCCACCCGCGCCAGGTCCACGCCGTCAATGCCGCATTCACCCCCACCGCCGAGGATGTGCGCGCCGCACGCCGGATCGTGGACAGCCTCACAGACCGGGGCGCGGACCGGCTTGACGGACAGATGGTCGACGCGCCAGTCGTCGAGCGAGCCCGAAGGACTCTGCGTAGCGCCGGGCTGGACGCGCCGCTGAGCATGCGAGGAGACAGTAGTGCTCCCGTTGGATGGCATAACCGTCGTAGCACTTGAACAAGCCGTCGCCGCACCGTTCGCCACCCGTCAGCTCGCGGACCTCGGCGCCCGCGTCATCAAGGTGGAACGGGCGGACACCGGCGACTTCGCCCGCGGCTACGATGAGACAGTCAAGGGCATGTCCAGCTACTTCGTGTGGCTCAACCGCGGTAAGGAAAGCGTCACCCTTGACATTAAGGAGCCGCACGACCGGGAGCTCCTTGACAACATGCTCGCGCAGGCCGACGTGTTCGTGCAGAACCTCATCCCGGGCGCCATGGCGCGTCTTGATCTCGACGAGGAGACCCTGCGGTCCAGACACCCCCGTCTGATCATCTGCTCCATATCGGGTTACGGCGCCGACGGTCCGTACTGCAGCAAGAAGGCCTACGACCTGCTCGTGCAGTGCGAGGCGGGCCTGCTGTCGGTCACCGGCACTCCAGACTCACCGGCCAAGGCGGGGATCTCAGTCGCCGACATCGCCGCCGGCATGTACGCCTATACGGGCATTTTGACCGCGCTGTACGAGCGTGAACGAACTGGGGCAGGCACCGGGTTCGAGGTCTCCATGCTCGAGGCTCTCGGTGAGTGGATCAGCCAGCCGTACCTTTACGCCAGCTACGGAGGCACCCCTCCGCCCCGGACAGGGGCCCGGCACGCCTCCATCTCCCCTTACGGTCCCTACCACGTCCGAGATGGAGCGCAAGTCTTCATCGGCGTCCAGAACGAGCGCGAATGGGCGGCGCTCTGCGCCGACGTGCTGGGGCGGCCTGACCTAGCCCAAGACCCCCGGTTCAACCGCAATTCAAGCCGAGTCAGCAACGACGCCGAACTGCGGCTGATGCTCGAGGAGGCCCTGTCCCATCTGTCGGCCGAGCAGGTCACCGAACGTCTTGACGAGGTCGGCATCGCGAACGCCCGAATGCGCACCATGGACGAGTTCGCCGATCACCCCCAGCTAAAGGCGCGAGACCGGTGGCGCGAGGTCGACTCACCCGTCGGTCCCGTTCGCTTGCTGCTGCCGCCGGTTACCGTCACGGGTCGCGAAGCTGCCGTGCGCGCGATCCCAGCGATTGGTCAGCAGACCAGAGCAATTCGGACCGAATTCGGCCCGGCGGCCGGCTCGAGGAGAGAGGAACGGCCATGACGCGGGGCTCAGGCACCGCAGTCCCTTCTGCACCAGACACCAGCTCATGCACCGAACTGATTACCCCGTGGCCCGCGCAGGCTCTGGCCGCTCTCCTCGACATCGACGCGCCCGCCATAAATGCGGGACTGCCGGCGCTGTGGCACTGGGTCTACCTGCTCGAACGCAGGAGGCAGAGTGATCTAGGCCCCGACGGGCACCCGACCTCTGGCATCCCAGCTCCTCCTGGCCCCGGTCGCCTCCGCATGTTCGCCGGCGGCCGGGTATGGATGCATTCACCCCTACGCTTCGGTGAGCCTGCTATCCGCACCACCAGAGTTGTGCGGACGGCTGAGAAGGAAGGCAGGTCCGGCCCACTGAGTTTCGTGACGGTTCAAAGCGTTATCGAGCAAGGCGGCGCGCTGGCCATCATCGACGAGCAGGACATCGTCTACCGTGAAGCGACGGGCACGGTCCTAGGGGCCCGACCGCCTGCTGGAGACGACGTCTCAAGGCAGCCGGCTCAGACGACCGGCGAACTCGCAATGACCGTGAATCCTATGGTGCTATTCCGCTTCTCGGCGCTCACCTACAACGCGCATCGAATCCACTACGACCAAGCCTACGCCGCGACCGAGGGCTACCCAGATCTTGTGGTGCACGGCCCCTTGCAAGCGCTTCTGATGGGCGAATGCCTTCGCCGCTCGGGCGTCTCCATGCTCGACGAGCAGTTCGCCTACCGGCTGATTGCTCCCACGTACGGAGCTCAACGCCTCGCGGTTGACTTCAGCATGGACGGAAGAGGGCATGTTGCGCGAGTGCGAGACGGTGCAGGGTGCACGACCGCGACGGCTACCTTGCAGTCGCTCGTCGAACCCCCGTCACCCAACACCAGTGTCACTGGCGGCCCTCGACGCTCCCAGCAACCATAGTTGCCGTGATCGACTACAACGTCGAGGCGGCCAACTATGACGCGACGCGGGGAGGCACGGCCCGGGCCGAGGCGGCGGCCGCGGCGGTGGCCAAACTGGTCCCCCTCCCTGGGCTGCTCCTTGATGTCGGCGGCGGCACCGGACTCATCGGCGAACGACTCCGTTTGCGCGGCCACCGTGTCGCGGTTGCCGACCTGTCGGAGGGTATGCTTCGAGCGACCGGCTGCCTCGTTGCACAATGCGGATGTCCGCTGACCGCTTGGGACTGGCGAACGGAACGTTCGACACGGCGATAGCCATTTGGCTACTGCACCTGACCCATAACCCCGAAACTCTCATTGCCGAAGCTGCACGGATACTCCGGCCACGCGGAAGGTTTATCACGACCGTCGACAAGTCCGCGGCCCAAGGCATTCAACGGGAGAATGCCTCCGACGCGCTGCCGAGGGTCATCGAGGCGTGCCACACTCAAGGACTAAACCAAGATGGTGGAACGTCCTTCGTCGGTGAGGGTCAGCATGGCCGGCCGATCTACTCACTGATTCGCTTCGTCAAAGACTGACCGAGATCGTCACGTATAACAGCCAAAGCAAACTGAAGGGCTCGAGACGGAACACCGCATCGTGACTCTGGCAGGTTGAAGTGGCCCCGTTGTGACGGTCGAAGTTGGCTGACTGTGGCACCGCGCACGCTCAGGACACGACGTCGAGGGTGATGGAAGCGACCAGCGGCTACTGGGAGCCGTTCTACTACCTGCTGGAGGATCTGCCCGGAGTCGAGGTGATCTTGGTCAACGCCCGGCACGTGAAGAACCTGCCCGGTCGCAAGACCGACGTCGCCGATGCCACCTGGCTGGCTTCAGCTCGCCGCGCATAGGCTGGTGCGCGGCTCGTTCGTCCCACCAGAACCGATCCGACAGTTGCGTGATCTGACCCGGACCCGGACTGCGGTCACCCGGGAACGATCCCGGGGGATTCAGCGGCTGAAGAAGCTTCTCGAGGACGCCGGCATCAAACTCTCCTCGGTCGCCAGTGACATCGTCGGGGTTTCGGGGCGAGCGATGATCGAGGCGCTGACCGCCGGTGACCGCGACGCGGGCCGGATGGCTGACATGGCCCGGCGCCGCATGCGGGTCAAAATCCCGCAACTTACCGAAGCCCTGGTCGGCCGGTTCACCGAGCACCACGCGTTCCTCGCCCGGGTCCACCTCGACCTCATCGATCAGCACACCACCGTGATCACCCAGCTCACCGAACGGGTCGAGGTGATGATGGAACCCCTTCGTGGTTTCCACGACCTGATCTGCACAATCCCCGGGATCGCCACCCGGACCGCGGATGTCGTCGTGGCCGAGACCGGCGCCGACATGAGCCGTTTCCCGACCGCGAAGCACCTCGCCTCCTGGGCCGGCACGACCCCGGGGAACAACGAGTCTGCGGGCAGGGTGAAGTCCAGCCGAACCCGCCCGGGCAACCCCTACCTTCAGGGAGCCCTCGGCGCGTCAGCGATGTCGATCGCCCGCACGCCCGGGACTTACCTCAACGCCAGATACAGACGGATCGCGACCCGCCGCGGGCCGCAGAAGGCCAACGTCGCCATCCAGCACACCCTCCTCGTCGCGATCTGGCATATGGGCACCACCGGCACCCTCTACGACGACCCCGGCGCCGACTACTACACCCGCCTACGCCCAGAACGAGCCCGACAACGCGCCATCCACCAACTCGAAGTCATGGGCTACCGCGTCACGCTCGACGAAACCCCACAAGCCTCGTAGGACTCACCAGGGCAGCCCAACTACGGTGAATCCTCGCGTCAGGGTGTAGCTCTTCGAGATATCTGGCAAGGTCGACACCGTGCTGTCTCGTGGGTCGGTCGCTATCTCCAACGACCGGCGTCAGGACCGGGCTGGGCAGGTCCTGCGTCGCGGCCTGTCGCAGCACCTCGTCTAGCAATGGATTGGAGCAGGTCGTCATGGACTTTGGAGTGGTGCTGCAGTGCAACCCGCCGGCCGCCCGCGTGGTCGAGCTCTGCCGCCAGGCGGAGCTCTACGGCTTCAGCCATGCCTGGACTTTTGATTCCCCGTTGCTGTGGGAGGAGCCGTACGTTATCTACAGCGCGGCCCTGGCCGCGACTCGGTCCATCACGGTCGGCCCGATGGTCACCAACCCGGTAACGCGCGATGTGGCCGTCACCGCAGCTAGTTACGCCACCCTGAACGAGATGTTCGGCAACCGGACGATCTGCGGTATCGGACGCGGCGACTCCGCGGTGCGGGTCACGGGTCGTCGGCCGGCCACGGTAGCCGAGTTGCGCGAGGCGATCCCGGTGATCCAGGGCCTGGCCAATGGGCGGGAGGTCGAGTATGCCGGCGCGCACCTCAGGCTGTCGTGGAATCCACGCTCGCGCACACCGGTGTGGGTCGCTGCTTACGGGCCAAAGATGCTGGCGGTTGCCGGAGAGGTGGCCGATGGGTTCATCCTGCAACTGGCCGACCCGGCGATCGCCGCGTGGAGTATCGCAGCGGTACGCAAGGCGGCAGTCGATGCCGGCCGGGATCCGGGCGAGGTGCGGATCTGCGTGGCTGCGCCCGCTTACGTCACCGACGGCAGCCCGACCCAGCAGGCACACGCCTACGAGCAGTGCCGTTGGTTCGGCGGCATGGTCGGCAACCACGTGGCCGACATTGTGGCTCGCTACGGCGCGGACGGAGCTAACGTGCCACGCGATCTGACCGACTACATCCGGGACCGCGAGGGTTACGACTACAACGAGCACGGGCGGGCCGGCAATACGCACACCACCTTCGTGCCGGACACGATCATCGACCGTTTCTGCCTGATCGGGACTGTTGAGCACCAAGTTGCCCGCCTGGAGCAACTGCGGGACCTCGGCGTTGACCAGTTCGCCCTTTATCTGCAGCACGATGCCCAGGATGAGGTGTTGCGTTGCTACGGCCAGCGCGTCATGCCGGCGTTGGCCGAGCGGGCACCGAGCCGCTTCTGAGCGGGTCGGCCTGCGCTGCCTCGGTGGTCTGGGGCCTGCTCCAGCGCAAGAAGCCTGTGTTGGTCGGTAGAAGGGGATGCGCACGTCCCGCGAGTACGCAGTTCAATGGCTATGAAGGGCGGGTTACGTCGACGGCCGGTCGGTTTCCCAGGACCGCTATGACGAAGAGGGGCGACGGTGGCCCGATCGAACATTGTCTCGGTCACCGGTGTGGTGCTAATCGTGATCCAGCAGATGCGCGGGGCGCAGGGTCAGCCCTGAGGTCGGCGCTTATTCAAGGGGTAGATTCCAGCCAACGTCGCAACACGGCGTATGCCTGATCCCTGACGCGCTCGAACAGGCTGTCAAGTACCGGGTTTGATGGAGGGTTCGAACTCCCGCTGAGCATGTTGCTCGGGGAGGGTTGTGCTGAGGTGCAGGGTTTCGTATTCGACGGGTGGGACGAGCCCGATCTCGCCGTGGAGCCGGCGGAAGTTGAACCAGTCGATGTACTCGGCGACGGCGACCTCGAGGTCGTCGATGCCGTTCCACGGTCCGCGGTTTCGGACGAGTTCGGCTTTGAACAAAGAGTTGAAGGCCTCGGCCATCGCGT
>JAABUM010003580.1_pt1 | contig 18774 bp, 18 predicted proteins | sample 5559161 | NCBI WGS metagenome assembly JAABUM01 (sample SAMN10711868, study PRJNA513369) | rock metagenome | isolation source: Antarctica rocks | place: Antarctica: Victoria Land, Siegfried Peak nord | reverse complement strand
GAAGCGTTTGCGGATCGGGTGAGGATCAATCATCCAAACGGGGTAACAAACTCCTCAAGCAACGGAAATCCAGAAACAGGCCGATCGCATGATACCCAATTCGGATATTCCCGGATGAGCCCTAAGCTGGCCAGGGAGGTGACGCTCGAAGCCGGGTTCCTCGCCGGCTTCGGCGAGATTGAGGTGCCGCGCGAGCTGTGGCGGGCACTGGGGCGGTTCGCGGTGTGGGTCGAGCCGGCGCTGGTGGCGGAGTGGCTGCGGCTCATGCGGGGCTACGCCGCCGGGCAAGGGCGCACGCTGGACGAGGGCGCGTTGGGCGTGGCCATGACCTGGTCCGAACCGTCGCGGGAGGTGGCGCCGGCGCGCGAGCGGGCCCTTGCCCTGCTGGGCGCCGGTGAAGCGCTGCACTGCGTTTGGAGCGGGCGCAGGCTGGAAGTGGCCACGCTGGACATCGACCACTGCCTGCCCTGGTCGGCCTGGCCCTGCGGTGATTTGTGGAACCTCCTGCCCGCGCACCGGCGGGTGAACCAGCACCACAAGCGCGACCGCCTGCGGCGCTTTGCGGAGGAGGCGCGCTCGAGCCTGCCGGGGCTGGACGGAACCGCGGCGCCCGACCCGGGCGAGGTATTCGCAGCCTTGCGCATGCAGCGGCTACGGCTGCGCCATGACCAGCAGGTGCCGGAATGGGCCGGGTGAAGGTGGCCGGGAGCAGGCGCTCAGCGGCTTGGTGATCGTTCCTGCCGACAACGCGCAAGGGCCATCAAGGTGGGAGGTCAAGGCGTCTTTGGGGGGTTCACACAGGACCGGTCACCCGACACTCTCCTGCCCGGACGACGAGAGAGCACGACGACGCATGATCGAAGCCGAGTATGACACCATCATCGTCGGCGGCGGCTCAGCCGGCGCCACCCTGGCCGCCCGCCTCAGCGAGGACCCGGCGCATCGCGTGCTGCTGTTGGAAGCCGGCCAGGATCTGCGCACCGCCGACACGCCCGAGCACATCCAGATCCCCAACCCGATGCGCGCCATCGGCGACGACCATTTCCGCTGGCCCGCCCTGATGGCCCGCCGCACGGAACGCCAGGAACCTCGGCTGCTCTGGCGCGGCCGTGCGATGGGCGGCTCGTCCACCATCAACGGCCAGATCGCCATCCGCGCCGTGCCGGATGACCTGGACCGCTGGGCAGCCCAGGGCTGCGAGGGCTGGCACTGGGACGCCATGCTGCCGTTCTTCCGCAAGCTGGAAACTGACAGGAACTTTCCCGACGCGCCCTACCACGGCGCCAGCGGCCCGATTCCGGTTTACCGCGCGCCGATTGAGGAGTGGGGCGACGTTGACCGCGCCCTGCGCGAAGCCGCCTTGGGCCTTGGTTACGGTTGGTGCGAGGACCACAACGCCCCCATGGGCACTGGCGCCTCGCCCTACGCCATCAACAGCGTGGCCGGCCGCCGCGTGTCAACTAATGACGGCTACCTGGAGCCGGTCCGGTCACGGTCGAACCTGCGCATCGTCGGCCACGCACTGGTGGAGGGCATCGTGCTGGAAGGCAACCGCCCCCATGCCAGCGGCGTGCGCACGCGGGTGGGCGGCCAGATCCACACCCCCCGCGCCCAGCGCGAGGTGATCCTCTGTGCCGGCGCCATACACTCTCCTGCAATCCTGCAGCGTTCGGGCATCGGCCCGGCGGCGCTGCTGGAGCGTCTGGGCATTACCGTGCGCGCCGACCTGCCGGTGGGCGAGAACCTGCTGGACCACCCGATCATCGGCGCCTTGCTGCACCTGCGCGATACTGCCCAGGTGAATACGCTGATGCACCGCCACACCAATTGCTGCCTGCGCTACGGCTCGGGCCTGGCCGATGCCGGCGAGAACGACATGATCATGATCGCGGGCAACCTGGCTGGTGCCGCCCTGTCCAGGAACGGCCCCGACGCCAGCCGCGGCCGCATTGCCGTGTCGGTCTACCAGGCGTTCAGCCAGGGCCACGTCCGCATCACCTCCAATGATCCTACCGTTGACCCGACGGTCGAAGAACGCATGCTGTCCGACGAGCGCGACTTGGTCCGCTTGCGCGACGGGGTCCGCCGCCTGCGCGAGATCTGCCTGTCCGAGGGCGTCACCCGCATCGCACACCGCGCCGAATACGGCCTGTCTGGCCGCTCGATGGACGAGACCCTGGATGACGCCGCCTTGGACGATTGGTTGTTCGCCGAGGTCGGCGACGCCCAGCACGCCAGCGGCACCTGCCGCATGGGCGCCAGCGACGACCCCCGTTCCGTGGTGGATCCGGAGTGCCGTGTGCTGGGCTGCACCGGGCTGCGGGTGATCGATGCCTCGGTCATGCCGGAGGTGCCACGCGCCAACACCCACCTGACCACGGTCGCCATTGCCGAGCGCATGGCCGACCGCTTGAAGGCTGCCGCATGAGCCAGGCCGTCGCCGACGTGTTGGTGGCGCAGGCTGATGCCGTTCGCGCCCGGCTGGAAGCCCTGATCCGCTTGCCCAGCGTCAGCACCGACCCGGCTTACGAACCCGGCATGCAAGCCACCCGCGACTATTTGCTGGGCTGGTTCCGCGAGATCGGCCTGCAGGATGTCCAGCTCCTGGACGGTGGCGGCCACCCCGCCGTCTATGGCGCCTGGGACGGCGCGCCGGGCCGGCCCACCTTGCTGATCTACGGCCATTACGACGTGCAGCCGCCCGACCCGGTAGACGAATGGATCAGCCCGCCCTTCGAACCCACCAAGCGCGACGGCTGCCTGTTCGGCCGCGGCGCCTCGGACGACAAGGGCTCCAGCGTGATCGCCGTCGCTGCCGTGGCCGCCTTCCTGCAACAGACCGGCGCCTGCCCAGTCAACGTCAAGCTGTTCCTGGAAGGCGAGGAGGAGGTCGGCAGCCCGTCTTTGCCCGCCATCGTCGCCCGCTACGGCGCGTTGCTGCGGGCCGACGCCATGCTGTCGGCTGATGGCGGCCGGGCTAGCCGGGACGTGCCCACGATCAATGTCGGCGCCCGTGGCAATACCGGGCTCGAGCTGACGCTGCGCACCGCCGACAAGGATTTGCATTCCGGCCGCTATGGCGGCGCCGTGCGCAACGCCCTGCACGAGATGGCCCGCCTGGTCGCCTCGCTGCACGATGCCGACGGTCGCATCGCGGTGACCGGCTACCTCGACGCTGTGCCGCCCCCCACCAACCGGCAGCGCCACGACGCCGCCACCTTCGCCGTTGACGAGACAGCGTTCTGTGCCGAGGTCGGCGCTGCCCCGCTGGGCGAGCCCGGCTTCACTCTGCGCGAACGCCTGACCTTGCGCCCTTGCATCGACGTCAACGGGATGTGGGGCGGCTACACCGGAACCGGCGCCAAGACCGTGATCCCGCGGGAAGCTCACGCCAAGCTGACCATGCGCCTGGTCGCGGGCCAAGAGCCAGACCAGGCTCGCGCCCTGGTGCGCGCCCACCTCGAGGCGCGCTGCCCGCCGGGCGTGCAACTGAGCGTCACCCTCGGCGGCAGCTCGCCGGCGTCCTCGCTGGCGCCGGACCACCCGCTGGTGCGCGCCGGCAGCGCAGTGCTGGAACAGGTGATGGGCCGCAAGCCCGTCCCGGTGCGCCTGGGCGCCACCGTGCCCATCACCGCGCAGTTCAAGCGCCTGCTGGGCATCGACACGCTGATGTTCGCCTTCGGCCTGCCGGACGAGGACGTGCACGCACCCAACGAGTTCTTCCGCCTGTCCTCCATCCCGCTGGGCCTGCGCGCCTGGGTGATGCTGCTGGACGAGCTGGGCCGGGTTGCCCCGGCCGCCTTCCATGCCAAGGAGCCATAAGCATGATCCCGTTCAAGCGCCTCCTCCTGGTCGGCCTTGTTGCCGCTGCGGCCCCTCCCGCCTTGGCGCAGGCGCCGTTGAAGGTGCTGCGCGTGGTGCCGCAGGCCGACGTGGTGGTGACCGACCCGCTCTTCACCACCGCCTGGATCTCCACGATCCACGGCACCATGGTGTGGGAAAGCCTGTTTGCCTGGGACTCCAAGCTGCAGGCTAGGCCCCAGATGGCCAAGGATTGGACCACCTCACCAGACAGCCTGACCTGGCGCTTCACCCTGCGCGACGGGCTGAAGTTCCATGACGGCTCCCCCGTCACCACGGCCGACGTGATTGCCTCCTTGCGCCGCTGGATGACAATCGATGCCATGGCGAAGAAAGTGGCCGCCGTCACCACGGGCATGACCGCCGTGGACGACAAGACGTTCGAATGGACCTTGTCCGAGCCGCAACCTGGCCTGCTCGACACGCTGGCCGCCGCCCCGTCCCACTTCGCGATCATCATGCGCGCCCAGGACATCCCCGAGCCCGGCAAACCCGCCACCTCCGTCATCGGCTCCGGTCCGTTCAAGTTCAATACGGCCTTGCGGCTCAGCGGCGCCCGCGTGGTGTACGACCGCAACCCCGACTACGTGCCCCGCGATGAGCCGCCGGACGGGTTGGCCGGGGGCCGCGTGGTCAAGGTCGACCGGGTGGAGTTCGTGGTGCAGCCCGACCCGGCCACCGCAAGCAGCGCATTGCAGGCCGGCGAGGTGGACTTCCTGGAACGCCCGTCGTTCGACCTGCTGCCGCTGCTGCAGAAGAGTCATGCGATCAAGCTGCAGGTGCTCAGCGAGCTGGCCAGCCAGGCCGTGCTGCGCCCGAACGCGCTGTATCCTCCGTTCAACGACCCCCGCGCCCGCCTGGCCCTGTCCTACATCGTCAACCAGAACGACGAGATGGAGGCCGGCTACGGCGATCCGGCCTACTATCAACGGTGCAACTCGTTCTTCGTGTGCGGCTCGCCCAACGGCACGCAGGCCGGCACCGAAGGGTTCGGCCCCGACCTGGCCCGCGCCCGCAAGCTCCTGGCGGAGGCTGGCTACAAGGGCGAACGCATCACCATGCTGGCCACACAGGACATCTCTTACATGGGTCCCATGGCTGAGGTGACCGCCGACGCCATGAGGAAGGCCGGGCTGAACGTCGACATGCAATGGAGCGACTGGGGCACAGTCGTCAGCCGCAGCGCCAAGCAGTCTGCTCCGGATGCTGGCGGCTGGAACATCTACGTCACCGGCGAGCCCGGCGTTCTGGCTTTCAGCCCCAACACAAACATCTTCGCCTACATGCCGTGCGACCGCAGCAACCTGTCAGGATGGCCCTGCGACACCGAAGTGGAGGACTTGCGTGCCCGCTACGCCAAGGCCGCACCGGCCGAGCGGCCTGACATTCTGGAGCAACTGCAGCGACGGCTGGCGGTGGTAAACCCGTATCGCCTGCTCGGCCAGGCCACACAGCCGGTCGCCTACCGCACCACGTTGGGTGGCGTGCTGAACTCGCCGGTGGTCGCGTATTGGAACATTAGCAAAGAGTAACGCGTCAGTTTCTGGTGGGAAGCGGCCTGTCCGCTTCGGGCTCGGACGGGCGAAAAACAGCCAATGTTCGGCTGACGAAATTGACCGGTAACCGACTGTCGGCTTTGGAGCAGCCGACGCGGCTAAGCGGACGTGCGCCGGGCGGCATCGGTTCCACTAGGGATCATCGGCTCACCCGAGACCACATGCCGTTTCAGCCCGGCGCACCCCGCCGGAACCGCAAGTTCTCCGGCCGGAGCTGCGCGATGGAGGCGCAGCCCATCAGCCTCATGTCCCGTTCGAGTTCATGGCGCATCAACTCGAGCGCCAGCTCCACCCCTGCCTGTCCCGCTGCGGCCAGGGGGAACAGATAGTAGCGCCCGACCCCCACCGCCTTGGCGCCAAGCGACAACGCCTTGAGCACATGCGTGCCGCGCTGCACGCCCCCGTCCATGAGCACGTCGAGCCGGTCGCCCGCCGCGTCCACGACTTCCGCCAGCTGGTCAAAGGCCGAGCGCGAGCCGTCGAGCTGCCGCCCGCCATGGTTCGACACTACGATGCCGGTGCAGCCGATCTCTGCCGCCCGCTGGGCGTCGGCTGCCGACATCACGCCCTTGAGGCAGAACTGCCCGTCCCATTCCCGCACCATCGCAGCCACGTCGTCCCAGTCCAGCGACGGGTCGAGCATCTCGGTGAAGTAGTGGCTGATGGACATGGCGCCGCGCCCCATATCCACGTGGCTCTCCAGCTGAGGCAGCCGGAAAGGGCCACCGCGGAAGTAGTTCAGCGCCCAAGCCGGCTTGATCGCGAACTGCGACACGCCGGCCACGTTTAGCCGGAACGGGATGGCGAAGCCGGTGCGCTTGTCACGTTCGCGGTTGCCGCCGGTAATACTGTCCACCGTCAGCATCATTGCTTCGACGCCCGCCTGCTTGGCGCGCGCCATCATCTCCCGGTTCAAGCCACGGTCCTTGTGGAAGTAGAACTGGTACACCTGCGGGCCGTTGCTGATGCGCCGCGCCTCCTCCAGGCTCGTGGTGCCCAAGGACGACACGCCGAACATCGTGCCGTACTTGGCTGCTGCCGCTGCCACGGCGCGCTCGCCATCGTGGTGGAACAGTCGCTGTAGCGCGGTCGGAGAACAATAGAAGGGCAGCGCAAGCTTTTGGCCCAGCACGGTGGTGGACAGGTCCACCTCCCGCACGCCTTGCAGCACGCTGGGCACGAGGTCGCAGTCTTCGAAGGCGCAGGTGTTGCGGCGGTAGGTGACCTCGTCGTCCGCGGCGCCATCGATGTAGTTGAAGATCGGGCCAGGCAGGCGGCGCTGGGCCATGCGCCGGAAGTCGTGGAAGTTATGGCAGTCCCCAAGCCGCATCGCGTTTCCCTTCCGAGCCGGAACTCTGCCGGACCGTCAGGGCCGAACAGTTGAACCCGGCGGCTGGTTCCTTTGGTGGCGAGGATTTCGGGGTTGCACGCCCCAAGGCCATGGCCGCAACCCAGCCGGTAATTGCTCACCTCTTTCCTGATGACGTTATCGGCGAGCGTCATGTTCGCTTGAACTTGGCGGCGAGCATGGCATCGGCGGTTTCGATGGCGAATGCATCTGGATTGAACTCATCTCCCACCCACTCGACCTGCTCCGCATATTCGGGGTGCCCGGGGTCGGCGAGAACAGCGATAAGATGCTGGTAGCCCCACGAGCCGCCGCAGTCCTCGGGCGGGCAGTGGCGCTTTCCAGCGACGCAGGCCGGATAGGATGTCTCGTTGGCCGCCGGCTGGATCTTCTCGATTGTGACCGTGTGTTCCCAGTTGTCGCCGAAGTCGTAGGTGTAGCCGAAACGGCGGATGCCTGATTTCAGCAGGCCGTTCAGGGTCAAGCGGTTTTCGTCGGCGACGTCGTCGGTGGTGTGCCGGTCGCCATATTGCTGCCCGTCGATGTCGAAAGCATGGAGGTGGCAATCACGCCAACCCATCGTCGCCTGGATCGCCTGGTGCAGGTCGCCCAGCGTCATCGTGCCGGGCATGAGCAGGCGGCGCCAGATTGGCGGCCTCACGCCGCGCAATGTCACCTTCAGACTGAGGACGTGTGTGCGGGCACTGCTGCTCGGAAGGATCGGCTTGGCCATGATGTCCACGCTATGCTGCCTTGGGCATCGGCCGCGATGCCCGTCCGTCAGCGTTTTGCGTGACGCCTTGTCTGGCGGCACGCGGACTACGTGATGATGGGCAGAGGTTGTCCGTCCAAGGTCATGCGAATGGATTGAAGAAGGGGTATGCCGCGCCGCCGGGCGGTCTCGAACACGGACCGGACATCGGCATAAAGACGAGCGCCCCAGTGCGAGCGGAAGCAGTTGGTGACCTTGCGGAAGACGACGCAGGGACGCAGCGCCTGTTCCGAGCCGTTGTTGGTCGGCGGTAGGTCCCGGTGAGTGACGAAGACCAACAAGTGCTGGCGAAACCGCTTGATGATCCGGAGCAGCTTCAGCCCCTGTCCGCTCATGGGCGCGATCCGGAGCAATCGGTCGAGCGTTGCTTCCAGCTTTGCCGCATAGGCGGCGAGTGTGGAGTCTTTGAGCCGGTCACGGCGGCGGCCAATGGCGACGGCCCGCTTCAGCAGGTCCTTGATGGCCGGTGCGAACACAGCATCGCCAGCGTCGATGGCGAACTGAACATCGCGCAGGAGATGGGCAAGGCAGGCTTGATGGCCCGTGCTGGCCCAGCCCATCTGAGCGCCGAACCGGTCAGACACCCAGAACGCCGGACGCACCTCGCCGAGGAACTCCTCAACCACGGCCTTGCCACGGCTCGGCCGGATGCGGAAGCAGGCGCTATCGCCGTTATGGAACACCTGGGTCCACCATGTCGCCTTGCCAACGCGCGCGCTGGTCTCGTCAGATTGCAGAATGGTCCCCGACAAGAGCCGGTCCCGGATCATGCTGCTTTGGTGGGCGAAGGCGTCGCCGCTCTCCTGCAGCATGTTAACAAGTGCGCCCTCGCTGATCTGCAATCCCAAGAGATCGGACATCAGCCGGGCCAGACGCTCGAACGGGATCGCCTGGGCAAACCGCAGGTAAAGCACAAAGGCCCGCAGGTTCGCCCCGAACGGCGAGCTTGGCTCCAACCCTGCGGGCGGGGAAGCCTTGAACCGTCGCGCGCAGCATGGGCAGGTCCCGCCATACAGCGTCACGCGGGTGACGTCCGGCACGATCTCGGGGATCTCGATCCGGTCATAGGCATGGACCGCCATCTGGCAAACGCCGCGCACATCGGCCTGGCAATGGCCACACCGTTCAGCCGGGACATCGCGCCGCCGCGTCGGATCGGGATGCAAGGGACGGTGCGCCCCCGCATGGACATTGCCTTTCGGCTTTGCTTTGGCGCTGCCGCTTGCTTTGTGCCCCTGGCTGGGCGGCGTCGAGGAGTTGTTCGGCGTCTTGAGCGGCAGCTTCAGCCGGTCGCGCAGGGTGGTGTTCTCTGCTTGTAACGCCGCGCGCTGCGCTTCCAACGTCGCGACGCGGATCGTCAACTCATCAACACGCGCCACCAACGTCGCGATCAGCGCGTCCTTCTCAGCGGCGGACAACGGCGGGACATCGGGCACCAAACGCATCGACGCGTAGAATCACGGCCCCACCCTCAGGTCAACACACCGCCGCTCCGCGCTCCCGCAAAACTCCCCATCAGCGATGTTCAGTCATCCCTGCACATCGCTCGCTCAACGGGAGGGTGAGCAATTACGTCGGCCGGGATCAGCGACGCGAAGCCGAAGGATGAGGGCATGGAGGTGCTCCTGGCGTGAACGCCAGCACAGGTCACCAGAGAACTTCAGCGGAATTGAGTCAGAATCCCCCTTTTGAACGCCGATTGACACCGCGGAGCGTTCAAACTGCCTGCGTCGGCAAGGACCTGCCCTGTGGCGCAAGGCTTGCCGCAACCTGCTCTCTGATCCAGGCCGAAGCCAAGTCCTGATCCAGTTGAGCAGACCAGACCATCGAAACGGCGGGAAGCCTGAGCGTCAGCGGCGAAGGGCTGAGCGTCAGGTCGAACCGGGGGCCGTAGCGCTTGGCCATGCGCGTCGGCACCGTCGCAAGCACGGGTGAGGAGGCTGCCAGTTCCAAGACTCCCATGAACTCCGAGGCGGCTGCGACGACGTTCAGCTTGGCTCCGATCTCATCCAACGCGGCGTCCAGGCAGCCTTGCAGGCTGTCCTTCAGCGTCACCAGAGCGTGCGGGAGCGCCAGGTAGTCCGCGAGGCCCACCGGCGTGCCGAGTGGCAGCCGGGCAGGGTTGAACACGCAGCTCAGCGCCTGTTCGAACAGGAACTGTGACCTATGGCGCTGGGCGACCGCATCGAAGCAGCCAACTGCGAGGTCTATCGCGCCGTCATCCAACAACCGATGCACGTCGGCTGACGCGACTGGCCTGCTGAGCAGCCGCAACCCCGGCGCAAACCGCCGCAGTGCAGCATTGAGGTCAGGGATCAGCAGCAGTTCCACCTCGCTGGAAAAGCCGATGCGGACGATACGCTGCTCGGTCGCCGGGTCGAAGGCGCACCGGGCGTGGAGGGCGGCCTGCATCTGCGCCAAAGCGCTGCGCACGGGTGCCACCAGCGCTGCTGCCCGTGTCGTCGGCTGCATGGCCGTCCCTACGCGCACCAATAAATTGTCATGCAGGAGGACCCGCAAGGTTGAAAGGCTGTGGCTCATGGCGGGCTGGCCGACCTTGAGGCGCGCAGCCGCACGGGTGACGCTCCGCTCCTGCATGAGCGCGTCGAACGCCACGAGCAGGTTGAGATCGAAGGATCGTAGATCGAAGTGATTGATGGACGACATGCGCTGCATCGATTTGTGAAATGTCGCTCAACTCCTACCTGTTGGCTCGACCCTCATCAACACCTGTTTGCGAGCAGCCCTATGGAACGATCACCCAGCGTTCACCACGTCGGCAACGCCATCATCACCAGGCTTCCGGAGCTGGCGCTGGAGGGCGTGGACGCTCATTTGCTCTATCCAGGCAGCGACCCGGCAGTGGCGAAGGCAGAGGGCCGCAGGTTCGGATCCGGCTCCGTGGACCCGCAGACGGGCTTGTTGCGCCAAAGCGTCCATGCCTGGCTGGTTCGGACGCCGTCACAGGTGATCCTGGTCGATACAGCCACGGGCAACGGCAAGGACCGGCCTGGCATGCCGATGTTCGACCACCTGAACGAGCCGTTCCTTGAACGGCTGCGCGTCGCCGGCACGCGGCCGGAGGAGGTGGATGCCGTGCTGCACACGCATCTGCACGTGGACCATGTCGGCTGGAACACCCGCAAGGTGGATGGGCGCTGGGTCCCTACCTTTCCCAACGCGCAGACAATCTTCTCCGGCCGTGAGCGCGCCTACAGCGCCGCGCTGGCGGCAGCCGACGGGTCGGAGGCCGCGATCCGCGCCGAGGCCGGGCTGGGCCGCATGGTGCGGGAGCCGGCCCGCGGAGTCTATGAGGACAGCGTGCTGCCGGTCATCGAGGCCGGGCTGGCACGGGAGGTCGTGATCGACGGCACGGAGGTGATCGAGGGCTTCCGCATCCTGCCCAGCCCCGGCCACAGCATTGATCATGCGAGCATCAGCTTCACCTCGCAAGGCGAGCAGGCTCTGTTTTGGGGCGATGTCATGCACCATCCTCTGCAGTTTGCACGGCCGGACTGGAACTCGGTGTATTGCGAGTTTCCGGACGCCGCAACGAAGGCCAGACACTGGGCCATGGCGCACGCCTCTGACACCAACGCCCTGGTTCTCACGACCCACTTCGCGGAGTCGTCAGCCGGCCGGGTGTCCCGTGATGGCGACCGGTTCACTTGGCGGTTCGCTTGAACGGGAGAGCACCATGACCCGCTCTCGATCAATGATTGCGGACCCTATCGTGTCGGAGACGCGGACGATCCCAGCCGACACTGTGGGGGTGCAGCTCCAGCTCATCAACAAGCGTCCCAGCGACATGGCGCATTTTGCTCCGGAACGGACGGTGGTCCTCATTCACGGCGCCACCTTCTCGTCGGCGAGCCTGTTCGACGCTCCTGTGAATGGGGTCTCGTTCATGGATGCGCTCGCGCAGGCCGGCTACGATGCCTGGGCAGTGGACGCCCGTGGCTATGGCGGCTCGACCCGGCCGCAGGAGATGTCGGTCCCGGCGGAGGGGGGTGCCCCGCTTACGCCGGCCCGGACCGCACTCCGCGACCTGGGGTCGGCGGTGGACTTCGTGCGCCAGCATCGGGGCGTCGCCCGTGTGGGCGTGCTCGGCATGTCGTGGGGGGCCACGGTTGCCGGCGCATACGCAAGCCAGGCTGGCGGCAAGGTTGAAAAGCTTGTCCTGGTGACGCCACTTTGGCTGTCGAAAGCGCCGCGGCGCATTGATCCCGGTGGTCCCCTCGGCGCCTACCGCACGGTTGATCCACGCGCTTACGAAGCCGCTTGGCGCGTGGCGGCGCCGGAACACGAGAGGCAAGCCCTGATTCCGGAGGGCTGGTTCGATGTTTGGCTACAGGCGACGCTCGCGACGGACAGCGGGTCGCCAGTGCCGGGCACTATCCGCGCGCCGAGCGGCGCGGTGCAGGATGTGCGGGAGCATTGGAGTGTGGACAACCCACTCTATGACCCGGCGGCGATCACCTGCCCCGTGCTGCTCGTCTGTGCGGAGTGGGACGTGGACGTGCCGATCGAGATGTCGCACGACTTGTTCGTTCGCTTGACCGGCGCACCCTCGAAGCGACTGCTGGTAATCGGGCAGGGCACTCACATGCTGCTCATGGAAAAGAACCGGCAGCAGGCCTTCAGTGCCGTGACAGCGTTTCTGAATGAACAGAGGGACAGCACCTACGGCGGCGGCCCACCGACCGGGAAATAGCACCGCCAGCGCTGGCCAGCATCCGTGTCCTCGGGCGGCTCGGTTTCCATGCAGACCTGCCGGCGACGCACGCAGCGGGGGTGGAAAGCGCAGCCGGACGGGGGGGAAAGAGCGCTGGGAAACTCGGTGCCCAGTTCCAGGTCCGGCAATGGCGCACCAGCCTTCGGCAGCAGCACCGAGTCCAGCAGGGCGCGTGTGTAGGGGTGCCTCGGCGCGGCGAACAGCTCGTTTGTGGGCGCCTGCTCGACAAGCCTTCCGAGATACATGACGGCGACACGGTCGGCCAGGTGGTTCACCACTGCCAGGTTATGGCTTACCAGCACCATCGTCAGGCCGAAGTCGCGCCGCAGCTCCCCCAGCAAGTTGAGGATCTGCGCCTGGACGGAAACGTCGAGCGCCGAGGTCGGCTCGTCGCAGATGAGGATGCGCGGTTCGCTGATGAGCGCCCGGGCGATGGCGACCCGCTGCCGCTGCCCGCCCGAAAGCTGGCCCGGATAGGCATCGAGAACATGGCCGGGCAGGCCGACCCGGTCCAACATGGCCCGGGCGCGCCTTGTCCGGGACGCCCGTCCCTCGCCGCGGACTGCGAGCGGGGCGGCGATGATGCCGCCTACCGTGACCCGGGGATTAAGCGACGAGTACGGGTCCTGGAAGACCGGCTGGATCAACCGGGCGCGCTCAAGCCTGCCGAACGAAGAGATGGGCTTCCCCTCGACGAGCAGCACGCCGCCGCTCGGCGCCTCAATGCCAAGCAGGAGCTTCGCCAGCGTGCTCTTGCCGCAGCCGGACTCCCCAACCAAGCCAAGCACCTCCCCGTGCTGCAACGACAGGTCGACTCCCCGCAGGGCGCGCAGCGTCCCGCCCCGGCCGGTGTCGTAATCCTTGGTCACGGCCCTGGCACTGAGGATCTCCGTCGCCATCAGGCCGCTCCCGCCGTCATCGTCCACGCATCGGCCGCGCGCTCGCCCCCATCGTCCGGCAGCACGCAGCGGACCGCCCGATGGCCGGATGCCTCATGCAGCGGAATGGGCGAGCGGCAGGCGTCCCGGACATATGGGCAGCGGCCGATGAAGCCACATTGCGTCAGCTCCGCGTCGGGTCGAGGCACGACACCTGGTATGAAGCCGAGCATGCCGCCCCGGGTCGTTTCCCCGGCACCGGCAGCGCCCGCAGCAGGCCTTCCGTGTAAGGGTGCAACGGCCGCGCCAGTACCGCCTCGCACGGCCCAGACTCGACGATCTCGCCGCCGTACATGACCGCAACCCGGTCGGCCACAGCCGCGACCACGCCCAGGTCGTGCGTGATCAGGATCAGCCCGACCCCGGTATCCCGCTGTATCCGCCGTAGCAACCGCAGCACTTGCGCCTGGATTGTAACGTCGAGCGCCGTGGTCGGTTCGTCGGCAATGATCAGTTCAGGCTCACACAGCAGCGCCATGGCGATCATCACCCGCTGGCGGAGGCCACCCGAAAGCTCGTGCGGATATTGCCGCAGACGTTGCCCGGGCGACGAGATGCCAACCTTCTCCAGCAGTTCGGCCGCACGGGACAGGGCCGCAGCCCTCGAAAGCGCCCGGTGCTGGCGCAGGACTTCCGTCATCTGGTCGCCGATGCGGTAGCATGGGTCGAGCGCCGTCATCGGGTCCTGGAAGATCATCGCCATCTGGGCGCCACGGATGCCTCGCCAGGCGGTGCCGGACAGGCCCATGAGGGAGCGGCCCCCAAGCGTGACATGATCCGCAGCCACCTTGGCACCGACGGGCAGCAGGCCCATCAGCGCCAGCGACGTGAGGCTCTTGCCGCAGCCGGACTCGCCCACGATCGCCAGCGTCTCGCCGTGCGCCACGCTGAAGCTGACGCCCCGGACCGGCCGCAGCAGCCCGTCGGCCGTGCCGATCGAGACGCGCAGCCCTTTCACGTCGAGCAGCGGCTCCGTCATCAGTTGCGCCCGTCTGGCGCAAGCGCGTCGCGGAGCGCGTCGCCGACCAGGTTGACTGACAGCACGAGCAGCACCAGCGCGACGCCGGGCACCGCGATCAGGAACGGTCGGAACAGCAACTGGCTTTTTGCCTCGGCAATCATAAGACCCCACGTGAAATGCGGCGGTTGCACGCCGAGTCCAAGAAACGAGAGTGCTGCCTCCAGCAAGATGGCCTGCGCCAACTCGATCGAGGCGACGACGACGAGGGCGCCGACCAAGTTCGGCAAGATTTCGCGCAGCAGGATGCGGCTTGTGGAGCTGCCGATGCACCGCGCCGAGGTGATGAACTCGCGCTTGGCGATCTGCTGCGTCGCCGTACGAACAACGATAGCGAAACGGTCCCACAACAGGCATCCGATGACCAGCACCAGCACGGTCACCGACCCGCCCACCACCGCAACCACGACGAGGGCGACAAGTACCACAAGCATGGTAAGCCGCGTCGTGACGAGGAACATCACGGCGTGATCCACCCAGCCGCCCCAGAACCCGGCGACCAGTCCGAGCGCGGTGCCGATCAGCCCGCTCAAGGCCACGGTGAACACGCCGATCAGCAGTGACAGGCGGGAGCCGTAAAGGAGGCGGGCGAAGATGTCCCGCCCGGCCTGGTCGGTTCCAAGAACATGCTCCCATGTGCCGTGCGGCCCCCAAACGGGGTCGAGCAGCCGGATCGAGAGGTCCTGCAAGGCCGGGTCATGCACGGTCAGCACCGGCGCGAGGACCGCGGCCAGGACGACGATGGCGATGTAGGTCCCGCCGACCCGCAGCCCGCCATGGGCCAGCAGGCGCCGCCGCGCCACTTGGCCTGGGGTCAGTCGTGACATGGCGGGCGCGGTGGCCACCACGGGGCGGAGGGGCGATGCGGCCATACCGCGCTCAGCGCCCGCGCAGGCGCGGGTCGAGAGCCGCGTTCAGGAGGTCCGCGCCCAGCGTCAGCAGCGCGTAAACGACGGCGACGACAAGGAGGATCGCTTGGATCACCCACAGGTCGGCGCGCTGGATGGACTGCCAGGCCAGATAGCCCAGCCCCTTCAGGGCGAAGGTGGACTCGATGACGATGGAGCCGCCCAGCATGAAGCCGAGCTGCACTGCCGCCAGCGACACGACTGGCACGATGGCATGGCGCAGCCCGTGCCGGACGACCACCCGCCAGGGCGACAGGCCGTAGGCCCGGGCGGTCCGCAGGTGATCCGACTGCAGCACATCGAGCATCCCTGCGCGCGTCAGCCGCATTAGGGCCGGGGTGGCCGAGTAGCCAAGGGCTACGGCCGGCAGCAGGAGGTGGGTGAAGTCCGTGCCCCCGGACACCGGCAGCCAGCGCAGCAGGACTCCGAACAGGTAGATAAGGAACAACGCGAACAGGAAGGACGGAACGGCCTGCCCGGTGACGGCGATGCCCAGCGCCACGCGGTCCAGCGCCGTGTTGGGGCGCAGAGCCGCAAGGACACCCATGGGCAGTGACAGCGCGAGTGCGAAAGCCAGCGACATCAGTCCGAGCGCGACGGTGACCGGCGCGTATTCAAGCAGGACTTCGACGACCGGCAGGCGCAGGTAGATCGAGCGACCGAGGTCCCCCCGACCGCCCGGCCGATCCAGGTCAGGTACTGCTGCCAAATCGGCTGGTCGAAGCCATACAGGGTGCGCGCGGCCTCTATGTCCGCCGGCGACGCGCCGGCCCCCGCGACGGCCGCCGCCGGGTCGCCCGCAAGGTGCGTGAGCGAGAATGCCAGCATCGAGGTCGCCAAAAGGACGAGCAGGGTCAGCAGGAGGCGTTGGACCAGGTAGGGCATGGGTGCCTGACCGACCGTAACCGCTACTTCCAGCGTCCGAGGTAGAAGTGGTTGTTGTCGTCCTCCGAAATCGGATACTCGAAGTCCTTGGACATCGCGTAGATGCGCCCGTAGCTGTAGAGCGGCAACCCGAGCGCCTGCTCGTTGATCCGGTTCAGGGCAAGGCGGTAGAGCGCCGTGCGAGCGGCAACATCAGCTGTCGCATCGGCCTGGCTGAGCCAGGTGATGACCTGCTCGTCTCGCGAGTAGTCCTCGACGCCGCCTTTGTAGAACGAGCCGACCGCGGCCGAGGCGTCGAGGATGCCGGACGATCCCCAGCTCATCTGGCGGATCGCCAGCTTGCCCTGCGCCGACAGGGGGGCGAAAGCGGGATACTGCATGAAGCGCATGTCCGCGTGGATGCCAGCCTTGTCGAGGTAGGCCACCACGGCCTCCGCATAGGGCTTGTCACGGTAAACGTAGTAGGGGAGCGTGAGGCCATTGGGGTAGCCGGCCTCGGCCAGCAGGGCGCGAGCCTTCGCGGGGTCGTACGGCGTCGTCGCGACGTCCTGGGCGCAGGCGGTCTGGATTGGCGTGCACATCGCGACCACCGCCTTCGCGCCGGCGCCGATGAAATTCGCCGCGATCGCGTTGCGGTCAATGGCGTAGGCGAACGCCTGCCTGACCCTGATATCCTTGAGCGGGTTCTCGCCGGAGCGTTGCGCGGTGTCGAACGTCAGGAACGAGAACCGGACGGAGCCGCCGGTCCGCACCGAAACGTCCGGCATGGCCGCCAACTGCTTGGCGTTCTCGGCCGGGACGCCCCACATCCAGTCTATGCCGCCCGTCAGCAGCTCCGCCAACTGGGTGTCGGTGTCCGGGATGACGCGGAAAACGATTTTGCCGATCATCGGCTGCCCCTTCGGGCCGTCCCTGAAGTAGTCGGGGTTCTTCACCAGGGTCAGGCCTTGGCCCGGCTTGTACTGGGTCAGCTTGTAGGGTCCGGTGCAGCTCGGCACGACTGCGCCGAAGTCGCGCCGCGTCCTCCCGTCCGCCGACGCGACGGTCGGCGCACGGTCGTAGTTGCCGTGCTCGTAGATCGGCACCATGCCCGAAAGAAGGTCAATTGCCATCGGCGTCGGAGACTTCGCGTGGATGCGGACGGAGTCCGGCCCAGTGACCTCCACGTGGTCGATCCAATCCACCACCACGCGCAGGCCCATGCCGCTGTCGGCGCGGGACACTTGGTTTAGAGTGTAGGCGACATCCTCGGGGCCGAAGGGGTGGCCGTTGTGGAAGCGGACACCCTTCCGCAATGTGACGTCGAGCGAAGTGGGGTCGGCCCAACTCCAGCTTTCCGCCAGCAGGGGCTTGTTCTCGCGGGTTCGCGGGTCTTTCCAGACGAGCATGTCGCAGGTCGCCAGCGACGACCAGATCGCCTCGGCCTGGGGGGCGTAGTAGGGGTCGGTGGACCCAATCTCGCCGCTCGTCGCCCAGACGAAGGTGTCGCTCGCCTTGTCGGCCCTTGCGGGGCCGTGCGCGCCCGTCAGCATCAGGCCGGCGAGCGCCGCGCACCGCAATGCGCTGGATGTCATGAGGTAGGGTCCCTTGTTGCGCGCGCGGGGGCCAGTCATGGCTGGCCGCTGAGGATGGACTTCGCGATGGAGGCGCCGAGAGCGTACTTCGGATCAACCATGTTGCCGACGCGCAGGCGGCCGCACTGGGTCAGCAGCATGTTACGCCTCGATCTCATCCATGCCGAAATCCGCGGCGAGCCAGCGGATCAGCTCGCGGTAGGCAATCCGGGCAGCGTCCTCCATCGGCTGGGCCGAGCCGATGGCCATGATGAACTTCGCGTTCTCGATTCGTGGCCAGCCGATGGTCCACCTCTTTATAAGGTCCACCTGGATGGTCGTGGTGGTCGGGTGCTCCAACGCCACGCCGCACAGCTCGCCGTCTCCCTGCGTCGCGTGGCAGTCGCCGAGGTACAGCAGGGCGCCCGGCGCCTGCACGGGCAGATAAAGCACGGCATCCGGTGCCACGTCCGGCACGTCCATGTTGCCGCCGTAGTACCCGGGACTTAGGGAGGAGATCGCCTCGATCTCGGGCGCGGTGCCGATCGTGCCGATGAACGGGCGGTAGGGCAGCGTGATGCGGTCGTTCCAGACGGTTCCGTGCTCCGCCGTGACATGCAGCTTCTTCACCCGCTCCGGCAGCGCAGGGCTGAGCATCGCGGTGTCGGCCGTGCCGACAAGGCCGCCGAACTCCGGCATGATAAGGGTCGTGCCTACCGGCTGCGGTCCCCGTGGCTGGATCGAGACTATTCGCACGGCAAGGCAGTCGCCCTTCTCGGCGCCCTCGATGAAGAACGGACCGTTCTGCGGGTTGAGGAACGGGAAGTTCAGGACGGCGGAGGGGCTGTCGGCCTCCGAGCTGATCTTGCCCTCGAAGGCATCATGCGTCTCGACGGTGATGACTGCGCCCGGGGTGACGCTCAGGACAGGTTTCGCGTAAGGGCCGTACACGTAGTGATAGGTGCCCTGGTCCGCCTCGGTCATGCTGTGCCGGCTGGTGATGGCGCCGCCGGCGACGCCCCGGCGGGCCATGATGGACGCCTCGAACCAAGTCATGATTGGTTGTCCCTTCAGGGGTGACGCCAAGAACTGTGCGTAGCTGTACGACATTGAAGAACGAATTAGCAACCTGACGCTGGCGGCTCGCAGCCGAGGTGGTGATAGCCAACATGGATGGCCAACTTGGCTATGGCCAATTCA
>JAABUM010003579.1_pt1 | contig 18780 bp, 17 predicted proteins | sample 5559161 | NCBI WGS metagenome assembly JAABUM01 (sample SAMN10711868, study PRJNA513369) | rock metagenome | isolation source: Antarctica rocks | place: Antarctica: Victoria Land, Siegfried Peak nord | reverse complement strand
GCCTCCAAAGCCAGAGGCCTGCTGTTCTACCGGCTACTCCAGCAAGCCGTAGATACCGACCCCCATCCCCTCAAGGATCTGATCGGCGGCTAAGCGCCAGCTGCACTCAAGCAGAGATGCAGGACACGTGTTCTAGTCTACTCGGCAGACCAGTCAGCGAAAGCACCTGTGGACGACGAGACCAACTGCCATGAAGAGTATGTCGTCCACGAGTCCGTACCCCACAGCACTGTCAGTCCTGGAGCGGACCGGCCCAGCGCCAGTCGCCGTGCGGGCTCAGGTACTCCACCCGCTGCACGCCCTCGTCCGTGGCCGCTCAGGCCAGAGCGGCCGGATGGTCGGCGAACTCTCACCCCGTCGCGACGACATCACCCATGCCGTTCAGGAACCGGTAGGCCGCTACGCTGCTTGGGTGTTTGAAGATATCGATCACGGAATGGCTTGGACAATGCAACGACTGCCAGCACGATTCGTCGGGCGCCGAGGCAGACTGAGACCTCCTCAAGTACATGGGTGATCGTCGTCGACCTTGGCGCCCGTCCGCCGAGGACGACGGCTCCCGCGAACGCCGCGATGTTCCTCACATCCGTTCCCCCGATCGACGGATCTGCGACGCCTCAGCGAAGCAGGGGCAGTGATCCAACCAACTTGTTGACCTTGTTCTTTGGACCGACCAACGCCACGGCCACGGCTGCGAGATCGGTGGTCAGGGTCTGGGCCATGCGTTGGATGTACTCGTCGTACGTCTTGCAGCTCTGGGCGAGGGAGCTGAACGCCACGCAGAAGATGCTGTCGTCCGGCAGCGCGGCCGCCACGATGTCGTGGATGACGGCCGGATCCGCGGTAAGAACCGGCAGCGGGCTGTAGATGATCCCGGGGTGCACCACTCCTTCGCAGTCCTGGACGTCGCTGCCGACGAGACCCTCTACGCGTTCGCCAAGCGTCACAGCCAGCACGCTCGCCGCATTGACGGCCAAGCCGACTGGAAGATCCCTGGACACCACGATTGCATTCTTCGATGCCACGCTGTCAGTCATCTACTGCCCCGCTTCGGCCGACTTCACAGAGCCGGATGGACTGTGAGAAACCCCTCCGAAGAGCTGCACGAAGGAGAACGTCTCGCCGGTGAGAACTACGCCCACAGCAACCCTGCAACCGGAACGATGTTGAGGATGTTCACGGCCACACGAGACGGGAGCGTGGTCAGAGCAAAGTTGTACAGCAGGAACGCGATGATCGAGCAGAACACGGCCAGGAACCGATCCTGAGCCATGTACCCGAGGACGGCGCGGATTAGGTCGCCGACCGCGTCAGCGACAACAAGGTGACCCAACCGCCCCGGCCAACGTCTCGCAATGGGTGATGACCACCGGGGACGCACCAGAGGAGTCACGGCGCGCGACGATGTTGTACAGCGCCCACGCAACTCCGCCGCCGACGAGGATGATGTCCCCCACGAGATGGTGTTCGCCGCCTGCTCCGGTGGCCAGCGCGTCGTCACCACCGGCTACGACCAGGCCGGCCGAGTCCCTGGGCACCGCCGTCTCCCCCTGGCCGGGCTTGCCGTCCACCCGATGGGTGAGTGCTGGCTTCGGGTGGCACGCGGGTCCGCCGGCGGCGCTACCAGTTGCCGCGCTACGCCCACGAGCAGCAGCCGTCGGCCCACCTTGTCTGTGCAGGTGCCGGCGTCGCGACACAATGTGTTCCGTGACCTTGCGGCGGGCAGCGTCGGCTTGGGCAGGCGCGTGGGCCAGCGGCACCTGGCTGAATCCGCCGCCTCGGGCCTGGACCGAGGGCGGTGACCTGCTTGTCGCTGCCGCTTCCGGTAGCGACTTGTGGCGCACGACGTCGTACGGCTTTGTGCATGACTCCGGCCACGCCCTGCTGACGCCACTTCCCGCTACCGCTGCTGTGGAGGTGCGCTTCGTGGTGGACTACGACCAGCAGTTCGACCAGGCCGGCGTGTTGTTGCGCGTCAACCAGCAGACGTGGATCAAAGCCGGAGTTGAAATCAGCGACGGCGTGCCGCAGGTCGGTGCCGTCGTCACGGACAAGGTGTCTGACTGGTCGCTCGCTCCGGTTCCGGGCTGGGGTGGCCGGGAGGTCACCGTCAGAGCGAGCCGTCGCGGAAACGCCGTGACGGTGCGTGCACGTGTGGAGTCCGAGCCCTGGCAACTTGTGCGAGTGTCACCGTTGCTCCCGCACCTGCCCGTCTGGGTGGGGCCGTACTGCTGCTCCCCCACAAGGGCCGGGCTGGTCGTGCGTTTTCGCAGTGCCGTGCTGCTCGATGCGGACGTGTCGCTCCACCCTGCATGAACAGGCCTCGGTCCGTCGCGCACCACGCCGAGCGGATCTCGCCGGGCGGGTCTGGGCTGAGGGGTCAGTTGCGCCGTGCTCCGGGACCGATGCAGTTGCCCTGCTTGGGACAGTCCACAGCTCACCGGGTATGCCCGGTCGGCTGGACGAGCGGGCCGCCGGTGGCCGCCGTGGTCCCGGCCAGCCGGTGGTGTCGTTCAGGCGGCTCAGGCCGACCAGGACAGCGCCGTTCTCGACCTGCACGCCCACACCGGGAGGGTCGCCAGATCGGGATGAATTGGCCCGAGTTTCGTGCCGGCTTCTTGGGGGCGATCATAGGGTGGTGGGCCGTTGGTGCGGTGCCCAGGGTAGGGCAGTCGCGGTGGATGTTCATTGGTGCAGGAGCTGGTCGACGGTGACGGGTTCTGAGCAGTGTGGCCAGTCGCACGCCTAGGCCTAGGCGTGCGTAGGGACGCTGGCAGTCCGGGCACCATCGCTCGCCGAGGAAGACCTGGTCGCAGTCGAGGCACTGGTAGACGGTCAGTTCCCGTCGGTTTCGCTGTGGTGGGGCTGAGGGTGTTGCTGGTATCTCGCGGGTGATGTTGCGCTGCGGCTAGGTTTTGGCGGCAGGCTGGTGTGCGGTAGGCCTGCTGGCCTTGTGGGGTGAACGACGTCGGGCAGTTCGGGCAGCGCCGTCGGTCATCGTCACGGTCATCGTCCCGCGGCGGGCCGTTGCCGTTCACGCTGCACCCGCCGCGCTGGTTGGTGTGCCGACTGGTGGGGCGTAGAAGGCGAGTTCGTACTGTTCGGGGCTGAGGTAGCCCAGCTCGCTGTGCAGCCGGTGCCAAGGTGAGATGTGCGGAACGATGCAGTCTCGGGTGCTGTTGTCGGGATCCACTACTGGAGATGCCATGGGTGCTGCGTTGGTGCTTCTCGGGCTGTTCGTGCTCGTCGTTGCGCTGGTGGTCCTGATCCGAGGCCACCTTCGGGGGGCTGGACTCGGCAACCGCAACGGGGTCGTGGGCGCCGCGATCGTGGGCGCCGTCGTGTTGGGTATCGGTGGCGTGGTCAGCGGCCAGCACCGGTCGGTCACCGCCACCGGCCAGGTCAGCTCCACGCCGCCGGGGCCATCAGCGCCGGCGCCGGCGCCGGTGACCGGCGCCGGCGACCGGCCCGGGCAGCAAAGCGGCGGTGGCTGAGGTCCGCGTGTGGGATTCGCTGGCGCATTGCGAGTCCGGCGGGAATTGGGCCAGCAACACCGGTAACGGCTTGTACGGCGGCGTGCAGCTTGATCAGGGTGGGTGGCTGCGCCACGGCGGCGGGCGGTACGCGCCATTGCCCAGCGGCGCTACCCGAGAGCAGCAGATCATCGTGGCTGAGAAGGTGCGGGCGGGTGTCGGCGGGTTCTCCGCGTGGTCCTCCTGCGCGCGCAGGCTCGGCCTACGGTGACCGGACGCCAGCATCGGCTCCCGAACCGAGATGGCCTGGGGGCTTGTCCTGGCGAGCGTCCGCTGCCTGCTACCTGCGACCCGGCGAGGTCGTCGGGCTCAGCGGCGATCGACTTGTTGGCAGTGCGGGGTGTGCCGGCTGGCGTTCAAGGCCGGTCCCCGGGTGCCGACAGCAGCTGGGGGCGGTTACTGCGGGTGCTTGTTCGCTGTGTTGGAAGTGTGATCCTGATGGTGTTGTCCTTCAGCTTGTGGTGTGCCTGGATCGGCGGGGCGTTACGACGCTGCCTGGTACTGCCGGGTGGCTGCGGACGTGGCCGTGTCGCGGTCGTTGGTGGGGTGAGCTGATGACGGGGGTGGATGTCCTGCCGGCCGGGGCTTCGGTCGTGGCTTTAGGTCCGGGGCGTTGGATGGGCGTTGGGGTGTCGGCTGCAGCGAACTCCCGGGCGGCGGTGGCGGCCGCCGCCGAGCAAGCCCTGGCTGGGCGTACGGCGGCGTTGCTGGTCGTCAGCGGCGACGCGGCCCGGGACCCGGCGGAGCTCAGGGCTTGCAGGCAATCACCGCAGCGGTCGCCGCGGGCATCAGCGTTACCGCGACTCTCATCTGCTCGTTGCAGCGCTACCGCGACGTCCAGGACGCCTACCTCATCGGCCTGGAGCAGGCCCCTCACAGCCGGCCGTGACCTGGACCGCATCCGCGCCGTCGCGTCGTTGCTGATCGCCCAGGTCGACGACGAAGTCGATGCGCAACTCACCACTCTCGACAATCCCGGCGCGCTCGTCCTGAAGGGCAAGGCAGCCATCGCGAACGCCCAACTCGCCTACGAACTCCACGAGCAGGTCATCACCAGCGACCGCTGGCAGCACCTCGCCGCCGTCGACGGCCGCCCCCAGCGGCCGCTGTGGGTGGTTCGGTTAGGTCAGGGCCTACCTCACTCGCCGGACCGCGACCGTCCGGGCTTGCAGAGGCGCCACTGTCACCATCGACGCGATCAGCCCGGGGGCTGGTTGTTGTGTCTAGGCACGTTGTGCGGTTCCCTGCACCGGAACAATTGCTGAGGCGGTTCGGCCTCAAGCGGTTCTGGGGCGGCGGTGACGCCGACCTGACAGGCACTGATCAACGTGAAGGAGCAGCCATGACGGTCTCAGCTGATTTGAGCAATATCCTGGACAAGGCGTATGAGGGCAGCTCACTGGCTGAACTGTTGACAGCCCCAGTCAGCGCTTTGGCAGGTGTCAGTGACGGGGACGCGGAGCTGCTGGCCAAGGCGTTCAACATCAAGACGGTGCAGGACCTGGGGAAGAACAAGTACTTCCACGCCGCCGCGGCCCTGACCGCCCTGGGTGAGGCCGGCGGTAAGTAGCACCTGAAGACCCAGACCAAGGCCGCCGCCCGCGCCTGGTCCAGGCCGTCGGCGTCGGCCTGGACATCGCCGCCGAGATGCTCATCACCGCTGGGGACAACTCCGACTGGGTCCGCTCCGAGGTGGCGTCCGCCAAGATGTGCGGCGCCTGCCCTATCCCGGCCGGCTCGGGCAAGACCAACGGGGTCGGCACCGGCTCTACCGCGGCTGGCCACCGACAAGCCAACGCCGCGCTCTACCGAGCCGTCATCGTCCGGATGCGTTGGCACCAGCCAACGATCGAATACGTCGAGCGCCGCACCACCGAAGGCCTGTCCAAGCGTGAGTTATCCGCTGCCTCAAGCGCTGCCTCGCCCGGCAGATCTACCGGCTGCTGCCACCGCCGCAGCCCCTCAACGGCGACCCCGCAGCGGCGTGAGCGAGCTGTGGCGGGACGACCACGGGACGACCCCAGTGTCTCGACGCTGCCCGACCTGCGCCACTACGTTCACGTCCACCGGCCGGCAGCGGTACTGCCAAGCGTCCTCCCGCAAGAAGGCACACCGACTGCGGCACACCCCCGCTGAGCCCGAGATCACGGTGCCAGCCGCGCGGCCACAGCGTCCCCACACCGTCTACCAATGCCCCGACTGCGACGGCCTGCAACTGGGCGAGCAACGCTGCCGCGACTGCGGCGTATTCGGTTGCTCCCTCGGACTTGGCGGCAACTGCCCGCACTGCAACGAACCCGTCACCCTCCAAGACCTCGACCTCACCCCACAGCGCTGACAGCCCCCCGGCACCCACCGCACAAGCGCTCCGCCGAAGTTAAACATCTATAGGAGCATCAACGCCATGGCCGAGGCGTTCAACTCACTGTTCAAGGCCGAACTGGTTCGCAACCGCGGACCCTGAAAAAACATCGACGACCTCGAGATCGCCGTCGCCGAGTACATCGACTGGTTCAACTTCCGTAGGCTCCACGGGGAGATCGGGCTCGTCCCGCCAGTGGAGTACGAGACCACCCACCTAAGTAACACCTTCCCCGAGTAGCCGGCTCAGCGGGAGGCAGAAGCCCCCACCAAACCCGGTACTTGACAGTCAGCCGCAGACAACTTCGTCGGTCCGCCGCCGCCGACGTGGAAGCGCAGCCGGGTTCAGTCCTCGAGTCGGAAACCCACCTTCAGGGTCACCTGGAACGCGTCGATTTCACCGTCCACGACGTGACCGCGGATCTGGGTCGCCTCGAACCACTCGACATTGCGAACGGTTCGGGACACGCGGGAGACGCCGTTCCTGATGGCCTGCTGTACGGACTCCGGTGACGAGCCGACGACTTCGGTGATGCGGTAGACGTGGTCACTCACGGGGCCTCCAGGGTTGGGTGGGGTGCTGACCAGGAGAGCCTGCCACCCCGAGTCGATGGTCGTCCGCGAACCCCTCGTTTCCGCCTGCCAACCCGGGGTAGCGGCGGGAAGCCCGATCCCGACCCCGGAGGCCCCATGCCGCACTCCACGACCCCACCCACTACGCCGCTCGCCACTCCGCTCCTGCTCGACGGTCAGGCCGTCCCCGGTCCCGGCGAGTTGCTGGACGTCCTGGACCCTCGGGACGACAGCCTGGTGGGGCGGGTACCCCTCTGCGGCGCGCCCGAGGTCGAGGCCGCCGTCGCCGGCGCACAGAAGGCGTCGGCCGGTTGGGCGCGTACCAGCCCGGGGGAGCGCAGCGGGATGCTCAAGGCGGCCGCCCGGACGCTGCGTGGCCGAGCTGACGAGCTCGCCGAGGTGCAGTCCCGCGAGGGTGGCAAGCCGATCGGGGACAGCCGCGGCGGGGTGGACGCGGGCATCGGCGCCTTGGAGCAGTACGCCGAGCTCGGGCCCCTGCACCGCGGGCGCGCCCTGCAGGGCGGCTGGGACGCCACTGACATCATGACCTGGGAGCCGCGCGGGGTCTGCGCCGTGCTCACCCCCTGGAATGACCCGGTCGCCATCTCGCTGCAGGGGCTGGCCGCGGCCCTCGCCGTCGGCAATGCCGTGGTCTACAAGCCCAGCGAGCGCACGCCCCTGTGCGGCGCCCTGCTCGCGGAGGTACTGGCGGCCGAGTTGCCGGCGGGCGTCTTGCAGGTGCTGCACGGCGACGGCCGAACCGGTGCGGCCCTGGTGGAGCATCCTGGCGTCGACGTGGTGTACCACGTGGGTTCGTCCGTCACGGGTGCTGCGATCCGGCGCGCCACCGCTTCGACGGGGGCGCACGCCGTACTTGAGGGGGGCGGCAAGGACGCCTGCCTCGTCGATGCCGGCGTCGACCCGGCCTGGGCTGCCGAACAGGTCGCGCTGGGAGCCTTTGCCAATGCCGGCCAGATCTGCGTCTCGGTCGAGCGCGTGTACGTGCACAGCGAGCTGGCCTCGGCGTTCCTGGAGGCCCTAGTGGCCGCGGCTGAGGGAGTCGAGATCGGTCCCCTGGTCGATCGGCGCCAGCGGGAGGTCGTCGCGCGGCACGTCGACGACGCCGTCACGGCCGGCGCGCGCCTGCTGACCGGCGGCGTCGTACCCGACGGTCCGGGCGCCTGGTACCCGCCCACCGTGCTCGCGGACTGCACCGATGACATGGCGGTCATGCGCGAGGAAACCTTTGGCCCGGTCGCTGCGGTCCGAACGGTCAACACCTACGACGAGGCGCTGACCGCGGCGGCCCGTTCGGCGTACGGCCTGGCCGCGACCGTGCTGACAAAGGATCTCGGGCACGCCCAGCGAGCCGTACGCGAACTTGCCGTCGGAACGGTGAAGGTCAATGCGGTCTTCGGCGGTGCCCCTGGTGGCGCGGCGCACCCGCACCGTGGCAGCGGGCAGGGGTTGGGCTACGGCCCCGAACTGCTGGACGAGCTCGCGCAGCTCAAGGTCATCCACTGGGAGCCCGCGCCGTAGCTGCGCGCCGCTGTGTGCTTGTGGTCAGGCGACCTTGCGGCGACGGCCGTCGAGAAAGCCGATGGCCAGACCTGCGAGCAGCAACAACAGCCCACCGACGCCGAGCCCGATGTTGCGGCCGACGTGCGACTGGTTGCCCGCGAGCTTGAGCCCGGAGGTGCTGCCCTCCTGAGTGAGCACGTACGCCGTGTTGGCCGCCGGGTCCGAGGTGAGGCGGGCAGTGGTGGCTTCCAGGCCAGCCAGCTGCAACTTCGAGTTCTCGGTACCCGAGGACAGCTGGGAGGCGAGCACACTCGTAGCCTTGCTCTTGACACCGGCCAGTCCCGCGCCGACCGCCTTGTCGCCTGCCAGCAGCTTGCCGGCACCGTCGGAGATCTTGCCGGAGCCAGCCACCGCAGCCGGGAGGCCGGCGGCGAGCTTGTCCTCGCCTGCGCTGATCTTCGCCAGGCCGTCGTTCAGCGCCGAGGAGCCGGTGTGCGCGGGGCCCGCACCGGTGTTGAGCTGACCCGCTCCGGAGTTGAGTTGACCCGCTCCTGCGTTAAGCTTCTGACCACCTGCGAGCAACTGGCCGAGGCCTCCGCTGATGGGTTCGGCTCCGGTTTCGGACAGCTTGTTGGCGCCCGCGGCCACCTGCCGGGTGCCGTCGGCCAACGCGGCCGAGCCCGTCGCCGCGGAGGTTGCGCCTGCGGATAGCTGGTTGACCCCGGTGATCGCGGAGGTCAGCCCAGCCACCAGGGCATCAAGGCCCTCGGAGAGCCCGGGGTGGGCCGGGTTGCCGCTCTTGATCCCGACTGCAACCTGCTCCACGCCGCCGTTGACCAAGGCAAGACCACCACGGATGCTCTTGGACCCATCCGTCTTCTCTCCAACGCCGGCCTCGAGCTGCTGCAGCCCGATCACAGCCAGATCCAGACCATCACCAACTCCAGGGTGAAGGGAACTGCCACTACGCAGTCCCGTGCTCACGAGGTCCAGTCCGTTGACGACACCGGTGAGGCCAGCACCCGCCTGAGCCAGCGCGGCGGCACCAAGAACCGAGTTCTCCTTGATCTGGGCGATGCCGTAGTACACCGTTGCGAGAATCTGGCAGGGAGTAGCCGGCGGCGACGGGGGGACCGGGAATGGGGACGCGCAAGGGCCGCCGACTGCCGGGCTGATGTAGGGCGCCAGCGCTTGGGCTGCTCCCTGCAGTTTGTCGAGGGAACTCCCGTCGGTACTCGCTGTCGCGAGGGCCAGTGCGCACTGCCTCAACTCCAAACCGAACTGTCTTTTCTCGCTTCGCGAGGTTGGGTGTCCCGCCCAGACCGGGGAGTATCAGCGTGTCGATGGAGCTCTTGATTTGATTGACTCCTTCGACTGCAGCTGGGAGCCCCGTCGCTCGATCAATCAACTTGTCCAGCCCTACCTCTACTCCGCTCAGCCCTTGATCGAGCCCGGCGAGGCCGTTCAGGATTGAGCCATTTGCGTTCGGGGAACCGAGGCCGGCGCTGATCTGGGTCACCCCGGCCTGCAGGGCCAGAGCGCCGACCTTGGCAGCAGGCAGCCCCGAACTGGCACCGAGTTGGCCGAGGCCGCCGCTGATCTGTTGAAGACCGGTTGACAACCTCGTGGCACCTGCGGCGGTGAGGCCGGCGCCGGTGGCGAGCTGCTCGCTGCCGCCGACGAGCTGCTTGGATCCGTCGGAGGCCTTCTGCAGGCCCGCAACCAGCTTGTCGGAGCCGTCGTGCAGGGCATTGGTGCCGGCGACCAGCTTGCCGGTGCCGGCGTTCAGCTGGCCCAGGCCGGTATCCAGCTTGCCGGAGCCGTCGTGCGCGGAGTGCAAGCCAGTGGCGAGTTTGTTGGTGCCGTCTGCGCCGGTGGCCAGACCAGTGTGCAGCTGGTCTGCGCCGGTCTTCAACGACTCGAGGCCAGCCACCAGCTGGCCGACCCCCGCCGCGAGCTGGGTGAGGCCGCTGTTCGCACCGGCGGTCACCGCGTTCAGCGTTCCGTTGCCAGCGATCGTGGCGTTGGCGGCCTGCCCAGTGGCGGACAAACCCGGGGTGCCGTTGGGCGAGACGGCCGTGGATTCGAGCCGCGCGACCGGGTTGCCCTTGCCCTTGGCCGTGAACGAGACGTCCTGCGCGGGCGTGCCGATGGGGGAGAACAGCACCAAGGACCAGGTCAGATCGTGGCTGCCGTCGGAGTTTGTCACGACGGCCGCGCCGGGGGCGATGACCTCGGTGAGCGAGGCGGGCAGCGCCAAGTGCAGCTGCGCGACGTACGGCGTCTGGATCTCCTGCTGGACAGTCTTTGTCGTGCCGTTGGGCTGGGTGATGCTGACCGGCTCGGTCCTGGAGGTCTTGTTCTCGACGTGGTAGGTCGTGGTCCGCGCACCGTTGGCGTCGCTGGCGCTGATCCCCAGCGTGATCGGCAGGTCGGCCGCAGTGGGCCTGGTATTGCTGTCACCACCGAGCCGGCTGAGCGAGCTGACGCTGCCGTCCCCCCGGATCAGGGCGCGCACCGTACCCGTGTCGGCGGCGTACGACACGCCGCTGGTGGCCACCCCAAGTCCGAAGACCACGACGATCGCGCCGGATCGGGTGAGCGTCTTCCAGGTCGTACTCGTCGAGCAGGTCATCGGGTTCTTCCCTGAGGTAGTCGTGCGGGCAGAGGTAGTCGCATGGGTGGAGGTGGCACTGCGGAGCTCACGCAGGTGTTGCATCCTTCGCGGCCTTGTGCTTGCGGGGTCGCGACAGGACGGTCGCGAAAGCGACGGCGAGCACCAGCGACAGGCCGGTGAACACCTCGCTGATCCAGTTGGACACACCAGCGAAGGTCAGGCCGGTGATGTTGACGGCGAGAAAGAAGATGGCGACCAGGGTGCCGAGCACGTTGAGCCGGCCGAGCTTGAACGAGGCAGCGCCTAAGAAGGCCGCAGCGATCGCGGTCAGTGTGAAGCTCTGCCCGACGGTGGGGTTGCCCGCGCCGCTTCTGGCCAGCAGTAGGACGCCGGCAAGCCCGGCGAAGCTGCCGGACAGGATAAAGGCGGTGCAGGTGTCCCGCTCGACCCGGATTCCGACGAGCCGGGCGGCGGCCTTGTTGGAGCCGATGGCGTGCAGGTTGCGGCCGAACGGGGTCTGCTCCAGCAAGTACCACACGGCGAACCCGACCAGCACCAGGACGTACATGGTGCTGGGTATGCCGAACCGGTTGCTGCCGCCGAAGGTGACCAGGGACTGCGGGATGCCCTGCACGATGGCCAGGCCTTTGGTGTACCAGTCGACGATTCCCAGGATGACCGACGCCGTGCCCAGGGTCACGATGAACGGGTCGATCTGGAAGCGCGTCACGATGAAACCGTTGACGAGCCCGACAACTGCGCCGACCGCGACGCCGATCAGGATGCCGATGGGTAGCGGGACCTGGCCGTGTGCGAACGCCGCGGCGCTGAAGATCGAGGCCATGCCGGCGGTGGAGCCGACCGACAGGTCCAGGTTGCCCGAGACCATAGGGATGAGCAGGCCCAGGGTGAGTACCGCGAGCACCGACTGGCTCCCGGCGATGTTCTGGAAGTTCGGCACGGTGGGGAAGACCCCTGAGGTCTTGCTCCAGGTTGCGTAAAACACGACCGACGCGATGAGCAGCGCGAGCAGCGAGTACTGCCGGAGCAGGTCGCCGGCAAGCGCGCCCGCGCCGCGCCGGGGGGCTCCCGGAGGGGACGCCCCCAGTGGCGCCTGCTCGGACGGGTGTAATGCGCCCTCGTTCCGCGTTGCCGGGCCGGCGTCGTCCTGCGTTCTGGGCGCCGGGGGCGAGGCGGTCGGGGCGTCCAGCGGAGTTGTGACCGGTGCCGAACCGGTCGGACGTGGCGAGGTCACGGGGTTGACTCCGAGAGGTTCATGAGCTCGGTGAGGGGGTGCGCCTCCAGGGGCTGCTGTACGACTGCGGCGATGCGGCCGTCGCGTAGGACGAGGACCCGGTCGCAGGCGTGCGACAGCTCCTCGGGATCACTGGCGACCAGCAGGACGCTGGTGCCGGCGCGGGTGGCCTCGCGGACCAGCCCGTAGATCTCGCTGCGGGCGCTGATGTCCACTCCTTGGGTGGGCTCGTCCAGAAGCAGGACGGCGGGTTTGCGGCGCAGCCAGCGCGCCAGCACGACCTTCTGCGAGTTGCCGCCCGAGAGCGTCTCGACCGGCTGCCTGTCGCTGCCGACGCGGATGAGGAAGCGACGGATCGCGTCGCTGCTGTCCTTTTTCTCCTTGTCATGGGAGAAGCGCAGGGCGGTGAAGTAGTGGCCGGCGTCCCCGGCGGTCATGTTGTGCCGGACCGACTCGCGCTGGAACAGGGCGTCGGCCTGGCGCTCCTCCGGGACATAGGCGATGCCACCGTCCATCGCGGCTGCGGGGGTGACGAAGGAAACCGCCTTGCCCTCAAGTTCCACGGTGCCGGCCGCCCTCGGGAAGGCACCGAACAGCATCCGCAGCAGCTCCGACCGCCCCGCACCCAGCAGGCCGGCGACGCCGAGCACCTCACCGCGGTGCAGGTCGAACGAGACATCCTTCAGCGGGCCGCCGGACAGCCCGCGGGCGCGCAGCACCACATCGGCGTCCTGCACCTCGACGTGCTCGGGGAACAGCCGGTCCAGCGGACGGCCGACGATGAGCTCGATCAGGTCGGACTCGGACAGGCCGACGGCCTCGACGGTCGCCACCTTTTTGCCGTCGCGCAGCACGGTCACCCGGTCGGCAACGCTGAGCACCTCATCGAGGCGATGGCTGACGTACAGGATCGTCTGCCCTGCTGCTGCATATCGACGCAGGCTGTCCAGCAGCAACTCGACCTCTGAGGCCGGCAGCGCAGCCGTCGGCTCATCCAGGACGAGTACGCCGCTGTCGGCGTCCTCGCGGTCCTGCACGGCTCGGATGATCGCGACCCGGGTGCGGTCGGCCGCCCGCAGGTGACCCAACGGCGTTGTCGAGTGGGCCTGCACCTGGAACTCCGCGAGCAGCTCGGTCGTCCGCGCATGCAGCGCCTTCCAGCCGATGCCGCCCGTGCGCGACCTCGGGAAGCCGGAACCGAAGGCGATGTTCTCCGCGACCGAAAGCTCGGGGAAGACCGCCGGCTGCTGGTGCACGAAACGCAACCCGGCGGCGTACGCCTTCTCGGGGCTCCAGGACTCGGCGTCGCTGCTCGTACCGCCAACCTCGACGCGGCCTCCGGGCTCGGGGGTGAGGACCCCCGCGAGGCACTTGATGAGGGTGGACTTGCCCGAGCCGTTGCCGCCGAGCAGCGCATGGACCTCACCTGGGCGGATGTCGAGGTCGACACCGTCCAGGGCCAGCGTGCCCGCGTAGGCCTTGGACAGGTTGAACGCCGACAACGCCGAGGTGCGCGTCGGAGCTGTCATCAGACCCCCCAGGCCTTCTTGTAGTCAGCCTTGAAGTCGACCTTGGGGACGTACGGCCCGGACTGCGGCAGGCCGTTGTTCTTGTCCACGAACTGCCAGCCGAGGCCGGAGTCGGCGGCCGGCTTGCCGGTGAACAGGCTGTTGAGGGTGTCCACAGCCGCGTAGGCGGTCCACTCGGACGGCGTGATCTCCACCGCGCTGACGCCCTGGTTGGCACGCAGCAGGTCCAGCTCGGGCGCGAAGCCCTCCCCGCCCATGCTGTAGATCTTGGCCGCCCGGCCGGAGCTGACGACTGCCGGACCGATGCCCAGCAGGGTCGCCGCTGTGTAGGGGCTCTTGATCGCGTTGGCCTCGGGGTGCTGCAGCAGCGCGGAGGTGACCTTCTGCTGCAGGTTCGGGCCGAGCTCGGCGCCGGTGAAGTCGACCTTGTCGACGACCTTGCAGCCGGAGCACTTGGCCATCTCGTCCAGGAACCCCTTACCGGTGTAGCGCAGGACCGTGAACTCCTGGTCGTTGAGGAACACCACGTTGGCCTTGCCATTGGTGGCCGCGATGACGGCCTTGGCCTGGTCCGCGCCGTACTGCTGGGTGAACTTGTCGATGTCGGCTGCGCCTGCGCCGTAGTTGATCTGACCGGTGAACAGCGCCTCGCCGCCACCACCGAAGATCGGGTCGTTGCAGTCGAAGGAGTAGATGCCGACGATCTTGATGCCCTTGGCCTTGGCCTCCTGCATCGCGCCCTTCACGGTCGGGCAGTCGGTCGCGTCCAAGACGATGCCGTCCGCACCCGAGGCGATGGCTTGGCGCACCAATCCCGGGGCCGAGGCGGGGTTGAGCTGCTCGTCGTAGACCGTGGTGGACCAACCGAGGGCCTTGGCTGCCTCGACCGCGCCGGCAACCGGGACCGAGGAGCTGATCGAGGCCTGGCCTGAGCTGATGACGACGATCTTCTTGCCCTTGGCGCCGGGCCGGGGGGTAGCCGCTGGGTCGTGCAGCGGCGCGCTACTGGCGATTGGAGCGCTGGAACCGCCGGTTGAGGTCACCGGAGCAGCACCACCACCACCCGTGCTGCCCGCCGCGGGCGTTTTCGACGAACCTCCGCAGGCGGTCAGCACCAACGCCGACAGAGCAAGCCCCGTGCCGACGGCGGTACGACGAGCAGCGGTACGACCAACGGTGAGCGAGTTGCACAAACGCATTGCGATCCCTTTCTCAAGGCCAAGTGTCGCGGTGTGCGACCGTTCCCCACCTGCTGTGCCAGGTTGCTGAGGGCTCCGTTCACGGGAGTCGACCAGCGCTCCGGCCGCTGTCACGACTGCATTCCTTCGACCAAAGCCAGTTGCAGACGGTTCGCCGTAGCCACATCGGGTTGCCGCGAGGCAAGGACGTCCGCGTAGAGGAAGGCCTCGCCGAGGCGGACCAATGCATAGGCCAGGGCGTCCGGCTCGATCAGCGGGACGAACCCGAACTCGGCCATGTCGCGCCGCAGCAACGCCTCGAAGAAGCTGACGATCCCGGACTGGACCCGGCCGCGTGGGTCGGTGAGGACCCGCAGCGCCAAGGCCGGCTCGTCGTCGAGCAGCCGCCGTAGCCCGTGAGACTGCGACACAAGGGCGTTGAAGTTCTGGCCGGTGCCGGGGGTGCGGAGAGCGGCAGGGGGTCGCTGCGCTTCCCATTGCTCGGCGGCGGTGACCAGGGTCAACTCCGTGAGCACCCACATGGCCTTGCTCAACAGCACCTCACGGCCGCCGGCGTGCCGGAACAGCGTGGCGCGGGACACGCCGAGCTCGTCGGCGAGGCCCTGCATGTCCAGGCGCCTGCCCTGGTGCACCCACCGCGCGGCCAGATTCACCGAGCGCCAGGAACCGTCTCGGTCGTCAGTGCCGGGGATGAGGTCGAGCGGAGTATCGAGGTGCACCGGATCAGATCTCCGAGGGACGAGCACAGCCGGGCCGGCACGTCACGTGGAGTGCTCCATGTGACGCACGATACATCTGGCGAGACTGTTGCATAGCCCTTTGGCGCGTGTCGTCTCTGCTGCCGCGCAGGTCGCCGGCGGTCGGGTCGTTCTCAGCCGAGGTGTGCCACGAAGATTGCTGTGCCGGGAACCAGGGCGCCGCGTAGCGGCGACCACTGGCCCCACTCCTGCGTTCGCTCCGGGGGCCACTCCGGCTCCACCAGGTCCTCCAGGACGAACCCGGCCGCAACGAGCTCACGGACGCGGTCACCAAGGGTGCGGTGGTGCTCGACGTACACCGCAACGCCGGTGGAGTCCACCTCGACGTAGGGCGTGCGGTCGAAGTAGGACTGCCGCACGGTCAGGCCCAGCAGCCCCGGGTCGTCCGGGAAGGCCCAGCGCAGCGGATGCGTCACCGAGAAGACCAGCCGGCCACCCGGACGCAGGACCCGGGCGCACTCGCGCATCACGCCGGCCGAGTCCGCGACGAAGGGGAGCGCCCCGAATGCGCTCACGACGACCTCGAACGCCCCCGCCCGGAAGGGCAGCCGTTGCGCATCGGCCTGCACCAGACGCTCCACCCGTACGCCGGTGGTGGTGTCCAGGCGCCGGGCCTGCTGCAGCTGCCCGGCGGAGACGTCGAAAGCCGTGACCCGCGCGCCCTGCCCGACCAGCCAGCGGCTGGCCTGCGCAGCCCCGCAGCCGACCTCCAGCACGTCGAGGTCACGCACCTGCCCGAGCAGCTGCGCGTCGGCCTCGCGGAGCCCCTCCGGGCACCACAGCAGGTCGCTGTCGCCCAGCGCGGCGCCGTGCTCGGTGTAGTACTCGGCGGCGTTGGAGTCCCACCAGAGCCGGTTGGCCCGGGCGCTCTCAGCGGCGTCCGCGGTGCGGTGGACGACGGCCGTCGCCACGGTCGACTCCTGAGAACTCATGGGCGTAGTCTGGCGTAGCGCTGCGGGCGCCCGAGTACCGCTGCGAGCACGCTCGTGCGAGCGGCTCCGGTTTCCGACGAACCACCCGCAGAGCAGCACCATATTCGTTCATCCGCCGACTTTGCCCGACCGGGCCAGGTCACGAGTCCACTGCAGCCGGAGCCTCTTCCTTGACCACCACTCTCGAGACCCCCACAACTCCCCAGGTCGCCATCAACGACATCGGGAGCGCGGAGGACTTCCTCGCCGCCATCGACGCGACGATCAAATACTTCAACGACGGCGACATCGTCGAAGGCACGATCGTCAAGGTCGACCGTGACGAGGTCCTGCTGGACATCGGCTACAAGACCGAGGGTGTCATCCCCTCGCGCGAGCTGAGCATCAAGCACGACGTCGACCCCAACGAGGTCGTCTCCGTCGGCGACATCGTCGAGGCCCTCGTCCTCCAGAAGGAGGACAAGGAGGGTCGGCTGATCCTGTCCAAGAAGCGCGCGCAGTACGAGCGCGCCTGGGGCACGATCGAGAAGATCAAGGAAGAGGACGGAATCGTCACCGGCACGGTCATCGAGGTGGTCAAGGGTGGACTCATCCTCGACATCGGCCTGCGCGGCTTCCTGCCGGCCTCGCTGGTCGAGATGCGCCGTGTCCGCGACCTCCAGCCGTACGTCGGCAAGGAGCTCGAGGCGAAGATCATTGAGTTGGACAAGAACCGCAACAACGTCGTGTTGTCCCGCCGGCAGTGGCTCGAGCAGACCCAGTCCGAGGTACGCAGCACCTTCCTCGCGCAGCTGGCCAAGAGCCAGGTGCGTAGCGGTGTCGTGTCCTCGATCGTGAACTTCGGGGCCTTCGTCGACCTCGGCGGGGTCGACGGGCTCGTGCACGTCTCGGAGCTGTCCTGGAAGCACATCGACCACCCCTCAGAGGTGGTGGAGGTCGGCCAGGAGGTCACCGTCGAGGTGCTCGACGTCGACCTGGACCGCGAGCGCGTGTCGCTGTCGCTGAAGGCGACGCAGGAGGACCCGTGGCAGCAGTTCGCCCGGACCCACCAGATCAACCAGGTCGTGCCCGGCAAGGTCACCAAGCTCGTACCGTTCGGTGCGTTCGTCCGGGTGGACGAGGGCATCGAGGGCCTGGTGCACATCTCTGAGCTGGCCGAGCGCCACGTCGAGATCCCCGAGCAGGTTGTCAATGTCGGCGACGACCTGCTGGTGAAGGTCATTGACATCGACTTGGAGCGCCGTCGCATCTCGCTCTCGCTCAAGCAGGCCAACGAGGGCGTGGGCGGCAGCGAGAGCTTCGACCCGGCGCAGTACGGCATGGCGGCCACCTACGACGAGTCCGGGAACTACCTCTACCCGGAGGGCTTCGACGCCGACACCGGCGAATGGCTGCCCGGCCATGAGGAGGCGCGCGACATGTGGGAGAAGCAGTACGCCGACGCGCAGAAGCGCTTCGAGGCCCACCAGGAGCAGGTCACCCGGATGGCCGCCGCCGACGCCGAGGCTGCGGTTCCGACGACGTACTCCTCCGCCACGGGCGGGGAGGCGCCCGAGGCGGAGCAGGACGAGCCCGCACCGGTCGCCGCGGCACCCCGTCCGGCCGCCCCGGCGGCGCCGAGCTCCAGCGGCACCCTCGCCAGCGATGAGGCTCTCCAGGCGCTGCGCGAGAAGCTCTCGGGCGCCGGCCAGTAAGCTCCGGGACGCTCTCGAGCAAGCCCCCGTCCGGTACGCCGGAGGGGGCTTTCTCGTTGCCTGGGCTGCGCGTAGTTGAGGCCGATGATCGGCGTGCCACCCTCACGCGGGTGCGACGGCCGCATCCGGCACGGCGATTACTGCACTGAGGACCGGAGCCGTCGCTCCGGCACCCCGCTGGGCGACGTGTGGGATCTGACCCCCTCCAGGTGCTTGCGCATCCTCGCGGCCTTCCGGTTCCTGTTCCCCGATGTCGAGGTCCGGTTGGCCGGCGGCCAAGAAATCCATCTGCGGGCCATGCAGCCACTCTCGCTTCACCTGGCCAACTCGATGTTCCTCGGCGACTACCTCACCAGCGAAGGCCAACCCGGCCAGGACGACCTGACGATGATCTCCGATGCCGGCTTCGTCGTCGAGGGAGCCGCCGAGCAGACCCTTCCACAGGCCCGCCACGACCTGGTGACGTTGCGCCGCCGGGGCGCAGGCACCGAACAGCCGGCCAACACCTGACCGGGGTTGCTCCGGGGCCTGGAATCGGCACCGCCCCGTGCACTGGGGATCACGCTCTCCCCGCACGAGAAGCAGGTCCTTGAGCACCTCGAGACGGGCTCACCAACGCCGACGTCGCCCGTTTGCTCTAAATCAGCGAGGCCACCGTCAAGAACAGACCAGAGCTAGACACCAGAACTCCTGACATGGTGAGTTGGATCATGCATGGGCGGAGTGGTCTTTGACGCTGTAGGCGATGGTCAGGTCGGTACTGGGGTAGCGGGTGACGGTGTCGGTGAGCTCGACGCAGAGGGCGGCG
>JAABUM010003578.1_pt1 | contig 18783 bp, 17 predicted proteins | sample 5559161 | NCBI WGS metagenome assembly JAABUM01 (sample SAMN10711868, study PRJNA513369) | rock metagenome | isolation source: Antarctica rocks | place: Antarctica: Victoria Land, Siegfried Peak nord | reverse complement strand
CGCAGCATCAATCAACCTCATCTCCGGTCTGGCCAAGTGAAGGGGCCTCCCCGCAGACGTGGTCGACCTATGTTCACTGGGCGACGCGACGTCGGCCCCACCCGCGGAGAGGAAACGATCGACCGCCTATCCCTCCCGTGTGTGAAGCGCGGATTTCAGATGCCGTCAAAACCTGCCACTCATCTGCAGTTGACACACCGTTCCGGCTAATCAGGGCTTCCGCCCCGGCCTGTCGTTTGGTGCGGATCTAGGCTACGAGCGGCGGCCTCGTGGTCAATGCAATGCAAATCTTGGATGCCGGGTGGTGTTCGCCCGGCGGTTGGCTGATGTTGGTATCGGGATCTACTGGGGTTTGCAAGGTGCCGTTCGTTAGCTGAGGCCCTTCGCGGATACAAGCTAGCGACCCCGAACGTCCAGAGACGCCAAAGGTCAGGACATGCCATCCGGCTTAACGATGCGCGCACGCCTGGCCGGACATCGACCTACATGGCGATGCTGCTGCACGCGACGGACGCGTTCGTCCACCCAGCCGTGGACCGGATCGTGTGGGAACACGGTCGGCGAAACATGGCGTCTTCGCGGCCACCCCGACGACACCAACGCAATCATGGACGACGACCCGGGCGTGCGCCCCGGCATCTTCAGATACCAGACGCACCCGGTCCGCGGCTTTCCCGAAGCATCGCTCCCACAATACGTGCAGACAGCACAAGCACAATAAGGCGGCCAGCCCCTCAGCAAGGTCAGGGCCTGTCGTGTTTTCCTGGGTATCTACGGGATGGTCGGGCCTGGTTCTCACTGCCCCAGCAGAGCCAGAGGGATGACCGCAACGCCATCCGGGCGGCGGTAGGCGTGCGGGCCAGTGGTGATGATGACGGCGTCCAGGAGATCCGGTCCGAGCTGCTCGCGCAGCCAGCGCAGGTGTTTGACGTCGTCATCGCTGATCTCGCGGGCCAGTTTGACCTCGACGGCGACGACCGATCCATCGCTGCGCTCCACGATCAGGTCGACCTCGTGCTCGCCGGCACGGGTCCGCAGGTGCCCGACCCGGGCTTCGGCCGCTTGGGCGTACACGCGGACGCAAAGTGTGACCAGCGATTCGAACAGCGCGCCGAGTAAGGTGCCGCCGGTTCCGACCCGCGACACAACGACGCCGGTGGGTGCTCCGCGCCCGGCCATCAAAGCGTCGACATCGACGCCGAGCAGCCGAGCAGCCAGCGCAGGGTCGGCCAGTTGGTGCTTGGGCGCTGCGGCCAGCCGCCTCACCGGATTGCCCGCCGGCACCCAAGCCGGCACCGGGTCCACGATCCATAAGCTTTCCAACGCGTCGCGGTATGGGGTGGTGGTGGAGCGGGCCGGCTTGTCGGCCTCGCCTCCCGTTGCTGCGTCGCGGATCGCCTCGTAGGAGGCTGTCGTGGAAGTCGCCGCCGCGTAGGCGCGCATCCACCGCCGCAGCGCCGCGGGATTGCGGACCCGCTGGCCCAACTCAGGGAACTCTTTTTGGACGATGCGGTCCAAGTAGCCATCCAACTCGGCACGCAGCGCCCTACCGCGAACCTGACGAAGCCCAGGAAATCCCGAGCCGATCAACTCATCGACGTAGTCGGCCAACCCGACCGCAGAATCCCCGTCCACCGCGGGCCGTCGACCAGTGAGCAGCTGACGCAGACTCACGCTCGCCGCGCCCACCCCTCGCTCAGACAATGTCATCGGACGCATCCGAGCCGTGACAATCCGACCTGCACCCGAATGTAACGACGTCTCCCGCGGGGCAGCCGAGCCGGTCAACAGGTACCGGCCCGGATGGCGATCCTCGTCCACCGCCCGACGCACAACATCCCAGGAGCTCGGCTGCCGCTGCCACTCATCCAGCAGCACCGGCGCTGCGAGTGTGCGTAAACGGCCCGGATCAGCGGCGAACGCCTGGCGTTCGGACGGATCATCCAGCCGAATGATCGTCGCGGCCCGCCGACAGGCGGTCGCGGTCTTGCCGACCCCTTTCGGTCCCTCGATGGACACCGCCGAAGTGCCGGCCAACAGCTCGTCCAGCTCAGCGTCCAGCACTCGCGCGGTGTATCCGTCCATAGCACGAGACGCTACAGTCTGCCGGTGCCCTAGACTACGATTCGCCGTACCGTGACGCTGCGGTTTGCCGAGGCTCAGCGCTACGGTCTGCCGTAAAGCCGGTCTTTGAGTCAAGTTTGGACGGTACGTGCTGTGTTTGTTAGTCCTCGGACCACTTCTACATCCCGGTAGGGGCCACGGGACATCATCGGTGACTCCGCTGGCGTACCTTCGCCGCATGACGGAACAACTTGAGCGGGTGGGAAAGGACTGGTCGCGGGCGCTGGCAATAGTTGCCCACCTGACGATCTCGAGTACGGCACGGCCGCAGCCATCGCCCGCTGGACGAGCCAAGGCAAGCACATCGCGTACTGCCTCGCGACGAGCGGCGAGGCCGGTATCGACGCCATCGAACCTGAGCGGTGCCGACCGTTGCGCGAGCAGGAGGAGCGCGACTCGGGGTTGGGTCGGACCGGGGCGCTCCGTCGTGATTGTCACGATGAGTTTCCCCGGCCCGCCCGCCGCGTGAAGTGGGGCGCTAGCGAGGTACCTGTTGGTGCAGGCCCTTTTCCATCGTCCTCTTCCCGAACGGTGCGGTCGCGGTAGGGACCGCCCTCTCGGGCGGCCCCCGCACAGATCCCAGCGTGCGGGATTACCGCACTGGGCTCCTACCTCGGGTACGGACGTCGAAGCGCACGCTGGGCCAGGGATGTGTGATGCGGACGGTGGGTAGCCATCGAGTGGCGAGCCGGTTCATCCGCTCCCAGTTCAGGCGGGTGCGCTGGCTGCGGCGCCGCAACGCCCGAAACCAGTGCCAGGTCACCTGCGTCCGGAACGAGTTCACCGCTGGACTATTGCCTGGCACGGCGTAGTAGGCGAGATGACCGCGCACCACGCTGGCCAACCATTGGCCCTGCTCGGGACGGGTAGATGCCGCCGCCGCATCAGCTCGGTTTTCACCTCGCGGAGCTTTGCCCGCACTCGGTTCGAGATCGTGAAACGCCGCAATCCGAAACGTCCGGTCCTGGTCCTCCCGCAAATATGCGTGAAACCAAGAAAATCGAACGTCTCGGGCTTACCCAGACCCCGCACCGCTCGGTTCCGGGCGGCGTGCCGCCCGAACTCGATCAGCCTGGTTTTGTCCGGGTGCAGTTCCAACCCGAACTTCGCCAACCGCTGACGAAGTTCACGAAGGAATTGCCGCGCGTCCTGGTGATGCTCGAAACCCACGATGAAGTCGTCGGCGAACCGGCTGATGATCACATCGCCGTGCGCATAGTGACGTCTCCACCAGGTGACCCATAGGTCCAAAATGTAGTGCAGGTACACGTTGGCGAGTAACGGCGATGCCGATGCCCCCTGCGGTGCCCCTACTGGCGTCTCCGACCATTCCCCGTTCTCGATAACGCCTGCGGCAAGCCATGTCGCGACCAGCCGCAGGACCCGCTGGTCCGCGATCCGGTGCTCCAGAAACTTCATCAACCAGTGATGATCCAAGTTGGTGAAGAACTCGCGGATATCCGCGTCGAGCACCCAGTTCACCTTCTTCCGCTCGATCCCGACCGCGAGCGCATCCAACGACTGATGCGGGCCGCGACCCGGCCGAAATCCGTAGGAGAAGCCGACGAAATCCACCTCGTAGACGGCGTTGAGCACCTCGACGACGGCCCGCTGGGCGATCTTGTCTTCCAGCGTGGCGATGCCGAGCGGCCGTAGCCGCCCGTCCGACTTCGGGATGTACGCCCGACGAGAAGGACTCGCCCGGTAACGCCCTGACTGCAACCTGCCGTGCAGATCCGCAAGATTGCTCTCCAGGTCCTGCCCGTAGGCCGCCCACGTCTGACCGTCCACCCCCGCAGCGGCCCTCGGACTGATCGCCCGATACGCCGCCCGCAGCCGGACGATGTCGACGTGGTGCAGCAGCGCCGTGAACCGCGCTCCCTGCTCCCTTGCTGCTACTTGACGCACACGATCCAACGCACTGGACCCGTCTGATCCGGCTCTGTGTCCGGGACGCGTTTTGCTGGCCGTGTTCCCCTTGGTCACGCCCCTTCCCTCCACCGCCTCCGCCGCCGGAAACCCGGCATTGTTCAACGGTTTCGCAGGTACTACGGGCACGTCCGACTTCCCACCACCGTTCATTCCAGGATTACCGCCTCGGCGTTGCCTGGACGGCCCGACCGGTCATCCACCGAACGGGCGGTCATGGGATCTCCCGGTTCTCGCGCATGAAGGCTCCACGCATGCCCTGGTTCTCCGACCGCGCGGGGTCCGCTGACGCCTCGCGGTAACGCCGCCAGCAGTGTTGCCTTCCGCCCTATCAACGGCGTGGGCACCCCGAAGTGGGGAATTTCGCGGCTCAATAGCCCGGCCTACGTGTACCCCTGTCAACGCTTCGCTGCGCCCTCGCGGAACGCCAACGCATGACTCGGGGCCACCGTGGATCGCTACTCCTTCGGTGTAGAGCGTTTCCATCTCCTCCTCCATGCCGGTTTATCCCGGCGCTTTCTGATAGTTTCCCATCACACCGCTCTCCAGTGGTCATTCTCGTGCAGTGGCGGTGGGCCGACCGGCGTGGATGTTCTCGTGGCAGCTGCGGCAGATGACGAGGGTCTTTCGTCGCCGCATCGCCATGAGCCGTTTCCACGCTGGGGGGTCGGAACGACCGAGCTGGTTGAGGTCGGCCAATTTCCGGATGTGGTGGACCTCAAGGTCCACCCGGGATTGGCAGATCTCACAGCATTCGGCCAGGAGCCGATGAATCAGCTCGTTGCGCCGAGTGCTGGCCAGGACCGGCCGTTGATCGACAAGGATTGCCGTGCGTTGCCGTTGCAACGGGATCCCGCCGAAGCGGGCGACCAGTGGTTTCCGTCCTCCGCCGCGTTCAACCCTGACCTGCACGCAGGTCCGCCGGTCCGACCGGTGTTGGCACCGTCACTTTGTAGCGTCGGGCCATCTTGGTGACCGTGGAACGGTGCTTACCGGCCAGGGTTTTGAGCAGCGAGGTCTCCATGACCCAGCGGAGAACGCCCAGGCAGAACACGTCCTGGGCGAGGAGGTAGTACTGGACCAGCCCTCGGTACTCGGCCTGATACTTCGCGACGATGGTGAAGTCCTCGTCGTGCAGCAGCACACCACGTTGGGCTGGTTTCCCGTGCTTCAGGTAAAGCTGGCAACGCTGTTTGATCACCGGCCTGGGCACGAACAGGCCAATCGCGCCGTTGACCGCCCGGCGACCCCGGGTGATCTTGGTATCGGCGGGTTGGGCTCTGATCTCATAGCCCAGAAAGTGCGCCGCCGTGGTGCTGGCGTGCGTGATCAAGGTCTTGGACGGCGACAGTTCCAGCTTCAACTCATCGAGCAGGAACTGGGCGATCTTCGACTTGATCTCCTGGGCTTCGTGCTTCGGCCCGGCGAATCCGAGCAGCCAGTCATCGGCATACCTCACATAACGCAGCCGCCGGTAGTGCGGATCGTTCGGGTCCTGACTGGGCAGGGACCGTTGCGCACGCCGCAGAGCGTGCACCTGGTCCTGGTCCCGGTGTCGACGGGCCCGCGCGATCGCGTACTCGACGGTGCGGTATGCCGGGTTGGTATGCCGCCGCTCGCCGTGGTTGTACTCGGGCATCAAACGCTGTTCAACGAACTGATCGAGCCGGTCAAGGTAGATGTTGGACAAGACGGGACTGGCGACGCCGCCCTGCGGCGCACCGGAGAGGGTGGCGTGCCAATGCCAGTCCTCCAAATATCCGGCCTTGAGCATCCGGTCGATCAGTTGCAGGAACCGCCCATCGTGGATCTTCTCCGCCAGGATCGACAGCATCACCTGATGATCCAGACTCCCGAAACAGTCGGAGATGTCACCCTCGATGAACCAGTGTGTCCCCTTCCAGACCGCCGCCACCTCGCTCAGCGCGGTGTGGCAGCCCCGGCCGGGACGAAACCCGTGGGACCGGTCGGAGAACCGGGGTTCGTAGTAGGCGTCCAGCAGCAGACGCACCACCTCGGCGACCAGTTTGTCCGACCAGGTCGGCAAGCCCAACGGACGCTGCTTCCCGCTTTTCTTCGGGATGTAGATCCGCTTCACCGGCCGCCATCGGTACCGCTCATGACGCAACGCGTCGATGATCGTGCCGATCTTGGCCAGGGACATGCCGTCCACGGTTTCCCCGGTGACCCCCGGCGTCATCGCACCCTTGTTGGCGTAGATGCGGCCGTAGGCCAGCAGGAACAACTGCGGGTTGAACAGCTGCCGATACAACCTGTTGATCGGCAGTCCTTTCCTACCGCGCTTGCCGATGACGTCCAGCACCGTCGCGGCGTTCTGCATTACGCATACCTCCCATCGCTGAACCTCACTGGCCACCTGTGCCCCTTTGCCCTGCGGACGGCTTTCCCGTCCTCCTTGGCAGGTCGTCACTCCTGCGACTACTACGGGCACTCCGTCGCCATAGGGCTCGCGCCCCGTAGGCGATCCCGCGGTACGTCGTCGTTGTACGTGTCGAGCACGACGTAGGCCGTCCACTCATCTCCTTGACCGCCCTCACTGGGCGACGGCCCGAACCACGAAGGTTGCCCGGCCTCACAGGTTCACGTCCGGACATGATTCGGCGTCGGTTACAAGCGTCGTTCCGACGGGTGCGCACTTTCACCACTGGAGATTGGACTTCAAGCAATCAAGCCTTGGCCATATCGCGCGGGCCTTGCGGCACCCCGCCCTGGACGCCTCCAGACGGCCACCGCTTCCCTGGCATGCTCTTGTCCCCTCGCGCTTTCGCGTCCAGGTAAACCAGGCGACCCAGAAACCTCCCTTCGAGTTCCTCCCGGCTGCGCCGGGGATACAACGACGCGCCTCACGGCGCACACCCGGCGTGCGTGTCTCCACGCACCGGGCGCTCCATGTGCCTTACCCGTTGGTCAGCGACTTGGTGATGGCTGCCGGTGTCGGGGTCCAGGGGGTCGCGATGGTGCTGCCGCGGTAGCGGTAGCGGATCACGCTGACACTGGATGCGCCGGTGAAGGCGACCCCATTATGGGCGATCCGCCAGCCTTGGTCGCAGAAGCGACTGCGGAACTGGGGCATTCCGAGACGGGTTTTGCCCGAATATTTGCGGCGTATCCAGCGCATCAAACGGCCCCACGCATGGTGGTCGATCGTGCCGAAGACAGCTTTGGACGTCCCGTATCGGAAGTAGTTCGCCCACCCCGCAAGTGTCCGGTTCAAGCTGACGATCAGCTCGTCCAGGTCCATATTGCGGGTTGACCTGTATGTCTTCGCCGACACCTTGTCTTTGACCGGGCGGCGCAGACACCGATCCCGGGTGACCTCACCGACCTCGACACCGCACCTGTCGGCGACACCCAGCCACCGACCGAAGCCGCGGCCGAAACGACGGCCGAAGAACCGGTGGCCGGCGTCGCCCTGCTCGCTGACCCACCTGAGCACCTCGACGCCCCCCACACCGACGACGTCGCTCCATCGGTCGGCGAACTGGATGCTCAACCCGAACAGCAACACGACGCACCCTCAACCGACCGGACCGAGGAAAGGGCCGCGGCGGCGTGGCTGGAAGTCACCGATCCGGAAGGAGACGAGCAGTACCGACAGCTGCAGGGCGCCCCGGACCGCGCGACCGCTGAAACAGCTGCCGCTCAGCTGATCCAGCGGTACCGCAACCACGTGGCCGGCGAAGCGCGAACCGCCGCCGGCGTGCACACCGGCGCAGCGAATCAGCAGGTGGAAGTCGAACCCGTCACCCAGGACCTCTCCGAGCTGCTGCCGTATGGGCACCTACCCGATCAGGTACTGGACGAAGACGCCGGGCAGCTGGCCGCTGAACATGCCGCAGCTACCCGGGTCGCCGCCAATGCCCAGGAGTATCTGCAGCAAATCCAGACGCAGATAGCGCAGGACCGCGGTCCGGAAGCGGCGCGACTGCGGGCACAGGACGTCGCCAATCATCAACGGCTCGCCGCTATGACGCACGCGTTGCAAGTTTCCAACGCCGCCGACGAGGCCGAAGCCAAGACCGCCGCCCTGGCGGCGAAGGTAATGGAAGTTCAGCAGAACCTGACCGAGGTGCGGGGCGCGTTCGCCGGCCGTCGACGCACCGAACTGCAACAACAACTTGACCAGGTCACCGACGCCCACCAGCAGCAACGCGCAGAAATGATCGACCTTGCGGTGCGCAACCAGGAACTCACGGCCGAACTGGGCACCCGCAGCCAACAGCAACAGGCACTGGCTCTCCGCGACGCGGAGTCCTACCGGACCCAACTGGCAGCCCAGATGGAACAGGCCCGATTGCAAGATGCCCAGGAGGCCACCGCCGCCGCCGAACGGGCCGCCGCCACGGCGCAGCGGGCAACCGTCGCCGCCGAGCAACTCGCCGCGATGGCCGCCGAGCAAGCTCACCGCGCCGAACATCCAGATCCCACGGCCGAACTACATCGGCAGGAAATCTATGAGCAGCTTCAAGCAGAGCAAGCCGAAGAGGCCGGATGGGGCAACAGCGGCGCCTGGAACCCTGACTTGGACCTTCCGGCTGCACCGGACCACAACAACATCGAACGCTGACGCGAAGCTCTTGACAATTGGCCTGGACCCAAGAGTCGCCTCATCTGTCACCGCCTCCTTCTAGACTCCGGCGATGGGCGACCCGATCTGGTTGGACGTGCCGTTCAGCGACAAAGACGCAGCCAAAGCCGCCGGCGCGCGGTGGAGCCCGCAGCAGCGGCGCTGGTTCGCGCCGCGGCCCGACATACGGGAACTGGACCCGTGGCTGGCGCTGCCGGAGCTGACGCCGCTGCTACCCGGAGAAGACCGCACATTCGGGTCGGGCCTGTTCGTTGACCTGATACCTAAATCCTGCTGGTTCACCAACGTGCGCAGCTGCGTCGATACAAGACACTGGGACCGTTTACGCCGCATGGTTTATGACCGGGCGGGTGAACTCCTCCACCGTCGCCACAGGCCCTACGGACCCTGGAATGGTGCACCGCAAGGAGAACCTCGTCGTCTGCGGACCGTCCGGGACCGGGAAAACCTTCCTGCTCGAGGCCCTCGGGCAGCTCGCCGTCGAAAAGGCATGCACGTAGCCTGGTACACCCTGGAAGACCTCGGCGGACTCGTCCGGCGGCACCGGGCAGACGACTCGGTCAGCAAAGCCATCACCCGGATACTGCGCGCCGAAATCGTGATGATGGACGACATCGGACTGCTGCCGGTGGCCGTCGACGCCGCCGAGGGTCTCTACCGACTCGTCGATGCCGCATATGAAAAACGGTCCGTCGCGATCTCCTCGAATCTGCACCCGTCAGGGTTCGACGAGCTCATGCCGAAAACGTTGGCGACCGCCACCGTCGACCGGCTCCTGCACCACGCTCACGTCTGCCAAACCACCGGGGAATCGGTTCGGCTGTTCCAAGCCATCGCCGGCCAAGGCGTCACCCCACTCATCTGACACCCTCCATCGACCCCCCCGCCGCATGGCCAAGAAAACGAGGGCACGCAGCCCCCTCAACGCCCGGCGCACCGGAACCCGGGCCCAGCCCTCCGCAAAGGGACGGCCGCCGTCGCCGGACGCCTGGCCGCATCCAGCAGCGGGCAGTTTCCTGGCCACCAGTGGGCAGAACTGGTGACCACCGGTGGGCAGGTTTCATGGCCGCCAGTGGGCAGAAATTCGTGGCCCTTGACAAAAGTTCCCTTGGGGCTCTCCACTTAACCGGAGTTGCGCTGGTCAGGGGGACGCCAGGGGCGGGCAGCGCGGGGTCGGTCGATGCTGGGCGGGTGCCCAGTCGCTCCGGGAGGCCGTGAGGCACGGCGCGTGGGCGGGTTTGCTTAACCAGCTGCCGGTAGCGCACCGGGTCGTGGTCGACGGCCAGTTGGAGCGTGCGGTAGAAGAGCAGTCCGCGGCTGCGTGAGCGGCGACGGTTGAACCGGAAGCAGAACTCGTCCAGGTAACGCGCCAGGTGCTCGGTGTCCACGGCGCCTTGGTGGGTGGACAGCAGCCACCGCTTGGCCAGGGACGCTACTCGGTGTACACCGGGCAGCAGCTTGTCGATGTCCTCGCCCAGTGCCTTGGCTGCACGCTGGCTGCGCCGGTCATGCGTGTAGCCAGACTTATCGATGCCCAGGTACCCGTTCCACCCGTCGGTGATCACCGTGGACCCCGGAGCGAGGACGTCGGCGACGAACGTGTGCAACGTACTGGCGGAGCCGTCGGGAATGATGCGCATCCGGCACCGCCCGAAACCGCTGGGCGGCTTGACTTCCACCGCAACGGCGACCAGCGCCTTCTTGCCCTTGGCCCGGCCACCGGCCAGCCCTGCCTCCTCGCCGCCGATGTAGGTCTCATCCACCTCCACCTGCCCCGACAGCATTTCCCGGCCGGGGCGCACGAGCACGGAACGCAACCGGTGCAACATCGCCCACGCCGTCTGATAGGAACCGATCTGTAGCGTGCGCTGCAGGCCCAGCGCGGAGATACCGTCCTTGGCGGTAGCGAACGACCAGCACGCGTGAAACCACACCGTCAACGGAGTGCGTGTCCGGTCGAAGATCGTGCCCGCCGTCACCGACGTGCGATGCGAGCAGCCGGCGCACTCCCACCGGCCATCCGCCAGCTGCCAACCACCGACGTGCCCGCACTCACCGCAGACGAACCCCTCGGGCCAGCGCAGCCACGCCAGATAGTCCCGGCAGTCCGCATCCGTACAAAACCACGCGAGGAACTCACCCACAGACCGCGGATAGTCCCGCCCACCCTGGAGCATCGTCACGACCGCAATCTACCCCGGTTAAGTGGAGAGCCCCGAGTTCCCTTATCGACCAGAGCGTGACGACCTTCGTCACCGAGCCTTTACCAGAGCCGTTCTCAGCGGCTAGTGTTCCGCCTCACCGGAAACGCATCAGTTACCGACGTCACAGCCATCCCCGAGAGGAAGGTTCCTACACATGTCGCTCTTGTCACCGCGACGGCACCGTGGCCGTCGCCGGGCAGTTCTTGTTGCTGTCGTGACCGCGGTGCCGTTGGTCTGCACAGCAGTTCTCGGCACGCCGGCCGACGCCGGCGTCCCTGCCGCTCAGTCCGGCTTCACGCTCACGTGGAGCGACGACTTCAACGGTGCGGCAGGTACGGGGGTGCCATCGAGCGGATGGAAGTACGACACCGGGACCGGATTTGGAACCGGTGAGATCGAGACGATGACCAACAGCACGTCAAATGTCTACGAGGACGGCGCGGGACATCTCGTCCTGAAGGCGCTGAAGGACTCCTCGGGGAACTGGACCTCGGGGCGTATCGAGACGCAGTCGTCGTCGATCGGCGCGCCGGCCGGTGGGGTTGTCCGGATCGAGAGCGTTCTTCAACAGCCGAACGTCTCGACGAGCAACGGTGCGGGTTACTGGCCGGCGTTCTGGATGCTCGGCGCGGGTCTGCGTAACGGGGGAACGTGGCCGAGCATCGGCGAGGTCGACATCATGGAGGACATCAACGGGCGCAGTTCAGATTTCGGCACGCTGCACTGCGGGTTCAACCCGGGCGGTCCATGCAACGAGAGCACCGGCATCGGTAGCGGTGAGCGGGCGTGTCCGGGTTGCCAGACCGGTTTTCATGACTACGCGGTCGAGATCGACCGGTCGGTGTCGCCCGAGCAGATCCGCTACTACCTCGACGGCACCAACTACTTCACGATCGGCGCCAACCAGGTCGACGCGACGACGTGGGCGAACGCGGTCGACCACAATTTCTTCATCATCTATGACCTCGCGATGGGCGGTGGCTTCCCGGACGCCTTCGGCGGCGGACCGAACGGCTCCACGGTGAGCGGCGGTGCGATGGTCATCGACTCCGTGGCCGTCTACAACAAGGGCCCGGGCAGCGCCAGTGGCGGTGGCAGCACGAGCGGTGGTGGCACGATCCGTGGCAACACGATCACCGCGCCGGGGGGTAAGTGTGTTGACGTGGCCGGTGACGACACCGGCGGCAACGGCACGCCGGTGCAGTTGTGGGACTGTCAGTCCGCTGCGGTCGACCAGCACTGGACCGCCACGAACAACACGTTGCAGACGCTGGGCCGGTGCATGGACATCACCAGCGGCGGCACCGCGAACGGCACGAAGGTGCAGTTGTGGGACTGCAACGGCACCGGCGCGCAGACCTGGCAGCCACGGTCGGACGGGTCCTTGTTCAACCCGCAGTCCGGCAGGTGCCTCGACGATCCGAACGGCAGCACCAGCAACGGCACGCTGCTGCAGATCTGGGACTGCAACGGGAGCGGCGCTCAGCGGTGGACCTCCGCCGGCTTCCCGACCAGCACCGGTGGGGGCGGTGCAAGTGCCAGCCCGACGATTCAGGCCGAGGCGTACAACGCTCAGTCGGGCACGTCGACGGAGGCGTGCGGTGACACCGGCGGCGGGCAGGACGTCGGATGGATCTCCAACGGCGACTGGCTGCAGTACAACAACGTGGACTTCGGCAGCGGTGGTTGGCACACGTTCAACGCCCGGGTCGCCAGCGGCGCCCCCTCGGGGGTGAGCGGGACGGTCGAGGTGCACCTGGACAGCTTGACCAGCGCGCCGATCGGCAGCTTCTCCGTCGGCAGCACCGGTGGCTGGCAGAACTGGACCACCGTGCCGAGCGCGATCAGCACCACCACCGGCACCCACACCGTCTACCTGAAATTCACCACCGGCTCCGGCCAGGACTTCCTCAACCTCAACTCATTCACCCTCAGCTGAGCAGAACGGCTCCGTCCCACCCCGTCCCCCAACTTCTCGAGGAGAGCTGCTCATGCACGCATCGCGTGTGTCGCGCACTGCAATGGTCCTGCTATTGGTGCTGTCTCAGGCCGCGGTGTTCTTCGCCGGTCAGCAGGTTGCGTCGGCGGCCGTCGCACAGTTGCCGTTCACCGTCACCAATAACTCCGGTCTCGGCGACGCGACGTACGTCTATGTCATCGCGCGCAACTCCGCCAATCAGCAGGGGTACGTCGACGGCGGGGGCACCTGGCATCCCTACAGCTTCCCGTCGTCGCTCCCGAACGGTCCCGTGCCCGCGCCGGACGTGTCCATTGCGGGCCCCGGCAACGGCACGAGCACGACGATCGCACTTCCGCCGAGCCTCTCAGGTGGCCGCATCTACCTTTCGATGGGCGCGAAGCTGTCGTTCTCGCTCACCACGAACGGTCTGGTCGAGCCGGCTCCGTGGATCGCCAGTGACGCGAATGCCAACGTCCTCTACGACTGGACGGAGTTCGCTCGGGCGAGCAACAACGGAAATGGGATCTTCATCAACACCACAACCGTCGACATGTTCAGCATCCCGCTGACGGTCAGCGTGACGAGCTCCGCCGGGTCGACGCAGACGCAAGGGATCCCCGGCGACCGCACGGGAATCTTCAACGCGGTGTCGTCCCTGGGCGCGCCGTGGTCGAACCTCACCACGACGCGTTCGTCCGACGGTCTCCCGCTGCGCATTCTCGCGCCGGTGCACGGCATCGCCAACGGCAATTTCACCTCGAACTACCTCGATGCCTACATCTCGGCGGCGTGGTCGTACTACGCGGCGCACCCGCTCAGCGTCCAGACGTCGCTCGGCAACTTCACCGGTACGACGTCGGGCAACAACTGGGCATTCCGCGACGCAAACGGCACGGTGATCGGCACGCTCACGATGCCGAGCACCAGTGACGTCTTCGGTTGCAGCGGCGGCACGCAGCCGCAGGGCCAACCGAACGAAACGGCCATCCTGGCCGTCGGTGCACGAGTGTGTGCGGCCCTCAACCGGGCGACGCTGTCGACGCCCGACCGGGTCATGTCCGACACGCAGCCGGCCACGGACGCGTCGAAGTTCTACCAGCAGCCCGCGTCGAACCTGTACTCGAAGGCGATGCACACGAACTCTCTGAATGGCCTGGCATACGGGTTTGCGTACGACGACGTCGGCGGCTTCGGGCCCGTGATCGACCAGTCCGACCCGTCCTCCAGCGGCATGACCATCGGCTCGTTCGGCACCAGTGGTGGAGTCGGCAGTGGTACCGGTAGTAGCGGCGGTGGCACTGGCGGTGGTGGCACGATCGGTGGCAACACGATCACCGCGCCGGGGGGTAAGTGTGTTGACGTGGCCGGTGACGACACCGGCGGCAACGGCACGCCGGTGCAGTTGTGGGACTGTCAGTCCGCTGCGGTCGACCAGCACTGGACCGCCACGAACAACACGTTGCAGACGCTGGGCCGGTGCATGGACATCACCAGCGGCGGCACCGCGAACGGCACGAAGGTGCAGTTGTGGGACTGCAACGGCACCGGCGCGCAGACCTGGCAGCCACGGTCGGACGGGTCCTTGTTCAACCCGCAGTCCGGCAGGTGCCTCGACGATCCGAACGGCAGCACCAGCAACGGCACGCTGCTGCAGATCTGGGACTGCAACGGGAGCGGCGCTCAGCGGTGGACCTCCGCCGGCTTCCCGACCAGCACCGGTGGGGGCGGTGCAAGTGCCAGCCCGACGATTCAGGCCGAGGCGTACAACGCTCAGTCGGGCACGTCGACGGAGGCGTGCGGTGACACCGGCGGCGGGCAGGACGTCGGATGGATCTCCAACGGCGACTGGCTGCAGTACAACAACGTGGACTTCGGCAGCGGTGGTTGGCACACGTTCAACGCCCGGGTCGCCAGCGGCGCCCCCTCGGGGGTGAGCGGGACGGTCGAGGTGCACCTGGACAGCTTGACCAGCGCGCCGATCGGCAGCTTCTCCGTCGGCAGCACCGGTGGCTGGCAGAACTGGACCACCGTGCCGAGCGCGATCAGCACCACCACCGGCACCCACACCGTCTACCTGAAATTCACCACCGGCTCCGGCCAGGACTTCCTCAACCTCAACTCATTCACCCTCAGCTGAGCAGAACGGCTCCGCATCGCATGGCGTCGCAGCCGCACGCATTGCAGCGCAGCCGCGCGCATCGCAACCCGCGCGCACCGTGCACAACCCGCGCGGGGGCATCTAGAAACTTGCGGAAAAGGGATCGACAATTTGTTGTCTATGCGGCTGCTCGTGCGGTGAGGCCGAGGTTGTGGAACAGGGTTTGCATGTCGATCCGAAGGGTTTCGTAGTCACGGTCGACCTGGGTCCAGATTTTGGGTTTGCGGCCTTGTCGTGGGCTGCGGACACCGGCCAGGATTGGGGCGATGACGTGGTCGCGGAGGGTGAGCAGGGCGGAGATGGTCCGCGCGGCGTCGAGTGGCACGTGGTAGCGGCGGGTCCGGCCGGGTTTGACGATCAACTGTTCCCGCGGATCTTGCGGAGGTCGTAGGCGGCGTGGCGGGTGGTGTAGGAGTCGGGGGTTTGCCCGGTCATCGTGTGGACCTGCTCGGCGAACTGGGTGACGGTGAATCCGTTGGGTGCGGCGGCCATGACCAGGACAGCGGCCAGCGCGTGGTGCATGCGGGGCCGGTTCAGGTCGATCCCGCCAACCGGGGTCGCGCCGATCTTGGACGGCGTGGGCAGTTCGTCCAGGGTGTTGTCGGGGATGAAGCCGATGTCGACGCAGTCCAGCGCGGAGCAGAACCGTTCGGCCATGCCGGCCAGCCGCATGACGATCTCGCCGAACATGTCTATGCCGCGGCGGCAGTTCAGTTCTTTGGTGTTGTGCACGATCGCCTCGAACCGCAGCACGTGTTCGCCTTTGGTGGACGCCTTCAACGTCAACCGCCCGAAATGGACCTTGAAATTGGTCAGGTCGTACACAGGTGTCTCGATCATGGCTGCCAGCCGGGGCGGTCCACCGGCCCTGTTGCGGTGGGGTCGGCTCTTCGCGCCGAACATCGTCCGCAGCTTGCTCACGTTCAGCCGGGACCGGGTGCGATCAACGACGGCGTCGAACAGTTTCTGCATGCGGGCGCCGTCGGCGAACAGCAGGTTCCGGCTGTACTCGACCTGATAGACGGAGTAGGCGTAGCCGAACCCGCTGTGTTGCACTTCGTCTGAGTTCAGCGCGAAGCACAGGCACGCGGTGTAGATCCAGCGGTTGCAGACCTGGCTCAGGCGCCCTGTAGTCGCCGGCTGCGACAAGGTGTCTGCGACCTGAGCCAGGTCGTGCGGGACGGTGACGTGGGTGAAACAGTTGCCGTCCTTGACGAAATCAATCCCCGCAGCCCGCGCCTGGCATGCGACGAACTCATGGCCGTTGAGGATGATCTGCGCGGCGAACGGCGGATGCCCGGACATCTTGATCGTCAGGTGTCCCCACTGCGGATCCATGATATGGAACGAGTAGTGTTTGAAGTAGGCGTACTTCTTGGCGATGTTCCCGATCACCCCGTTCGCCGCCCGATGGACCTGCCACACCGTCGCCGGAGCCTTCGCCGCCAGCACCAGAAACACTCCCGGCGGCACCGACTCGTGGGTGGCCAGGTACTGCTCCGCGATCCGATGCTTGCGTTCACCGGCCGCGCAGTAGATGACTGGCACCCCGTTCGCGGCGCCCCAGGCCTTGACACGACGGGCGAACCGGCCCGCCATCCGCATCAGGTGGTTGTCGTCTAGCTGCTCCTCGCTGTCGTGGTGCAACCGCCGCCACCACACGCGGAACCCGCCCGGGGCGTGCCCGAGCGGGTAGTAGGCGTTGAGCACGATCCGGTCCACGCAGTCATAGGAGCCGGTCAGCAGATCGCCGTACCGCTCGCTGAAATCATCGGCCATCAGCCGACCGTAGAACGACCTGCCCATCGTGACCAGAGCCGCCCCGAAGGGGCCACCGGTTCCGGGCGAAGTCCCGGAAACGGCGTAGATGGCTAGATCCGGCGAAGCCGGAGTTTTGAGTCAAGTTTTGGACGTTCGTATCATTGTTATGCGGTCATGCTGCGAGACCTGTTGTGTGGGTGAGGTCTTCGATGGCCTGCCGGTAGCTGCGGGTGGCGGTGCGGATCGGTGCTGGTAGCGGGGTGTGCAGGTCGGCCAGGCCGGTGGGTAGTAGCCGGTCGTGGACCGCGGACAGGAACATCGAGTCGGACAGGCCTTGGTCGGTGACGTGGTATCGATGGGTGTGCGGGATCTTGTCGATCAGGCCGTGGCTTTTGAGGCGGCGCAGGTCGTAGGTCATCTGGCCCGCGGTGACGGTGTCGGGGTCAAGGCCGCGTAGCTGCGCGACGAGCAACCGGAGGTCGCGGTTGCGGAAGCCGTTGGTCTGCAATGTGAACATCGGCAGGGCGGTGAGCAGGGCATGGCTGCGCTGCTCCCCGATCCGGAGCCCGGTGATCCGGGTGCCGGCGGGGGTGGTGACCGGGTCGGTGATGGCGTGCAGGGCATCGATTCCGACGATCGGGTCGTGGCTGATGGTTTAACCGCGCAGCAGGCGCCGGTTGGCTTGGAAGCCGATCTCCCGCAGGGCAGGCAGATTTGTCAGTCGTTTCCCGATACCGAAATCGTGGGTGTCGTTGATCGTCGTCTCGGTCCGCAGGGCCTTGCCTTCGCCGGGTAGGCCGGACGCATTGCTGCGCCCGGCCCCCCTCAGAACCGGACTAGCACGTCACCGCGCATCCGGCTCAAGCAAGCCCAATGGGCCGCGGGCGGTGCAGTGCTGAGCTCGTTGCCGCCTCGGTGGAAACCTTGGGCGGCAACGGGTGTGAATGAGACGCAGAATGGTGTAGCTGTCCGACGTGCCGGGGCGCTGGTAGGCGAGATGGCTTTTGGCCAAGGCCTTCCCAACGGTGCGCACCCACTGTTCCCACTCGCGTGGGCTTTGCGGTGGATGCTCGGCGTGCAGCAGCAGGAACTCACCACAGCAAGGGCAGATACCGGCTTGCGTCTGCAATAGGCGCAGGCTCAGATTGTCCATCGGTGGTGGAGTTCCGCGGCGACGACGACCGGCCCAGTAGTCGGTCAGGGAGGGGTCGTCGGGTGACGCCCCCGCCTTGACCAGGCGGTGTCGGACGATCTTGGTCCAGGCGACTTGACCAGGTAGGCGCCGCTGTCGCGGTCGCCGAGCACCCAGCGGTCGAGTCTGGACTTGTTGAACCGCCGAAGTACCGGTTGACGATCCAGTGCTTCGATTTCTTCGGGTGGCTGTGTTTGGCCCACTTGTAGGTGAGCCGCCACAGGTAACGGTCCAGCGAGGAGAACAGCTCGCTGGACACCACCGTCCGGTAGTAGGCCGACCACCCCCGAATGATGGGAGTGAGTCGTTGTAACACCATGGCGATGTTGGCTCCGCGTAGTGAACGCACCTCCGTGCGGAGCCTTTCGCGTATTCTGCGTACGGCCGCTTTAGACGGTTTGATCAGCAGCTTGGCGTTGAAACGGCGAACGGTGAACCCCAGGAAATCGAAGCCGTCATCGAGGTCGACGATGCGTGTCTTAGCCTCGTTGAAGGTCAATCCCTTGGGCGCCAACCATTTCGCCAAGCTGGCCTTGACCTGTTCAGCCTGGTCCTGACTGCAACACAGAGCCAAGAGATCGTCGGCATATCTGATGAGAACCGGCGAGCCCGGCACCGTGTCACCGGCGTGAGTACCGCCGGCGTGTTGGTAGCGGACCCCGGCGGCCTGTTCCGTCCCGTGCAGCGCAACGTTCAGTAGCAAGGGGCTGACCAGTCCGCCTAATGAGCAGCGCTGGCTTATGCGCAGCGTTGACCTGTCGGGCCTGATGAGCGGCGGGTCGAGGGTCGAACGCTGCGCATAATCGGCGAGAGAACTCTGATCACGTGGCTCGGCATGGTGCCGGG
>JAABUM010003577.1_pt1 | contig 18797 bp, 15 predicted proteins | sample 5559161 | NCBI WGS metagenome assembly JAABUM01 (sample SAMN10711868, study PRJNA513369) | rock metagenome | isolation source: Antarctica rocks | place: Antarctica: Victoria Land, Siegfried Peak nord | reverse complement strand
GCCTGAACACTCATGCTGGACCTCACTTTTCTGCCCCCTCCGCTGCACCGTCGGCGCGATTGCTTTGGGTTACATTATTCGTGAGGCAACAGCTCTCCCTGGGTTACTTTTCCCGTGAGGCAATGCGTCAGTGAGGCGAAGGGGACGACCACCCTGTTGAGCGACAGCTTCAGCTACATCAAGCCGGGCGGCGGTATGGGCAGCCAGCGCATGGCCGAGACACGTAACGACAACGGCGTGAGTTCGCAGTGGACCTACAGCTACGACGCCGACGCGCGGCTGACCGGCGCCACAGTGAGTGGCGGGACCTTGGCCAGCTACAGCTACGGGTACGACGGGGTAGGCAACATGACCAGCAACAACGGGGTGGCGCAGCGCTACGACGCGGACAACCAGATCACGGCGGCGGGGGCGATCACCTACACCTTCGACTCCAACGGCAATCAGACGGGCACGTCGCAGAGCACGCTGCCGAGCTGGCGCTACGACGCGCAGAACCACACCAGCGGCTACAACGATGCGCTGTCCTCGGCCACCTTCACCGTCGATGAGGGCACACAGCGACGCCAGAAGAGACGGTCACGGCAGGCGGGACAACCACCAACGGCGTGTTCGACGGCGATCTGTACCGCCAAACCACCCCGGTGAGCCGCACCATCTACTACGTCGCCGACCCCGGCGGGCGGCTGCTGGCCTTGACGGACGGGGGGACGGTGTACTATTATGGCCTCGACGGGCACGGCAGCGTCGCCACCCTGCCTGACAGCGAACCTGGATGCTTACTCTGCATTGCGGTAAGCGATGAAACTGCGTCACATACATACGTACGAAAGACGGCGATACGCGATGCGACGAACTATGAGGGCGCTCTTTTCCGCAACATTCTTGTGCGCTGTGCTGGGACTGCGTCCGGCCGCCGCCGACGCTCCTCCTCCGCGCTTTCAGCCAGCTACGTGCCCCTTCACCCTCGGCTCCGGCCTCGTCGATGGGGTGGATGTGCGCTGCGGCTATCTGCTTGTGCCGGAGAACCGCCAGCAGCCCGCTACCGCGATGATCCGGCTCGCCGTCGCCGACTTCAAGAGCGGGACCGCCGACCCCGATCCGCTCATTTATCTGCAAGGCGGTCCCGGCGGCGGCAGCGTCGCCACGATCGGCCCCGCCGTCACTAAGGCGACCATCGCGCGCATCGCTGGCGGCCACGACCTCATTCTCGTCGATCAGCGCGGCGCTGGTCTCTCGCAGCCGTCCCTGTCTTGCCCCGAAGTGGTGACTGCTCAACGCGGGCTGTTGCGCCGGCCGCTTCTTCAGGCGGCGCAGGTTGACACGATCGCGCGGGCGGCGGGTCAGTGCCACGATCGCCTGGCACGGGCTGGGGTCAATCTCGCCGCGTACACAACAGAGGCCGCCGCCGCCGATATCGCCGCCCTTGGCCCGGCGCTTGGCTATCAGCAGGTGGACCTGTATGGCGTGTCCTACGGAACGCGCCTCGCGCTGACGACGATGCGGCTCTTCCCGACAGGTATCCGCGGCGTCATCCTCGACGGGGTCCTTCCTCCGCAGGTCGATCTATTCATGCAGTATCCGGTTAGCATGGCGCACGCCTTCAGCGTCCTTGTCGTGGGATGCGACGCGTCCCTCGCGTGCAACCACGCCTATCCTCACCTGGACCGCGAGTTTGTTAGCCGCGTGGGCCATCTCAATGCGCGGCCCGCCACTGTATCGCTGGACGACGGGAGCGGCGCCGTTGTGCTGACCGGCGACCTACTGGCGCGCCTGGTCTTTAACGCGCTCTACACCACGTCCAGCATTCCCGCCATCCCGTATTTGATTAACTCCGTCTTCCACGGCCGCTATGGTGTGATCGCCGCGATCTACGCGGGGCTCGACACGGCCACGGACGATGCCCTGCATCTGGGAGCGTACTATTCGGTCGAATGCGGCGAGGACAGCCCCTTCACGACACCGGCAGGAATCGCCACAGCGGCGCGGGCGCTGCCCACACAACTACGGGCGGGCGTGCTGGACGATCCGCAATCGGGGTTGATTGGCGCCGCTGCCTGCCGGCGCTGGACCGTCCCCACGGTCGATGTCGCTCAAAAGATGGCGGTTTCAAGCGCCATCCCCACGCTCATCCTGACGGGTGAGTACGATCCGATCACGCCGTCATCACTGGGCGCGCTGGCCGCGCGAACGCTTAGCCGTAGCTTTGTCTTCACGTATCCTGGCCTGGGTCATGGCTCTTTCCTCTTGAACCCGTGCGCCACGACGATGGCGGAGGAGTTCTTGGCTAACCCGACGCACAGCCCTGATGCAACGTGCATGACGTCCATGCGGGAACCACGCTTCATCACGCCGTAGCACTGGCTTCGTGTGTTGACGTGTCCTCATCGGGGCCACATTGACGCGCTAACGGGTCATGAGCCGCTGGGTGTACGTCGTTTTGCGCGTGAGGGTGTGTGTTCGTCGTGTCGTGCTGGTCGGGCATCAGGCCGTCCTCGTCGAGCAGGCACATGAAGCAGGGTGGCTCGCCGCCCAGGTCGTTGCTCTCGTGGTCCGTGTCACGCTCGTTTGTCATAGCGGTCACTCCTCGCCTTGGTGGCTGGCTGTCATTCGCCGGTAGCGCCATCGGTCAACTCGCGCAGGATGTCGGCGTGGCCGTTGTGGCGCGCGGTTTCCTCGATCATGTGGACCATGACCCAGCGCAGCGTGAATTCCTCACCACGTTGTCCAGCGCGTTTCGCCACGTCGTCCAGTGCGCTGCGCTGTATGATGTCGCGCGACAGCCGCGCCTCTTGTTGATAGAAGGCGATGACGTCGGCGGCCGTTTCGTGCGGTTCTACGCGGAACTCGGCGTCGGGGTCCTCGTCTGTCCAGGGGAAGGCCGGGTCTACGCCCGCAAATATGTGCTGGAACCACCAGCGCTCGACGTAGGCGAGGTGCTTGACGAGGCTGAGCAGGTTGGTCTCCGAGGGCACGAAGGAGCGTCGCAGATTGGCATCGTCGAGCCCGGCCACTTTCTGTAGCAGCGTGGCGCGATGGTAGTCGAGGAACGCCGCGAGTGTTTCTTTCTCCGGCGCGTTGGCGGGCGGGTCTTGCCGCGTAAAGTCGTTCATCATGCCTCCTCATTGGTCGTGAGTTGTCGGTTAGCTGGTTAGGGCCAGGGTGGCGAGCACGGGGCGGTGGTCAGACACGCCGTCCCACGGGCCGATGCGGGCGTCAACGGTTTGCCACTGGCGCGAGTGGAACACGTAGTCGATGCGCACGAGCCACTGCGGAATGAACCAATCGTGCACGCGTGGACGCGTGTCGTCGAACGACTTGTCACCTGGGAACGTGTGGCCGAAGCCGACGCCCTTCTCCCGCCAGGCGTCACCCAGGACGCGCGTGACGATGCCGTATGGCGTGCTCTGGTCACCGGCGTTAAAGTCGGAGAGCACGAGCACGGGGTCTTGTTGCGCGCGCACGAAGTCGGCGATGACGTGCGCGGTGTACGTGCGCTGCTGCGTCTCCTCGCGAATCTCTCCCCGCGTGAGCAGCGTCGAGACCGGGTGGGCGTCGAGTACGGTCACCGTCGCGCCCGCGAACGTCAGGCGCGCGACGAGTGGCGGGTCGTTCCATTGCCCTGGCAACGAGAGCCCCGTGGGTTGCAGCGGGTAGCGGCTGAGGATGGCGGCGCCGCTCGATGTGCTTGTCACGTTCATGATTTGATAGGGGTAGAGATCGGAGAGGTCGCGGCGCAACGCTTGCGCGACGGCGGGACTCACCTCTTGCAGGCCCACCAGGTCGGCGTCCGCACGGCGTATGGCCGCGGCGACGCCGTCGGGGTTTGTGTTGGACACATGGACGTTGAAGGTCATGGCGGTCAGGCGCGGCGCGTTCGCGGGCGGCGCCGGGCGCCACGCCAGAGGCACGAAGAGGCCGCCGTAGGTTATGAGGAACAGGACCACGCCGAACAGGGCGCACGCGCGTAGCAGGTAGCTCCGCACGACGATGGCGAGGGGCACGATGAGCGCCAGCGGGACGAACAGGTAGAGCGCGAACGTATCGAGCAGGAACGACCACCAGCGGCTGTCCCCCAGCAGCGCGTGCACGACGACCCAGCCGAGCAGGACGGCGACGTAGAGCAGGGCCAGGAGCGCGACGCACGCCACCACGACACGGCTGATGACCCCGCGCCGCTTGCGGCCGCCCGTTTCAATGGGTGGTATGTCCTCCCATCGCCGCGTCGTGTGTCTGAGTGCCATGCCGTGTCGCGCTCCCCGTCTATTCCACATTCATCATTCATCCAGCCGTGTACACGTAGTATGTCCCGTCTCGCGAATAGGGACAACCGCATAGCGGCGTAGGGCTGGCGGCCCTATACTTCAAGGTATGGAGCATCGTAAGCATGGGCGCCGGCCTGGCCCCAATGTCGCGGAATTACACACGCACGTCGGCGCGGCCGTCGACCCGGCCATTCTCTTTTCGATCGCCCACGATCAGGGTATCCGCCTCCCCACCAAAGACTATTGGGAGTTCGCGGAGTTGGTGACGGCCGCGCCCGGCAAGGTCAAGACTTTCGAGCAGTACCTCGAACTGTTTCACTGGACCGAGTTGGTGCAGAGTTCGCCCGAGGCTATATCCGCCTCGGTGCAATCGGTCATCGCCGGTGGCTACCGCCATGCCAACATCGACCTGATTGAGCTGCGCTACTGTCCGATGAAGCGCAACCGCGAAGGCGAGCGTGACCTCGACCACATCATCGTCGCCTCGGCCCACGGTATGGAGCGCGCCCTGCTGGAGTACCCCATGGTGCGCGCGGGGCTGATCCTATGCGCCGACCGCTCGCTCGACCCCGACGCTAACGACAACATCGTGCGCAAGGCTATTAAATACAAGAACTGGGGCGTCGTCGGGGTTGACCTGGCTGGCCCCGATGTCACGACCTTCGGTGGTGTGCGCCGGTTGGCCTGCGCCTTCCGCGAGGCTCAGGAGGCCGGCCTGGGCGTAACTGTGCACGCCGGCGAGAAGGGTACCCGCGAAGAGATGCTCGAGGTGATTGATGCGCTGCGGCCGCAGCGCATTGGTCATGGCATCAAGGCGGCTGGTGATCCGCGGTTGCTCGACCTGCTGGCCGAGCACGGCATCGTGCTGGAGATCTGCCCGACCTCGAACCTGAGCACAGGCGTCGTGCCCACGCTGGAGCGCTTCGCCGAAATTTTCGACCAGTTCCATCGCCACGGCGTGCGCTACTGCCTCAACACGGACGGCCCTGAGATGCTCGTCACGGACATCTACCGCGAACGCGATCTGCTGCGTGAGGCCGGCATCCTGACCGACGCGCAGATCGATGGCGCCGACGAGGTGGCGCGGCAGGCTACGTTTATTAGTCGATAGTCGATAGTCGATAGTCGATAGTCGATAGTCGATAGTCGATAGTCGATGGTCGATGGGCGATGGTAGGACGGGATGATGCCATTACTCTACGTGAACAATCGCTTGACATGCCTGTACCGGGCGTTACGCTTCACCATCGCCCATCGCCCATCGCCCATCGCCCATCGCCCATCGCCCATCGCCCATCGCCCATCGCCCATCGCCCATCGCCCATCGCCTATCGCCCATCGCCCATCGCCCATCGCCTATCGCCCATCACCCAAAGGATAGAGCTTCGTGGTACCCCGCCTGTTGCGCCTGCGCAACTTCATGAGTTATGGCGACGAGCCGGTTGAGCTTGACTTCAGCGGCATCCACCTGGCCTGTCTGTCGGGTGGGAATGGGCACGGTAAGTCGGCCCTGCTCGACGCCATCACCTGGGCCTTGTGGGGTGAGAGCCGCGCGCGGCGCGAGGACGACCTCGTCTACCGTGGGGCCGCGGCGATGGAGGTTGAACTCGAGTTCGAGGTGGGCGGCGGTTGCTATCGTGTGTTGCGTAAGCGCACGCTGCGCCCCAACTCGCCATCGTCCGCGACGCTTGAGTTGCAGGTGTTGGGTGAGGGCGGCTTCCGGGCGGTCACCGGCGGCACGATGCGCGAGACGCAGGAGCGCCTGCTCGATGTGCTCAAGGTTAGCTACAAGACGTTCGTCAACTCTACCTTTCTGCTGCAGGGCCGCGCCGACGAGTTCACGGTCAAGTCGCCGACCGAGCGCAAAGGCGTACTGGGTGAAATCCTGGGCCTGGAAGAGTACGATAAGCTCGCCGAACGGGCGCGCAACGAGGCGCGCGAACTGGCCGCACGAGCGGGGGGCAAGCGCGCCGAGATTGGCCGGGACGAGGACGAGATAGCCAAGCGGCCGATGCTGCGCGCCGAACTTGTCGATCTCGAGGCCAGGCACGCCGACGCCGTGACCGCGTTACGCGCGGCCCGACAAGCGATGGCCGATACCAACGCCGCGTACGAGCGCTGGAAAACTGAACAGCGTATGCTCGACGGCGCGTTGAACACGATCAAGGCGACTAGGGCGGAGTTGGAGCGGGTGCGCGCCCGGCGCGCGGAGGACGCGCGCGTTGCCCGTGAGGCCGAATTGCTCCTGGCCGATGAGGGGCGCATCACGGCTGGGGTCGGCGAGTTGCGCCGTATCCGTGAGGAGTTGGAAGAGGCCGAGGCGCGCGCGAGTCGCGTGCGGACGCTGGACGCCGCTCAGACGGCCGCCCGGCACGATATCGCCCTCGCCGAGAAGGGCCTGCGCGGCGAGTATAAGACGGTGTGCGCTGAGGCCGAACGGGCCGCGCACATCGCGGGCGGCGCGGAGGCGCTATGTCGCCAGATCGAGGAGTATACACGGGACGAAGCGTCTATCGCCACGATCGAGGAAGATCGTGCGGGCGTCGCGCGTGACGTCGAGGCGGTGCGGGCGACGATCGCGGCGGCGCAGGAGGAGAACGCTGGCCTGGAAGGTGAGATGAAGCCGCTGCGCGAACGCCTGAGGCTGTTGCGGGAGGAGGGCGCCGCGTGCCCCGTGTGCAAGAAACCAATGGAGGACGAGGAGCGCCGCCGCCTGCACGCCGAATTCACGGCCGAGGGCGTCTCCAAGAGTGCACGGGTCAAGGCCAATACCGCGACGTTGGACGGCCTCAAAGCGCGGCTGCAAAAGCTCAAGGAGCATGACATCGTCCTCGTCGCCACGCTGGAGCGGCTGCGTAAACGGGCCGGCGAACTGGGCGCGTTGCGCCAACGCTTGCAAGCCGTCGAGGAGTCCGCGCTGGCTGAGCGCGAGGCGCGGGCGCGCGCCAACACGCTACAGCGTACCCTGGAGGCGGAGGACTATGCGCCCGAGGCGCGGGCGCGCCTGGCGACGGCGCGGGCGGAGATCGACGCTGTTGGCTACGATGAGCGGCGCCACGCGGCCCTGCGCGCCCGCATCAAAGTGTTGAGCCCGCTGGAGGCGGATTTGTCGCGGCTGTCCACCGCGCGCACGCAGTATGACAGCGCGCGGGCCAATATCGCCGTCTACGACGAGGATCTGGCGCGCTGGGAGGACAAGGCGCGGCAGGATCAGCAGATCGCCGATGGGCATCGCGCGGCCCTGGCCGCGTTGGCGGATGTCGAGGCGCTCAAGCAACAGCGGGAGCGGGACGTCGCTGCGGCGGAAATGGCCGAAGGCGGCGTGCGCAACCACGTCGATAGGCTGCGCCAGCGTCTGGATCTGCTCTACGAAGTGGAAGATCGTCTGCGCGCGGTGCGCGCCGAGTTGGCCGCGTTAGAGAGCGGTGGCGACGCCCACGCCGAACTGTCTCGCGCCTTCGGCAAGGCCGGCATCCAGGCCATGATCATCGACAACGCGCTGCCCGAGTTGGAGGACGGCGCCAACCGTATTTTGGCGCGCATGAGCGACAACGGGATGCAGGTACGCTTTTCCACACAGCGTGAGAGCGCCAAGAAGGATGTCATCGAAACACTTGACATAAGTATTGCCGACGCCAATGGGACGCGGCCCTATGAGATGTACAGTGGCGGCGAGGCGTTCCGGGTCAACTTCGCTATCCGCATCGCCCTCTCACGCTTGCTGGCCGAGCGGGCCGGCGCGCAGCTGCAGATGCTGGTGATCGACGAAGGCTTTGGTACGCAGGATAGCCAGGGGCGTGAGCGGCTGGTGGAGGCCATTAACAGCATCGCGTCCGACTTCCAGAAGATCATCATCGTGACCCACATCGACGAGCTTAAAGACATGTTTACGACACGCATTGATGTCGTGAAGGACATTGGCGGTTCGCGCGTCGCGATAAGCGCCGCGTAATGGCTGTGCCTTCGTCGACCTATCATCCGTTTTCAATCAAAGGGCCGCCGCGAACTATCGTGGCGGTCCTTTGATTGTGCGGTAGGTGTGCCGTACGCGCCTATGCTTCACCGCCAGTGATTCATCAAGGGATAAATGACTCCCCCAGCCACTACCATACCCATAACTGTGTTGTAGGCCATGACGGCGCGTAGCGCATAACGCTTCCAGTGGTGGTTGCCGCGGACGCTCGTCGTCTTGATGTCCATAATGGTTTTCCTCCTTGGTGAGCCTGGCGCTTGCCGGAGCCATCACTGCCCCGTTGGGGTTATTATCTCACAAACGATATAGTTTGTGCAAGTGATGGGACAAATTGCATCTATGCAATGGTTGTGGCGATAGTGCGACTCGTTAGAGGGGGGCGTGCGATGGGTCGATAACGGGGAGGAGGCGCCGCGTGTCGCGTTCTAGGCGTGCAGCAGGGGCTGGGGACGCACCGTTCCCTCGGCGAGGGCATGTTCGAAGGCGGCCACGATCACCGGGTCGAACTGTGCGCCGGAGCCCTCGTGCAGCCGGCGGCAGGCCTCGTCAAAAGGAAGGGCTGGGCGGTAGGGACGGCTACTGGTCATGGCGTCGAACGAGTCGGCCACCATTAGGATCGCCGCGTCGCGCGGGATAGCATCCCCGGCCAGGCCGTCGGGATACCCGCGGCCGTCCTGGCGCTCGTGGTGGCTGCGCACGGCCGGCAGAATTTCGTGCAGGAAGGGTACCGCCGCGAGCATGTGTTCGCCGATGACGGGGTGCTGCTGGATGATCGCCATCTCTTCCGGCTCTAACGACGACGGTTTGGCCAGGATGGCGTCGGGGACGCCAATCTTGCCGACGTCGTGCAGCAATCCGGCCAAACGCACCCGCGCTACGTCGGTCGAAGCTAGATCCAGGGCGTAGGCGATGGCCGCGGCGTAGGTCGAGACGCGCTGCGAGTGGCCGCGCGTATAGCGGTCCTTGGCGTCGACGGCGGCGGCGAGTGCTCCGACCGTGGCCATATTGGCATGCTCGAGTTGCGCGGCGAGAGCGGCGGGGTCGTGGCCGGACACGAGCAGGGCGTCCTCAGGGCGGCCCACGCGGCCTTTGCCACGGTGCTTGGCGGCGTACGAGGCGCGGTCGGCCATCTGGATGAGCTCTTCGCGTGTGGCCGCATGCAGAGGCAACGCGGCCACACCAACGCTGGCGTCGACGCGTACCGTCGCGCTCGCCATGACGACGCGCAGCCCCGCGATGGCGGCGCGCACCCGCTCGGCGACGTCGAGCGCTTCATCCATGCCGGTCTCCGGTAGGATGAGCGCGAATTCATCACCGCCGTAGCGCGCCGCGATGTCTGTCGCGCGCGCGGTCTCGCGTAGGGCCGCGGCGATCGCGGTTAGCGTGGCGTCACCGGCCTGATGTCCATAGGTATTGTTGATCGTTCCGAAGTCATCCAGGTCCACCATGAGCAATGCAAGCGCGCGCCCGTCCCGGCGCGCCCGTGCGACCGCCTCCTCCAAACGTGTCTGGAAGGCGCGATGGTTGAGGAGGTCGGTGAGCCCGTCCTCGGAGGCGCGTGCGAGGGCCTGCTCGTGCATGCGCATATTCTGCAAGGCGATAGTCGCCTGAGTGGCCAGGATGGAGAGGACATCCCGGTCGTCTTGGGTGAGCCTACGGGCCAGGCCAGTCAGGCGTAGCAAACCGATGACACCAACGTCGTCTTGTTCCAGTGGTACCAGTAGTGTCAACCCGCCCGACTCAGGCTCCTCGTGTATGCCACGCCCGCTAGGGGGGATGGAGAGGCGCGCGGGCGCCGGCGGATAGATGGGGCTTGGCGGGAGTTCCGTCGAAGATGGATCGCACGGCGCCGCAATGTGGCGCAACAGGTCAGGGCGCTTGTCGTCTCGTAGGTAGGCCGTTACTATCGCGGCCTCGGCGACCGTACGCGCGGCGGTTACAACGGGGCGCAGGAGTTCGGCGTCGGATTGTTGTAGCTGGATGTGGTGGCCTACCGTCAGCACTATCTCTAAGCCCGCGCCGCGGCGTTGGGCCTGGGCTATGGCGCGCAAAGCAACACGCAGCGCGGCGATGGGCACGATAAACAGGACGAGCAGCACAGGTTGGTAGAGCCAGGCGACAGCCGCGAGGATGCCAATGCTACTTGCCGCCAATTCAGGAAGCAGTGTGCGACGGTGCATCTGCATCCACACTTTCCACGGCGATAACCGTTCGAGTAGGGCGAGTAAGCCGATCATGACTCCGACATCTAACACATAATAGAGACCGAGCAACATGACGAATAGAGGCAAAGCTTCGACAATATGAGTGGGACGCAACACAACCCCAGGCGTGGTCACGAAAGAAAATAGTAAAGAACTTAGTCCCACGACAACGGAGGAGTGGCAGATATTGAACATGCGTTTATACAGCGGCGTGTGCGCGTGGATAGCTTGCCATGTTAGACCAGCTAAGAGGGCGATGAGCAACGGCGCGGGTGGTGGGAAGAGCAAGATGCTGGCGACATAGGTGGCGGTGACAGGACTCAATAAAACGGTGTCACTGACGTCCAGCATCATATGTTCGCTGGCATAAGCCAACAGCACGAAGACGGCGGGCGCCCACAACGCGGCGAACTGTTCCCGCCAGTGCGGGAGCAGCCCGACGACGGCGCCGGCTTGCACGATGACCAGGAGCGCGCAAACCAGGTAGACGACCCAGAGATACCAGCGTAGGGCGCGCGGCAACTCCCGCATCTAATCCTCACAAGAGCTTGTGTCTTTACATTGTAGGGCTGTATAAGCTAGCATAGCATACCACGCGTGTCTGACAAGAAAGCGAGAAAATTAGTGATCCACTCGCTTCCCGGCGACGTATTACTACCAAGCGTATAGAACTGATAGCGTTGCTGGAGGCGTGAAGGATGATCACAAAGGATTGGTACACGACCGAGGAGGCGGCGCGGGAGCTTGGCCTGGCGCCATCGACGATCCGTGGCGCGGCCAAACGCGGGGCGCTCCAGGTTCACGTCGTCGCGCCGCGCGTGCGCGCGATTACGCGTGAGGAACTGGACCGCTACCGCCGCGAACACCTGGGCAAAGCCGGTTGGGCGACGCGTCGTAGCAGGCCGGCCCTTGCGGAGCAGCCAGACCGGACGGATATCTCGGAACAATCGGCGTAGCGCCCCGTGACCTGCTACCCTTGAGGTGAAAAGGAGCCGGTAAAGGGTGGGACAGAATGCGGATAGAGACGAGGCGCGCATGACGGTGGCCGCACGGATGGGCGCGACGGGCGAGCGGCGCGATCCGCGGGCCGGTGCGCGGCGGGTGGTGGTAAAGCTAGGCAGTTCGCTACTGGCTGGTCCCGATGGGCTGCTCGACACCCCCTTTATCGCGCGGGTCGCACGCGGTGTGGCCGCACTGCGTGACGAGGGCCGCGCCGTCCTGCTCGTCTCGTCAGGAGCCGTGGCCGCCGGACGTGGCGTCCTGCCTGATGTCGCGGCGCGGCTTGATATCCCCGCGCGTCAGGCTCTCGCCGCGGTAGGGCAGCCGCGGCTGATGCAGGCGTATGCCCACGCTTGCGGCCGCCATGGTCTCGTGGTAGCGCAGGCGCTCCTGACGCAGGGTGACATGGCCGGCCGTGGCGGCTACCTTGCCGCGCGTACGACTCTGCTCACCTTGCTCGAGCGCGGCGTCGTCCCCATCGTCAATGAGAACGATGTCGTAGCCGACGAGGAGTTGCGCTTCGGGGACAATGACCGCCTCTCCGCCGTCGTCGCCGCGCTGGTCGACGCCGACCTGCTGCTGCTGCTCAGCGATGTCGCGGGTCTCTACGACCGCGATCCCCGCCACGACCCCACCGCGCGTCCTATTCCCCACGTCGCCCGTGTCGACGATGCGGTCATGGCGCTGGCGCGGCCGTCATCGTCGGGGTTGGGTACCGGCGGGATGGTGACCAAGCTGCAGGCGGCGCGGCTGGCCACGGCGGCGGGTGTCACCACGGTGATCGCGGCCGGCCGCGCGCGCGACGTCATCCGGCGCGCCGTCGCTGGGACAGCCCCCGGCACGACCTTCACTGCTGACCCCCGCCCGGCCGCACGCAGGCGCTGGCTGCGCGCGCGCCTAGGCGCGCGCGGCGCCCTCACGGTCGACGAGGGCGCCGTCGTCGCGCTCCAGCATGGCGGCAATTCGCTGCTCCCGGCGGGTCTGCGCGCGGTCGCGGGCAGCTTCAAGCGCGGCGACCCCGTCGACGTGCTGCGTTCCGATGGCGCGCCCATCGCGCACGGCCTTGCCAACTACGACGCGGCCGACCTGACGCGCTTGCAAGGGCGCCGTTCCTCCGAGATCGCCGCCATGTTGGGCTACCACTACGGCGACGAGGCTATCCACCGCAATAATCTGGTGCTGCTATAGCCTGGAAGGGTGTAGGGGCGTATTGCTATACGCCCGGCGTATAATGAGCTTGAAGAGTTGACTACTGATAACTGAGGTTGACAGCTACTATGGCAAGTGAGACGCAGACGACGACCCGCGCGGTCTTGCGGGACGGCGGGCCGCTCACGCTGGACGAGGTGGTGGAGCGGGTACAACAGCAGCGCCCCGCTACGACGAAGAACCCCAAGCAGACGATCCGCAACGCGCTAAAGAACGATCTGATTTGCCAGTCCGCCGGCGAGGGGCGCTACGTTTATCTGCCCACGTTTGTGCGCGGCGCCGCCGTATGCGCGCCGATGGACCTCGTGGCGCCGGCGAAAGGGTTGCTCGCCGTGGGCGCCGACCTTGTCGCCCTGCTGACCCCGCTGGCGGAGCCTGGGGATCGTGGGCCGGCGCCGGCCCTCGCGCTTGACGGCGGTCCCACGGTCATGGTGACGTGGGAGGGGTTCGGCTGGCGCGGCATGCCGCGTTCCCTGGTGAAGCTGCCAGCGCCGTTCTGGCGCTGGTGGGCGGAGCGGCAGGGCGAGGGCGCGACCGCCCTGTTAGTGCGCTGCGAGGACGGCGAGGCCGGCCGCTTCAGTGCGCGCGCCATCAACGCGGAGGCTCTCGACCGGGCGGCGGTCGAGGCGCGGAACGCGCTGCTGCATGAGGCGGCCAGGGACGTACTGAAGCGGGCGCGTGGCCTGTGGCCGGAAGACCTGGCTCGTCGACTGCTCGCCTACGGTGTCTACCACGGTGAGCCCGCGCCCGATCCGCTCTCCACGGCCTTGTTCACGCCGGACGCGCCATTCTATATGGAGCATATGAACGTGACGTACCGGCCCCGGCTCACCCCGGCCCTGCGCCGCTTGTTCGCTCCGCGGCTGCGGGGGGAATGGGGCGAGAGCGACAACCTCGTGCGCGAACTGTTGGGGCTGCCCTTGCAAGAGCCAGAGGAGCCGCCGCTGCCCGCGGAGGATGCGCCGTTTCCGCCGGCCGAGCATCTGTTGCGCCTCAAAGTGAGCCTGGCCTGGGATCGTAAGGTGTGGCGGATGATCGAGTCCCCGGACGACGCGACGCTCGAAGACGTCCACCTCGCCATCCAGGACGCCTTCAATTGGGACAACGATCACCTCTATGCCTTCTACCTCAGCGGCCACACGCGGGACCATATGACGAGGGTTGACGGCCCGTTCATGGACCCCACCGGGCTATTCGGTGGGGAGACGGACTATCCGACCGCCGATGAGGTGACGCTGGCCGCGCTGGAGTTGCGGCTGAAACAACGTTTCCTGTACCTTTTCGACTTCGGCGATCAGCTCGAACACGACATCGAGGTGGCGGAGATCCTGCCCCTGCCCGATGAAGCCGTGCAGCCACGGGTCGTCGCGTCGCAGGGCGAGGCGCCGCCGCAGTATCCTACCTGGGACGGCGACGAGGAAGAAGATGACGACGGCGACGACGACAACGATTTTTATCCGGCAGGTGATTAGATGACGACCGTACAGGAGACCACTCGTGATAGGGCGGCGCTAGAGCAGACCAGTGCCGCCGACATCGGGGCGGATGACCTCGTCGCGGCGGCGGAGGCGGCGCGCGCGGCGTCGCGGACCCTGGCGCGTGCGCGCGGCGCCGCGCGACGGGCTGCGCTGGAAGCTATCGCCGCCGCGCTTGAGGAGTCCGTCGCGGACGTCATTGCCGCGAACGCCGCCGACGTGGCGCGGGCGCGCGCCGCCGGTGTCTCGCCCGCGACGATCGACCGTCTGACGCTAACGTCCGAGCGCGTGGACGGCATCGTGGCCGCGCTGCGCGTCACAGCCGGTCTGCCCGACCCGCTCAACCGCACGTTGGAGGGGCGTACCCTCCCCAACGGGCTGCGCGTGGAGCGGCGCACCGTGCCGCTAGGCGTGCTTGGCATCATCTACGAGGCGCGCCCCAACGTCACCGTCGACGCGGCCAGTCTGTGCCTGATGGCGGGCAACGCTGTGCTGCTGCGCGGAGGCTCCGACGCGCTGGCGACCAACGCGGCGCTGGTGGCGGCAATCCACCGGGGCCTGGAGCGTGTCGGGCTGCCGTCCGCCCTAGTCTACCTCGTGCGCGACCCGGCGCGCGACTCCGTGACGCGCCTGCTCGGCCTGCGCGGTCTGCTTGACGCGGTGATCCCGCGTGGCGGCGCGGGGCTGATCCGCCACGTCGTGGAGCACGCCAAGGTCCCCGTGATCGAGACGGGCGCGGGCGTTTGCCACACCTACGTCGACGCCGCGGCTGATCTGGAGGACGCACTGGCGATCGTCGACAACGCCAAGACGCGCCGCCTGAGCATCTGTAACACGCTGGACACCGTGCTCGTCCATGCATCAGTCGCCCCCGTGTTCCTGGCCGCCCTCGGCGCGCGCTGGGCCGCGACGGGGGTCGAGATGCGCGCCGACGCGCGCGCCCTCTCGCTCTTGCCGCCGGGCGCGACCGTGCGGCGCGCCGGCGACGAAGATTGGGGCACGGAGTTCCTGGCGCCCGTCGCCGCCATGGGCGTGGTGGACAGCCTGGACGCGGCGCTGGAACACATCGCGCGGCATGGCTCGGGCCACTCCGAGGCCATCGTCACGCGTGATCTGGCGGCGGCGGAACGCTTCCTCGACGAGGTCGACGCCGCGGCCGTCTACGTCAACGCCTCGACGCAGTTCACCGATGGCGGCGAGTTCGGCCTCGGCGCCGAGATCGGCATCAGCACGCAGAAGCTGCACGCGCGCGGGCCGATGGGCCTGGAAGCGCTGACGACCTACAAGTGGCTCGTGCGCGGCAATGGACACATCCGGCCCTGAAGGCGGGTCGGTCGCGATAGGAGTGAGGGGACGATACGCCATGGTCACACGCGCGAGACCTTCCGAGATCGATTGGTCGACTTTTCCCGAGAGTGATGGAGAGCCGATGGCCGAAACGACCGCTCACGCCGTCCAGATGGTCGATTTGCAATGGGCGTTACAGACGCTGTTCGCCATGCAGGGACGCGACACGCGCACGGCCGTCGGCGGGAATCAATTGATGTATTACAACGAGCGCGATGGCCGTGCGCATATCTCGCCCGACGTATACGTCATCTTCGACCGCAAGCCGCCCCCGCCGCCTAGTTGGAAGACGTGGGTCGAGGGCAAGGTCCCCGACATCGTATTCGAGATCACCTCGCCGAGCACGCATGCGCAGGACCTGAGCGTCGAGCCCAAGGGCAAGCGGCGGCTGTACGCCGAGTTGGAGGTGGGGGAGTACTACATCTACGACCCGTTGCAAGAGACGGCCCCGTCGTTCGCGGGGTTCGAGCTGCGTGACGGGCGCATGGAGTCGTTGCAGGCAAGGCCGGACGGGGGGATATACAGTCCGCTGCTGCGGGCGGAGTTGCGGCCGATGGCGATGACGGAAACGGCACGGCGGCCAGCCGGGCTATGGCTGCGGGTGATCGACCCGCGGACAGGCGCGCCCATCCCCATCGCTGAGGAAGAGCACGGCGACCTCCAGGTTGTGCGCGGGCGCCTGACCGAGACGCAAGGGCGTCTGACCGAGACGCGCGAGGAGGTGATCGCGCTGCGGGAAGAATTGACCGCGACGCGGGAGGATGTGGCCGCACTGCGCGAGCAACTGGCCGCGCTGGAGCGCCGTCAGGACCCAGGAACACCGCTCACATAGAGCGACGACTGTCTCAAGCCTCACCCCACGGCTTGCCCTCGAGGAAGGCGCGGATCATGGCTCCAGAGTGCGCCAGATACGCGCGTCCCCAGGGCTGGTCATCGGGGGACGGCCAACTCATGATCCAATTGACGAAATCGACTACCCGTATCGCCAGGAACGTTTCCAGGTACTGTTCATCGCGCTCTGTCAGCGCGTGCTCGCCGCGGTACCCCTGTAAGAAAGCCGCGCGCAAGGGCGCGTAGTCCTCCCGTCGCCGCAGCGCGAACAGCGTGACGGCTATGTCGAAGAGGTAGTAGCCGAACCCACACTCGTCGAAGTCGATGGCATGGACGTCCTGGCCCTGGAAGAGGTAATTTCCCTGGTGCAGATCGGAGTGGATCATTCCAAAGACCCGCGGCCCCTCCCCCAGTGCGCGCATCACGTCGTCAGCCTGCCGGGCCAGTGCGGCGAAGACATCGAGGTCGGCCGCGTCAAACACGCGATCATGGTTGGCTGGGCCGAGCACCGACGCCGCGCCGAACAGGCGTTCCCAATCCCAGCGGGGACGCGTAAACCCAGGCGGAGGCACGAAGGCCGCCGCGTGCCGGTGCATGCGTCCCATGAACCGGCCGACCCGTTCCAGGCGCGCGGGAGTCAGGCCAGCCGAGAGGCGGCGGCCCGGTACCCATGCCGATAGGACACAGCGCCACGCCTCGGTGTCCTCAGGAGGCGCCACGGCCATGAGGGCGCCGTCGTCTGCCGGGATTGGGTCGGGGACGACGAGACCGGCGTCGTGGCGCAGGGAGCGCACCCACACCAACTCCGACATGATGGACGGTGTGTCGTGGACGCCTACATACCCGCCGCTCGCCGTCTGGTAGATCCGCAGCACGAAGCGGCGTCGCGGCCCTATCCCAGGTGTGGAGGGAGCGTCGACGCGGAACACGGCGTTGACGGCCTGTCCGAGGAGCGTCAGGCGCGCGCCCGCCAAGCCGTACCGCGAGAGGGCAACTTCGGCCACATCCCGCTTGCGACGGGCTGCGACCCGCTGCGGCAGTGTGTCGGGCTCCGTTCGTGTCATGTACCCTCATCCAGTTTCGTTTCGCGCTGGCGCGCGATGTCGTCCGACCCGCAATCCTCGTGTGGTAACTCCCCTTAATAATCGCATACTGACCAAGCCCTAACTGGGTTCATAACGTGCGAATCCCGGCATTCTGCTTCCTGATGCGCTCATACGGACGCCGCGCCATGGGGTCGAGCGCGTCGCGTAGACGTCGTCGCCATGTGTGGGGCGTCCGTTGGCCTGACGTCTGGGTGCTAACGCCTGAGGGTTAGACCTTGGGGTACAGGAATACTGACATGTCTCTACGCCTAAGGCGCCTATCCAACTCGCTTCTGGCTACGTTGCAACACCTTGCTGACTGTACGCTCGATATAATCATCTACGGAACCAACTATCTGTTGATCCAAGCACGGACTGCCTTCGCGCATCGCTTGCATGAGTTCTTTCTTGCCGGCGTGTGGATGAGCGGCGGATAGTTGATTGCACACCATCCAGTCGAGCCGATGATCCGGGTTCGGGTACTGGCGCAACAAATCTTCGGCGCGTCGCTGATACTCGAGACCCAGGACTGAGAGACGTGCCGCCGTCATAGGAGACGTGGCCTCGACATGCGCGGCTATTCGATCGTCGCGGCGCATCGTCGTATCAACATCGGTGGTACGCTTAGTTGCGCCTGGATGTCGCGTGATGTCGCCTCGGGTCATGTGCCACGTTAGGCCAGCCTTCAGCGCGGCTTCGACGGCGTCTATGTGTTGTTGCTGTAGGGCGACGATTTCGGGTCCGACTTTCTCCGCCCATCTCCATTGCGGTCCGGCTACATCCAGCCATAGGCGGGCGACGCACCATCCCCTCCCTTGCATCCACTCGTTACGGCGTCGATCCTTTTGGGCCCGCTCGAAGTGACTATCACCATCACACTCTATATCAACCAAGAGCGCGTAGAAGGGGCCGCGGAGGGCTAAGTCGGGCCAGTAGCGCCTCGTATAGGGCCTTGTCCCTGGCAGGCCGTTTGGTACGGCCACGTCACGCTCCACGGCCAAATGTACATATCGCAGCGCCTGTCCTAACCCCTTTTCTTGATGCCGAAGGGATCCTGGCGGTGGCTCTATCGTATCGGATTCGCTGAACAAATCCTCGGATCGTACGAGCGCGGTCAAGCGTCGGGCCCATGTTATACACGCCTGACCATAATGCCGCAAAGCATTCTCGAAAGCTTGCGCTGTGCCGAAATGTTCGGGACGAGGACGACTGGGCGCCCATCCGGCGCCGGATGGCAGTATCTGTAATCCAGGACATGACACAGCGTCTTTCGGTGACACATCTAGTAGTCTGTCAAGCGAACTTTGAACAGTAGAGGTTTCATGAAAAGCCACCACATTAGGCGACCTGTGTGTCGCACTGGTCGCGGTCGGCCGGTGCGGTGGCCTGGTTGTGGGCCAGCAGCGTGG